>JGI24021J15306_10000587_pt1 | contig 29225 bp, 11 predicted proteins | sample Ectturendosymbi1_FD_15306 | JGI IMG/M metagenome (IMG submission 15306) | reverse complement strand
AAACGTGGCAAGGCCGTGATTCCTGCTCAGGATTGACCCAGCTAGTGAGAAGTTGGGAATCACTAGCTTGTCTGCAGTTGTGCAGTGGGTCTCATGTAGGACGATGATGAAACTCTTTTTCTTATAGGCTAGCTGCTCAATGATGGAGATCTTGTTGTCAGTGAGCCCCTCCGTGTTCAGCTGGAGTATGCTGGGTCGTGGGTCATCTTCGGCAGCATTTCTGCTGTCGCGCCCTGAGAAGGGCGTTGTTTGACCCATCCCGCGCTGAACACATCCAGTGCGAGTAGCAGTGGTTGCTCTCATGGTGACAGATATGGTAAGCATTTCAAGAAATGCCGCAACAGGGAGGGTCACGTGAAGGCATCTGTCCTCCTCCCCTGTAGGCCGAATGACCTAAGCGCAATGCTGGCAACACATCCACGTGTTTTGCGATTTTTGAGCTAATTATTTTCATGTGTTTTGCGATTATCAAGCCGATAATTTGTGAGTTAACATTCAGTTACCCACACAAAGCATTTCTCATCCCGTACCCGCCCTGCACCCGCACCAAGTACAACCCGCTCCGCAGCAAGTTCAACCCGCGCCCGCCCCGCACCCGCACGCAAACAGTGCGGGTTCCCACACCCGCCCCGGAAATTCGGGTTTCCCAACCCGCGCGGGTAAACCCGCCCCGCGCAGGACTCTACCAGTTAAAGATAATGTTTGGCACCCGATCAATGGCTATATATGTAGTCGATTTAGGTGTCATGTTCCCGATACCAAAAGTGATCCGAGGTTTATGTTTTTATTTTGTAAATGACTGATGCATGCAAGCCCATAGCCATTAGGGGTGGAGATGGCACTGCCATCTTCAAATTTTGTAGTGCAGAGAAAATTTTGTTTTAAATATATAATGAGAACAAAAATCTTGCCCCCGTGAAAATGTATTTGACCCCCAAACCTTAAAACCTGGATGCATTGTCCAAACAATGGTGGCCAATGCACGTGGTTTTTCTGACAATGTGTTTATCAGGATTGTTCAATTTTAGCTTAGTACGGAACCTGCACGTAAGCAATTGGTTTGAGCCAAGGTATGAGGAAACAAACAACAGTTCAACTCCTCCAGATAGATTAAATGATCCCAATAGTGAAAATGTTTTAAAACTATCAATTTTTTCCCAAATATTTTATCAACATAATATTGAATAATAAGTATGTATAAATATTTGAAAATAAATAATATAAAATTACATATTCCCTCCTATTGCCAAATGTAGGCTATCCCTTCAAATATACAAATGCACCCCTAGGCATACTAGTACCCCTGGATGTGAACTCCTGAATTAAATGATGAAATGAGTTCATGAAAGTGACCGAAATTTCTGTTAATATTCAATGTTAATGCAAGCAACAAAAAAGTCACTGTCGTTTATTGCACACCGAAAAGAGTGGTACTTTGTCGTCAAAATAGTCAACCACACACTAAGATACAAAGATCACCACTTTACTTTCCCACGCTTTGCTGTATTTTAGACGTAATGTTCCTTAGCTGTCACTTCATTAATCTTCTAATCTTTTTTTACATAGTTGGTTTGCGGCAGGTTGTTATAAACTTGTTTGCAAATTTTACATACTGTATGCTTTATCACAAATTTGTCCAAAATCTCAGTTTAACGTGCATTTGTTTGTAAAACATACGTTTGTAGCCAGAGCCCATTTTTACAGTCTATGAGTCTCAGCTGCAAGTGTCATACGAAAGCATGCTTAGAAACTTTTTTCAATAAAATGGAATAACTAAAACAACGTCTACAGTGATCAATACACAATATTTGTTTATTTGGGTTTTCAATTGTCTTTTTAGTATGGATTGCATTTCAAGCATTTATCTTTATACTTGCACTTCATAACGCTAAAGAGTTGGGTAACGTGATAAACTTTATTCTTACTGATGAGTTAAAACAACACTGCGGCATAGACGTGGGAGCGTATGAAGACATGGCGATGATTACGCGGAAATGTGAGAGCACACATTTACGAACACAGACTTAGAAGTTGTTTTTATTTGAAAATCTCGTAGGCTTGGAACTTTATCTGCAGCATATCTGCCGACGCACATGCAACCATGGTTGCCATCGACCTGACAACTTACCAAGTCCACATAGACCTAAACTCATACTACCAGATTTATTGGCAGAAAATGCCAAACAGGTTCAAAAAATGGCTACATACGCCGATACATGCCAAACACGGTCAGGTTTAAACTAATGTCACAAATGTGGGAAGCGCAACGTTGCCACAGAACTATGTATAATCATTGGATGTAAACCAATTAATAACTGCAATACTCTAACAATACACCAAGATTTGAACTAGAAATCTTATTACATATTTTACAAACCTTGGTATCAAAGGATTTTTCATGAAGTAGCCACATCCAGAACAAAATAAGCTATCATTTCATTTGATAGAAATTGTTTCATAAAAGATATCCATAATTTCCTGAAACAATGAAATGCATTTAATGAAAATAGGAACATGCTATAGCAGGGGTTCTCAACCTTTTTTCTCCCGTTTACCCCTGGTCAGCTTCATAACATAAAATTTACCCTTTGTTTTTTGTTTGCTCACTAGCGCTGTTGAAAAATGTACAACAGCATCATTAAATTTACCCCCGGTTGAGAAAGCCTGTGCCATAGCTTTTAATCACAATGAATCTGGTACACAAGCGTTTGATATGTTATCAGCGTGGTCCAACTACTTTTAACCTACGAGCCATTTTATAAAAACGTGACAGCTCGCGGGCCACTTCCAACAAAATGATTTATAAAACAACAGATTCACTAGATTTAAAACTAAAAAAAGGAAGGCAAGTGAGTGCATCATCGAAATTATTACAAACCTCTATCAGTGGGATGCCTGTGGTCGAGGCATCTCTGACACTATCGTTCCTTTTTCAGTACCAGTGTTAGTGGTGCAAGTCGGAAACTGTCGTCCAGTGTTTCGTCTGCTATTTGATTTCATTTTTGTTTTTAGATCTGACTTGCTTGATCGTAGAAAATATACTCTCACACAAGTACGTGTTTCGAAACATCGAGTGCATTTTAGTGCGAAATCTTTCAGTTTGAGAAATCTATCTTTGCTGACTAATGTCCAGAAGCTCTCTGCAGTCTCGGTAGGCTACATTTTTATTGAAAGATGTTATGCTTGTTCCAATTAAAATTACCAATTGCAGGGATGGGCAAGTAATTTGGCTCTAGTGACACTTTCCGAAAGCCGCGTTTAGCGCATAGATAGACAGATTTATTTGATGGTATTGAGTTAACTGCACCAGATGTACTCTTCAAGACAGCAAACACCGAGGTGCTTAAAAAACACAGAGGTTATCCAGACAGATGTCCTAGCGGTTAGGGGCTGGCCGTATCTTCTATTTTGATCGTAAAATAAATGAAACAATGACAGTAATGGTACACAGAAAAGGTATTGTTCATTGTTCTTATGCAAATGAACTTTATCTAGCGCAAGCAATTCAGCGAGACAAGTGTAACTTTACACGCTTTTCAACAAATTTCAGATTTGAAGATTTTTCCTGAATGCTTCCGTAGGCCACTGAAAACGCTGTGGCGGGCACATGCTGCCCTCGGGCCTGTACGTGGACCACACTGTGTTAGTTATATCATAATTCTACACAATGTCTGTTTAAAATGAAAAGTTACAGACCACCCACAGAAAGTCTATCTGGTTTTCCAGAATGAATGAAATATGTCAAATCGTATGTTAATGAAATATGTCAAATAGCAAATATGCGAAATAGTTTCAATAGTGCTAAACAAACCGAAACAAGACGACCTGCAATGTAATTCATTTGTTTCTTTGCCTTGAGATAAAACAAATCGCTGACTTGCCGTTTTCTCGTAGAAGCATACTTGCAATGTCGATGCTATGTGCGATAACTGGTAATGTACAAGATTTGTTTGAGTTTTTTTATGAAAAATGTTTGTTGCTCGTGTGTCAGCAAAGTTCTTTATTGTGAAGAAATTGCATTGGCACGGTCACGAAGAAGTATCGAGAGTCTTTGGACAAACAGAGCACGTTGCAGATTGGTCGATTATCGCATCGACTTTCGAACACCTTGGGTAAGAAGATAAGCTTGTCCACACAACGACATGTCGCGACATATTGCTAGATAGACTGTTACATGCGTAAATAACTCGACGCAAAATAAGCGCTGCGAGTTTTGTTGGATAAAAGTTCAAACCGGGGGTGCTTTCTACAGCCGCATTGCTCGCCTTAGATGTACCACACTTTTTTTCGAAAACCATCTAACGTACAAGTCTACAAACCCTGTTTCATTTGACGATGGCAAGTGTGTTTTCAAAAGACTTCCTCAAATGAGTTAAACTTATATGAGATTTTTTCAAGTTATCCATCTTTGAATCACTATAGCTGTATTTAAGTGCTGTGCTAGTTTGCGGAAAAGTAGAAGTTTGTTACCTTTGTTTATAACGAAAAGCGTAATTGCGCAGATGCAGTCGTGAAAAATGGTTGAAAGTTCTAAAGCTGTTTCAAAGAAGTGTAGAATTGTATGTGTGGAACAATTTTGATAAACTTCAGTGCTGCTTCATTGTTGATACGCAACACACGGCAAATATAGTTTTCTGCGTTTCCTTTTCAGCAAAGAGGTCATGTAGTTTTCCCTCCATATTTTAACGTTCGAGAATGCTACGGCACATGCGAATTTCCGCTTAAAGGGAACATCACGATGCACGCACTTCTGATTAACAAGGTACTTCATCATATTTCTACTTGTTTTAGCGTTTCTTGTGCCAAACACTTGAATACTTATGTGCGAATCGCTGTTCAGTTGCCCAAAAATAAAAGTCATGGTTTTTTTTATCGCGATGTTGAAACTTACGTCCGTCTTTGCTGGTTACAAACACTTAGTTTCTGTTGTATTCTCCTTCCCTCAACCTCAAAAATTTTGCTCTGCACAGTTTTTTTCCACAGAGACAAAATGCTGCACTTAGTGGGCGTCTGTATAAAATTCGTATTTTCTTCCGATGCATGGACCAGACGATAAGATATTGCTGTATAGTCGGTTATAAATTGGTCTGCAATGGCGTATCTGTGCAAAGTGCCGCCCATGGCAAAGTGCCGCCCATGGAAAAGTGCGCCCTTTCTATAATTGTGCGCCCTTTCTATAATTCAAATATCAAATATAGGCGCAGTTTTTACGAAAGGTAAACCATGAAGAAAATTTAATGCAATAAAGAATAAAATGTTTGGTTTTATTTTTGCTTTATACTTTTCAGCAAATAAAATATAAATTATCCATTACGACTATAACATGCTTCTATACTCATTTATTTTTATTATGAAGGGTATGAAAACATTTGAACAATAACCTTATCATAATTTATAGGCCTACATACTGTTGCCTGACAAAGTTGAAACAAACAACATTTTGCAACTGCAAACGTCAATTTCTTTCAAATTGAAACACATTTAATCTGAATTGTGCATTAAATCATTTGGTGCAAGTCATGTGCCACTTCTGTTCGAAAAACAAAATACGATCAAAGCATTAATATATCCAACCTTTCCGGTTAAATCACATAAAAACGCTTATTTCAAAGCAGATCTTTTCGTGCCTTTACTGAAGCAAATTCGTTTATGATTTAATCAAAGTCAGCTTTTTCTGTTTCGTCCATTTCTATACTCATCAAAGCTACAGTAGATCACACTACCTACCCTGACTTATTGTTAGTCATTGAGGTCCTGAGGTATTAAAGAGCCAGTTTTAGCTTACTGAAAGGCCCCTCGCTGCTTGCAATAATTATAACTGCCATCGTCAGCATTATTTGCAAAGCAATTCGAAGAACATTAGGAGGACCTCAGGACTTGATACTTTTAAATTGAACGACTTGAAACTAGCATTTTTCAATCTAGATTCTTCTCGTATAATTGCTTACCATTTACATCTGAACTGTATATACATCTAACTTGTTGCTTACAGTCGGGACCGTAACAAAGTGCTTGGACATCGAACAGAAAGCCACATTTGGACAAAAAAGCTAGCCCTAAACAAGATTAATAAATTTCTTCTTTCATGAGTTAACATTTTTTGCCCAACTGGCGCGGTAACGATACTAACTGCCGATTTTTTGAGGACAATATCTACCTTAGTTTCCGGATTGGGGCGTTGTATTCAGCCTATTTATCATTGTCGGACATTAGTGGCCATCGAAAAAGTTTCGTTAAGTCGGAGTGGGCCGCAGCAGTTAAGCAATTTGTAATCAACTGCAGTTATTTGCGTAACAGTCAAAATTCTCATAGCCACGGACTTAAAACACGTCTTAACCAGATTCTGACTAATATCGTCTTGCCTGAAATGCAGCAGTAGCCTATACGGACTGACGTAGGCTACGTCACTTAGCCTTTCTTACAGCATGAAAAGGACGATGTCTTGTAGATATGGCAAGCGAGCGTTCTTGTTCTGTTACAATGCTGACCGCCGTGTATTGTCACAATTCCACAGATATGTCACATTGCTTGTTGGTGCTGGCGCAACCCAACACGTCCGGTCCGACTTAATCATCAGTCAGATACGAGCGCGCTGTATTGTAGTGCAATTTATGGTTGCATGGGGTGCGAAATAGAGGTTCAACAAACTGCAAATAAAAATGTTTATTTTTGCGAGGCAGATTTTGCAATTTTTATTTTTATTTTTGCGATTCCCGTCAATGTGGCGCGCATAGTATGTGCATGCCTGCTATACAGCGGCGGATCCAGCCATAAGCTTGGGGGACGATTTCAGTAATATTTTGTAGTCAAGTCTCATAAAAGCTTCGCTACTGTAAGAGGGATGAAGTGTCTTTCACAATACTGCTATAAGAAAACTGTGGACGACAAAATGGCTTATGTCGCGAATGCTGTTTTCCGAATTGTAAAAAATCATAGTGAATACAGTTTCTTTCGTAGGTTTTGGGGGCGATCGCCCCAATCGCCCCCCTCTGGATCCGCCCCTGCTACCATACGCCACTGCTGGTCTGGTTACGGGTTTGGTTTATTCTTTGAAAGTATTGCTGTCTGATGGGTTCCTTTTTGTTGCAGGAAATGTTCTTCAACCCATCACCTGCAAAACTGTCTACTATTTCTTGTGTTCCGAATGCATATAAATATCTTCCCTACGCTCACCGCGATCAGCGTGGTTTCCTTATGATAGGAGTCCTGCTAAATGCTATTGCGACCTCCTGCTCATGCAGGTAATCCTCCTCTAGTTGCTAGAACTAGGCAATGAACAGCGTCTTCGCCAACGATAATGTGTTGCCATTTTTGCAACAGATAAGTACTGAACCTTGCTTACATATGATGGAATGGCGTACAGTTGTTCGACTGCGGAATTGCCACACTGCTGTCCTCGACCAGTCGCCACAGACTGTCCATCGTGACTATCGAAAATGGATCGACCTGTTCAGTTTCTGCATACGTTCAAGTCTGCGACGTTTGCTCGTTCCCGCTCTGTTTTTACTTGTTGGATAACTGATCGTTGAATTGTTCATTAAACCATTTTGCATGAACAGGGTCCGTATTCAACTATCTTGAAGGTAATCTGAGATTGATTTTCAGCTGAAGTTACTAGTGAAAAGTTCCTCCAAAGTGCTAAGGGAAAGAGATGAACATTTCTTTCACCAGCGTGCAGACGTTTTTAAGTTTTTCTTCTGACTGAGCCTCCATTCAAAGATAAATTTTATCTCCAACGCATCCTGGCTGTCAAGATCACGATTTTTACTTAGCCAGCAATAATTCCTGGTTCGGTCACTTTATTACAGTGGTTCTTAACCGGGGACACACGTACCACCTGGGGATATGAAGCACAAAAACAAGGGATACGAAGCGCCAAAATTTTTACGGGTACACACCCTGAAAATTCAAAAAAATATGTTGTCGATTGTTGTGAGAGTAGTAAACTTTATCAGAGACCAAGCCTTAAATCATCGTCTGTTCAGAGTCTTTTGGAACAACGTTTTTGGCTCAACACATGCTCTTTTTCACCACAGAGAAGTGGCTTTGCTATCCCTTGGTCGAGTGCTTACTCGTGTTTTTGAGCTGCGCAGAGAAATCGAGCAGTTTCTGAGACAACGAAGTAATACTATGAAAGAGGTCGAGGCGACGGCGTCGTATGCTTCCCCTAATATCCACCCCTGATTATACGTTTAGAATTTTTTCAATCCAAGAATTTTTTTTCAGTCACTGTTTTGCTAAATTTGTCATAATCAATTAAGCGAAGTTTTTCATTTTAATGCTTTAACATTAGACTACCGTGGTTTGAAAATTAAAATATTTTATTGTTATTTGAAACATTATGGGACCACTCAAGCCACGAGGCCAAATTGCAGCAATTTGCGGATATTGTAGGCTTATTGTAATGAATGGCATCTTTAAAAGATATTATTACATCACATTCACCTTTTCTATAAGTGGTGCTGCCTTTTTAGTACTTTCAAAATGATCTGGCTAGATCAGGGGTGTACAACCTTTTGCTATTGCCGGCCGCATTACTTTTATTTATATGAAGTACGGCCGCCAATGAGTTCGAATTCTATTTATGAGATACGTTTAATTAAAGAATAGATTTTATCCGGTTAATGTCATTGACTTGTGCCTAAAATTATAATAAAATGTCAAACATTTTAACGAATTTTTAACGTAATTACGCATCGTGTCGACTGATTTTCTTGCCTTGGGTTGGTTTTGCTTCAATACACGCCAGCACGGCCGCCAAATCTTATATTTTGATACATGTGGATGGCCGCAAATTTCATTATCGAAGGCCGCAGGTTATGCACCGTTGGGCTAGAGGTACCAAGCCTGAGGTTTTGCGTCCAGATCTGTGAATTCAATATCTTTTCGTGTCTCTGCTTTTGGGTATGCTTTTCTACTACCGCCACATAACCAGCCTCCTGTTTTTTTTATGTATTAATGTGTTCCTTGCCACTGCCATGCACTCTTAAGTCAAATCCATTGCGTGTGTGAGTGAAGACGTTATACAATTTTCAGGGTTTTTCTTCTGAAGATCTAGGATTTTAGGATTTAACTGCGTAGCAGTTAAATAAGATTAGTTATGATTGAACAGATATATTAAACTTTATTTCTCGCCTCCTATTTTTTATCTTGTTTTTCCAATGCACCTTAACCTTCATCATAAGTGATAAACAAGCAACAGACACAGTATAAGCTGTAGCTGCAATGATTTCAAGTGAATGAGATAATAATCAAATAATAATGGAGCAAGCCCAAAGAAAAACATTACGTGGAACACACAGCAATTTTAAGGTGGAGTGGGTGAAAGATTCAGATCTCAAAGGTTAGCTAGAGAAGGACACTGGGAATGAATATTTAATTGTTGTAAACGCTGTCAGGTGACCGTCAGAAATGCCAAAAAAGTCCAACAGACACAAACTTTCATTACAAAGTTACAGTCAGGGGCGTAACGAGGGGTGGCAACGGGGGCACAATTTCCCGGACGCCGAATAACCGCGGGGGGCGCCGGAAAGTCCCAACAATGCCACAAGGACTTTCTTCAATACAGTACATCTGCTTCCGAAAGACCTCAGGTTCAAATATGGGAGCGCCAAACTAACCTCTTGCCCCGGGCGTCATCTAACCTCGTTACACCCCTAGTTACAGCATATACGCACTGGCGCGGCTTGCGACTTACAGATGGCCCAGATGTGATAAAGTAAAAATATTCACCAAATTTTTATGTCTAGTTGGGACTTTCTGTTAAATTCTGAGCTTTTCCGTTGGGTCTATATATGGGGGTTTCAAAATGTAATTGCCAGTCCTGGAATTGGCATCTATACTCCCTAGCCATTGCGGAGTCAAGCGTGTAGCCAGGAGAGAAGTGGGAACAATTGCCCCAATTAGAAACATTACACCCAGGCTAATCAAGTGAATCAATCTTATTTGTTAGACAAAGAAAAACTTCAGTTGAAATTATATTAATTGTTCTAGGAAAACTCAATCTACCAAAAATCATTCAATCAAAAGTTTGGCAAACACGAGTAGGCTCAAACGCGACATGAACAAAATTGCTGTGGGATATTGTCAGTAGCGTGCAGAGGTGGGGCGAACGGGACGGCGGCCCCGGGCATCCAGGGCAGCGGGGCATCCAAGATTTAAATTACAAAAATTAAATGCTCTAAGTAGATGATTTTTCCAATTGTAAGGCTACTAACACATGCTGCATGGATTTATTTTTTTGAAACTTCTTTTTTGTCAACACTAGTTTTTACGCACTCAATAACCCGTAATCTCATATTCGTCACTACCAGCGACCTATACTCTAGGGGGGCGGCGCACACCCAGTGAAATTGATAGTGACGTGACTTTTTCCCAGGTCGTGCGACCAAGGGAAAATAAAATAGGATTGAAAGAGAATTATTGATGTTTAATTGACTTTCTGAGACAAATTTCAAAACAGTCCTGTTTCAACTTACTTCATTTTACTGACTTTTTGATGCATCACAAGATTACCGTTTCGTTTTTTGATGTGGCAAGCAACCTTGGGTGAGCGTTAATACAACCGCACACCTGCGCTTGCAATATGTGCATCATTTCGAGCTTCGTCATTCATTGGCAATTCAGGCGGATTGATCATAACGGCTCACACAAGCCCGTATCTGTTCTGTTCCCCCAGTAGTTGTGCATATAACAGGCACATAACAAAAAAACGAGTTTCCTTGCATACTTTATGCGTATTCTCAATTTCTGTGTAGTTTATCAAGTTTCAAATTGTCAACCCTGGGTGTCCGCCAGGGTTACGGGGTTGGAATCGCAAGGGGTCGAGGTTTTTGAGTGAAGTCAGATTCTCAAGAACATTAGGAGTCGAAGACGGATTTTTTATCCGAGATCGGAAATCTCAATAAATCATTTTTACATCGCACTCCTAAGTTAGGAAATCTAACTCATGCTTGTTGAAAGTGAAACGGTACAATTTCTTTTGAAACTATTATTAAAACAGAGAATTCTTGCAGTGTACCACAGTTTCCACTGATTGCTAGTTGCTGCAAAATTTTTGGCAGCCAAACATCATTTACGTCATGCAGGGCCGGATTTAGTTGATGCGAGGCCCTGGGCTAATCCACTGGTGAGGCCCCCTCTCCCATAGTTACGACGAAAAAATGGAAAAGCGTTATCAATTTGCGCTCAGCCGAATTTGACGGTGTTGAAGCTCTACAAGTATGGTTATTAAAAAATTAAAAATCATTACTAGAGTGCACATACGATCACTGCGCTTGTTGCTGCCTTTGACGCAAAAGCGGTCAATGACACGGAATTGCTGAAATCGTACTTAGCTAGCAGGAAATGGATTATTAATTTTTGCAGGCAAACCAATCGAAAACATTGCGGTTAAATATTTGACAAAACATGTGGCCTACGTTTTTTATAAGTTTCACATCTGTTTTTTCTTATCTGTGCTAAAAAAACAACACACTGCACATGTGCCTGGCGACATAAAGATCATAAAGCACAATGTGAGTACCAGATTGCAGCTTACCACGGCTGTAAAAATCTCGCACCCACAAGCAAAACACGTCCAGAAAAACGCACCTGAATGGTTGCAACTGCTGTAGGTTCGCGATTCGCGTGTTTGTTACTTTTTCAGACAGCAAAGAATCGAAAGCAACGCAACCGTCGCGCGAAAGGATGTGATGTTTAAACCAGAACCGTTGCCAGAAAGTTTTCAACAGGGGCCATTTTTGCCCATGGGGTTTGACATGCATTTACGCATGGAGACTTGACATTCTGAAAATGTGACAAAATCTCCACTCGTTTATAGTGTTTCATATTTAAGTTTGGAGGTGCTGAGTCCACCAATGCTCCCCTGTGGCGACGGGACTGTTTTAAGCTTGCTGTCATTTTCAACTTGTTGCCTTTATTGAAATAAGTACAAAAAAACTAAAATCATCGAATCAAGTTAGGCTGAGCAGAGAACAGTAAACAATGAAAAAGGTTTTGCCCTGGCCTTCTTCATAAAAAAATCATCTATAGGAATTCATTAAAATCTGCCTACGTTTGTCACGTTTAATGCAACCAATGCTTAGCACAACCTCTCCTGCACAACCGCGAACCTTCAGTTCATTTTTAAATTCTTTTGAATTTTGAAAAATATTTTTTTCTTTAGCAGTTACCAACCATCAAGCTAAGAAATAAGGATCCGCGTACTCGATAAACTAAAAACCACTGCTCTAAGGCACCGGACCCAAAGGTGTTTCTGCGATTTTCTTGCTATTACTCTTTCCTTTGCATATTTGGGGAGAGTGCTGTGGTTGCCAGTTGGCAAAGTGACGTTTGCTTTCCTATTCAAGCTCATTAAGATCTTCTCTGATTTGCTTAGTATGGGAGCAGTACAAACTTGTGAAAGCCTAGGTGTAGGAGCAGGTAAATTTTTGGGAGTGCGAAAGTTTTTTGCCCGAATTTGACCAAACTTCCCCAAAACGTTTCGGGCAAATCCTTGTGCGAATATTTCCTCCCACCCACTCACCAACACCTTCTGTTTTGGGATGACCTCAAAAAAGGTCTTCATGTGATTCTCCACACGTTGGGCGCCATTTTTGCCCATATTTTCAGGTAGTTTGCCCAGATTTTTAGGTATTTTGAGAACATTTTCATATATTTTGTCCAGTTCTTCACGGATTTTGCCCGGATTTTCAGAGATTTTGCCCGGATTTTTGACAATTCAAAACTTTTGGGGGTGCGCTTGCACCCCCGCCTCCGACACCACTGTGCGGAAGTACTCAATGGCAATCTGGTTTCTGAATGACTTTCTTAAAGAAAACTAAAAGGAAAAGATCACATCTTAATATACCAAACGAGCTTTACATAAAAGAAACGCTAACAAAACTACAGTATTGCTCAGAAGAAGCAACTATGTTTCCATTGTAGGATAATGCTGCCAGCCTTACACATAGTGCTTATCTGCAGTACAACCTTAAGCTTTGATCAAGTGCAGATCAAGCACGACCAGTCACAAGTTTTTTCCCCTGATTCACACGTAACAATCGGAACGATGCATCAAAAACAGGACGCGGTCAACGTGCTTTGAGTCGGCATCCGGCTTGACCTATGGTCATATTGAGATTCATCGAAACTCGTTGGAAGACCGTGGCGTGATCAACACGGAATAGGTGAATAAAACTAAATTTCATGAATAATTAAGACATAAAATTCGGATGAATATTATCCGAGCCGATCACATGCCGGCAATTGACTCTATGCGTACCACAGTTTGCTGAAGGCCCCCTTGGATTTTGAGGCCCTATAGGCTTAAGCCTACATAGCCTATTGGTAAATCCGGCCCTGACGTTATGTTAAGAAATCGGTGTCGGAACTTTTGGAAAGGTTGGAGTCGGACATTGTACCTCCGATTCCACAAGCCTGGACAGGGACCGAGTTGGCTAATAAACTTTGGGGGGACAAACATTATTTGCGTTTCGATGACATCACCATGTTCACCCAACCGTAGTACGACCTTTTGTAAAATTGGCCATATTGTGGGCACATTATAGAAATGATACTGGCTACGCCCATCGTGGTGGTATAGCAACTAGTAGCGTATACAAGTATACAACGGTACTATATCTAGATATCTAGCACTTAGCACTGAATTTAATTGAAAACACATTAATTCTGAGAGCTTAAATAGACACAAGTATGCTCAAAATTGTGATAATTAATTCAAACTTTATCAGTTTCGATAAATGAAATGTACTGCTACTAATAATCACGACATAGATCAAATAAAAATAAAGCGTCTTTTGGTAAATACTAGTAGTGGAACCAGGCGCTTAGCCAGAAATTTTATTAGGGCTGGGGAAAACAACAACCGAGTTTCAACATTTTAGTATTTTTAATGCTCCTTGTTTTTAAAGCATCATCCATGAAAGGTGCATGTGTCTGGCGTTTTCTCCTGAACATATGTGTACGGATTTAAGCCGACAAACAGAACGTTTGCTTTTATTGAATTGGCAAGTTTTAAAAGTTTTGATAGTAAAGTTCCAAGCTTCTAGTTTGGATCTTTACTTTGGATCATTGCTCATAAATCTTTCTTGTAAAAGCGCTAGTAAAAATCTCAATGAACAATACTGCACTTGAGCAAGAAGTCAGCGCGGCCGCCATTACGATTGCGCTTATACTGTGTTTACACGCTTCAGATGTACACCAACACAGCACGTTCAACCGAAGCTGAACAGCGACTTTGCTCTGAGGCATTGACATCCGAAGTACGCCTTCTAGAAAAGTTTCGCGCATATAAGAAGTGTTTCCCGTTGTCATCAAATTTTTGAGCAATTAATTCACGTCTGTAGTTATAACTGTATACGCTAGAGTCTTTCACCACGTTTGAAAAATGTTTGGATTTTTGATAATCGGTAAGATATTTGGCTATGTTCAACCTATTCGGTAAAACCTTTGTAGCTACTTTAAACTTACTTCATTTAAATTGTTTGATGAGACTTTGCTAAATTTAACTTACTTCATTGAAATATAAGATGGAATTAAACTGTAAACACAATAGTAAACCCGGTGTTACAAAACTTATTGATCACCTCAGCTGCAGGCAATGATAGTTTAGCACTGCACGTAATTAAATTTGTACAAATCACGGGATTCTTGAAATTGCAATACTTTATCTGCGGAATTTGAAGCCCTAATGGGGAAAAAATTCAAATTTAGTTTCATTTTGATCACATGTGCTTTGCCAACAAGAGAGATTGCAAGCTCAAGGATGGATATTAGGGAAGGATAAGGAGGCAGTCGCCTCGGGCCATCTTTTTCAGAGATACCGTGCCCCCCTTGAGAGCTTTGCACCATTGTTCAGTTAAAAAAGTGATGTACCACTCTAGAGTCACATTTAAAGAAGCTCTGAAGCAAGTCATATGTTTTTCAAAACAAAGCAAAAACTATGGTAAAATGTGCCATAGGAGGCAGCTTCCAATTGTGTAGCTGCAAAATTTTACAAAATTTTGTTCCTTTCGTATGTATCTTATGCTCTTGAATTTGGTTCATAGATTGACATGCGAAACAAATTTAACTCTTTTATCCACGTAATCCCACATCTACCTGTCGCAATGGCGATGTTTTGGAGCCCCTTTCTGAGAACTTGCACCTGAATTTTAATATCCACCCCTGTGCAAGTTATCTCAGTATCTGTAAGTAATGGCAGTGTCACATCCCTCAGCCCTTGCCAAATGAAAAGCATCTTGCTACTTACGTTAGAATTTGCCGTTGACTCTTTTCGTTGCAGTTAAATGATTTAAAATTGTTTAGTGTAGGATAGGGTGGGTGCAATTAACATCAGATGAAAGTTGAAACACTGAGCTTATGAACAGTAGGTCGGAGTCTAATGTCTTGACAAGACTTTTTTACTCGCCGGCAAGGTAAATATTTATTTATTTATTTGTTTATGAGCAGACACGAAGTCCATAGGATAAACACACACACTGCAGAACGCAGGTTTATAAAAACAGACAAAACAGAACGTAGTACAAGGCACTGAAGCCGGCGGAATCACAGGTTACAGTCTCTTTTTGCAACAGCATTGAGGACAGAACCACAGGGTTACAGACACATTCTTAACACTGTTGATAGCTAACACGTAACACTTGTTACAGCGCTACTGCGAAGTAGGGCGCTAATTCCTAAATTGGTCGAGTCGAGGTAAAATGCGAAAGCAATGTGGCTTGACACGCCATCTATCAAACGGACACTGCTAGCTTCAGTTTTGTTTGAAATGCAACTGTAAGTTCGATCACTCATTCACAGACTAAATTCGATTATAATGTTCAAAGAATAGTGACGAATACAAACAATCTGACTGCATCAAAGTACGTAACCATATGTAGAAGTCATAATTGTGAATGAACCGCCACAATACACGTCATCACAAAAAAACATCTAGAATGAATGCTATTGTTGTCAGACAGTGACTATGGCTCAGTGAAGAGACTTTGAAACTGAATCGCATCTTAACCAAAGTTTGAGCTTCAAGACATAAAATTTATATCACTGCCATATTCACGCATCTAGTTTTAGAACTGTGTAATAACAAAAGTATACGATATTGATTTAAGGCTACGCTGCCACTGGAAACAAGGATAGGTTGTATTTGTAACATCCACGGTTATCAGAAACGAATTTGCGATGGTCTTGAAATGAAGCTTACATAACCATTAGGTGGGATACTGCAAGCTGGTGCGCCAGAAACAGCTGCGAAAAGCGTTACTCCAATTGTTTTTACTTGCGGGCATTTATTATTATACAAAAGGTCATATACAAATTTGTGTTCGAATAAAAGCTGAAGTAGAATTGGTTCCTTGAGGCAGTTTCGTTGATGTGCACTGAAGTATTTCTTTGGCTTATACTTCAAATATTTTATTAACCTGAGAACTTTGGAATTGGGGCGGGCATTGCCCCGTTGCCCCATAGCTACGCGCCTGGTGGCAACGGTATTCTGATTGTAGGCTGCAGACCAGCGCAGGCATTCATGATTGAGCGAAGTTCACGTGTGCACACTGATTCGGAAATTCAAGTTAACCAACACAATTTTCAACAATCATGACAATTCAGTTTACATAGGAAATCTGTAGCTTATACTGTGTCTACAGATAATCCAGTGATAGCGCTCATTTTTCTCATTTATTCCCTGGTTTTACGCTGGGAAACGTTTCCAACAGTAATGCAACCATGAAATTTGCACAACTACATTACTTTTCATCACAAAATGTTGGGGCGAACATTTCCCCCGTCTCTCCCATAAACTCGGTCCCTGACCCTGGATGTCCGTCATACAGACGCATGCCTTCTCTGCATGACTGCTATGCGACTAGACATTCGCGCAGCCGGATGTTTTTGCAGTTGTGAAGTGCCCTGTCATAGCGCTGAGCGTGTTTTCCTCTACTGTTTCAATGCACAGCCTTATATTTTTGCAGTTGCGAACTGCGCTGGCGGTGCAGTAGCGCGTGTGTTCTACCAGTGATTGATCAGTGATTCTACTCTCCTGTTTAACAAGTTGCCGGATATTTTTTGCAGTCACGAACTTCTCTGTAGAAACTTTTCCTCCTCTGTCCGTACCGCATCCGCAATTTCTGTCCTCTGTCCGCACCCGCGACCGCATTTGTTGTACTTTACCTTGTCCGCGTCCGCACTGCACCGCAGCCATCAACACTTCTTGAGCTTTACGCCCCCACGGCAATCACTATTTTTGACCCTCACCAGAAGCGCCGTGCTCCCCCTAAAATTATTCTTTAGTGGCAACTCTGGTTTTAAGAGTTGCATATACATTTACAAAATGTTTTTCATCATTTGAAATTGTCACACAATAAATCTCCTATTGCTACTGCGCACAAAGCCATTGCAAGCTTGCTGTCACAAGTTAATCAGACAGAAAGACAGACAGAAAGACAGACAGAAAGACAGACAGAAAGACAGACAGAAAGACAGACAGAAAGACAGACAGAAAGACAGACAGAAAGACAGACATTTTTATTTAACATCTGAAAAAATCAGATACCAGGGGGAGGAGAATGACCGCAAGGTCTTCGAGTCATCCTCCCCCGATTCTCAGAATTTCATACTGTATTTGTTTTTGCACTTGCGCTGACTAACACAAAGCAAAAATCTCTTTGGAAGACAATAGTTTTCGAAACATCTTACTTTTGTTTTTCAAAAACCCATCATTAGATGTAAAACACCCACACGGTACGTGGCACTGGCGCGGTTTCCAACTTTTAAATCACGCGGAGCTGCCAGTGCGCGGTAACATTTTTCAAAACCGCACCGCGCGTGACGCGGTTGGCATCTCTACTGTTCTGTTTTTGCGCTGAGTGCGGTGTTTTGCTCCGGTCTCCTAACTTGGAACGCTGATGATTAGGGCAAGTTTTTGTTGCAATAAAATCGTGAGAAATTTGTATTTATAAGTTGCAGTAAAAAGTTTAACAAAATTTGCAATAAAAAGTAAGTTTGAAGTAGCTACAAAGGTTTTACGGAATTTGCGTACAAGCATTTTAAACGATAATGATTTACTCAAACGATTGATTTTTTTACTTGTAATACTAAAGATTTCCAAGCGTTATCTGGGGAGAAATGGCCAGCTTTTGCCAACAGTTTGCGTAGCATGCTGAAATTTCTCACCACAGTGCATGAAGTTGCTTGGCAATTTTACAATTTGGCATGGAGGTCTGGACTGATGTTTGGCCCGGTCATTTCTGCAAATGCTTTTAGGTCCTTATTCAGTTCGAATCGGTCATCAAAGAGAACAGAACTTAGCGAAATAGTATTAAATCATGATTTTTAAATCACACTTTTACATTTTGCGCAATGCTTGAAAAAAGGTGCAGTAAAATGTTGCATGTAAAAAAGAAAAATGTTGCAAAAAGCTGCAATATAAAATTCCTGGAACCAGTTTCAAACATTGTACTACATAAATTCTGAGTATTTAGGAAGCTGTAAAAACGTTGCGAAAGTTGTTAAAATTGCCCCACCCATAATATGTTCAATAGCGACACATTGTACAACAACGAGGAAGGAGAGTGCGTGTATAATCATGTGCATGTTGTGTCAGCCAACTTCGTCAAAACGTTGGTTTGCATACGTGAATATGACGTCTTATTGTGACGTCACAAACAGCGCGTGTCCAATAACAATTATTACCATCCGCCACTGCTGAGACTGCTCATACAATCAAGCAGTCGCCATGGGAATCACCAGACCTCTGCACGCCACTGGATACTATAATGGCGATTTTTTAAACCAGTCAGACAACCACACAAAATATGGTAATTTATTAACACAATCGATATGCAAAAAGAAAAGCTGTAAATATATTATTTTCTTTTTGTGCAGAAAAACAGAAGGTAGGCCTACTCGCGTGCCACCTTGAAAGCCTTCGCATACAACCATTGGCACACGTACCACATTTCTGGAACTACTTTCTTGAAGCAAAGTCGGTGCTCGGTTCCGATTGAACGTGCCTTGGTGTGCATCAAAGCGTATAAATACAAGAACCGCAATTATAATGTCGGACACGATGACTCCTTGTTCAACTGCAATATTGGCTGCAAAAGGCATACTACAGATCTTAAACTTACAGCATCAGGATTTTCAGCAGCGCATTTGCAGGGAAGTTTTACGTTCAAATGGTGGTTTTGATCCAAAATAAAAGCTTGGAACTTTACTAACGAGAAACTTCTAAAACTTTTCAATTAAACGAAAATAGACTTTTTATTTACCGGCTTCAAACTGAACACAATTGTTCAGGAAAAAACGCCAGACAAATCTACGTTTTACGGATGATGCTTTAAAAACAAGAGCCGTTTAAATGTTGAGGCTTGGTTATTGTTTGCCCCCTTATAAAAGTTTCTGGTTGCGCGCCTGTGTGGAGTGTACTTGGAACCTTCTTTTGCAAATGAGGGAATGATTTACATCAAGTTTTTTTTAAGGCGTTATAGGGACCCGATTCGGGTCCCTAGAATTTTAAATCGGGTCCCTAGATCATTGAAAATTATCATCGGGTTCCTAAATTCAGAGAAAATCGGGTCCCTAGAATCAGAGAAATCGGGTCCCCGCAGATCCATACCGGGTACCTAATATTTTCCTTAAAAAAAACTGATTTACATATTTATTTAGCTATCATGGTGGCTAAAGTGTCACAGAGGATTATAAAAGTTTGAACAAGATTGTGTGCTTGTGGTGCTGCTGATGCATCAACCAGCAGTACAATTAACTTGATGACAGAATATAAGGTCTCTGAAACCGGCAAATGATGCTGTTCCTTGACACAAGTTTGCGTCAGTTAATTGTTTGTACTATTAGATGTCTTCCACATGCTACAAAGAAAGCGCAAGTATTTCATATAGCATTTGTTCTTAAAGTGATGTGAAACTGTTGGTCTCGAAAGCACGATGGGACTATACATTTCTTTATAAAGTTAATTTTCAGATTCGTATACCTAGAAAACTTGCATTATTCTGATGCGCTATCGAAAAAATAACAGGTCTATTTAAACTCTACTTATTCAATTTATCAATAAATATTCATTCCCAGACGGCAAGTATAAGCAAACCCCGCTATTGGTGTGTAAGCAATGAAGAATCAGTAAAAATTAAAAAATTGGCCCTGGATGAAAATTTTGCTTCATGCAACTTTACTTTTATCTATTATCTTCAAATTATATTGTTTGACAGTCCGCAGTGGGTTGTTTTATTTTCTGAAAACTCCATAATCCACAAAAAGAAAAGTATTCTTCACAGAATGACGGATTTGTTTATGGAGTTCAGAACCCATCTTTTGCATCTTCAGCACTCGCTCCACCAAGACGAAAAGTTTATTTTGATGGATGGTTTATTTTTTGTTTTGCTTTTGTTCTTCATACTTCCGTCAGTGGGAGGCTATGGTTCTGTTCTCACAGGAATAAAAGGAAACAGATTATACAAACATTCAGTTGTGTCAGGTCGTTCAAAAAAAATTTTCTGCGAAATTTAGCAAGTTCAAACGTTTATCGAGGGCACGTTTTGCAAACACGCATCTCTTTCCCACGCCATGATAAGAGCCGTAGGTCTGTCCATTTGGTCGGCTTCTGAATTTTATATTACAGCATGCAAGTAGAACGTAGCTCTCATGGCACTTTTTAACTTCCAGTGAGACAAGACTGAAACATATGCACATCTGTTTCGAGTTTTACAATTGTTTTGTTCGAATACAAGACATATGGAAACAACATAATACCAAGTTATTCGTTGTCTAGAAAGTTTTTTTTTCCGACAGATACTCTTTTTTGCTTTATCTTCATTGTGTGATTCAGACAACATGACTTTCTTTTAAAAACTAAAGCTACATTTTACAAAATGTGTATGAAGTAAATCCCATGTGCACTAACGCTACTAACTCAGATAAAGCAGTAAACCAGTCAGAAACAACGATTTTGATTTTTTTGGATTATGACACGACTTTTGTGTTCTACGTACAACTTGCCTTTTCCTAACTGCAAATGTAAAAAGTACTTATCAGCAAACGGTGAAGTTCATAAATAATACAAAGGAATCAGTAACGTAGTATAGTTCTTACTTCTGTCTTCTGGAGCGTTACAGCAAAAAGATGAAGATTCTTTTTTTATTTTGGTGACAGTAACTGGCGGCAGGTCGAAGCCTGAAATCTGCTTCTTGCCGGGGCGGTTGAGGTGAACGCACTTGCCCAAGGAGCGCCGCTGCGAGTCACTCAGTGGCCGTGGGCCAATAACTCAACCTTCCTGTTGTTGAGAGGGTGACACTCTACCATTGAGACATTGTCGCCCTTGACGAAGATTGTGATCTTAATACAACTGCACGAAGTGCAAACCTGACTTGGCACAGGATGGCAAGAATTAAATTTTACAAAAACTAAATAATATCAAAACGAAAATATGATGCCAACATATTGTTATTTCATAGTGCGGAGCATTTTTTCTGTAGAAATCTGTAATTAAGCCTCATCGAAGTTACCCATTTTCACATTTCTTAGGTATTTTGTCTTTTAACTTAAAAATGCAATATCCCAAGTTGCACTACTTCATACTTTAACAAACTATTCAAAACTGGATTACACTTAAAGCATACGAAAAGTTTGCAAAAGTTTTTTTCCATCACAAGATCCCACTTTTCTTGGGTTTTGGGTACCAATAACAAGCTTAAGAACGACTCCCGTCACGTTATTAATTGTGAAATGGTTCTAAGGATTCTCAAATCCAACCACGAAATTCTGGCTTTGCCATAGTAAACTGGAGTTACTACTTTTGCGCAGAAATGTAGTGCTAACAAAAGACGTGTGGGAACGCAGCCAAAATGACTAGCAATTTTGAAACACCTTCGAACTCATAGCAAAACATAAATGAGGTGTGGGAACGCTGTTTCCACGTGTTCCCGGCCCACTACACCCTTCTTTTGCATCTTTTTGACTTAAAACACTTTTGATAGCGATAATATTTTCAGCATGGCTAAGCAACTGACATTTTCATGTTGCAACCAACAGTTTGATCAATGAATGGTTTGGATGTACAATTCAACAGAATGTCGATACTTGACAGTTACGTCACTAGGGTCTACGACACAAGCGAAAAATGCCTATCACGACGTACTTCGCCGTGAAGTAGTGTCCTGCGGTCATGTGCTCCACAGTAAAAATGGCCATCCGTACGCAGAAACTGTTTCATCCAGAAACTCTACTGCTTCCTCAAGACGGGACTGTACGTCTAAAATTGAACAAGCTGCTTCCTGAACACTCCCCCTGTTACACATCCTACTTATTCGCCTTCTTTCCTCCAAACGCGCAACGTTCCCGCTGACATTTTTTCCTTGAGATGATCTATGACGCCAAGAATAAATTCGGGCGCAAACGCTGAATAAGGAGTAGAAATGTTTGAGTGACGGAAGGCTTCGGAAGAATAATGACTTTGTGACTATGTGATGTTGGCATGTTTTGTGTAGCATTTCTTTAATGATGTTCAAGAACTATGTAGCAGGTAAACGTGTGAATCAAGTTTATTTGCCCGGAGGTCTGTATATTACCGAAAACCATACAAATCGTGAATATTCTATTGCAGGTTGGGTGTGATACTATTTTCGGGAAAATGGTCAATCTGGGCCGAGTTAGAGCGTTCTAATGTTGTGTAAATTCTTTTTGCCGTCCATCACGCAAAAATATCCCTGAAAGCCTATATAGGGGGTATAGGGGTACCACACCACCCATTGTTACCTGATATGCATCAATTTTCGGACACCTTGCTAAGCTAACATTTCAGTGCAATTTTAAGTGCAAAACCTATTTGGCCAGATATGACAGCGATACCTTATATGTAAAGAACCTTCCTACACCATGACTATTCATGAAAAAATACGGGTCTAACACATGCATGACGTTTTCTACGCACAAACAGAAAATCCCCTCTGAAAGTCCCTTTTTTGGTGGCATCCTGCCTAAAATTTGCATGATAAGTACGTTTCGCTGCGCAGATAAAATTTTGTTGCGAAAGTGATCAACAATCGACATATGGAAGTAAAGAAGTGTTTTGGTGTGAAAATAACGGATGCCACGTGTCCCAGGAAGGCCTATGCAAATTTGGGGTTGCGTTAGATACTTGGTATCCTGGATCGAGTAGCATTTTCATGGTTACCTGAGCAGGGCTACTAAAACACATAACCATTTTTCTCTAGTTGTTAGTAGGTCGTACCCGCGCGTTTTAATCGCACCTATTCAAGTGCGTCGGGCATTTGTTGTATTATTTTTTCTCTGAAAGTAGATCGTTGCGAATTTACGCAATCAGGCAATTCCAAACGAATCGCTGAGCAATAAATTTGAAATGCTATCACAAGAGCAGAAATGCAACTTTTTGGTGCGGGTTTAGCGTAGTCGTTGCCAATGCGCAAGGGTTTACGTTTCAAGCAACAACAAGTCCACGATGATGCATAAAGTACACCAGCTTCATCGTGAAATCCAGTGAAGACGAGCTACACGGCTGTTGCTAATAATATGAGTCAGTTTGGCTCAAAAATTTTGCTGCAAACTTGTGAATTCCAAATGCAGAAAAAAAATAAAAGGCATAATTTTTTGCTTCTGTCATAGTTGCAGCGTTGCACATTACCGTAATCTCTGTATGGAAGGAAGTCACAAGCTTGCAGAAAAAAACTTACTGATGTGCTTTTACCGTACACTGAAAATGACTTTTGTATGCGGAAAAGATTCATCCGCATCGGTGAAATACGGCAGCAATGGCCGGACGAAAATTTTGTTGCACTGAAAAATTTGTTTGACAGTTAGATAACGACTTTCTATACGTTTTGAAGTAATTTTACTGAAACTTACAATTATTCAGTCGCGGGCATCTCGGGTAACCTTCATTTTTGAGAGTTATGGCGTTTGCTCACTGACTTGGTTAGTACGAAAAACATGGCGCTTTTGTTGTTATTTTTTATTAATTTTTTTAAAGAAAAACTAGGTATTATTTTGATTTAGCAGCAGGCCCGTAACCAGGGGGGCGCAGGGGAGGCGAAGACCCCTAAAATTTTCTCCCCCCTAGAAAAATGTGTTGGACATAAGTTTAAAACTGTTGGACATAGTTCAAAATTTTGGGCCCCTCTTAGAAAACTCTTCGCCCCACCTGGTGTCCCAAGCTGGTTACGGGCCTACTTAGCAGACGATTTGTTTTTTTTTATAAAGAGGAGCTCTCACCTAGGTTTTGGTACTACGCAAGTAGACATATTCGATAATGTAATTTGGTTCGTCGAAGTGATTACCTTTATTGAATCACTCCGTTCAAGCTCGAGATGTGATCACTGATTTTGTGAAAACACATAATTTAAAAAATATCCTTTAAGTTTTTCTGAGAACCTTATATGCTATTCAAGATCACTATAATCACCATGAAGGCGAAGAACCTAAAATCACCTGAACAATGATGAAAACGTTAACACCGTTAAAATGAAAGCGTTAGGATCGGTGAAATGATTAAATCGCTACGGCTACTGTGATAACCAGAACATATAAGTCAAGTCTTTTAGGGACGGCTAACCAAAGGTCAACTTTTAGACTGAAGTTAGCCTATGTTTATAATGTTGTTACTTGTTATGTTTCTTGCTGGTAGGGAAAATTTGCAATGTTTTCCTATAATAAAGAGTTGTGTAACTAAAATTTTATATTACTTTGCAAATTCTTCTCTAAGAAAGAGCTGTGTAATTCAACATTTCTATTGCTTGTCATAATGTTTTCCGTTGCCCACAGTAAATGCCCTTTTGTGAGCAGTGGTGTTTTTCTGACGTCACTTTATAGACTAGAGCTTCCCAACAGGAGCCAGGGGTCCAGTAATGGGCCACGATGGTCTTTCAAGAGGCCATGAAGCAATTCAAATTTTCACAAATTTCCGGTAGTTAATTACAATAAAAGGGTTCTAGAAAATTGGCCAATTTTCTATTGATCTGATATTGAAATATCTAATCTAATGTGTTTCTACAGACGGGATAAATAATATTGTACATCAGGTTTGCGAGTGCATGCCAGAAAATGAAGCACTTCTTAAGCATCGTGGCGATTGGTGTAGTTTGCATGGTTTTCCTTGCGCGTGCTCGAAGACGTGAAGAAGATTCACTCGGGAGATCGGTAGGTTTTGTGCCCAGACCAAATGAAGAAGAGTCAATCGAAAACTGTTTGAGAGGTCGCTTGAGGTGAGTCGATAACAAAAGATATGATAATTCCTGACGACCTGACGAACGAAGCCAATGTAAAAGTGAAAATTTTCGTGGTATTGATCTGTGTCTGGCAGCAAACGAGGTCATTTCCTTAAAGAAACTAAGTTGGCTGTTTATTGAGTTTTCTGAGTATAATGTATTGAATGAATCTTTAAATTATATAGAACTTTGTGTGGAAGGACTTCATCAGAAACGTGAGGCTAAATAAAATCGTAAGCGCATAACACAGAGCTACTGGAAAGTGGTCATCTCACAACAGCGTGAAAAATACCAACTTCAGAGTACCTCCTGTTGCTTTTAGGCAAGCGAAAAGATTCAAAAGATATGGCACGTAGGTGGTGCAACTGCAGAAAAAAGAAACTAAGAAAACTAAGCTAGATGATGATTAAAAGTGTGTGAAGCATTTTCTCAAGACTGGCAAAAGTGGTTTCGCTGATGAATTTTTTGGATCTTCAGATGTTTTCGGTGGAGCTGAGACAGTTAGTGCATAATCATATCGGGAAAAAATACTTCTAAAATATGTATGGGTGAGAGCATCTGCAGAGTGGAATCTTACCAGCCAAACCCTTTTCGCTCTTTTTGCTTTGTGTATTGCTGCATGCCAATGGTCGCAATAAATAGAATTTTGCGCTTGGTTGCATTGAATATGGCACAGTAAGAATTTGCTCATTTAAGGTACTTCAGTGCTTTATGACGTTAAGTGAACTGCGGTTGGATCAGATGATAGTGATAACCTTACAAAAAGAGGTGTAATTGCTATTTTAAGGTTATGATTGAACTTACCTTGCATTAAAATTCTTGCATTAATCCAGTAGATTTTTCCAGGTTAAGAAGTAGATTAGTTTTTTTTGCAGTTCTCTTGGGAACGAAGTGAAATGTCGGAGGATGATGAGCACTGTTCGTGAAATGAATGATGCCAGCTCACGACGTCTTTACGAGCGTAAGTGTTTTGTATAGTTCTAACAATTTCACATTTTTCAGTTATGATCGGATATCATTACAATAATTCTTATGTTTATCGGGTTTTATAGAAATAGTAGCAGCTCCAAAATTCCGACAGTACTTCAGCAAATAACTTTCTTAAACTTTCTTATATTTTATTAGATTGCTGACAGAAAGCATTTTCAACGTTTGGTTAATCTGTTACGGATTTACCGCTTTCTGTAGCATTCAGCAGTTTCTGAGTTTTGTTTTACCTTCATTGTGGAAGCGCTTATTATTTCTGCTCACTGGATGTAACCAACTTTTTGATTTGAAAATAACAAATCTTCGATGCATTTCATAACTTGTCAACAGGGTCGAATACGATCTAATACGTTTTGCGTTATTAGCAATGGCAGCATTTTCTAAGGCAGGGGTGGGCAATTAATTTGATTCGGGGGACACTTTGAGAAAGTCCCGTTTTTTGGAGGGCCATACTTTCTGATGGAACAAGTCTCGGTTCAAGTTAACCTCAGAACTAACATTTGCAGTACTTAGATAAGTTGGAGGAAATTTCAGATTTGTTCTGAAAGAAAACGCTGCATTGCCAACCCTGTTCTAAGGATTTCTAGTATGCACAGAGTTTTCAATCTCTGAATTTTTTCCTAAAAATGGCAGGAGTTTTATCCCGCCTGAAATGTGTAATTTATAAGATTTTGATTCGCACAGCCACCACGAGAGAGAAGTCCTTGCAGAGCCATTCTTATACTGCCTTTAAACCTGTCTCAGCGGACAGTGCAAATCTTCGTAATACACTTCACGCAAACCCAAGTTATGAATTCCTTGACAACATGTGTTTTCTAAGGGGTAAACAGCGGCCGCGAAGTACCGGCATGTAATATAAAATCAATGCGAAAATGACCAGAAAGACATTAAATTTCCGCTTAGCCGACCAAAACGCTTTGAGATTTGCCATTTCATCCGGAGCGCATGGTAGCGAGGATTTACCGAAACTGCACGAATGCTTCTATACTTGTACGGAATGCGAAGGCCATACAATAGGGAGTACTCGCGCAGTTGTTGAGAGTAAAATTTCCAGCATATGAAATTTGGGGGCTTCATCCCACATGATGAAATCCTCCAACTGAGCTCCCAGCAGCTCAGTAAACATACAACATACAGTAAACCCACAAGTTCCGCTACAAGACGTTTACCGCCACCAGAGTTAGAAACGTTTTCCAATTTAGACAGGGCATGTGAATAAGCCACAGACGGTTTCACGTATAGCCCCACTTCCTACCTGAAGTTCTTTCTGTTTGATTCGGCCAGGCATTTGAACGAACGCAACTCACCAAACTGTCCTTTTTTATGCTGGGTACTTAACAATTGTATGGTATGAAACAAAAAAATCTTAGAGGGTTGTTAAGTTTCCTATCTCAGATGATGGTTAAGTTTTCTCATCTTTTGTTTGAGTCTCGAAGATCTTTGCTTTTTCTTGCCGAGACCTTACTAGTTGCTTAATTGCATGAAGCCCCATCTTAGGTGGTTAAAGTTTAATACTGTGTTTTCGCAGTAGTTGTTCTCATTGTTTTTTTTTCAACATGTGAAAATAAATTTTCTGTATAGAAGGGTATATGCAGGGGCGTAACGAGGTTAGATGGCTCCCGGGGAAAGAAGCAAGTTTGACGCCCCCATGTTCGAACCTGAGGTCTTTTTGAAGTAAATCTACTGTATTAAAGAAAGTACTGTGACATTGTTGGGACTTTTCGGCGACCGGGGAATTGTGCCCCCTTGCCCCCCCTTGTTACTCCCTGCCTATATGAATCAACGATTATTTTCGCTGAGTTCGATGAAATCACTCGGCGCAATATTAGCCATGCTGTCAGTAATCCCCTCCAAACACCTGAAATTACTGCTGGGCAACCGTAAGTCACTAGCAGACGCTGTTGTTGTTGATTAAAGGTGTTTATTTTTCCAGGTGACTCCGAAAGCCTGATCCACAAGTACCACTACGGTAAGAGTTCGTGCAAATGATGAAAATGAGACAGCAGTACCTTCAAAAGCATTTAAAAATCTACGTGTACTTCCAGATCGGGCTGGGTAATGCAGCAGTCACTGTTATCAACAGGTCATCCTGTTGCTCGTTTTACTATGATTTGTTTTAATGTTACTTTTAAAATTGTGACGGCAATGTCACCCTATTTGCGAAATTCAGTAAATACGGCATCAAACACCGTAAAAGAACGGGTTGAGCACGAGTACCGTGCTTCTGTGAAGTTTCGAAACTATTTTTTTGACGTCAGCTCGTACTTAAGATGTTGTATTCAAAAACAGAAAATTTTGTAGAATTTATACAAAGCAAGTCAATCTTATTTAAAACGATTTTGTACAGCGTTCCCTTCACTGTGATTGGAAAGTTTTTTCGAATGCACGCTCATTAATTTTTGCGAAATAGGCAAATCATATTGAAGGAGAACGTCCTTGTTTACGTCTTTGATCACAAATTCTTCATACAAACACTTGTTTTTTCTAAGGTTTGTACAGCCTCAATAAACGCGCGGACATGACCGTGAAGGCCATTGATTTGTAAGCCTGTTGCAATGACATGTACACTACACAAAAATTGGGCAAAAACATTTATTTCAGTGTAAGATAAGCGCGTTGGCATCCGCTCTTTTGAAGCTGACAGAAAATTCACATGGACACTCGGTCCCGCTGTCCGTTCCATGTTACAGAAGAAGTGACTTAGGAACTTATTGTTAGCTGTGCTTTCCTGCTTTATATGCAAAATTCGGAAATTCTATCAAAAGAACCTCCTCATTTTTCAATTTTAACCCTGCTCAGGTAACCTCTAAATACAAACATTTTTGTTGTCCTTGCCCAAAATGAGCAGATTTTGGTTATTCGCTTATACTGGACTAACTGACAGGTTTAGACACGCGCGCGGGTTTTTTTTTACCTTTACCTTTAAATGGAAACTTAAGAAACACCTCCTACATGAAACAAATTCCCAACTATGAACTTTAGCAACATTTCATTTGTCTAACAAACTAC
>JGI24021J15306_10000586_pt1 | contig 29248 bp, 20 predicted proteins | sample Ectturendosymbi1_FD_15306 | JGI IMG/M metagenome (IMG submission 15306) | reverse complement strand
GTCGGAGTCCGGTCGTGTTGCCTCTTGCCTTCCCAAGCAAAGCAAACTCTGCAATGCGGATGCAATTTGCGTCGGAGTCCGGTCGTGTTGCCTCTGGTCTATGGAACTCGTCGAATACCAAGTGCGCTTGAAAATCGGTAATCATTTCAACACTGAACTGACCTCTTTGAATGTTCATAGTAACAACGTATACAAATCTCTGACCCGGCGATTGTCGTGCTGTTGCTGTGTGTGCAGTTACTTGCCCGCAGTTGCGTTGTGTAAGAAAGTAAGAACTTTCCGCAGATGTTTCCGTCGCAAACGCGACGGCACGGGCCATGTATGTATGTAATATCTTGTTCATCCTATATTCAATTAATTACAAGAAAACGTCTCTACGTCTGTAACGTGTTTTCTAAAATTCGTAAATTTGTTCCCATGGACGATATTATTATACTTTAGCTTCGTTCATTGTCAATGATATCGTTATTTCGTGGGGTACAGCCAATACCTCTGTTCTACAATAATTGTCAGTGTTACAAAACAACATATTACGTACAATGACTTTTAGCAAATGTAAATATCACATAACTCCTTTGTACGAGATCTCAAAATATTGAAACTGAATGACATTCATCAATTTGAATTAGCAAAAGTTATGCACAAATTTTATCACGGAAAATTGCCAGAAATATATAAGGAATCTTTTCAAGAGGCTTCTTCTGTTCATTCTTATCAAACACGAGTTGCTAATATGGAAAATAACTTTATTCATCGAGTTTCAAGCAATGTCGATAAAATACCAATTTTGTATAGGGGAGCTTATTTCAAGAATAAGATGGAACAAAATTTAAAGGCTGTACCCTTAAGCACTTTTTGCAATCAATTACAAGAACTCGTATTCCCACAGTATTAAGTAAGCAAACAAAATTTCATTTTTATTGGCTCCTATTAAATTTCATGAGGCATTAATTTCATTTTTTTGTGTTTTGTTTCTTCGTAATTCTTTTTCTGTTTTGGAACGTGTGAGAGTTTGTTACATTACAAATCACATATTGGTCTTGTAAGACATATTTCATAAGACATCTTGACCAGATAACCTTAGAGCTTGTCGATGTCCAAGCTTCGAAAATAAATGTATAAAAAATAAAATAACCCATTACACACAGTAATGACTGTAAGCCTGTTTTTTGTGTTTTGTTGTCAACTGTAGCGCTTGCTATGTACTAGTTTCATTTTCTTCGTCTTTCTGTGAATATGTGTATTTTAAACGTCGTCGCTAAATACATCTCTCTCACACGAAGGTTTTGACAGAGATGAACCAAATAAAATCACATTTAGATGAAAGTCTGTTTTATAGTGCAAATGTGATTGTTCTTTCAACATATTTTGACCACATGGAAAACTATTTGGTAAAATAAATAAAATTCATACCACTCCACTTGATCATCTTTTCCTGTCACAACACTGCATTTGTTGCATATGACAAATTTTTACAACGTACAGTATAGCAGTTTATTTTCATTTCGTACAAAACGCGACATCGAAAAAAGCAACATATTTTTTGTATGAGAATATGTAACAGGAATCCGATCATCCATGTATTAGTTTGATAGGTTAATAAAGTTATAATTACTACTTTTTAAGATATTGGAAAGTTTCGAACAAATAAAATAAAAAAAACAAAAGGCAGGAATGGCATTTCCCAGGTTTGAAGAACAATCTACTTCCCCTTGTCTACAGGGATCACAGATGTTGCTGTGGTCAAATTCACGAGCAACCTCAGCTACAAAGCATGAATGAACACCAAGTTAATCACAGGGAAATAGTTTCCTGCACTATATTCTAAATGTAGCATGCGCAGAAAGAATTTGGTGACATTTAGTTTCGTAAAATGATAATGTTATTCTGCGTTTAGAGCACGGTTTATCTGATCAATTTGTTCTTCGAAAAAGAATGTAAAGATCCTCCTTCTTATTCTATTCACATAAAATATGCACTTTTCAAACAATTTATTCATTCACAAAAAGTTGACCATAACAATGATTCATGATACGTCGTAAACAGTTTGAACACATGAAATATTTAAACAATGCACAAACATCCTTTTTCAACTTTGTAGTCTATTTATCTCCCTTTGGCTTAGTGTCCAATAGTTGTTGCTATTGGTTCAGGAGCAGCTCCAGTAACCACAAACGATTCTCTTTTTGTTGTAGAAGATCCTGAAGCAAGTTTCGTAGCAGAGAGTGATTGTTTGACAAGACGCCTGCAAAATATAGCACACATCTGTAAGCCTCAAGAGGAAAACATTTTTCTTGCACTCAGGCTATTTTTTGTTTCTCTCATTAGTCGAGTCTTTGAGATGCGCAACGATGCAGGAAAAAGCGTTTGTCACCTGAGGCTTGCAAGCAAGAATTTTCAAAAGCATTTCAGTGTATTTGTGAATGCTTATTTACAGGGCCGTCCCTAGCAGGTGAGGGGCCCAATGCAAGTCTCAGGCGCGGGGCCCCTCTCAGCAGTGGTGTTATGACGTCATCGCTCCCAGTCAACCGTGCTACAACTTTTGATGAAGATGGTTTAGCAAAATAACTATATGAATATCAAAATAGACGGCAAATCATTGGAGTTAATATGTACTGTATGTATAAGCAGTTTCCTGTTTTTAGAGGGGCGTAGCTCATGTGGGCCCTAACTATGTCCATGTTTATGACTAATAGCCCGCTGCTGTGGTGGACATTAGACAGTGTACCGCTACCACTCGTAATTAAGCCAAGAGTTGTAAGTAAGCTCTGCAATGGAGATCCGAGTGGCGAGCGCAAGTGCAAGGTTACGTCAATCAAACCGAACTGATAAGCGAAGTGAACTTACAATGCAATTACTTCACTCTTGTTGAACGGCGCTTTCGTTCGAAGAATAGCTAACTTGGAGAAAACTGTTAACATGAACTTAAATTTCCATTCTCACTTTCCGTAACCACAAAACGCAGAGACGCTTTCTTGTATAAAGGTAACGACTGGGCGCACGATCAACTATCTGCTTTATGAAGCAATACAAGAAAAAATAGACTTCACAAGAGAGCAACCCATGCATCCACCCAAAGTTCCCCCAAAGCACAATTTTATAGTTGTTCTTAATGCATGGACTTGGAATGCAAACAGTTCTCTATGATTTAGAAATGTAATGTACAAAGATTTTATAACTATATCATCACGTCGCAGATTTAGAAACACTTGTCAAACGCAATTTAATGCTCTTGGTTGGTTAATGAAAAAAGACGAATTTAGCCGCCCAATGCAATGGCAAACAGGAGCGAGTGATGACATTCACAGTCTTTGCCTTGTGTCCTTCGCTTTTATGAACATGAACTTTGAAGAAGTGGTTTTTCCACCTATTTACGTTCGCAGGTTTTTCTACCATTTACGTTTTTCCAACTAATTACGTTCGAAGAAGTGGTTTTTCCACCTATTTACGGCACAATACTATGAAATGTTGGCGGGGCGGCAGATGATAAAAGCACTTGCACGAACGACAAATAACGCGGAACAATTTTGTGGACGAAGACTAGCAGGCAAATTTATGTGTAAACACTTCACAAACTTTTGCGCTGGTTTGAATGAGATTTTTGGCTTCTGCGAATTCAACCTGTCAGTTTTTGTCATTTGTTTCAATGTCATAGAGTTAACTTTGTTTTGGCAAAATACTAAAATCAGTAATCTGTGTTAAAATCTGCCACGAAGCAAAACTGCAGGCGTTTGTCAAACTGCAGATGACCCACAATCAATCAACAACTTTCAAAAACAGAAGGATCTTTCAAGAATTGCACAACGTTACGTTGGAAGAAATGCCACGAACTTCAACACGACAGACACTCGTCTTGACCTGTTCATTGCGATTTGAATCACTATACACCTTGTTTGCAATAGTTATAGGTCTACTGCAGTCTTAACTGGCACTAGTAACCACCAAGTTCCATCCATAATGAGTGGAACATGGTGGACCGCAGATACAACGCCGTAGCATACGAATTGTGCACGTTTGATAGGTTCTATAATTATTAGAGGAAGGTGATCGTTGCTTCAAACGAGATTAATTCAGGGACATACTAGTGGGGTGGGGACGCGTGGGAACGGCGTTCCCACACCTTTTTGTACTAGACTACATTAACATGGCTGCGATCTCACAGATGTGCTAGTGACACACAGATTCACACTGCTAGTCAAAAATCCACAGTGAAACAGGAAGATCCAGTGTGGAAATTCTAGCAGGCGAATGTTCATTTTATTCGAACTATTTATTGCAGTCTTCCTTTTTGTTTGGTGTGGGAACGGCGTTCCCACACCTCTTTTTTAGCACTACACCCATGGATTAATTGTTTGCTAACAATGATATTTGCAAACCGTTTTTACTGAATTCGCTAGCGCAACGAGCATCTGGCAAAAATGAATAACCTATCCAAACACCATAGCGCGGGGCCCGCAGAGGTGCGGGGCCCAATGCAGCTGCATTGGTTGCATCGGCTTGAGGCCAGCCCTGCTTATTTACATTATTCCAATCAAATCGATGAGTCGAAACTAGAGTTTTTCAATCAGGGTTTCCCATAGCGTTGTCTAGGAGTCTGCAAAACCTGTGAATTTGAAGTTTAGTGTCACATCTAGCAACGCTTGTATCGTTGCCGATATTATCATTCATCATTCACTGGCTAGACATTGTATCAGACACAATGTTCTGCAGGACCTCAGTACGTATCAGCAATGTTATCGGTAGCCTACCTCGTAATTTGATTAGGCGAGTTATATTTCCAAAAATAGCAGTCCAAACTGTTCATGGACCTGCTTTTTTCGTTGAGACATTCAGTCAATTGTCCAAAATAGCTTAAAAACTTTCTGTCGTCTTTCGTTAGTGGACATTTTTAACCGAGTTGACTAAACTTTTTTGGTCAATTACCGAAAAAAAGCAGCATGGATCTAATCAGGCAGCACAAGCAGCCTTGAATCCACCTACACGTTTTGTTACAATCTTACAGTAGAGCAAATTTTATATACGTAGACTAGCAGTTTGTCAGTATACCTAAATTTTCAACTGGTGTATCAGATAAAATGTAAAACAGATAAAGCGTAAAAATGAATACTGCCCACGATTGCTTGACGATTCACTCAACTTCATCAGGGCGAAAACGTTTTCGGGATAAATACCTCTTTCAGTTTGATTGACATGCTACTATCTTGCTATTCCGAGAACACCAGTTTAATTCACAATATATCTAAAAGCTCAACTGGTACATCAGATTAAACGTAAAACAGATAAAACGAAAACGTTTTCGCTCAGGTGAAGATGACTACACCGTCAAAGAAACGTCGGCAGTATTCGTGTTTACGTTTTGTTTGTTTTACGTTTTATCTGATATACCAGCTGAGCTTTTAAATTTGCTGTGAATTAACTTGATGGCCTCGGAGAAGCAAGATAGTAGTTTGTCAACTGAAAGAGGAATTTATCCCTAAAGGACGGACTAGGTGCAATTGTAGCTTTATGTCTTTAAACAGTGATTCCTTTTTTAGAACTCGTACAAAGACCTTAGGCTCTTTTAAATCTCTAAGCTTTTATTTTAGATTGTCCAGACCAAATTTTAGAAAAACATTTTCACCCTGTTCGTTGATGTGGGGTGAAAACAAACTCTACCCCCCTAAGAGACGGTATAGATACAACTGTACTTTCATTCATCTGCAGTGGGAAAATGATGCATAAAAAGCAACGCAACGTTTCTGAATGACAGAAAGAAATAATACAATTGGAAAGAACCGTGGCAATGAAAATCAATTGATTTTCTGATAGTTTCTACTGACTAGTGATGCATGTTGTCTTTGGTACTGAATGTTAGTTATAAACAGGATTCATGCAAAGCACACTACTGTGTGCGCCAACAGCAATAAAAAATGTGACAAAATACGTCGAACTCCATTTCAGTAAACAGCTTCACTATTTTTGGTGGCTGTTGAGATACATTAAGTTACTTCTGTGCAAAAAGACTATTGAAAAAATCAGACGTTTCTGCACTTCCTGTTTGGTTTTCGCAAAATGATGTCAATCATATCTGGACGTATGGTAAATTTGAATACCTCTCTTGTTGGAAATAGACTGCTGAAGTCTGTTGGTCTCAAGTGTACAGCATGATTTTAATTCTCAATCTTGAGTAATGCAGTACCGTATTCACAAGAAGACCCAAAAGAATACAAGTAGGTTGTAAAAACAACATTTTTCAACGTAAATGAAGCAATTCTCGAGAAAAGAATTTGCCCCTTCAAAACTACTTGCGGGCTAGGCTCCTGTCGAATACGAGCAAAAGTCATGATTTTACAAAACCTAATCTCAATTGAATACACATGCTAATTAATATCCAAAAAATAGCTCAGCTAGATCTGAAGCTCAGATCTTTGAGTAAACGCATCAAGGTTCAATTGTACCTGTACCGTCTGTTAGTGTTGTAAAATTATATCGTCACCTGAGGGTTATTAGATTTGTGTTAGCAAGTATTTTCTTTGATTCTTGGCGCAGCTTTTACTTGAACTTACACAATTCGGCAACATGCACGTACTTATTCCATTTGCTTCCACATACCATTGTAAAGTTTGATTTTCTAATCTAGTAAATACACTTGAAAACGCAACCAGGGTTGCTTGTCTTACCTGGGAGTTGCAAAAGCAGATAGTCCACTTGCGATAAGTAAAATTACCTTGAACTAAATGAACTTTCTTTTGCAAACTACATACACAGTAGGGAGGTTTTGTGCTCAATGTTATAAGTTCATTAAGCTTATAGGTGTTTTTCTGCATGATCATCGGACTCTGAATATTGGTGCATTTCTTATCTCTTTAAATTAAGGCCCGCAGAAGCCGCGATCGTGACATTCAAAGTTGTCAATGGCCATAACTCGCGAACATAGCGCGTTGAAGACATTTTCGGATTTGGAAAACAGCAATGCACATTCTAAGGTATGTTGCACGTACTTGTGACGTCATTGTGACGTCTTTCTTTGGGAAAAACCCGTTTTTCACTTTGCCATAAAATTCGTGGTTTTTATTTTAAAAAACGTGGAGCAGAAACGAAGTATGTTAGAAATAAAGTTTCTATACAAAAAATGTCAGTCATGACCATACCTTTGCGAGAATAATTGAGATAACTACACTTTCTTTCCGGTGTGGTGAAACTGTGCAAAACCCAAAATGCTTGGGTTGTTATTACCCTCTTTGGGTCTTTTAAGGATAAATTGCACCCACTCAACACACACGAAATATCTGAAAAATGCCGAACAGGTTTTCCTTGGTATCTTACAACATCCCACAACGTTTCAAGTGAAAATATTGAGAGGAACAAAACTTATGGAAATTTTATCGATAATTAATCCTACGTGTAACTCGGCAATGTGTTTGATCAATGGAAAGCTCACAACAACTTCATTAAAAGTAAACATTTAAGCGCATTCCGATTTTTTCATGCTACTAATCAAACCACTATCAGTACTCCTGATTGGGATCAAAATTAATCTATGTTACAAAGTAAATCTAGACAAAAATTACACAAAAATATTTTTGGTTGCTTGATCAGTTGTGAGATGTGTAATAAAACTTGTAGTCAATCAGTCTGCAAGCAACGGATACGACTTACTTTGAGAGAAAAACGTATTCTATGTATTAGATTGTTGGTTGCCAAATCATTTTCGACGTTGCACTTATGAAAATGCGGCTAATAGTTTATTGCAGACCGTAAATTTGTTGATTGGTGGGCACTCTTATATATTGACCAGGATTATCCATGGAACACTTTTTCTATCCTATCCCACAGCAACTTGTGAAGATCCCTCCCAATTGGATTCTTGAAAAGCTATTATTACGAAGTAATTTGCATCATGGACAATGGACAGGTATAATGTGTAGAACCTGCTGAGACTTGGTACGACACCACGAAACTTCCAAATAAAGGGCCAATGAAAATTGTGTGAACTTTTTAATTATCACATAATAAGGGTCCCAACAACTTGATTTTCTGGTGTCTATCGTGACTACGCCATGGCACAGAGGTCTCCCTGTATTACTTGTGCATACAACATTGGTGATAAACTTCGGAAAATCCTCGTTAAATGATGTAAAACTGCTAACGACAGGACATGAGAAACTTTTCAGGCGTGCTGTCTCATCCCATGGGATTCCCTTTAGACTCCCATTCCCATGGACAAGCTGGAGGTTTGCATTTTGATGTTTTTGACACTCCATTCTATTTCTACAATTTCTGAAGAATTTCTGCAGTGATGAGAAGACCCCAAGTGTGGGTATAATATTTCAAATTGAGCGTCAGTTACGGTATGAAATGTTCACAAACAAAGATCAATTCCACTTTTCCATGACATTGCTTGCATTACGAATATGTTTGTGAGCATCGTTTAGTCTAAAGAGCATGACGCAAGACTCGTTAAAACATTTTAAAGCACCGACTTGCAATGCAACACTTTTGTTCAAAAACGTGAGCATTTCCAGCTATAGTCCCGCAGCATAGCAAACCTATTGTTCACATTTTCAAAATCGCACCAAACTCTCTATACACGTTAACTGAAGGATAATTAACAATTCAGGATATGGAGCCACTCCAGATTTTGCCTTGATTGGGTTTGGCGGCCTTTTTCTAAAATAAGCCCACAGAAAGCACTGTATTTGCGAGAGATGCACAAGCAATTGTGGCCGTCATTAAGGAGCTGGGTAATCCTTTCGAGGAGGAATGTCTGATTTTCTGGTTTGGACACAAAGCAGAATGCCGATCCTGCAGTGATTGAAACAATTTACCTTCTAAGCAGATTGGACAACAACAGTTTCAGGCACACTCAAATAATCGCTTAAATCGATAGAACCAAGGCAATTGACGAACCTTTGAAAAGGAACACAGTACCACTCTTCACAACAGACGCAAGACCCATAGGATCCAAAGGAAAGGAAGCATCTGTGAAGAATGATCTGGTCTTATTTGCAAGACTCTACATAGGCTTTAAGAACCGTGGCGGAAACCTGGATGAGTTCTTCCGTCATGAAAATCAAGCATGTCCTCCCGCGTTACCTGATATGGGCAAGCTACACCTAAGCAGCAAACGTACCTTACTGGTGTGCCTTGAAGGCGTTGCTGAAGCTCAGTCCGATGCACCTGCTGTTTCTTCTATTGTCCTCCACAGGGAAGTCATTGCGCAAATGTTGAAACCTGGCAGTGCCAAGCCATTTGGAGAACATGCCCACTAAGTCTTCATCCAATACAGTACGTCAAGCGGTAGCTTCCTGGTGTATCACGTCTCGATCTCTTTTGCAACAGTTATAAAGATGACTCCTTGAAGACGGCAACATGAAAGAAACGAGTAAAAGGGGTGCGGAGGCGTGTTTTCAGCACCGCAGTCATACCAGGAAACTCGCAGAGCTTTCCACGTGTCAACGCATAAAAGGATGAACTATTCACCTTCCTGTGTGCTATGCTGGTGCAGTCTTTCCAAAACGATACAAATGAGCCGGTAGTCATTGATGGTGGAGCTGTCATCTGACTTCCAAGACAAAAAGGTGAAAGGTTTCTGCTTCCATGCAGTCATGAGGTGGCAGACAGTCGCGTCATGCTGCATGTGACATATGCTACCAAACACGGCAATCGTCGTCGTGGTGGTAATGGTAATCCAGGCATAAACATGTGTGGATGAACATTGGATTGCATGTGGGGTGGACAAAATCTATTGCTACTGTCATAAACGAGATCGAGACGTGATACCTGCCTATGGAATAGCTGTTGCCCTCGGTCACAGAAGGCACTTGCTCTTCCTGTTTTCCACGCCTGACTGGATGCGACAATGTAGCGACAATGTATCAGCATTCATGGGACATTGGAAGAAATCTGCCTGGTCAACACGGGAACTCGTTTCCAGAGCTAACTGATTCCCTTGTGACCTTGACTACCACACCAATCAGTATTCAGGATGACACAATTCACTGCACTGAAAGGTTTGTCGTACTCCTCTCCGGCCGAACAGGTCCATATTTGGAAGTTAACAAGAAACTCTTCTCTAAGAGAAACACCGTCTAGCAAATCCCACCCTTCTGCGATGCTTTGGCACTGCATGTGAAGACATCATCAGTCTTTCAGGGTGGGTATGGTTGGGCCTTGGGGGCAGGCCTTTGGTCGCACAATCCGCCATTGTAATACCAACAAGCTGGGCCTGACGGAAAACAGAAAATGCTTTCTGCGAACCTCTATGAACTTCACTCTCTTGGCTCCAAAAAGCTGTTAGAGCTAAATGCATCTCTGCTCAAAAAGTCATATTATGTTCAACGAATGTAGTTGCTTGCGTACCATGTGCCCTTTTATGATGGAAGTAAAGAGTAGCCCCCTCAAAATGAATGTTATTTACATAATTTCTCGTTTCCTTTACACAATGAAATTAAGTATGTAATCTATATTGCAATTTTACTTTACTGCCATTTTTTATTGTTTGTTCAAAGCTGAACTTAGCACTACAGTACAAATACTAAGAACAAACTGTAATTACAGTCGTATTAATTTTTTACCAAAAGAAAACTTGCTGCACAGAAAACATATTTATTGAACACGATCCGGAATTATATCAAAAGAAGCCAATTGTTTTATTTTCTTATCGACGGTCATTCTCCCATAACAAAGCTTGAAAAAATGTGCAAAATTCACTGATCTCGAAAATGTACCCTTAGACAAAGGTCGTTTATTTGACCTTCCCGTTGGCCAAAATTGAAAATGTTTGGTCACATTATCAAAAATACATGAGTTAAATATCACAAACGCTCAATTATGAAAAAAAATGTTTTACAGGAACTAGACAAAATACGGCAGTAGAAACCGGGATAGGTAGAGTACGTCAGTAAGACCGCCAATTTGGAAAATGGTCGTCGAAGCTAAGTACCAATCTTGAGTGGCTCCACATCTACAACTGTTTGGTATGCCTTAATGTACATGTGTATCAATTTTGGTACTTTTATGAAAATTTCAGCAGTTGATCTGAAATATCATACTACGTTGCTGGACTACTACTAAAGGCGTTCTGTTCTAGTGTGGCAATAAAGGTTAGAAAATCCCTTTTGCGCATTTTCCAAACTCTGACCTTAAAAAGCCTGGAAACACACTCTCATCACACCGTCTTCTAAATTTTGGAGAGACCGATACAGTTTATGACATGAGCAAGACAATGATGGCATTACTTACCCAGCTAAATCAAGCAGTTACTCTTCTTGAAAATCTAATGTCAAATTTGTTTTGTTCCATCTCTGTTTTGGTGATGAGATTCGCCAAGCCTTTGCATGAAAGGATGTCGACCTGAGCACTTTCCCCCAAAGATAATTTTGAACAAAAATGTAGGTTTGCTGAAACATGATGATCAACTCGCAGGTCAATTACTGTTGTCTATAATCTGTTTTTTGCAGGTGTGTTATGTATTGAGTGGGCATAAAAACAAGGAAGCTGACAATTTCATTGAATTGTTTAGTTTTTACATTTTACGAATTCAAGCTAGATTTTGTTGAGCTCTTTAAATGTTTTTTACTTCTGATATTGAGGGAAAAGTCAAGCCTCTCTAAGATTCTCAAGTAGGCAGCATTGTGTCGGAGCCACCCTTTGCAAGAGCTGTTTGTTTCCAATCAAGCGAAGATACTTTTTTCTGCTATAGTCACTGTGAACTAATTTCGAAAAAAAATGATATGAATCTTGCTTGGGGCGGGGAATGCAATGAGTTTTGATTGTGATAAGAAAAATTATGGAATTGGAATTTTACATACGATACAATAGATTTGCTCTAATTATAGTTATCGTCTCTACGGTTCTCTCAAGATAAGAAGATTGTGTTGCATGCCTTAGTTTGCTTAAAATTGACGAAGCTTTACCACGCATCTCCATACTTGTGTTCAAACGGATTGTAAGCTATGCGTGTCGATGTGTGTTCTATCAAGAGAAATTCGTTAGAGTCCAGTTTGTCTCCAATGTCAGTTTTTGTGTTTAGCTAAAGTGATTGACAAGCAGCCAGAAATTAGTAGAGCATTCGTTTTCATAAATAATGTGATTGAGAAACAACATGGCAAATATAATCAAAAGTACCTGGCAAGTGTCAATAACCTTGTTTTTCTGTAAATATTTGGAATCAATTTTCCCTCAATGAAATTGTTTAGCTGTAGCGGGCCTGAAACGTGCTGCACATTATCAGGTATGAATCTGCAATCAAACTATACAGTCTGCAAGTCTCACATCTGCATTGCCGTCCTCACTGTCTGCTTTTTAGCAGGAGGAACACACAAAGATGCTTTCAACAATAAGTTGAAAAGCTGCTTTAACTGAGATTTGACATGTTTGTAACAACAACAACCGATTCCGAGTTTATGTTTTCCTTTAAAGAAATTGCATTTGCATATAACTATGCAAAGTCAAACTTTTTACGGCAACTTGTCTGTAACGGGTTTGTAAAACAGAAATTTCAGGTGTGTAGTGCAGTGAACAGTAAAAATGCAGATGAAAATTTTTTTTCGATATTTACAAAACATCTCAGAATATGGCGCATGATTGATGTAAAAAAATGCCATTGTACAAACAGAACTGGTCATACTGAGAACCTCAATACCAAAAAGTGTTTCCCAATATCCCTAGCTGCTTTTGTTCAAAACTCAATTTATGCGGGGTTTCTACGCGCTGTAATATTCTAGGGCAATTTCTACTTCATTTCTACGCTATTGGCAGTGGCATGCAGTCGTTGCATGTCGTTGCATAAAAAACGAACTCAAAGTTACTTGGGTTTTGCAAGCGTATTTGATGCAAAGAATGACACGAAGTTTCTTTTGCTAATATGTTTCGAAACAACACTCACCAAAGAATCAGAAATGACACGATAAGTAAAATAGCTAGCACGACGCTGCTTCCAATACCCATGGCGATCAATTGGCTGAATCCATCTGCAAAAGATTAAATCTGATTTCTTAAAATGTTTTTAAGCATTTTGCGTTTAAATTTGTTTGTACAATTTTTGTTAAGAACAAGTTTTCTTGTGGCTATCCCATGTTGCAATGACCGTTAACATTCCGGAAAGAACATTTGTCAATCCCAGAATTTTTGCGTACATAAATTAAACATTCGACGTGGAAATGCTACTTTTCTTGTATCAATGCTCAAATTCAGTGAAGTTCAATCCACCCTTCCAGCATATTGTCAATTCTTAGATTCGCTGATAATGTCACGACATGATAACTTTTATTACGAGCGCATCTCTACAGGCAATGTGAAATAAGGCTAGGTTTGAAGGAAACGTTTGATTTGATGCTATGCTCAGGTCAAAGACGTGAGACCAGTTGTCCTTCATCAATTGCGGTCAAGATAAGTATTAATGTTTCAGTCTGAAAATTTTCGATTAACATACTAGTAATTGTTGTCACACTCTTTTCAGCAGTTTTGATGGAAGCAATATCTGTCGAAAATTTGTGAAAATAGAAATATAATTAATACTTCTACAGTCTACAATATTATCTTAACAAAAATCCTATTTTTTGCGGAGTTTTCATTTTTTTGCTAACATTTTTTGATAACAAAATTTACTTGATTCGTATAAAATATCAGTGGACGTTTAAACATTTGTTACAAAAGCCTCGCAAACACAAGAATAGAACTTTTTGAAAAAATCAAAGTTTTCCTATGACTTTACCGTTAAGCTGTGAAAAACGTGTACAAGCAACAAGTCTCTTTATCAAATTACAATATGTGAAAACTTTTTCGTTTGGGAAATGCATCATGTATGTTGATACAGCATATATTAATGAAAAACGCAAAAACGCTGTTCCATGATGGAAAAGAGTACTGAAAACTTATTTGTAGCCGATGTTTAAACTCCATTTTGTTTCAAAAGCGACCTACAGCAATGACGATTCTCCAAAAAGTGCAATTACATGTAACGTTGATCAAGATATTTTGAATGGCGCTTTCCATAAATTTTTATTCAGCTGAAACGCATGATCACCGTCTGCTTAGCAAAACCACTTGTTCTATGCATGTTATTACAAGCACCCATTCTTCCCGCGTGATAAAAACCAGTTATTCAGATTTACACACCTGTAGAACATTTCTTTCCTATGAATCCAGGTGGACAGTGACAAATAAAATCAATCAAAAAGTTTTGGCAAGTTCCATGGTTTTCACATGGTTGGGGAAAACACTGGTCAACGTCTGCAAAACATGTTACGTTTCAGTAAAAATTCTGCAGCGTAAGATCACTGTTTTATTGCGTTAGCTTTGTATTAGACTGTGTGCTTGCAACTTACACGTTTTTGTTGCTTTTGATTCCAAAGAAGCTGGACTTGCAACATCATGGCTGGCTGCTTTGACTGTAGCTGTGTACGTTTCACCAATGATTAAGCCAGTAATAGTATATGAACAGCAAGATGAGTAAATGAGAGAAGTCAGCGACAAATCAGCATGTTCTCGGGTAGATGAATACAAGGTGATGTTGAAACCAGTAACAACGTACTTGTAGGTTGGCATCGTCCACATAATATTAAGAGTGGCTGTTCTGGATTCGAAGGTAGGTTTTGACAATTTAACTGCTGCAGGAGTTGGTGGCGCTGTAAAGAAACGAAACTTGCCCTGAAAAGCTATATTTGAATAAGAACTGACAATTCCTGTTTAGTACCAGCAATTTAAACCATGTAAACATCATAGCGTCTGAGTTATTGTTGTTAACAATTTCTATCGATAGGTACTGTACGTGCTTTCAAACGAGGATTTTGTAAAAATTATCACACATGATGTACAAAACAAAGATGAAAATTACGCTTAAGTGTGTGGGCAGTTGTTGCAAGTTTGTTGTAAAGTGGAAATGGTACCAAAGGTATGCCCAAATAAATAGGACGAAGTGTATGTAAAATCACAAAGAAGGTTTTATTTCCAAACCAAAAGCAGCATGTTATCAATTCCCTGTTCTTCCACGCTTTCCGAATGAAAATTTCCTTCCAACTGTTCATGTGCAATTTGTTACAAGAAGTTGTTACTTCTAAAATCTATTTAAGGTTTTATGTTTATGAACGTGTTGTGCGCTTAATACAACAAACGGCTGAAGGTGTAGAAACAGAGGCTATTGCCTAAATCGGACATAAGAATCGATTTGAAATGGCCTTCCGCCTTTTGTTAGTGTAAGCATTCTCACTCAGTTATTCTCGTTCATTTTTCATATTCGTTTTTCCTAGGGGGAGGGTCGTGGCGGTAGAAACCGTAGGTGGAATGGAAATACCTCACAATTTACAGCAACCTCAGATACTTCTGCCAGCTCTACACCAAGACAGGACTGAGCAAGGTCGGAGATGGAATCACTCCACCTGGACGACCTCTATGGCGCTTTTCCATAGGTGAGGTGTAGCTAGCAGGACTTGCCTCTTCAATCTTTTCTTAGACATTCCAGTAATTGAAATCCAGTTTCTGTCTACATTTTCCCTGAAGACTGCATTTTCGACTTAACGTAATTGGGGCCAAGACAAGGCGTATTTTCATTTACGAAGACGATACGCTGTCTGTGCAGCAGCTGCATGTCATTTATCTGCAGTGCGTTTTGGTGATTTACTTGTTTGCTTGCTACATCGTCTCTCCACTGATTATTATTATTAGGAGGGATGTTGATGGCACTTTCTAACTACGAGGTCTTGTAGTGCCAGGACCGTGTAAAAAGAATTTTTAGACGTACGCCTGACTCTCGCACAATCGTTTCACAACCTTTGCAGCAGCTGTGCTGCGGAGGATTTCCGGGGTATGAAAAGAAATACCGAGTTGATTGAGTGCTAGCTTCAGACGCTTTCTCGCCGTCAAGTATTTGGGACAGACTTCGATCACGTGTTCCACCGTTTCAGGTACTTCACACTGGCCACAGAGCCCGTCAGGGTGAAGGCCAAGGCGTGACAGATGATGGTTCAATTTGCAGTGACCAGTGCACAAACGGAAGATGATAGGAGAAAGGGAACGGATCGGTAGAGAAGACTGTAGCAGGGCAGGAAAGATAGCTTTGTAAGCATTACCTCGTGTATCGGTCTGGTATTGAATGTCCCACTCTTGGACACAGTGTTGGTATAGGGCAGAGAACATATCAGAAAAGTTTAGTCGAGTAGTTTCATGTTTGTAGTTAACACCTTGGGGTGGGGAGAGTGAAGTTTCGGCAGTGGAAAGTTTCGCCAGTTTATCAGCCATTTCGTTTCCAGGGATATTTTGGTGGCCAGGAACCCAAAGGAAACGGATCTCGTAGCCCGAGGCCAACACCATTTTGCGAAAACGAAAATGGGGTACATTTCTCTACGCTGAAATTTGAATGCCATAATAGGTATAACAAGTTATTGTTGTGAATTTCTGCAAGTGGTGATATTTCATGATGCAATAAAAACAATTCAGAATGGGTTTTTGTTTTTTTTTTGAAAGAAGAAAAACCTGTTTCTTTAAAAAAAATTGGAGGGTTATTTTTTTTAAAAACACGGGATTTTCTCAACCCTGATTATCTTTCAATCCATTTTTTGTGATTTTCCTTTGATCGAACGATCTGGGACAAATCACGTCACTATCAGTTTGATTGGGTGCGCGCCGCGCACCTAGAGTCAAAGTCCCTAGTAAAGAAGAAGCTGAGCGTTACTGGCATTTGAATACGTAAAAATTGGTGTTGACAACAAAACAAGTTTAAAAAAATTAAATCCATGCAGCATGTATTAGTAGACTTACAATAAGAAAAATCGTCTAGTTACAGCATTTAAATTTTTGTAATTTCCCTCTTTGGATGCCACCCTGTCTTGAATGCCCGAGGCCGTCACCCCGTTTGCCACCACCCCTCTGCACGCCACTGCCGCTTGGGGGTTGGGGCCCAGGGTCAGGTAACCTGAGGCAAGAAAGCACAAACTTACCCCCATTGATTACGTCACCCCCAAAAAACTCAAATTCAAAATTACTCAATTTTTTTAATCAAACGTACAAGCCTTTCGGCATCTATATAGGGTTTGAACAGCTCTCTAGCTCAAACGCCTGGCCAGTGATGGTCGAATGTGTTGGCGCAAGCGGGATTTAAAGGGGTTCTCAGCATAAAAGTACTCTAGCCTGTCTCCATTGACCTACCCAGATACGCAACGTGGGGCCTTGAGTTGTGGATAGCTAATGGAGAAGACTGCCACCAGTCCTTGGTCTCCTTGGTCACGAGCGTGGCGACCTACGCGCGGTTGGTTTGATACATTTTGCGCATTTCATGGAAGTAGCTTTCGTGCCATTTATGCAGCAACTTTTGCTACATCGATTTATGCATTCTCGTTGCAGGAAAGCAGAACATTATTGGATAGATTGTCAGAAGTGTGTTATGGTTGCTTGTAATACACTTTCAATTTTCTAATGGAATCATGCAACATAGTTCTATCTTATTTTCAAAAAATACAGTGCGATCACGTTGTAGCACAAAATTGTTGGAAACCATGCTTCAGAAAATGTACTTTTTTGCATTAGTTGCTTGAACAAAGCTAAAACGCATTTATTGATTAACGTTATAATATTATTTTGCATCTTACCCTTCTAATATTATTTTAAAATTTATAGGCAATAATCATTTTTTCAATCAAAAACAAGAACACAACACCTTTCGTTTCTTAACTGAGATCTGTGTTTTTTGTCAATGATTCTTGATTTTTTCACATTCCTAAAAGGGTTGCGAAAACTTTGACGAAGCAAACTACGACTATTTTCATTTTTTAAATATGTGACAAATTTTTTTTTAATTCAGAAGAATTTTACTTACCAAGTCGTAAAGGCATACGTGTGTAATTATATTGATAGCTGTGTGGAGTTCGAGCTCCCATCATCCACTCATATTTTTCTCCAGGAATCAAGTTTGCAAATGTGTAATTGTACCGCAACATTACATCGCTTGGGTAATAAGTTTCATATTTCCACGAGTTGCAAGACGGAATCAATGCTTGAAGTATGAAGTACCTTATTATGAAGTTTTTGTGAGGCATTACCCAGGAAATCTTGACAGAGGGCAAAGCTAACTTAAATTCAACTGGAAAGATGTCTGAGATCTTTGGAGTAGGAGGTTCTGCAAAAGATGAAACACACGTTCAGACATTGCTTGAAGTTAACCTTCCTTGAAGGTAACTACTTATATAAGTATTGTATGCAATCAGAGGAGTAGTTTGCAGCTGCAATTTGTTTATTAATGTTGACAAATGGAATCAGTATTGCAGTTGCGTGGTTTTGTTAAACAGCAAATAATTTAGTCCCGCATTTGCACGTTTGGCTTGCACTAAATAGTGTATCCCGACTTGTGCAATTCATCCACGCTGGCAGCAGTCTTGTTTCGTTTCTGTTATTTCCAGAAACCGTACTCGATACAGAGGCGAAAAAGATCCCTGCACCCATTGTTGCATCACACTTCAACGTGAACTAGCATACTGGACAATACCAACCGCCAGACGGAAGCATAAACTGATGAGTTCTGAAACCTCGAAACGAAGTGTGCTGTAACTGTAGTAACCCCAGTGTAACTGTGATCACCCCCGTTTCGCAATATCACCGTTGCCCTGACAACGGCGTGGTGCACCTGTAAAACTGCATTAAGCAAATCGTTAGAGATAGTCACACGCCGTCTTGCGACCAAAACCTCAACTTAAGCTTGTCGCGAGATAAAGAACAATGAAATAAATTTTCGCGTGGCTACAAGCAAAAAAACGCATGGAATTTTCGCACGTTTGTTTCAGTTAGTCACGCTCAAGTCGCTTGAAAGGTAGCACAAGTCTTTGTTTCATGTACACGACTTCTGAGAGTTTGCAAAACAGTTCGCCTGNAATTTCCTTTACACACGCAACACAGATTCAGAATAGGTTTGGTAGAGAAATAGGTAACTTTAAGAGAGTTGGTTGGTGGAAACTTATAATGGTGCCAACGGACCAAAGTTCAAGTTTGCATTGTTTATACTGAGGATGAACTGATGCCAACCGCTCACTTGGACGTAGTCTCTGACGTAGTCAATTTTTTTGAGGTGAGAGTCGTCAGACCTTGCTGACCCCAAAGATATTTTGAGATACCGAGATGGGTGTAAAGCATGGTTATAGCGTATTTTGATGGTGATAATGCAGCGAGCTTCCTACTGTATTTTGAGAAACCGTTGGAAAAAAGTTTATCTACATTTTACATGGTTTATCTGAGAATTCGCAGTGTGCACAGTTATACCTCTTGTCTTCATGCGTGACAAGTGTTGACAAGGAGTTCGAATTTACAAGCGTCGCTTCACGTTTTACGCCTTAGTGTATAAATGTAATCGACAAAAACGAATCTTCGGATCTATAATTGCTTGTGGTAAAGTAGAAATATATTACTTCAAGAAATGTCTACAAAGAATGCGATCGCGCTAACTAGATGTGGTCCCTTCCTCTGGGTTGTGACCGCGGGCCCTTAACCTACTGGGGCAGGTGCTACTTAGCTGGGTTTAGGATGATAATATGAGGGTTGGCAAATGATACAGAGACATCTCTGCGAGCTTTCGTTGACGGCCGATAGCAATTCGAAGCTTGTCTTGTTGTAACAAGTGTTTGCGCTAATTACCTTTCTGTCATCACAAGTAATTCCTGTAGGAAATACAAAGTTACGAGACTGCAGCTGCACGAAACTCGTGAGATGTGAGAATATGCAAGAGGTTGCCAAGCACACGTTGAAAAAGTTGTGAGTACTCATCATCCACAGTTAGCAAAAAACAAGCGCCCGCAACAGTTTCACGTGTGGGATCTGTTATCTGGCAAGTTTCAAAGGATTATTACTTAACTGTAGATTTACTGCACTTTTGCTGGTTCTGCTGATTGTGGATCACGGCAAAATCAATTTGTGGACTGTTCCACGAAACTTCATAGCGTCAAAAAAATAATTAGCTCTGCAGCTTTTATAAACAATGAAATACTATACTTGTGGTTGCATAATTCGTTGGCTGAGACCAAGTACTAGCATTAAGAGAGTTGAAGCTTTGAATTGTTGCTCTGTAACGTTCTCCAGCGGTCATGTTTGCAATTCTAAATTTGTAATTGCTTTGTGCAACACTTGTAAGATACGTCCAAACTTTTTTTTCGCTTGATGATGGTACCAAAGAAATGTTGAATCCGCTGAGAACATAGGAACCAGCTGGCATTTCCCATGAAACGTTTAACGTCACCCCTGATGCAGAGCTGACGTAACTCAGAGTTGCAGAAACTGGCGTTGGTGGCCCTGAAATACACAATGTCTAAGTTAGTAAAATAGTTTGGAGAAGAATTAAACCTGTAGTTGTATTGCTGGGCTCATGTTTTACCATAAAAAAACATCAAAGCTGTCATTAAAAGCAATACCTTGTTTCAAGGTTTTCGGAATTATTGCCAGAAAACTCCAACCAAACACAGCCTTGCTTGGAGCTGCTTCACTTTTGCATGTTTTAAAATAGATGCTGGCATTAAAACTGCAGGACATACCCAAGCATATTAAGATTCGATAAGCAATCAAGTTTTCTCTTGCCCGTTGAGGCCAAAATAAAGAACAGAATTTTCAAAAAAGATCGCGGTTGAGCAATGGTGCACGCAAAATAAGGAAAGGCGTTCACGAGAACGAACTTCCGCCAAAAGCAAAGTTTGAAACGTGAAAATAGCACTTTTGAACTTTTTCAGGAAGCATAACCTCGTTGTACCAGTCTGTCAAAAATTCTTTAAATATGACCTGACTTTGCCAATCTGAGGAGGTTCCAATTAAAAATTTTAATATATCACCAAATTCCTTGGATTTGTCATTCACCACATTTCTCGGAAGTTTTATATCGTTTTTCGGGAGGAAAAGAATTGGGCATTTAACTAAACTCGTGCTGCAGAAAAAAATCGAAAGTTTTGTATTTTCACAGTGTTATCTTCACAAAAGTTGCCATTGGATAGATTGATATGAATGATCTTGCCTTATTTCGCAACATTTACTATAGCCCTTCGAAAGCATTGAACTTATTTCAAAAGTCATGTTTTGATATGACGTAGACTAGGGTATCCCAAACTTTCTGGGCCATGGATCCCATTTGCAAATCTGATTTTTTTCTTACCCCGATTTTACTTCGCACAATTTTTCTGCCTATGACCTGGGCGTAAGAGTTATTAAAACCCAAAGATAAGTGGCACTGAATAATTTTGTATTGCACAAAACTGGCAACATCAGTAGGATGTACATTGGCGTGCAGAGGTCTGGTGATGCCCGGGCGGCTGCTTGATTGGATTCCCCCTCTCCAAATTCTAGTATTGGCATATGGTGGTTATTGTTACTAGATATACCCTGTTTGCGACGTCACAATATGGCGTTATATTCACGTTGGCACACCACCGTTTTGGCGAAGTTTGTTGACACAACATATATTTTCAGGGACGCCTGAGCAGCGGCAGGGGGAGCAGTGAAAGAGTTGAGGGCAATGGAAAGTTATAAAAAACAAAGAAATCGTTACCAATTACGTTTGTTTCTGTTCATCAACAATGTTGACCTCAAAAATGATAACAGAAATTATAGAAAATCGTTCTGAATTTTCTGGGTGCCCGAATAGCTGCAATAAATTTGTTTCAGTCGCTCTTGATGAACCATGTAATTACCTATGATACTGTAGTGAAAAAGCACATTCGCCCCTGTTGTCCCCCTTTTCAAAGGTCAGAGGGAGCAACGCCTCTGCCAGGCCTCCATTCTCCGGCATCCCTGAGCATATTGTGCTACACACACTCTCTTTAATCGCTGTTGTATTGTGTGTAACTGTAATGAACATTATCAGCGGTCGCCTAAGACAGAGCAGTTCATACCTACAAAAATATGCGGCAACACGTTAAAACAGGGAAGTAGAACGCATTCAGTGCTACGTCAACACAGTTCACAACTACAAAAATACAAGGCTGCGCGAATGTTTCGTCGAACAGCAGTCGATCAGAAGGTATGCGGCTGGGATGGCGGACACCCAGGTTGACAGTTTGAAACTTGCTAAACTGCACGAGAATTGATAATGCGCATGAGGTACGCAAGAAATTTTCGTTTTTTATTATGTGGTAAAAAACAGGTAAGGGCTTGTGTGAGCCGTTATGATCCATCCGCCTGAACTGGCAATTAATGACTAAGCTCGAAATGATGCACATATTGCAAGCACAGATGTGCGACTGTATTAGCGCACACCTAAGGTTGCCACATCGAAAAACGAGACGGGAAACTAATGATGCATCATAAAAGCATCTAAATTATGCACGTTGAAATGCGACAGTTTTGACATTTGGCTCAGAAAATCGTTTAAATGTCCATAATTATCTTCAGGGTTGATGTAATTGGGCCCAACCAAAAAACACCTGTTTGGTTAAAAGCCCATTAAAAAAAGCAATAAAACCCATCAAAAATCCCACGTTTTTTCTCCTTTGAAAAATGTGCTATGAAGTAAAAAGTAAAATAAGCAGCACGCTTGTGCACTTAACTGTAAATTTTTTTAATGAAACAAAACGAACAGCAACGAATTTTGAAGGACTTGAAAAAAAGAGAAGAATAATTCGAACAGTTTGAATAAATTATATTGCTTATCTTCTTCAGCTCTGTAAAATCGGTATATTTTGATCAATTTTTATGCCTTCTCTGCATCCAAGCTCTTTCTGATTTTGAATCATACCAACCAAACCATATGTTGAAGAAATACACTCTACAGATGCTGAAATAGCAGGGCTTGTACATAAACTTGACGTGAAACTGCAGAGTTTGTGTGGGAGTGGCTTTTCTCTATTTGCTGTGCGCATTCTTGCCAAGCCTTACCACTTGGAGTGAATTGATCGACAACACTATGCGAAAACAAGATGAGGTACATTTCTTTATCCCCAAATTTGAATGCCATAATAGGTATAAAAAGCAATTATTGTGTACTTCTGAAAATGGTGATGTTGCATGATGCAATAAAAGCAATTCAGAATGGGTTTTTTGTATTTAACAAAAAAAACTGTTTCTTTCAAAAACAAACAACCTGTATTAAAAAAACAGGTGGATTGTTTTTTTGTAAAAAACATGGTTTCTCTCAACACTGATTATCTTTCTATACTTTTTTGTGATTTTCCCTTGATCGCACGATCTGGAACAAGTCACGCCACTATCAGTTTGATTGGATGTGCTCCGCACACCCAGAGTATAGGTCCCTGGTATTGAAGAAGCTGAGGATTACTGACATTAGAATACGTAAAAAATAGTGTTGACAACAAAACAGGTTTCGAAAAATTAAATATATGCAGCATGTGTTAGTAGCCTTACAATAGGAAAAATCATCCAGTTACAGCATTTAAATAGTTGTAATTTCACTCTTTGGATGCCCCCCTTCCTTAGATGCCTGGGGCCGTCGCCCCATTCGGCCCCCCCATCTGCACGCCACTGGGGACATAGGAAGTTTCTTTCAGAAGCGCATGTTTTAGAGAAATAAATTTCTAAGCACATCTGTAAGAAAACAAACGAATCAAAAAATGCCAGGATAACAATATAGTCAACTTGAGACAACAATCAACTTTACAGTCATGCACAACTGTCAACTACTACAGTAATAACTTCACAATTAGCAGCTTCGACACAGCTAACTCAATCCGACAAGACAATCAGAAAATTAAATTATCCGATAACTTCACTGCGTTTCATACCTGTGACTCATAACAAACTCTTTACTCACTATCCGTCGTTTCACTATCGTTTTACACTCGCAGAACGACTCTTATTTACCTCTTGCCACATTCCAGAAACTTCGCCAAATCCCAATTGGATAACATTATGCATGACATTTGCAGTTCACGCAACAACAAAATAAAAAGAATGGAAATTCGGGAATGATCTCAGCTGAGGGCAATCATTCCCGACTAGCAGTAAGTCACATGATAAATTATTACGTCATAGACGAAAAATGCGAGAATCATTGTTTATGATCACTGCGAATTTTAAGATGACGCAACAACCAATTTACAATCACAAAATCTTACGAAATCATTTCAAATACGAACAGTGCGATACTTATTTGTGACGGTGAACACACAATGCGGCGAATATTTTCGACTTTTTTCATTTTTTGTCATGTGTTCAAGGCCCCCTTGTGTATTCCTGATGGACTCACAATGGTCCACGGACACCAGTTTGGGAGACCCTAAAGTAGACGATGTTCAATAAGGCTCTTTTCTGAAATTTGCTGTGAGAAAAGCTCTTCTGCAAAATCACTAAGCTTTGTTATACTACTAAAAGGTCATTTGACAAAACTTTAAGGACGGGTCTTGTGTTGTCCTAGTGATACTTCGTGTTGAAGAGGTACTGCTTTGAAGAGGCTCCGTGTTTTGCGAAAAGTTAAACACCACATAAGTTGTTTTTTTATTTTTTCAATATCTTGTCACTTCCTTTATAAAACGTTTGAGGTTTCTTTCAAAACTTCTGTTTGTTGGGACAAATGAGTTGGTAACAAGCATGACATAACTGTTCTGTCGTGGTCAAAAAATTTGACACGGTTTGTGGAAATCAATTTCAATGCGATAAAATCAGAAATGCAAAGTTTTTGAAATTTTTCTTTTGTCAAAAAGTATTTACAAATTCTTGAAAAGTTCCAGCACGCAAATTTTTCATGGCCTTGAGAAAAAAAGGAAATGCACTTCATACAATGGCCGTCTGTAATCCAGATATTTTTTATAAATCAACCTTAAGGTAGACAAAAATAAATTATTTTATGAATAAAATCATATTTGAAAGAGTTTCCAGGCTTTTTTGAAACACCACACTGCTCAAATATTGCTATGATTATGGTTATTGTTTCACGCAAAATTTCCGTAAAACTAGTATTGACGTACTGCTATTAGGCCTACTTTTAAGTTTTGTTCAAAGAGTCCTGTTTGCACATGATTTCTTGGACCATGCCCTACATTTTTAGCCACTCTAACCCCTTAACTCTTTCGTGAACTAAGTTATCACTCCCTGAGTCATGGTATGAACGTTCAACTACCGTCAGGTCTAACTGCATTGTTACATAGTTCATTTGTGTTAAAAACTTCAAGACTGTGGAATTCTCTACCTACATCTGTTCAATCGCTGGGAACAAATTTGTTTCGCTCCAAAGCAACTGTTTTAATCTGTGGAAAGTCGCATCAAGTGCTGCATCTCTGTTGCGTGAGTCCGTGAGCCACGTCCTGGTCGTGTATGCTTCATTGAAGTCGAAGTCCGTTGAACCCAAACACTATCGCTTGTGTTCATACGGCCTTTCCCAGACTGAGACTCACATTTTACTAGAATGCGAACTAACCAGAGCTCCACGTCAGGTTATGTTAAATTCTATTAGAAATATTCTTTTGAAAGAACAGGTGTTCACATTATCTCAACTAAACGGACTCAGTCAAGCTGCATGGAAGTGTATTCTCTTATTTGGCCACGCTAAACTAAATCGCACTTCCATTTTGCAATTATACGATGCGGTTTGTGACTTTCTTTCAAAAACTTTGACGTATTTATAACGATTCGTGTTTCTTGCGCTGGGGGACCAACATTCCTTGTTAATGCTGTATCATCATTTTTTTCTTTTTCTGCGTCTTTATTTGTTACTGTTTTATTAATGTATCTTCTTTTGCGTCTATATGTTAACTTTTTGCCATCATGTTGTCGCAGCTGGTCCCGGCAGATGGCACTCCAGGCTCTGGCCTGCCGTTATTTGCCGTGAAATAAAATAAAAGAATAATAAACGGTTCGTGCCCCCCTTCCAAAGACTCTCAACACTTGTGGCCCTGCTCATCAATGGGTTTTGCAATACCACCGCAGAGCTATTAAGTAAAGGCCTCTGCTCGTGGCACCTGGAGAACCGCTCCTTGTCCCCCAAGGGGGGGGGCGAGGGCCCATTTGAGAAATCCTGGCTTAAAAGATCCATGCAATCGCGTCGTTACTATAGTTCCGCGTAGGCTACAAACGTTTATCCTATTGAACAGAGTTTAAACGTTTTTTTATAAAGCACCATGACTCTTTTGAAACTAGTGTTTTTGCAACCAAAATTTACACGAATGTTCTTATTGTACTTATGCGTCTTTCCCGAAAATTTGTTTTCAATTCTTCAAGAACTTTCGGAGTTATTAATTTATGAATTGAGCAACCGGGCTCTGTTCACAGCGCTTCGGGCTAACATTTGCTAGACGTGACGAACCCCGCCCAATGTTATCCCGGATGTAACAATAAAAGCCGGCGCTGGTAGGGTGAAAACCCACAATGCAATGCAGAGCCCAAGGTGTTTTAAGAAACACCTATTCATGTAATTTCAAATTTTGTATTTTTGTACAGTTTTCAAAGCAAACTAAGTTATATATAGTTCACTGAGAAAAATGTGAATGGGATGTCCGCCTAGGGAAAGGGAAACACGATTTATGGAAAAACATTTCAATAGCAATGAATCAGACACTATTATGAGTACGTTTGCCGAGTATATATTTTGCCTGCTAAGCAGTTATATTCAGCTGTTATTCAAACAGAAAAAAACAAGCGAAACTGAGTAAATACCAGCTACCACTGTGTATTTTCTCCAGTGTTTACCTGTGGCATCTGATGCTCGTACTTGCGAAAGCATGCAAACAATGAGACTGTACTCCACTTGAAAAATTCTCATGATCGCTTGCTTTCTGCTTATTCAAGCAATATCGAGGCTATACGTCTGACAATACAGATAAAATGAGTTCTAACAAATTATCCACATATATACGAATTCGCTTCCTTCTATTACCTACGCTTTTGTCAAACTGACTCTTCATCACTTCTGCCCACACACTGTATTAATCATCCTTCTACTCCCGGTAAGGTAATTCTAACAGATTTTCCTAAAGATGCAATTTTGTACCTAACGACTTTTCCTACCGCCTATGTTTTATTATATTGAGGCCTCGAAATTTGCATCCACTTTCTGGAATTTTTGTCAGTAACTTAAACAGAAAATCCCTCTTAAAGATAGATAATTTTGACATAAAACATCGTCAAAATGTAGAAAAATTTTTAAAGTTTTAGTGGCTGCCTCAAAGACTTGTGCTATTTTAGTTCAGATTTTCATGGACGGTACCAAACAACAAAACTAACACTGAGCAACTGACTCAAAATATGCAACGTTCTGAAATCATGTGATAGAGCAACAACTTGCAAAATCCTTCTAGCAACTATTTCAATATTTTGCTTTGTCGTTTGAAAGAAGTATCATACGCATTTTCAATTAGGTTAGCAAACCGCCACTAGGACCTCAGCTGGAGACTGTCAGAATGGTTTATGATTTGATTACCCTAGTCAACCACACGCTCATGTTTTTGGATTTGTACTTTAGCTGCGTGAAGACTCAGCACGAAAATGATTGAAATGCAACAAACTGCCGCTTGTGTTAACGGAAGGCTTTACTTGAGTTTGATAAAATCAAGCTTCTTATTCAGAATTTTTATATAAGTTCTTCCTTCTCTTCTCGCTCTTCTGTTTTCCGCTCCTGTCAGAGGAAGTAACTCGAGTTCCCACTTTCAAACTTGTTCACTGGACTTTCTTGGCCGTTCTTAGTTTCCACGATAACGCTGATTGTTAAACGGAGCGACGACTCCGGACATCCCGGAAAGAGGTCATCCAAAGAGCTAAATCACAAAATATACATTTTATTAAAATACTGGTACGAGGTGTTTCTTCGCATTGTAAAGTAACTAACACACGCTGCATGGACCTGATGGGAACTTGGCTGAGGGGGTTTGCGAATATGTATTTGTGACCCGAGAGAGAGAGATGAAGCACTGACATCTTTATCTTAAGACTCTAGACCCTATTTCGCTTCCCGCTTTTGGACGCTTGCCACAAAACATGTAGTCTTTAAAATGTCTCTCAATTCTTTGTAGAGGCTAGGTTCTTCAACCCCGTTGCAAGACGTGAAAGGTTCGCAAGGGGTACGAGTATTCCAGCGACATATTATAGAAATTCATAAATTTTGATCAATTCACCATAAACGCCATAATCAAAACAAAGCAGACAGCGCAGTGAACAAAAACGAGATCTCTTCAACGTGCTCGTTCAAAGTTGGATTTATGAGTAAAGAGCGCTTCATGTTGTGATGGTGTCTTGTCTGCTTTGTTTCATTTTTAGAGGCATTGATTCACAAGACTATATGATGCGTGATGATTTGGCGGTAAATTCGTCGTATTCAGTTGTTATGAAAAAGACCTTGGCTTTATCCAGCACTGAAAGAGAATCCCATTCACTCGGTGTAAAATGAGGTGTAATGCAAATATTTTCCGATGGGAGAGCTCACTTGGTAAACTAGACAAACTAATAAGTGCACGCGTGTAACTGAATTTGTCACATGTTCTAGTTGAGCAAAAAGAGTTAGTTCTTCATCTGTTTTCATTAAACAGTATCTTTAGCACTATTAAAAGCTCCAAGTTTGCTGTAAGCTTTCGTGGAATTACTCGAATGAACTCTGTATTCATCTTTTTCCAATGATTCAAACTTGCACATATCTGTATTCAAGTTACTAATCTCCACACAGGTGAAGAGTTTGAATCAATCAGGAAATTTTCAATAGGAAGTCGATTTCACGTAAGCAACCTGCAAGTAACGCCTGCACGGATGAAAGACATGAAACGCCTCTCAGCTTTTCACCGGTAGGGGTTGCTTGCAGGTTGCAGGACTGACGATGCGTAGTACTGTATTACGTGAAATCGATTTCCTATTGAAAATTTGCTGATTGATTCAAACTCTTCACCTCTGTGGAAAATAACCATTTAGTTAGTTAGGTGATATGCTTAGCAATTTGTTTACAGTTCAGAAAAACACAAAGGCAGCAATGCATCAAACTACATATTTGAACAATTTCAGATACCATTTAGTAAAAAAAATGACAACTCTATTTCTTATCATCCTTTGGCAGTGCTGTCATTTTGAGGGCGTATCTGATACCTATTTCCATGTGCAAATTCAATGTCTAATTACTCAATGCATACCCATTTCAAGAATAATTTTGCACGGAAACATATGTCCCAGGCCCAGAGAATAAACACATTATTATGGAATTACACATTACAACCATAAATACAAAATATACTCTTTGAATTCTTTTTAATTTAAACTTTCGAAACTTGATTCAACCTTCAAATCCCGCGTGTATGGGGCGCCGTTTGTAAAAATATTATATCTGACAGATTTAGCACAAAAACTGCTATCTCTGGCAGAGATAGCTATCTCTGCATGCAGAGAT
>JGI24021J15306_10000584_pt1 | contig 29258 bp, 21 predicted proteins | sample Ectturendosymbi1_FD_15306 | JGI IMG/M metagenome (IMG submission 15306) | reverse complement strand
CGAGAATCTTCTCAATTTTGTGGCCATTGAAATTTTACCGATATTTATCATCTAGGCAAACTTTTTTGAGTTGTTGCTAAGTTCCAAGCATTACCAGAACACGTCACCGTTTTTCTAGAGCTGAAATCTTTGGAACACGGGTGATTCGATAAAAATAAGTCTGAAAAAACTAAACATAACTCTTTAAATAGGCCTACCTGCAATTTTGCTTCCTTTTTTTCGGGACCACTATTTTCCGAACAGCTTTTGTCTTTCCCGACCACGAGAAAAGGCCGTGAAAAGAGAAGAGAAAATCTTTCGCACTGTAGGAAGCTTTAAAGAGTGATAACAATGCTCCGAAATGCCAACAGGTCATAGTATTGACACGCAACTACAGTCCAACGGCCCGCCACTGCTTTGAACAGATGAAATTCAACTTGCAAGCGGTCAAACACTCACTTCAACGCATTCATACACATAAAGGAGTCTCGAAAGTCATTTTCCATTGATGCCATTGAACCATTTCCTATTATGGTAAAATAGCCTGCTTTTGTTTGTCCTGAAAGTGCGATAGTTCTATATTTAAAGTAATTCAAAGCCTGCAAGTGCGGGTAACTGTTGGCGTTAGTGCTGTGTTTTTTCTTCCAGTCAGAAAATGGTTAACAGGTTCTCTTCAAATTTTGACAAAATGTTGCCTTACCAATCTGAGATTAATCGAATTTTATCCATATGATGTGGTAAAAATGTAATCCAATCTGTGTGCCTTCGTATTTCTTAATGTAAGTTTAATGCAACTCTGTAAATGCTCTGCAAAAGTACAGTACATTCAAACACTCCAAGTAGGATGGGCCAAGTTTGAAGCGATCTTTAACAGTTTTAAAGGTTCAAGTTTCAGGAAGGTTGCATGCCACTGCACCAACACTGTATTCTTATATTCTTGGTTCAGCAGCACTGAAGTGCAGTCTTGGATCATTAATGTAGTAGCAACCCATTGGCGAAAAGGGGATAATATTTTCAAAATTAAGAGTTCGCCGTGACACCGAAAAAAAACAGAACGGTTATCACGTCAGGTGCCCAGGGCCGCCGCCAGCTGATATCTTCGGGGGGGAAATGATGGTAAGCAACTAAACATGGTTTTGAAAATTTTGTGGGATAATTTCCCTGTTTCTTCACCCCTTGCTGTGGGCCTATAGGTGCCCCAAGAAAAGCTAACAACAAAACACATGGCAATGAATGAAACGGCCATATGAAAAGGATCACAACAATGCAGTCAAAAAAGGTGTTTGCACGGCAATCGGTTTCACTCGTTCGGGCGCACCAATTCCGCGAGGAACTGAGCTCGACGGAGAAAGTATCAATCTAGCTAAAATGAAACTCCGTCCGGGTTACTATGCCCTTTCACCTCCATACAAGCAAAGGCTCAAAAACAGTTTGCATTGGGTAAATTGAATGAGGGCAACAAAGCTGGTTAGGAATCTGGACGATCATCTGGATGTTTTTTTGAGGATGTTGTTACTGGAACTGATGAGTCGAAGGTGGCTCATCTTCAGCTTCCTGAAACAACATGAAAACAGAACAGGAGCAACACAGAGAACAAATACAAGTGCAGCCCTCTATTAAGATGTTCAAAGCTGACTCAGCATTCTTATGACACCAAGACAATTGTTTTTAGCAGTGACGTCATCACTGGTTTAGCTCAGGAAGCCTGCCTGCCCAAGAAATTTTGAGGAAATGGAACTGTAATGGCCTTCAGCCAAACCAGTTCTGACTGTTCTCTACCTTCGGCATCCTGTTTGCCATTCTACAATGCTTGGTTGACTTTCAACGAGTTGCGCCACAAATGCGTGTTTTGTGACGTTGTTTTAAAGGTTCACGATGTTAGATTTCCGGTTCATCGTCTGGTGTTATGTGCATGCAGCGATTATTTCAGGTAAGAGGATAAAAAGTATGTCCGACAAACGTAAGAGTTAAAATATCTGGCCATGAACGTAACGAAATAAGACAGATCATTCAAATTCCGCACTGTTCAAAGATTTTTTGGAAAAGATTCAGTGATCGCCAAGATAGTGTAAAGACAAAATCTGTAAAACACCTTCATTAGAAAAAGCGCCTTCGATGCCTGGTCAGATGTTTTAATTGTTTTCAATCGCATAACGTGCTAAAAAATACTTGATGTGTTACTATCATGCGAAAAGGTTTTACATTCGACTATGGCGGAGCAGCTTTCGTTCTACTCACTGAACACCTGTTCTTTCTTTGCGCGAACAAATGTTTTTTAAAGTTCTTTTCGACTTAAAGGCAGTTCTCTTCACTTTTCTCAGGTCGCTGTTTGTTGGAGGGTGCAAGACAGCCGAGAAGAAAGAGATTGAAATACCAGGAGTGACGCCGGAAATGATGTCATCGTTATTAAACTTTGCCTACACCGGACAGGTAGGTCAGTGCATTCATTCAATAAAAATTGGTCCTGGTCATATCCTATAAAACCCTGCGCAGGCAATATGACGTTATCCATTGTTTGCTATGCAATCCGATGAACATTCAGCTTGGGGGTTTTGTTGAAATCTTGAGCTATTTTAAAATGAAACGTATGCAGTTCTTAGTTTGGGTGCAAAACGTACCTTCGCGGAAATAAATTTCAAAGTAAACTCTAAAATATGATGCTAAGAACCAGCTTTTTATTTGTCATTTCGGTTGTCTGCTTGAGTTCAAAAGGTCTTTCAGATTCAACACTTCAAGCGGCTAAAAATGAAATCTATAATTTGCGTACAGCTTACACATTGGGCAATGTATGGAAATGTGTTCTAAGTCAATGCACATTGCACATGGAGCTTTGTACCACAAAAATACTATTTGTTTGGGTTGGCAAGGACACAAAACACCAATAGTTGTTTGATTTCTCAAGTGTAGTGAATTTAAGATATTTCCACCAGCTTACCAACAGCACACTTTGCGAGCATTGTCTGCAAAAGGTATATAATGGTTTTGTTTCGCAAGTTCACGTCGTTTTCCAACTGGCGTAAACACGCGTTCATTATTTGTCCCAAACCTTTTTTGTACACATGAAAAACCAGCCAAAAAACAACAATTTTCATTTTTTGACTGAAACGTGAATAACTTTAGTTTGGCAAAATCCATTGTCTCATGAACAGGTTATGGTGACATCCCAAAATGTTGAAGAACTTTTGTTGGCCGCTGATCAATTTCTCATCAAGTATGTCAAAGACAAATGCTGTTCTTTTCTCCGACATCGTCTCGTACCGACAAACTGTATAGGAATCCGGCATACAGCAAGGTGACTTTGCACTGCTTTATTTCCCTTTTCTAATGTTTCAGTTGCATTGTTCTATCAAAGAGTAACTCTAGCTGTTCGAACATGTATTTCGGCATCATTCATCTTTGTGTGGGGATGCTATGCTCCAGAGGTGGGCAAAAAGCGTAGTTGAGGACAGGCCGGAGCGGTCTACGCGGGATTCAGGCTGTGGTTCAGGCGTGAAAAATCCACTTTTTGCGGGGGAGGAGTTTCATTTTTGAATAAAAATGTCTGTAAGTTTAGAGAGTGTTTAAAATTATGTGGAATCTGGGCGGAGTCGATTTTGAAATTTTCGAATTTGACTGAGGAGTAGCGGACGCAGGGCAAATACTCCATGAGTTGCATGCGGAGTCACAAAATCGAGATTTTGTCCACCGTTGTTTCAGAACTGTTTGGATTCAGTGAACAGTTTCGACTTGCTATAATAAAACATACTCCGTTATGCCATCAGGTCCTACTATTGCACCAGACTAATCGATGAAACAACCACCTACATTTTGCACAACTTTGAGGAAATCGCCCAGGAAAGCGAAGAGTTCTTGCACTTGCCTTTCGATGATTTTCTCCGTCTAATTACCGACGACCGTTTAAATGTGAGGCTAGAGGAGTCTGTTTGCGAAGCCATTTTCAGGTTACTGAACTATTTTTTGTGTCAAAAACAGCATGAGATGAGGTTAAGTTTAAATTTAAATAGATGTGCTTCCACAGATGGGTGAAGCACGATCGGAATTCTCGCATTACTCATCTCTACCCTCTGTTGAAAGGAGTCCGAATGGGCTTGCTCGATCCCGAGTACTTCATGAGCAAAGTGAAAGGTTCGAACAATGGCCGTTTAACCGTCTTTCCATTCAAGATGCTGCGAGTGTTCGTAAAGAGAAACTCTTCAGCAAAGTTTTGAAACACTGGCCGTCAAAGGATGTTGCAGGCCAGAGAAGAATACTTTTACTTTACATCAAATGCTCAGAACCCGCCAGCTAACCACAAGCAATACATTGTGAACAAAAGTTGCAAAGAAAGCGCCTGCATAAAAATCTGGAAATATGGAACTTTTGAGAGCAATGAGGCACATCCCATTTCACACTAATACATTATTCCGTAAGAAGTTAACCACTGGACGTCATCATAAAGTGAAAAAATTCCATTTGTTCTTCACTTTTAATCATCTTATAGCCTAGGCATTTGCAAACATGTACATTATTTCCACTTCGCTCATTTGCAGCCATACCCAGAATTGTCAATAAATAGATCGAAATTGATGTCGGTGTTTCACCAGAAATTCTTTCCTAAATTTTGTGGTAAAATTTTAAAAATATCTACCGTAATATTGAAAAGCTCAGAGTCTCTTTGGAACGTTAAAAAAAACTTTTCAAGTAGAAATTCTGGGAATACGTTTGCCATGGAAGTTATACAACGTCATGTTTGTGGTATCAGGACAACTAGCCATATTGGCAGTTGTTCAGGTGGCTGTAGTCCTAGAAACCATGTTTCTTCATCCCAGAGTCACGGGTGTATCATTTGATAGAGTTACTCTTTTCTTTGATGTGTCCATGCATTTATGATGATTGACATTTGAAAGTTTATTAATATATTTCTACAAGCACTGCATTTCCACAATATTCTTCAACATCTGCAAAACACTGTCTGCTTTCTTCCTTGTTTTCTTATCTGGAATTTTTATTTAATTACACGTGATTAACAACTGTAATGTACTAGAAAAAATCTCTAATTAACCGATGAACAGAGCAAAGTACAAACTTCAGTAACATGTAAGGAAGTAATTTACTTAGATCACGTTCAGTTAACAAGCATTAGTCCTAATACACTTCGGCGTTGAATTACAGTTGAGGTCTGTGAAAACATCCTTTAAAACACTGTGACAAAACTGGCTATAATAATGTGTGATCTGATCAGTGTGTGTTTTCAGCTGGAATTAATTTTCACTACTAAATTGTAAAACACCTGATGTTAGTAAACTATTAATTTCGTTTTGCAAATGCATAACTTTTGTTTTGTTCACTGCCCCAGCAAATGACTTGGTGAAGCAATGCATGCCGGACTGCAAAAACTTGATCAAAGAAGCGACGGAACTTGTTTGTGATTTGCATTCGCCAGGGACACATTACATACCCAGCCAAGAAACCTCATTCAATTCATTATTACGTCCACGTTTACCGACAGAGGTGAGCTTTAATCGTTTGCGTTCATTAAATTTGTCGAAATACAACCGTGCCTGGGAAGCTTGTATCGAGGATCAAATGAACTGAGTTTAGTAACTGATTATATCATTTTTCCAAAAGTGGTCTTAAAGTTTGCAGCAAACATAACACAGCACTAAGATAAGCTTCGAAATTTCTTCGAGAATTTTTTGTCACATGATCGCACAAGTGCCAGGTTTACTTTTTAGCGAAGTTTATTTTAAACATTTTTGTTCGAAATGAAAATTAATTTGAACTTTGTACCACCCTATACAACTTTGAACTCTGTCCAATCTTATATAACCCTCTGTACAGCAACTTGTGTACATTTATCTGTACAACAGCACAACAATTCGTATGCCAATTACAACAAGTTATGCATCACCCTCTGTACAATGATTTCTATGCAACCCTCTGTACAACAAGTCACTGCACAAATACACAGCAATTTGTATACAGCACTCTGCACAACCCTCTGCACAACAATGTAAACTCGGTACAACGCTAGTTGTTTCAATTGTTCACTTCACACTGGTTTTCATAAGACGTATCAACAACTGTTATTTTGGAAAACACTTTCAGATCACTGAATAAAACAGTGAATGTCATACCTGCCTCTAATTACCAGGTCCTGTTAGCAATCGGAGGTTGGAGTGGAGGGAGTCCAACGAACGCAATTGAAGCTTACGACCCCCGAGCTGAGACGTGGTTGAATGTTAGCACCATACCAGGTATAGTTCTTTTGTGAAATTTTTTTCCTTCAATGGTAAACTTGTGTAGTGATTTTTCAACTAAAAGAAGTATGTTTCGTGAATGTAAGTTCTTGTATTTGTCACTATTTTTTTCGCAGAACACAACTGTAATCCTAAAAAGGTTTTAGTTCCTTTAAAGTCCAATATATAAACTATGCATGATGCACACGAATATGTGTGCGCGTGTAGTCAGTTGCAAAAAAAGTTAAATCTAAGCCGCTAAACTAAAACCAAAAGGTGGTCCAGTTCTATTTCCTCAGATAGCGAATCGCCAGGAGGGTGCAAAACAGTGGCAGACATTCCCAGAGCTTATCACGGTGTAGCTTTCGTGGATGGTTATGTCTACGTAATCGGAGGTTTTGATGGAGTGAGCTATTTCAACACTGTGCGTCGCTTCAACGTGTCGTCTTTCGAATGGGTCCAAGTAAGTCAATCGCTTTTTGATATTTAATGTAACGCCCACCTCAAGTTATGTTCTTTTCCTAAGTTCTCCACAGTTGTTAACCTGCAAAATAAACCCAAGTGTTTTTAATGTAGATATTCTGCTGTAATTCTGGGAAATCGATGATGTCAATACGACATGAGGTAGTTTTCATGAAGACGTTGCAATAACATAATTTAGTTGCACAAGATGTGGGTTTGCTAATTGCTTTTCACCATTCCGACTTGCCTTCACGAGCTGTAAAACCAGGGGTGTAGTGGAGTGGGAACGGCGTTCCCACACCTTTTTGCACTAGATTACATTAAAACATGGCTTCGATCTCACAGATGTGCTAGCGACACGCAGATTCGCATTGCTACTCAAAAGTCTACGGTGAAAGAAGTTCCAGTGTGTAAATCCTTGTAGGCAAATGCTCACTTTATTCGAAATATTTGGTACAGTCTTCCCTTATATTTGGTGCGGGAACGGCGTACCCACACCTCTTTTTTCAGCACTACACCCCTGTGTAAAACGAATAACTTTTGTCTTTATTCTTGCCATCTGTCTTTGTCAACAATTGCACAATTGATTGTGAATCACTTTACTGCGATTTATCCACTAAAACAGATAAAATTTGTTGTTAGAAATTTCATTTATTCAAGACAAGAATTATGCAGAGTGCTAAGTTAAAAATTGATCCAACATTCGGATTATCTGGAAAATTGTTCACTTTCGATCATTGTAGGCGAAAGCTGTGTTTACTTTGTGCTGAGATGTAGCAACTTGTTTAAAACATAACAGGAACCATCGATGCTACACAAGCGGTGCTACATCAGCGTGGCTGTTCTGGACAATATGATTTTCGCCCTTGGTGGAATGAACGGAGAAAGCAGGTCTCGAAATATTTAAACCAGCAATTCACCGCAAAAAACGTGTTTATGACATATGGGGCAAAGGCGCAGTAAAGGGGGTTGTATACTCCGATCAGAAATACTGATGTGTATTTTATCTCCTGGGTAATAAATTTAACAATTCTTACTTTGCGTGTGTACTCCTACAAGTTATTAACAGCTTGTAATGGTATCATGGCCTCTTTAGAGATCAGTGCGGGGTAGGTTTTCGCCTAATTTCGAACTGCCTTAGCTTATTACTGTGAGAGCATACCCGAGAAACAATACGGCAGCATAGTTGGAAGAACCCTCAGTTTTTGTGATGAGTACAATCAGTTGTATAGGCAGTAAAAAGTACACGTATTTGGCCATTCCAATAATAAGCCTTCTCGCATTTTCTTCTTTCCAGTTTTAGTTATTTTTTTCTATACATTCAGCTCCCAACACATTTAGTCAAGTGGTTGCGCTACTGCATGTAAACATCCCATTCACAGAGCAGCAACTTGTTTTAAGATGTTGTACTGAAATCAAAAATCGGAAGGCGGCTTGTTGTTGACATGGAAGATTTTAGTTTCAATAGCAACCATGAAATTGCTTTTCATTTTCAACCTTTTACCCGACATACTTGTGACCGTCAGCAATATATTATAATAACCGTGATGGCGCCATTCATGCGTGTGCCATTTATGTTTGTGTTGAATCAAAGTAATTGTGTTAGCGCCATCAAGCGACTGATTTTCTACTACCGTCACAAATCTATCTTCGTGCTCTTTCATGTACTTGCGTGTTCCTTGTTACTGCCATACGTGCTTGAGTCTATTGCGTTGCGTGTGTGAGTGAAAACTTTGCACAATACCATTCGTCGAAATTCCGAAAAGCTGAACTGTAAGAAATACCACAGGCGAATAAAACAAAACCGAAGGACCAGAGTAACTTTTGCTGTTGCGTAAAAGAATGCACAATAATGCCTTCCTTAAACCTCAACCTTATTGTCGGTCGATTGTTGGAAAGCCACACTGTTTTTGTTGTACATTACAGGCTAAACACTGCAGAATGCTATGATCCTGACCAAAGAGCCTGGAGCATGTTGCCCGACATGAACGAAAAGCGAAGCGATGCCAGTGCTTCAAACTTGAACGGAAGGGTAGAAAACAGTTCGTTTATGCGTTTCAACTAGATTAGACATGATGCAAAATTGTACATATACTCAGGCCCGTAACCAGAGGGGGCGCAAGGGGGGCGAAGCTCCCCCTAGAAAAATGTGTTGGACATATTTTAAAACTGGTGGACATGGTTTCAAAAATTTGGGCCCCTCTCAGAAAACTCTTCGCTACCCCTAGTGTCCCAAGCTGGTTACGGCCTGCACATACCGTCTGCTTTTGTAAAGTACAGTCAGCATAAGAGTAGTTTCTACGTTTGTTGTGAGTCAAACAATTTCAAAACACACAGCAAATTCAGTTTATTTTTTACTGAAGAATCTCATATGACTCTTCACAAGACAACTTGCAAAAAATTATGGAGTATATATCTGGCTATTGTGAAATGCCCAAAATATTTTTTTTTCTTAACGCATAATTTCAACCTTATTTTTCGTCGAGTATCGGAGCAACACCAAATCCCAACACAGGACAGGAGATGTCCATCGCATGTAAATTAGACGAGATTTTCAAAACAGTGGCTGTGGGCCGCATTGTAGGCCTATGTATCAAGTAAAAAGCTTTTAACCGAAATTTTTCAACAACCCGAAATATTTTCAGTCAATCTTGTTGTATAAATCTAGGCAGCTAGATGCTATGTTTGTTGTAAGTTCAGTTTTCATCTTAAATGAAGTTCACTTGGACTTGGAATAGTTTGATGTAATGTAGCATTAGATTGTAAAACTTGTGATTTAAGCCCATGTCCTAGAAGACAATCACCAACCAGGTCTGTGCTTCGTTAATGCATCACTTTATGTGACATCCTTAAGTCACATGGAAATCTTTTAATTTGGATTAAAATACTAGCAACATACACTATTTCTGAAAAAAAGACAGGAAGCTCGTTTTATTAGGTTTTGTCCAAGACTGTTAGTTGCGGGGTTAGAATTTCAGTTGCACTTTTGTTAAGCTTAACCGTAGGCAAGATTATTTGCTGGCTTTCATCAGTTTTCGTTAGCATTACGTATGTGCAGCTACATCTTAGCATGTTAAATGCTGTTTTTAACTAATGAAATCAACGTTTTTATCACAAAAACGAAGAGGTTATACTGTAAAGGTTAATGCAACACAAATGCATGCAAGACACGTATTTATATGTAGCGTCTAAACATTGACTCATAAGCAGATTATTCGGTAACTAATAAAAACGTTTTGAAATGAAATGTACCAAAAAATTTTTGTTTGCTATGCTTATGTGACTTTTCTTAGGGGTTTAGGGGTCAATTGTATAAACCTAATCCCGAAACCTTGAGTTTTCACTTCTGTGCTTTGGGTATATCTCCAAACAAGCTAATTAGATTTGAAATGTTCTGATATCCAAATATATTGAATTATTTAAAAACCGGATTTTGTGTTATGTCAAGTTTTTATCAAAAAACAATTTGTGTGCTGCACTTCAAGCGCAAGCATCAGCAAATTACGCTAAATAGACCTACGTTAACGGATATGTATAGGATGCTTAGCAAACTGCGTGGTGAAATGCTGAACGGTGAGGAAAGAGAAATTTAAACGGTTTCTCAAACGATCGAAAACGTAAGGCGACTTCTGTGACTATATAGCAACACTTTTGCTGCGTTATTGCCATGCCAGCCAAGTAGCATTCGTCGGGTTCCCTCAAATATTTCACGCTTTTCGTTTTGTGTTGAGACAGATATATATTGCGGGCGGTTTCAACGGACAGGAATGTTTGTTCACGGCAGAGTTTTACGATCCACAATCTTCGGTTTGGACGCGCATAACCCCGATGAGGAGCAGAAGATCGGGAGTGTCGATCATCAGTTATCGCGGAATGGTCAGTTTTCGTGCATCATCGCTTTGCAAGCGACAACGACGAAGCTATGGTCATAAGTTTTTATAAACTTGCACTGAACCTTGCTACAGATCTACTCAGTTGGAGGTTTCGATGGTGTGAACAGGCTACGTCATGCAGAGGCCTATTCTCCTGAAACAAACGCGTGGCGGGACGTCCCCAGCATGAACAAGCCCAGATCAAACTTTGGAATCGAAGTCATTGACGACCAGCTGATTGTCGTGGGAGGATACAACGGCCATCAGACTACATCCAACGTGGAAGCGTACGACGATATTGCAAAAGAGTGGTGAGTGAGAGGCTTTGCAATTATTTCCAATCTAAGAAACAAAAATGATAGTTATTTTTGTCTCACTCTATGCAGAATCTGGTTTGATTAGAGATGAAAACAAGGGATGTTTAGTAATCCTTGCCAGGCTCTTACACAAATAACGAGATCGTGCAAAGCCACGTATGGGTATTATAATAATGACCCTTCACATAGTTCTTCCCAAAATTGGTTCAGCTGACTTTGCCTTACCAAAAAACAACTGTTTTGAACGCCTGACAATTTAGGCAAAACACCAACAGCATTGTCTGCCGATGAGTATATATGTTTTCTCTTTCTATTTGGAATGATGTGTGGAAAGATAATTGATAAACACACAATAAAACCCATCAAACCATCAGTCAGCAACCTATTGTTATGCTGGGTTTTATGGAGTTTCAAAGGGCGTCAGCACATTTTGAAACCCGTGCTAAGAAATTTTTTTCTGTAGCAGATATCGTTTCAACCTAAACCGCATACTTTCTTTGTAATAACGTGGCGAGTTACGGGTAAGAGTCAGTTGCGTAACAGACGGGGACCTGGCGTGCGAACCGCCTCCCTGGCAAGCTGAATGTAAAATCAGGCTCCCACTTAACTTATATTTCGGCACTTATTTTCTTATGGTTTTCAGTAGGTTGTTGTTTTTTGGCGATTTTCGAAGTTTTGCGGTGACTTTGGGTTTCAGTATTGACACTCACATCTGCATTCATTGTCATTTCTCAACTTTTCTGAGTGTTGGCTTGTGGGCCCCTTCAGTTAAGTTTCCCCACCCTGGCTCGAATCTCCAGTTACGCCACTGGTAAGAGGCATTATTGTGCTGAAGTTTTTCCAAGAACATCTGGTGTTTACAGCGAAAATTGTATCCATTTATGAGCTTTCGTGACTGTTGTATGATTTAATTGAACAGAATCACAACGTTGTTGGGTTTTCAGAGAAATTTGAGTATCCACAGAAAAAGGGCAAAATTTAATGCACAAAACATCAATTTAATTTTCCTGCAACCTGAACTTTCCATCGTTAGTTGCAGAATCCAGAGAACCACTTTGTTGTTTGATCAACAATTGCCTTCTAAAAAAATGAAATTACAGTACACTGAACAGGGATGATAAAATATTTTAATCTTAAAATTGCAAACCAAAAAAATCCTTAAGAGTAGAAACACAGTAAACTTCACGCCAAACCAAAAAAATCCTTAAGACTAGAAATAAAGTAAACTTCACGAACGTTTAGGAAACCGCGATGTGCTATGAGTACAATACTTTGTACAATTAAAACAAAGTATTTTGGATCCATGAGGTGCTGAAGATTTTGGTTGCTATTGTGTATTTCGCAAAAAGTTGGAGAAAACCGTCTTACCATACTTCTTTTTTGCAGGTATGAAGTTAAAGATTTGAACATCTGTCGCAGCGCTCTCAGCTGCTGTGTTATTACGTCATTATCGTTCAATGTCATAAAAAGGTACTGCTTGCCACGTGACTCCCATGGCGATTCCGAAGAGTCGCTGTCACCATGGCAAAGTTACGTCGACGACGGATTAGTGACGATGCACAGCGCAACGTCGGTTGATCCGTCGGAGGAGGTGTTAATGGATGTGATGCAGTCGGCTGCGAACAGCAACCTTGCTAACGAGGAGGATTAGGTGCAACGAAAGGAAATTAGTTCTTTCAGCAAATGTGGAAAGTCTGGTTATGGAGACAAGTTGTTTACGTTGCTGCGTCACCTGCATGCTACCTTGTTTGAAAATAATTTCGTGAGGTGGCTTCAGAAACAAATATTACACGAATGGGCTACTGCTGAACAACTAAACTTAACCTTTATTATTGCAGGCAAAAACATGTTTCTAAAATTAGGCATGAATACTAACTTTCCTCTGTACAATTGGTTATACAACACTATGGTCCTACGGAGCAAGGTCTTGCTTTAAAATGTCAGGAATAAACGACTGCGCCCACATTTATAGACCAACATTAAGCAAGATGAAATAAAAGCATATTGTGTTGAGAACAGAGATTCTTAGGTTTTACCAACCAATAAGCTCTTGTAAAGTACCCCTTGCAGGATAACCAATTCCTACATATATCGTAATACGATTCTGTGCGACAAGGTTCAGGTAGTTTTATAGTAGATGGGTTCCAGATTGATAGGTTTATGCGCTAGTGATTTGCAATAAATCTCGATCCAAGGGTTTTGAGTACCTACACAGAAACAAATGGATCCAGAGAAAAATGCATCGGTTCAAGCGACCACCGCAGCACTTTTTATGGTTTTTCAGCTTTCACCACAGACCATAAACTTCATAGTCTTTCTTGAAGCGCTTTGAGTTACTGCACAAAGCCATGTCCAAAAATATTGTATTTTCAGAAACCCTGCTTTCTTTTCATCAGATCGCAGGAGTTGTTTTATGCAAACCTCAATTTTCATTCTTTCCCAACATGAATTATTTTGTTGCACTTACAAAGACAAACGACGGGCTTCATTTTACCAGCAGATGACATTAGTACGAGTTTCTATCATTTCCACCCGAAGGCCAAAACTGCTGAGCAAGTTGACAAACGTTAACGCAATAAACCCATTTGTGGTAAATCAGCTGCAACTCCGACATTTTCAATTTTCGCTCACTTTTAGCAGGAGGTGGTTGCCGAAAAGATCAATATTTTCTGTAGACGGTCCAGTACCGAATATTGCGGTCCGATCGCCCGCAAACTGTCCACTTAAGTAAACCAAACCTCGAAAAAAGTCGTTGCTGCCATTAGTCATAGGAGTTGCGAATGTCACCTGGTGGGGTAACGGGTGTTAGTCATGCTTTTGAACATCTGAAGATAAATGCATCAAACGAAGTGTTTCGCGCATTCAGTGAGCATCACAATCGATACAGCGGCAAAACATACACACGATCTTCTGATATGGTTGAAGAAATTTCTCATGATACGGAAATGAAACGAAACACTCCACAGAGCGCAAACCCGCAGGATGGTTTCTCATAAAACAACAGGCTTGAAAGGTCAACCGGCATCCGAGACCGATGTCAAATAAAGTCTATATTCCGCGTAAATATCCAGGGTTTTATGAAGCGTGACGGCTCTACGAGGGCGATGAGTATCTTTGATGTTTTGATCCAGTTTTAGTTTCTCTCAAACTTTAAGGAAAAATAATTATTTTTTCCTTATTTCGAAAAAAAAACCCGAACAAATTAGGTGCTACGGCAAAACAACCTAAAACGAATACACACTGCTCCGCACCACAAAGATATAAGAAGCGAAAAAGAAAGAAAAACTCCATTAATAAGGAATATAAATTTACAGCGAAAAATAAACTACATTTCTTAACTTCACCAGAAACGTCGCCGCTTGTGAATTCAACCTCCACAAAAATTTATGGGTTCAAAAAGATTCTTTTCTGGGACCGCAGCGAATGGCGAAGCCCGTAGTGGTCGCGTCTTGAAAACACAGGATTGCTCCCAAGGCGCCTGATTATGACGCAGCAGCGCACGGGAAAACATCGCCGTAGGCGAGGAGGATAGATCGCAAGTGGGCTGAAATTTCAAGGAAGAGAACCCATAGCAAAACGCACACAGTGAACAAGTGCAGCTGCTGCATCCGTAGCAAAGTTCGACTTTTTTGGTGACGACGTACAGTTCTGCGAACTCAGCTGCAGCCGTCAGAAAGTCGAATTCTTATCTCATGCAGGCCACGAAAAATGCATAAACAAATATACGCAACGAAATTGAAGTGTGAACGAAACAGACTTTAGCAAGGAAGGCTCATAAAGGCATCATCGGTAAACTGACCCACACTTGCAAACGCAATTTCTTAAATTCAACGAGTTCGTAATTTTTCATGCACTCGATTTCGGCAAAAAAGTTATAACCAGCAACATTCAAAAGTTCGTCCTTAATGCAAGCGCCTGTGGCGTAGAAATGCAGACGCATTTAGCGCAAATTACTTCTCCAAAAAAAAGGTAGCAGTTGTCCGTGATCACACGTTGAGGAAGAGACCGGACGGGCTTTCTTTTGCATGATTGACGGTAATTCACACAAAACGCAACTACCTGGTTTGAAAAATACGCAGATACAGCAATTGATGCATAATCCCGATTGTCCTTATACCTGAGCCCAACAAAGCAAAAGCTGAATGAAAAAAGCATTTAGCTTTATACAACCTCAAGACACTGCAAGGCATAACGGTTTTAAGTTGAACTACAGAAGCAATTCCGAAGCTGCTTGCGCTTCACAAATCAACATGGATGAAGTATCTTTCAAAATCCACGAAATGGTCCACCAGAACCCAGTTTGAGAGGACGTTTGCAACGCTTTCAGTTAGTTCTGGTTAAAGGATTTTAAATGAAACAAATTTTACTGTAAGCCAGAAAGTATCCAAGAATTAACGACGTACACTACGTTGGCATATCCTGCGTTCTCTATAACCAGAATTCAATAGTTTATCAAAGAAAAACATAGCAAGGTCAGAGACAAGTGCGATCGATCATCACAGAAAAAGTAAAAAAATAGAGCAACCAAGCAAAATTTCTATGGTTGGTCGCAACCGAGTGGTTATCGTGCCAGCTTATGGCAATCGCATTCGTGACAGAGGTGCAGAACAACACGTCACACCACACATCTGCATATCGCTACGGTCTAATAAGCTGTAATTTGATGCGGCCCAACAAGATGATTTTTATGCAAGTTTCCATATTCTCGAGAAAAATATGACCTAGAAATTTTTATGCACGTTTCGATATTCTCGAGAAAAATATGACCTAAAAAATGAAGACCTAGGCGAAAATTTTACTGAAAAGTAAAGACACGACTTTCTCCTAAAACGGTTTAAATTCCCACCTACGAAGCGTAAACGTCCCAATAGTTGAGATGCCATATCTTAAATTACTGCGTAAAGCAACCAGTTCTTATGAACGTGATATGTGGTGCCAGACAAATGTCAGCAAACTTGAAGTTTTCATGCCTGTGTATCAGTAAAGTTAAAGACACCATGAACCAAGCATCTTGAAATTGAACTAACAAGACTGCAACATGTATTGACAAGTCGGTTGCAGGTAAGGAATGCATAGAACGCTGTAAAAAGTCTGCAAAGTGTACCGTTGGATGGACCGCAAACCTACATTTCTCTTTTTTTTCAGGGAGGATGCTATTCACCATAAATACGAAAAACAAACACCTTGTTTCCATGCAAACCACAATAACCAACCGTGTTTCATTTGTCGCAATGTGATTGAACTTACTTTTAATCAAAATCTTACTGCGTCTTTTTAGGAAGGCCTTATTGTCACACGAAATCGGATATCACTCAGTAGCTTTAAAAGTCTGTCAATTCTTATTCAGGAAAAGCATGTAACATTTCAACATTTCTAACTAGTCACTAAGCTTTACTTACGCCAGTCAGACATATAGGTAGCTGGCGTATACTGAAAAACACAATAAAAAAACAAAAGTAGCAGCTATAATATTTCCTAGAATTGAAAAATAGAAGGCATCACCGGAGCTAAACCATAGCCTAGCACTCACAAATCTCGGATCGATCAGCGTTAAATATTTCTGGTTCCTGCACCAATCTCCATTGCAGCCTCGGATCGCAGCGACGATACGTGTACGTACTCCGAGTCGTTTTCTGAATATGCGGGCAAGCAGGCAAGCTCGCAGTGAAAACTACAAAATCTTCTGCTTGTGACTGGCGTAGATCGTGCGGTGCTGGTTCAAGCTGGGAATTCCGCTCCGCAACGCGCAGTTTCTCGGGAACCAGCCGCGAACTCTGCGGCCGAAGGCGACTTCCTTGTCCGGCAACACTTTGTCGCCGTAAAGCCAGTACTTCGTTCCTCTGCTGACAACGATTACGTCATCGATCGCTAACGGGATGCGAGGTTCGTCGGTGCACGGGACCATCAGGCAAGTGCGGATGCCCTTGGAGCAGGGCAGCCACCACCCGGAATAGGCACTGACCGCTCGATATTCTACCATTCTTTCCCGCTTAGACATTTTCTGCCGCAGCTGCTCGATTGTCAGTGAGTACTGATGGCAGCCGTCCGCCACATTCCAAACGTAACCGTCACCTACCGGCTTACACGACAAATTGATCACTTGAAGAATATTGTTTCTGGTGCCGAGATCGTAGGGATAAACGAATCGCTCGTCGCTGTCGATTCGACGGCTTTCGGCCTTCTCGACGATCCACTGCTCGATCCCGGTGCAGTTCCTAACGATCGATTTTATCTGGTAATAAAACAGAAGCCCGACAGCGATTGTGGTGCCCAGGGAGAGGCCGGTCGCGAACAAGTTGATCAGGAAAGCGTGGAGCGAGAATTCGACCGGTCGCACGGTGGAGCGCAAGTAATCTCCTCGTCTGAAGAGCTGGTACCAAACAGTTGCGATGTAGATGATCGTCGCGTGGAAGCAGCCGACCGGGGCGAACAGCACGAAGAGAGTGAAGTTTGTGTGGTTGCTGTGCCCGCAGCAGTTGTTGATCCACGGGCAGTGGTGGTCCATTTTCAAGACGCACCGCTGACAGACGCGACAGTGGTGTGCTCTGGGCGGCTTGTAGCCTTGACATATTTGACAGAACTGCAAATATTGACCGTCGCCTGCTTTGTTCGGCTTCCACTTCTTCGGGACGTAACCTGGTCCGATGAAGACAGCGCGAAAGAAATTTCCAAGTATCAAAACCAGCCACAACACCAGAAGGCAAACATTCAGCTTGCCTAAGAGCGATCGGCTCGGCGGACACAGCCAGATCATGCTGTCTACCAGAGACACCGTGAAGCAAATGAAAACTATAGACAGGGCAATTACAGGCCCAGGATGGCACAAACGTCGCAATGTACCAAGGCAAGTCATCACTGCCGTTAAGAACCTTGCCTGCAAGAGTAAAACAATCAATTTTAGAAGTTGAGCTAGTGAAAACGTTTTACAAAAGTTACAGAAAATGGAAAATATGGCCACCATCTCCACTTCACAGGATGACTGGCATACAGAAAACCTGGAGCTTTGGATTGTTGTTGACACCACAAACGCTTAGTACTGGGTAACAATCTCAAAATTCAGTTTAATTGGTCAAAAACGTATATGGAAAACTTCAAATCGAAGTAAATTGTGATTTCATCAATGCTACTGGATTGCTGTAAAATATCATAAAGTGATAAAAACATCTCCACCTAAAAATCACTTTTAAGAATAAATAATAAAATCGTCTGACAATAACAAAACATAAACATATTTTTGTTGCACAGCTAATACAAGTTTTATTATCTGACAAGTTTTTGCAAAAACTAAACTACAATTCAAGGAATGCAAATTATTTTGTGTAACAACTCTTAACTGCATGGTTTTAAGATTTTCTAATACTCAACTACAAAAACAAATCAAGCTTGCTAATGTACGAGATTCAGCAGAAAATTGTTGAAAACACACGCTTTATTTTTGAGCATGGCTTCAAATGGTGAAACGAAACATTTACATTTGATGACCTATCAACTGTTCCAAACTTAACCATTAGATCACTAGGACAAAAAGTTTATCTGAAAAGTTTAGGCATATTATACTTTTTTTGAAGTCAAACAAACTTGTTAAACTATGCATAACAGTTTTTAAAACTATCATGAAGCAAGCACCATTACATATTTTTAGGAAGCAATGAGTCCTAGTAAACTGCCCTTAATGTATCTCAAGGATTTATAGACCTTTTTAGACACACACCTCTTGGTGATGCCAAGACCTGCACCCCACCTTATTGCAAAATCATGAAGACTAAACAGAATAGCAATTCATTGCTGTTCTGTTTGCTACTCATGCTGTTATTTCGTAGCGTTTGCCACCAGCAATTTATTTTCAATTAACTTTCATTAATTGCAAGGATGAAGCTGTTTTTTTGTATCAGATAATGCACTTCTCAACTGGTGTAGAAAAGCCACTTTCACATATGAAATCTGATGAAGTGTTCGTATAACCACACTGCCACACACTCATTTATTTCCACATAATTTGCCAAAACATTTTAAAGTGGAATAGTGTTTACCTTCCAGATTTGTATTTAATGAGATATGACGCTCACAATCTCAAAACCAAGGTTGGCAAAGTTATTTTATGATTTTGCATGTTGTGCAAGTGTCATTTACAACATTGCAGAAGTAATGCAGAACTGCCCACTACACAGACGTAAATGTTTATTTCTGGATAAGTTTCAATTCTGCGATCAATCATGATGCAACCAACTATCACACACAACACTGAATTGATTAAGCAAACTTGTTAAGTAACATGCAGCTCATGAAGTAAGGCCTGGACACTTCAGTTTGACATAGTGACATTGAATAAATAAGCTCAGTTGGGTAGCACCACACAATTTTTATAATTTTTGACGTCGGCTGCACCAGTAACTAACTGGTTGTGATCTCAAATATTTTGTCATGTGCTGCAGAGACTTTATGCAAAGAACACTCAATCTAATAAATTAATCACTGAATCATTGATGTCCAATAACCAACACAAAGTCTGAGTTGCAAAGAAGAGTGTTTACTTTATTTCTGAACTACACCTAGTTTCAATTCAATCCAGCTTAACTCATACCACAGAGATGTTCTTGTGGTTTAGTGGAATATAATCAAAAAAATAGAAGCATATTTGAGTTTCCTCAAGAAGCGATAATGTACATCTTTGCATTTTCCAGCTGTTTAACATCCTTGCTACTTGCATTGTGTGAAACAAATTATCTTTAGATAAAGTTGCATCTTCAGCTCAATCTCACAGGCATTTTTACGACTGACTGTCAGCTAAGACTGTTCTCACAGGCATTTTTACAGCTGACTGTCAGCTAAGATTACGACTGACTGTCAGCTAAGACTGTTTCCACTAAACATCATCATTGTCGTACATTTATTAGATATCACCAAACGTTTTACAGTCAATGATACCTAAGTTTTTTTCACTGAGATATTTCATGCATTTCTTGCTGAGACATTTTGTTCACTGGAACATTTCGACCATTTGCTTCACAGTTGTACTAAAGCTCACTATAACCATGTTCATCAACCTATATTTTCAGAGTTCTGACCAAAATGAGTTAATTTTTTCAGTCATTTCAGAAACAATTCAGCCTTTGACCAAAGAAAAAAAAAGTTATGATAAATTGCTGAATGACAAAGGGTTAGCCACTCAACAAAAAAAGCTCTTTTGATCTTAGCCACTCAACAAAAAAAGCTCTTTTGATCTTAACACTTTGGCATCTGGCTGCTTTTGGGGATTTCCGAGAAAAAAAAACACCAAAACGCACGTGGCTTTGCACAGGAATTTCTCCGCTCCTGTAAGGGTTACGGACCTGGTTGAAGTGTCAAAAGACGCAAGTCTTCTAGTCTGCACTCCAAAAAAAATTTTGCTTGGGGGATGCAGATTTTCTGTGAGTGATGTCATAAGTGGAGGACTTTCAGGCCACCTTGGCCCACTTTGCCTGGCCCTGGGCGCCAACCGTTAGATGGTAGTATTTCACTAAGTTTTTATTGGACGGGTTCAAACGTTGTCATCTAAACTAATAAAAATATTTGACTAATTAGATAATTAATTATTTGTTTATTTTAGATCATAACGTTTGAACCAGAAATGCTAGAAAGTCAATCAAAGGCTCAAAAGACTCTGACTCGAGCCTAGTTTCCAATGAAAACTTCAGCGAAACACTTCGGCCTAGCGGTTGGGCGAAAGTGTTTCGCTGAAGTTGTAGGCCAGGAAACATGAGCCAAAATGACCCAAAAACTACTTCACTTATGACGTCACTCACAAAAAATCTGCAACCCCCAACCAAAATAATTTTTTCGAGTGCAGAATAGAAGACTGGCAGATCTGTTTCAGTCGTTGAACAGCTCTCTAACATAATCGGCAGAGGAGTCATGGCGTTGGTAAGGCAATCGAAAACTGCTGTTTTTAGGCCGAAATCTAGGTACAAATATATCGTACACCGGCTCTCAGAGTGTTAATTGGCTGTCACATTATGGTCAAATATGTTGGCGCTAAATTGGCACAAAGATTTAAGGGTTAAGAAAATTCCCATTTATCTTGGCTACAAAACAAAAGATTTAAAAATTGTCAAGAAGTGTGATATCAGAGATACAAACTTGTCACAACAAAATTATTTGTGTAAGAGGCATGAATTACTAAAAAGGTGAAGACTTTTGGAGCATATCCACCAGGGAGCAAGCAGGATTTTTATAAAGATGAAAATAAATCCATCCAAGCTTAAAATATAAGATCTTACTCTTAAGATCTTCTGCACTAGATGATCACACAAGGCTTTTATTTTCTTAATGAAGAAATTTTTTTATTAGGAAATGTGGAGATTCTTCAAAATAAAGATCATCAATGTTTTTAGGCTTGATTGTGAACAACATATTAGGCAATTATGAATGCAAATTGTTAAACAATAGTTCAGGCCCTGTAGCCCTGTTGGCTGTGCTAGTGATGTTTGTCTGATCATGCCAGGCCCTTATGACTTTCATAACCAGGTGGTTTCCCATGGCAATATCCACGGCTACCACATGGTTTCGGCAGGAAAGTCAAATCACCATGGAAGGTGGATACTGCTAAGCATTCTCCACCTGTAAGCTAAAACGGAGAATATGTTTAACGTTTTCCTGCCTGTGCACTAATCAATTAGCAACATATCAAAGCATTTCCAAAACAGTTTAGGTACATACCACTGCCACAATCCTGGGCCTACTGGGGACTTCCACCACCGTATGGTTGAACAAAATTTCAATTTAATGGGAGTATTTTGATACCATAAAAGTAGCTAACACTGGCATTAAACAATTATCGTTTTTTGGACCTTAAGGTGCACTTAAAATCGTTCAATTTTCTCAAAAATCAAAAGTGTGCTTTATAATGTTGTGCGCCTGATCTATGAACCTGGTTGTGCTAACTCACCTTGGACCAAATTTATGTGGTAAGCGGTGCTATTTATTTAAGTGCTAGTTATGCTTTTTTGCAAACAGATCATATGTTACGTAATAAATCAACAATTCCAATAAGCAGTACATGTGGTTCCATGAATAGCTAGCACATACCTTAAGGTTGAAGCACAGATTGTATTACTCCAGAAGGCTACTGCACACAGAGCTATATGTATCACTCCGGGAGGTTTCTGACTACATTTGCACACACCGAATCAAACACATGCACACCTTTTAGTTCATTCTATTCATGTCTAGCAGATTAGGCATGTGTGACAGATTAAACTCCCACATATGTAATTGGCCATTTAATTCAGTGCGCCTTTCTTATGTATGAAAGAAGAACAGCTAGCACCCAAAAATCCAAAATGCACCTTATAATCTAGTGTGCCTTAGGCCCGTAAAATATGGTAATAAACTTTATCAACATGTTTATATGCATTCACATAAAATGTCTGCAATACAATCTTTCCTGCTTTCCTGGCATTTGGTAGCATATCAAAACATTTTCATCACACTAAATTGAAGGCACTGCTGCAAGATGCAGTTCATCCTTATGCAGAACAACTCAAAAGAACCATGCTTACAAGCAGCCCCAGAACCCCGGAGACTTTGGAATCTCATTCCAAGGCCATGCTGCTACTACATATGCGATGGGCATGCATCATCATCTTGGAGTGAAATTTCATATCTCATTTATAAAAAATGCCATGCTACATACCAATATGCTATACAGATCTCATATCTAGTGGAAACTGGCAGTAATAATTCTCTTGAAATTTTGTACATTTACACATAAAAATTACGAAGAAGAAAAGAGTTTCAACAACCTAGGCTCTGGTTTGAGCCTGAATTGCAGTATTAAGAGTTTCAACACTACATTGTTTGAAGAATCAGTTTTGACAGTTTAGGCTCCAATTCCAAGATGTCTTATGAAACTGTCATAAATATGGTGAACTCTTTATATCTGCCTGGTATCCAGCCCATCCAATTTGGGAAAATTGCCAATACTAAAAGTGTTAAGCAGCTCTTAGTACTACGACCAAAAATACTGGATAAAAAATTAAGTCATAAGCTGACTTACTACTGCTGACATTTTGTAAAATTCAACACAGAAAACTATATTGACTTTTGGAAAAAGATAGCTCATTATAAACATGCTAATTCCTCTGACATGGAGACACTGTCTTCTGTTCTGCTACACCTTATCTTTGCCTTTTTCCTACCCTTTTCTTACGATTGTCAAAGCCTTGTCAAAAGCTGTTTCCACCTTTTAAAACAAAAGACGTTTTAATGAGGAAGTAAGTATTGCCAGTGTTATCACAGCATAAAACATTGCCGGAATGAACAGGCATATAGACTACCTAAGATTATCTTGCTTGCAGAGAACATACATCTCAAAGCTTGACTTCCACTGAGTGAAAAGTCAGTCATCTCCACATAGCACAAGGGAGTAGCACTGCTATGTGATGAATAGCCTTTCCAAGTGTCAATTGTGGCATCTGCTTAGCTCCAATGAGCTTTAAGTTTCACTTGCCCTTCAGATTAGTGCCCGCAACCAATTTAAATACAGTATGAATGTAGTAGATACGATAACTGGGGATTCATAGAAACTCTTGCTCAAGAGATGCAGACTACTTCATTTGAATAGCAATGCTTTCCTCATTGCAAGGGTCAATTGACTTGTGATGTGCTAAGCTTTCTTATGAACATAATCTGCAATCTACAATCTGGTTTGTGAAGTTTTTTTACTTTTTCTGTTGACAAGATATTTGCATTTTAATAAAACTTGACAAAAATACCATATTGATTGGTGCACAGATTTGACACTTTTAAAGTATTTCATATTTTTCACTGAAAAAATATTTTTAGTTGGAAAATAACTGTTTACAGGATAAGATTATGTGAAACATATTGCTGGAATTAAGCATTTACTATGAGATTATATGAATATTATGAATGAAACTAACATAATAATCATAACACCACAAAAGATCAATACCATATTCAGTATATACTGTTGCGATTGAAAATCCCGAGCGGCAAATGCGCAAAGCTTCGCACTGTGGCAGCAAGCAACAATAGAGTTCACATGCCATGATCACTCTCCGCATACGCTAGCTGTTACCTTCAATCGTTGACATTGTTAGTATCACCAGAGATTACACACCACGATCACTCTGTTATTGCTTGTTCGAGCCACATATATGTATGGTGTTGTTTTTCACGCACATCTCATTCCTGGTGAATCACACAATCAACGCAACACCACCGGAGAGGTTACAACAATATTCACATTTCCAACCGATGAAAACAATTGATTGCACGCACGCTCTATAAATGAATGATAGGAATTAATAACACAAATTGTGCAATAAACCTGCAACTCGATCAACTTGTCTTTACCACATTGGCGTCTGGCTGCTTTTGGGGATTTTCGAAAAAAAACACTGAAACGCACGTGGCTTTGCGCGGCAATTTCTCCCGATCGGTAAGTGCTACGGACCTGGTCGAAATGTCAAAAGATGCGGCAAGTCTAGTCTGCACTTGAAAAATTTTTTTTGGTTGGGGACAAGATTTTTTGTGAGTGACGTCATAAGTGGAGGACTTTTAGGCCACCTTGGCCCACTTTGCCTGGCTGCCAATCCTTAGATGGTAGTATTTCGCTGAAGTTTTTATTGGAAACAAGGCTACAATCCGAGTGTTTTGATACGTTGGATGACCTGCTGGGGTTTCAGATTCAAAAGTTATGATCTAAACTAGTAAAAACGTTTGACTAATTAGGTAATTAGATTATAAATTATTTTGTTGATTTTAGATCATAACTTTTGAACCAGAAGCCCTAGAGAGTCGATCAAAGGCTCAAAAGACTCGGTTTCCAATGAAAACTTCAGCGAAACACTTTGGCTTAACGGTTGGGCTCTAGGCCAGGTAACATGAGCCAAAATGACCCCAAAACTACTTCACTATGACGTCACTCACAAAAAATCTGCCATCCCCGAACCAAAAAAATTTTTTACGAGTCTAATCTAAGAGACTGGCCGATCCGATTGAGCCTTTGACTCTCTAGCACAATCGGCGGAAGAGCAATGGCATTGGTAAGGCAACCGAAAACTGCTGTTTTTTAGGCCGAAATTGAAGTACGAATAATCGTTTGCTAGCTCTCAAAGTGTCAACACTTACGAAGATTCCCCATGGCGAGATTCACTGTTAACCAGCAGTTTACTTTTAGGTCCCACAAGAGCCACTGTTTTGGCAGAGCTTCGCAACACCATTGCTCACCAGCCAATTGAGCTAGAGGTGTTCAAACCCTCTACAGATTCTGCAAATCTTCTAGTGTAGGTTGAAATTTTTTTTTTCGTTTTGGATTTGGGGTTTTCTGTGGGTGATGCCATAATGGGGGCATGTTTTTGCCTTTTGGACCAAGTTTTCCTGACTCTGGGCACCAACCCAACAAGCCAATGTTTTGACTCAAATTTTTTTTTGGAAAGTAAGCTATTATCCAAGATTTTAGAGCTCATGATTGGCATTCTAATAAATATGGAGTCAAAATTATGGCTCAAAAAAACAAAATTTGGTAAAAATTCAAATCCCACAAAGATAACCTCAAGATGGCTAAAAGGCTATAGGGTCATTCTCTGTCAACTGTCCCAGCCAGTCAACCCACCATCTCAGATTTTCCTTAAATTTCATAAGCAGATAGAACTTTTCATGCTGATTCCAAAAAACTAAATTTTATTGATATTGGTTAAGGTTTCGAAGTTATGGACCATACAAAATGACTACTTTTTGTGGTCAATGAAGTGTAACAACTAGCAAGAAAATCATCAACTAACTTTGAAACGAAATCATTCTCACTGTAATCATTTAATTGTTGCAAAAACTTGACAAAAGGTTGCCTGAAGTATCCTTTCTTCAGTAATGAAGAAACATTTTTTTAAATCCATGTGCTTACCCCAAGCTTGGGGAAAAGAAAATGGGTAGTCATCAAACTCACTCACATGTGACATAAATTTTGAACAGTGATAACTCGACGAGCGTACATGCTATTGGCAATACATCTGAAAGTTTTCACTGAGGAGATTTTACTCTTAAAATATTGCTTATTTTATATTATCCTCATTGCTTATTTTATTTATAATCCCCAAAGGAATTCCCCAATTTTTTGCTTTTTTTTTAACTTTTGAACCAGAAATGCTAGAAAGCACTCAACCCCTCTAAAGACTCGTAGAACAACCTGGTTTCCAACAAAGTTTCAAGTCAAAAAACTGGCTCTTGGCGTTGGCGCCCAGGGCCTGACAATCTTATCCAAATATGCATAAACTTACTCCCATTATGATGTCACTAACAAAACAACAAATATCTGAAACTTTCTACTTTTTCTTTTTAAATTGAAACTACAAGACTTTCCACATCTGTTGAGTGTTTGAACAGCTCCCCTGCTCAATTGGCTGGCAAGTTATGGCCTTCAGCCAATATGGCTAAGGTTACCTTTTGCCCGACTTGATTTTTCATCAAAATTTGTGTTTTAGAGACATAATTTTAGATCCAGAAAGGCTAAAAAGCCGATTCGATCGTGGGCTCTATTGACTTGAATTATAGCCTAGTTTCCAATAAAACTTTGATTGAAAAAAATTGGGTCATTGGTTTGATGCCCAGGGCCCGATGACCTCAGACAAAATGAATTAACCTACCCCATTATGACATCACCCACAAGAAAACCAAAACCCTAACTTTTCTAATTAAAAAAATAAAAATAAACTACAAGACTTCCCACATCTTTAGAGGGTTTAAACAGCTCTCTTACCCAATCGGCTGGTGAGTTATGGTTGTGCAAAGTTCAGCAAAAAAGTGGTGCACGTGGCACTGAAAGAGTTAAAGTGTAATTACTACATTGAAATCTTAGACAAAAACTTTGTTGGATGTTTATTCAAAAGAAACAAAATAAGCAAAGAGGATATGTTAAGACTAAAATCTCCTCAGTGAGAGCTTTCAGATGATGTATTGCACATGCCAATAACATGTACGCTTGTCGAGTTATCACTGTTCAAAATTTATGTCACACATGAGTGATTTTGATGACTGCCCATTTTCTTTTCCCCAAAATTGGGGTAAGCGCACAAATTTTTTGAAAATTTTCTTTACAAGTGAAGATAAGATACTTGAGACAAACTCCTGTCAAGTTTTTACAACAAATAAATGATTACAGTGAGAATGATTTCGTTTCACAGTTAGTTGATGATTTTCTTGCTAGTTGTTATACTTCATTGACCACAAAAAGTAGTCATTTTGTATGGTCCATAACTTTGCGAAACCTTAACCAATTTCAATAAAATTTAGTTGTTTGGAATCAGCATGAAAAGTTCTATCTGCTTCTGAAATTCCAGGAAAATTTGAGATGGTAGGTTGACTTTTCCAAATTTTTTGGTTCATTTGACATAGCATGACCCTATAACTTGCCAGCCAATTGAGCCACAGAGCTGTTCAAACCCTAAAAAGACTCTGAAAGTCTTGTACTTTGGAACAATAACTTTTTAGATTTTGGATGTCGCGTTTTTTATTGATATTACATGATGGCAGTATGTTTATGCATATTTTGTTTACATTAGGATGACATCATCGGGCCCTGGATGCACAAAGAACCATTTTTGACTTACGTCTTTTTTTAAACTCGGCTTTAATACCCTTTAGAGGGTGTGATGGACTTTCTAACATTTCTGGTTCCAAACTTATGGCCAAAATGCCATAAATTAACTATGGAAATCCTCGCTAATCTTGTAGGGCAGGGTTTTTTCAACTTTTTTGTTCTGTGACCCCATTTTAAAAACGGTTTTCTATGCAACCCCCTTTATGGATAGCCTAGATCGGGATTTCTTAACCTGGAATGCTGAAATCAATTTCAGGGGGTGCTGGGAAAGGTTGTATCTGTGGCAGTAAATGGTAAAAGGAATATGTTTACCTTTACTTTATCCTTATAGTAATCAGGTGTTAGCCAATGGTAGGGGGTGCTGGACTGCTTAGGCGTGACCAAAAGGGGTGCTGAGGTAGAAAAATGTTACGAAACGTTGGCCTAGATGTTAATGATACGTGTAGACATCCTATTACAAATCTCAAGAGGCATTTTTCTCCATGGCGAAATCATACAAATGCACACAATCCATGTAAGTAATCATACAGTAATAAAACAACCACATGATGGAAACAAAAAGGCGAAAAAATCAACAAAAAAACAGTTTGAAGTCGCCAAGCACAACTAATGGGATGGATGTATTTGATGATTTTTACACAGATCATCCATTTGTAGATTGATACAATTGACCATCGCAGCAAGAAAAACATTTAACATTTTTCAAAAAGCAACAGTATTTTGGACTGGATGATTATCAATTTTTAGAATGCCGCACCACACAGATAAGATGCGGTGCAAACAGTTAAGAGTTTATGAATGACTAGATCAGAAATTATTGGGTATTCATTTCTTATTCTTATCAAAAAATCACATAAACTATGTTTTGAAAAGTCCACTTGCAAACTTTTGTTGTTCAATAGCTCTGAAAATTCATCCTGGACCTATGCTGGCAGTGGCAGGTGTGTGGACTCCTGACATTTCAATTGTGTACGGTTTGCGGATCTAACTTTTCCTGAATGAAACTCTACAGTACTTCTGAAACTGTGTTGTGTATGAAGCTTTATCTTTAATCTAAAACCACTCGTGTGATCTCAAAGCAATTAGCCAATCTCTAGCCCAGACCTAATATTCTAAACACAAGCATGCTTTCGTGTTGGAATGAATGCAACAAGGTCAATATTGGTTAGTATCTTAAAACAATCATGACGTCACAAAGCATAACTAAAAATGGTTTGGCTCCCAGGGCCACAAAACGAAGATTTTTGTGAGGAACATATACATGACGCCTGGTAACCGTGGCTGGTTTTCTCCTCACGCATATATAACTCGACCGTAACCAGAAGTGTTAATAGTGACATTGATTTTGGCAAAGACAGATTTATGGAGCACGAGGCCCTAGACCAGTGATTTCCAAACGCAGTGCCGCGGCACACGCAGCACCGTACCGGTACCGTGCCGCGATGACTCCTCTACCGTGCCGCGAAGTGACAGTGCTGCACAGCAGTAAATATAAAGTGAAGATTGATTTGGTGTTGCGTACAATCGTGTTGCGAACAAAGACAAGGTTTGTTACCTAAGGATAAAGCGACTGTCAGCCTACTTGGTGCTTGTACTTTCTGACCTCTAGTTTCTCGGCTGTGAATTTCGTTACTTATTGAGTGTATTCTGCTAGCTCGTTAGCTAAGACTGGTTACTTTTTTAACGTAAGTTGAGCGCGAGTGTCGCTTCGAGTCTGAGTAACGATCTGCGGACTCACGCTTGCGCGCCGCTGAATTCATGGATAAGTTTCTCAAGAGAAAACTTGATAGTAACAAAAGTGAGTCTTCGGAAA
>JGI24021J15306_10000583_pt1 | contig 29265 bp, 15 predicted proteins | sample Ectturendosymbi1_FD_15306 | JGI IMG/M metagenome (IMG submission 15306) | reverse complement strand
GACGCTTATTGAAGTTTGTGGGCTCAAATCTCACGCCAGCCGAAGCTTTTTTTCTGGTGTTCATTGTTACCTGTGTTAAGTTACTTAACAGCCACGTTTGAAGCAATTTTGTCAGTGAAACAATAAAATCACAAAATGAAAATCAAGCAGAGGAAACGTACATTAGTCTCATGAAGCTTAAAAAAAATTGTGTAGTGCGTATATCAGTGACCAGAAAACAAAGTCAGTTTATTTTAAATTGACGCCCTTGCCCCCCGTAGTTACACAACTGCCGAATACTGTTTATACATTTTTATATTTTTATGGTCTTAGGGGGGGCCATGACAACTGGTAATAAAAAATGTTAAACACGAAACATTTTGTTGCTAAAGTTCACGATTTGATATAATTGTTCAGCAATTTCGTTTGCTTTCAAAATGGTTAGTGAAGGTGGAAGGGGCAGTTTGCTCGATGCATGTTACCAATCCAAAGAAATACCTTAATATCCAGCTCTGTTAATCTGCGGACAGACGCACTAACTTTTTTGTGTGTTTGTCTTCAGACATTAGGGCAAATAACGTTTGCACATAACTTCCCGCTTCGCGCAGACTTTCCTACAGCAGCCTCACTCCGTACTGACGTGCGATGTTTCGTTAACTTGGATCAGTTGGATGATTTGACTCAAAATGATTCAGTTAAACGCTTGGATTTGCCTAACATTGTTTGCAGTGATGCCAGGTTATTTTGCAAAAACAAGCAGTAAATTTGAAAAACAAGCCAAAAATCGGTAATTAAACCGTAAAATAAGCCCAACATGTGTTGGCAGGAAAATTCACCAAAACGAAAAATCAGCAAGAAAATCAAAAATAAAGGAGGGAGACAATCCGAAAAAAACAAGCCCAAAATGAGCAAACTTTCATAAAAACACGCCCAATATGCCGTATCAGTAAATTGAAACAGCAAAAGTGCCATAAAATACAAAAAAAGCAACCAGCAAAAGAGAAATCTGCGAGAAGCAAGCCCAAAAAACAAGCAAATTCCAATTAAAACAAAGCCCAAAAACAAGCAAACCCGCAAATCTTCAAAAAAACCCACAACTCCACAAAAAACAAACTCGAATTCGCGGGAAAACCGCACTGTTGGCAACACTGATTGTTTGTGAAGTGAATAGCATAATGCATGTGAATACTATATACCAAGATAATTTTTAAGGAAAATGTTAGGTACATTTTCCGGTATGGACCTGTAAGGACCCGATTTCTCCGATTCTAACGACCCGATTTTCTGTGATTTTGGGGACCCGATGACAATTTTCTCTGATTGTAGGTACCCGCTTTTCCATTTTATGGACCCGAATCGGGTCCCTAAAATACCTTAAAAAATCCTGACTATATGCCTTGCTGAAAAGAATAGTTAGCTTCAGTCAAAGCATTAATCAGTCTCCAAACATTAGCCCTAATGATCAGCATCTGTTTGCTAAGGCAGTTAAAAGCACAACTGCCAAGTTCGCACCTACCACATAAGTTCCCACAAACAGGTCAGATTCAAGTTGCGAACATAACCGGGAGATTGCTGTACAGTGTGTTAAATGTATATGCTATGTGTGTTTTGCTGCGCACATACGATTTTGTTGTATAAGTGATTAAAAATCGACCTCGGGAAGTCAAAAATAGTTGGTCCGGAAATAAGGTATGCATGGGCGCAATTTGGTGGGGGACACGCCCCCGTGTCCTCCCACTTTTTCAGACGGGGGGGACATAATATGAAATGCCCCCCCTCGTTTTTTCTCTTTAGGTTTTGTATTTGGAGAGGTTTCAAAAATAAAAGTGATGTTTGTCACGCTTTGTGTGAAGAGCTATTCATGTTAGATGGTAGGCTATACATAGCCAAGTTGATGTTGAAACAGAGTCAGGTGTGGAATCACTGATTTTGATAGTTTATGAATTTTAGCTTCGATAAAATAATTTTTAGCATTTTTCAAGTTCGTAGACACCGTGAAAGATGTTTAACTGCTTCTGTCCGAGACTTTACCCTGTGTGGTATACTGTTAGAAAGTTTTTTTCTTGAAACAGTGAGAGTATTACAGACCACAGTACAGCCATGATTTGTTCCGTGCAGAAATGTAACTGGCTTTACTGTAACGTTGGTTGTCACGTATTCAGAAACAGACAGCGTATAATTCAATGATGCTAGTGTATATAATGTTAGAAAGTTTGATTTTCAGGCAAATCTCTGCGAAGCTTTTGCCGAAGACAAAAAGTAGCACTATTGTGGAGATTAGTTTTGGGATGGGGAGTTTAGCAAAAGACTGTTTTCAACCATTAGTGAACAGGATTTCAATCAAAACGTTGGAGAAGTAGGCTACAGCGTTTACCTAGCTGTATATTGACCTATAGCTCAAAACGTAGGGACTTGACTGGAAAATAAGGATAAAATATACATTTAACCTAACTTCTTGTAGTGTCGCGATAATGGTGACCAGCAATCCAAAAGATGTTTTTTCCTTGACTCTTACACTTTGCACTTGTGCTGAATGCATTCGTTCGTATGTCATCTGATTTACTTGAGTTTAACCAAACCCACAATGCAGCAGTGTTTTCATCCAAGTGGAAAATATTTGCTTTGGAGATAGGCCTACATCACACCTAGTTTTCTTGAACATTCCTTTCGTGTTAAAGGTGAAATTTGGTACTTTTTTGCCAATTCACCGTTGTGCATTTTGATTTAATCTCAAATATATTTTTGTGTCGTTATGCAAGTAAATCTCTTAGAATCAAACTTTTCACACGGTGCAGAGTTATAAGTCTGGCCGGGCTTTTCGGGTCGGGGCGGGGTCGGGCTTAAATTTGTCAAAATATTTCGGGCATGCATACAAAACTATTTTATAACATTAAGAGTAACGCCTTCATTTGGTGACGTAGATTTGTTGTGCTCATCGTGGTAACTTCTGTGAGTGAAGTGATTGTGATTGTTCTTCAGTTAATTCTGTTTGCACACAAAGCTGCGTTCTTTTATTCTCTGCTGGGTTACTCTCACACTGTTTTTGGGAAGGCGACAGCGGTGAGGAAATTATCACGCGATGGCGTTACGTCAAAAAGATCAATGACTCACGCGATTCTTGGCTTATTTTAAGAAGCCTGCAAGCTGGCCTTTCATATCTGTAGAGCTATCCCTGAAAGTTTCTTTTGTGTCTATAGGGCCATCGTAGATAGTTTCGTGATAGTTTCTTTTTTTCTTGAGAATCATTATATTCCACACTCCGCAGTATTATTGTTGACTAACATGCTACGTTTGTGCCAGATTATGCCAATGTGTTGGAAAAGTGGTTGCTATTTTCGGTGTGATAAACCGTGTACCTGCAACTACACCTGCACACAACGTTGTTTGTTACTCCGCAGTTGCGCATATCTTAAATCCCTCGGTAAAGTTGGCTTTCAGGCTTAAATTGAATTTCAAAAATAAATGTCGGGCTCGAGCCGGGTTCGGGCTTGTGATTACGGGCTCGGGCCGGTTTCAGGTTTCAAAATGAGGCCCTTTTCCAACTCTGTGTGGGTATGTAGGCAGGGGCCGACAAGGGGAGATTGAAAAAATACATCCTCCACTCCACCCACCAACAATAAAAATGTATTGAAATCATTTAGTGAAGTAGGCTACGCTAATTTTAGGCCAAATGTTTTGCTGCTTGTAAGAGGATATCAATGGAGATTTTGGCAGGGGTGGAGCTGCATGCATGATGCCCAGTAGCATTGAAAAGATTTGTAGCTTTTTCAAAAAACGGAATTGTGCGAGAAAAATATTTATCGTCTTTATAACGTTAAGCGACTTGAACAAGACATCAAATCGCGCTGTAACCCACACTTCTTACAAAATGCGTGAAAACTCAAGTGTTCTACTGTAAGAGTGATATGCACGTGCGACCAATGCGATTTAGCATTTTGTGCACTCCCGCTGACAGCTCTGATAAATGATGTGTTCTACTACATTGATATGCTCGTTTGCATCCAAATATGATATTATTGGAAGCAAGCTGAACTACAGTACCGTGTCCAGCAACAAATTTAAGTATATATGTAAATCATCTTCAAGGACAAAACAAACCGTGAACCCTGGTATACTTACCTTGGGTTTTGTTACGTTTATCCTTATGTCGGGTGTGCATGACCCGGTTTTCAAAAATATAAAAAGCATACTTTCCTTGAACTAAAGTTTCTCACAAATCTAGACTGAAAATATAACTCTCATTGAGCAGTTTGAGCACTAGCAAAGTTACTTTGTACTCTAATATCATACGATTTTTGTTGAAAAGAGTGGTGGTGTAGATTTCATATATGTCTGAACTGACGTTCGGTTTTGTCACACTAACCATAACGTCGGGTGTGCATGACCCGGTTTTCAAAAATAAAAAAAATATACTTTCCTTCAACTGAAGTTTATCACAAATACTACACTGAAAATATAACTCTCACTGAGCAGTTTGAGCACTAACAAAGTTACTTTACTCTATTATCATACGATTTTGATGAAAAGTAAGTAGACCAAATATAGCGAAGGTGTCACGTATGCCTGAATTGAACTAGTCATAAAAAAGATTATGGGCGTGAAGAACTTCTTTTGAATACTGCTAACAAGACCGTAGAAGCATGAGCTGAGTGAGTTTCAGCTCTTTACAGGCACCTGGCGCTCAACCCTCCCTCTAACCATAACGTGGATTCAACGTACCTTTTGCCACCTCACACTAACCACAACGTCGGGTCAGCGTGACCTGGACTCGTGACGAACTCGCTCCCTTGCAAAATCGAAGAGCATGGAAGACCGCAAGCGCACCTATTTACAAGTCACACAAAAAAATGAAGCTACTGAAGAGTTGAAAGCGCGCCGGCTTCCGCTTACGTAGTTTCACGTGAATGACCTCATTTGACCCGGGTTACCGTGACCCACGTAAGTATGCCAGGGTAAGTGTTGCTCTCAAAACGCCTCTAGAAATAATATTGGGAATATGTATATATAAAACGTCACTCGACTCGATGAATATATTGGTTTCACACCAAGCTGTCCCCCCACATTTTACAACAAAATTGCGCCCATGAAGGTATGTCACATGTCCCAGAAAAGGTAATCAAATTTTGGGGTTGCATTACACTCTTCTTTTCCTGACTCGTATAGCGTTTGAAGGATTCCTGAGCAAGACAGTTTTTTGACGAAATATTCGATACACTTGCAGCAAAGGCAAAAAAACTTTGTCTTTGAATTTAGATAATTACAAGTAAAACATTAAATCACAGTATTTCTTTTATTTTCTGTTAAATTTTCAGGGTATCATATCCAAAGAAACGTTTCAGGACATTGCAATTTTGTATTTGTCAAAAGTTTAGTATAAAATAATTTGCCTTCAGTTTTTTATATGCATTCTTCTGTCTGCCCCTCTCTTTTTATGTTCTCCTAATTCTGCTCTCAGTCAGTCATTTATAACGTTCTGAAACTCAAAACTCTGGGACTGCATGCTCCAGAACCCCTATACAGCTCGCACCAGCGGTGATTGTGACCAGACCTGACGAAAGAAGGAACAGGCGGGTACGCTGCATTCGGGATCTTCAAAATGCTCTGACAATCCCGTGCTTTAGAAAACTAGGTGCAGACTCTGCTAATTTTTGCTGTGTTATCAGAAGATTTTTGTGCCCATAAAATTCATGCAAGTTTTGCAGATGATCAGGGTACTTTTGCCTAGTTTTTGCATTTTCTTTTACAAGTAGTTCCTACAATTCGATTGTATTACCGCAATTTGGAACGTCGTAGTACAATTTGAATGTACAGTCTTGTCCGAAATTTCAAACGATCAGATTCTTAACTTCCAAAATTCAAAGGTCCTGACGTCAATTCCGTGATGTCACAGTCATGTTAAGTTTTCGGACTGGTCTACAGTGGCGATTCTAAGGGGTGGCCTGGGTGGGCTATGCCCCCAGATTTTTGGTTGCCCCCCAGTTTGTCACCCCAGGTGTGTGCTTAATTTTACGTTCAAGTTCGTTTGGTTGACACATGCAGCAGATAACTTTCAGAAATGTATTACAGAATGCATTATAGCCAGGAATGTATTATACGATAATTTAGAAGCCTTTCAGACTGCATTCAATATTTCCCAAAGGCATGATAAGCTGTGTTGTTTTTGACGACCGGGTAATGGGAGTTGTTTATGACGACACACACCAGTGGTTGCTCGGATCCTGCGTGAAATTTAGTCAGACCGCGGTTGTGGTGGTGAAAGATTCAATTCGTAACTAAGAAACGTCACAGGAATGGGAAGATTGATCTTCCATGCATTTGAGTGTGAGGTGGAACCGGATTATATTACTGTCAGCAACTTGTTGCTTGTCCTAGTAGCAAAATGTTTGTGCAAGCATTAAGAATTGGTGTCAGTTAATTTATCCCAATTTATCCTGACTGCAGTCGTGTGTTCTGCTGCCTTGTGTATACGACTTCGAAGCAGGCCCGTAACCACGACGGGGCATTCGGGGAAGTGACCCCAACATGTGTTGCACCCAAAAATATTGTTTTAAACATATAATAAAAACAAAAATCTTGCCCGCCTAAAAATGTATTTTGCCCCGCCAAACCTTAAAATCTGGCTACGGGCCTGCTACCCACATCGCTCAAACAATTTATTTCATTTATAGCTCCTTACAAAGCTGCATTTAATTGTGAATAAAAATTGATACTAACAGCTGTAACTATTCCCGTCACCAGCGCTTCATGCGAGATCATTTTTCCAAAAATGAAATTACTGAAACATTTCTCAGAAATTCCATGACCAGTGAAAAATTGAACAACATTGATCTACTTTCAGTTGAAGGGTACGAGCTGAAAAAATAGATTTAGATGATTTCTTTGATGAATTTGGCAGTCGACATGATCATCGATGGATTACGTTACAATGAGTTGATGCTGATATGAAATTCTGACGTAGACTGCGCATGGATTTTGTATGAGAATCTATTCCTTCATTGTCTATTTGTCTGAATCTTTTTTACTGTTTATTTGAGGTCGTCTGTGTTTCCCTCATGACAAGACAGTCATAAATTAACGCAGGGTTTGGAAGTTAGCTTTTGAGGATCAGTCAGAGGAAATTTTAGTGTGAATATTAAAATGAAAGACTTTACTGGGAATATTCTGCAAAACAAGTTTTACGCCTGCTGTTACATCTTGCTATCAGATACACGCCGTAACTAAACAATGATGCACACATGCTTATCAGCGGCGCGCCTGTGCTAATTTAGGTGCCACTACTGCTCAAACCTCGTTGTTCTTAAATGCATAGTGCATTGGATTGTTCTTACCCTACTTCCCACGCTGCAGATGGGTATTACACTCGTGATAGTAGTTGCATTGCGCAACATTGTTATGTTTACACCACGAAGTGTGCGTAAACTACCACAAAAATGGATGAGTCAGTAGTCACCAATCTGTTGGCAGATGGTTTATTTCTAAAAAAAATTGCTTTGTAGTAAGAATATTTTGACGAAACTAGTTGGCTATAACAGCCAAATTGTCTCTATGTCAGGATGGAATTCGTGGTTGGAACCATTTCGCTTTCATGTGATTTGTTTTAACTTTCGTGCAGCTGTTTTCATTCATGTGGGGCCGGCGCAATTGTGTACGGGAATTGGTGTTTCGTTTTACATGTGATGGTGCTGTGTGGAAGTTGCATGGTTGGCACAGAATATTCGACATTGCAGTGCAAGTGCGCGATTGCGTTTAGTGGCGTTTGAGTGTCTGTACTGAATAATCACGCTGGGTCGTATTTAACGATTCACCAACCTATGTTGGGTTTGATGGGGAAATTATAAGAAATTAATCTTCAAAACAACCGAAAATCCCCATGAAGGATAGACATTTATGTTGGCCCACTACTTTTACGTTGACCCCGTAGTGGCCCAAGTTTAGAGTTGACGCAAAGGTAAAAGCCGTTTTGAAAAAATTTGTGCAGAACTTTCAGGCTGCTGCTTTTGGGCAGTTAAATTAAAAATGAGAAGTAGCATTTGTTACCCAATTTCCCAAACTTTAAAAGGTTTTATAAGGGCAATACACAGTGCAGTAGGGCGATCACAACAAATCCCTGCATCATACAATACCTGGTTATTTTCGTGACAGACTAGTAATCCCTTTGTTTAGTTTGTTTTGCCGAAGACCCACTAATTTCCTCATTCTTTCAACAAAAACTTCGCTTGGAAAACTCACGTTTCAGTAAAACGGTTTTTCAAGCTTTTACCTTTCAAGAAAATCTTTTATCTTTATAAAATTGAGAAATGTTCTTAATAAATATGCAGATGGTATGATGTTTAATATAAGAGTTATATTTCAGCTTTAAACTTAACTCTTATTTACATACCACCTCTTCCATCTAAGGAATACCACAAATTTTAGTCTTTGTTAAGCTATGTTAAACTGTTAAAGAGCATTTTTCCATAACTACGGAAGATCATGTTTCAAATATTCCTGATTTTTGTTTACATTAAAACAAAGTAAATCAATATCTTGAACTATTTTCAGACATACTTTACCTAAAATTGCTCGACAAGGTTCAAAATTGCCTCATTTTCTGCTTCCCAAATCTCAAGGAGAAATACCAAGCAAAACATCCGTTTGTGAGCTTCACTGGTGTCATTGCAGTTTTTCTTCACAATATCGTCGAAGAAAAGAAAAGTAAAATTGTCATGAAAAGAGCGCAAAAATATAAAAAGATGGTTTCGTTTAATGCTGGGATGAACAACCTTTTGCTTGTACTGTTTGGAAAAGGCAAACACGAAAAAACGACATTAGAAATAAGACTTGATTGCTGGGTAGGAGCTACTTTTTTCGTATCAATCTCAACAAACTTTTCCTTTTGGCTGCATATAATCAGACGAGCAAGAACTTTTACGCTTCTTTATTAAATCGCCCACTGCCTCTCTGAAGCTTGATCGGCGAGGTCTTTCGCGCTTTATAGTGGATACGGAGTGCTGAGGGCAACGGGTCGAAGATGGTGCCGAAGCTGATATCGCGGAGGATGAAAAATGCTCTGAGCCCGCTTTGTGATCTTTACCGACCACGGGCTGCGGGCAGGCACAAGGCATTCGCGAGGTACCAGAGTCTAACTCGCAGTCATCGGTCAAAGAGGCGGACGATGTGTTGCAGCTGCGTGGGCAGTTATTCAAAGATGGCGTGCTTGCCATCGAGCTAGGATTTGCTGAGCTTCGCATATTTAGAGCAGCAAAAGAGCCTTTAAAGAATTGTTTTAACAAATTCCCGGGTGGACTGCGTTTGCTGTCTTCCTTAGACGACCTGAACGAGTTTTGTCTGCGACCAGACAGCAGGGGGGAAACGGGTGCGTTTGCTCTACTGAAATTGCTCCATGTAGCGCTCGACTGCTCACGAGCTGCAGAAATTCCGTTTGGAAAAAAACGAAACTTAGTTGCTGACGCCAGAACAGGAGCAGATTTAGGAGGTGTTTGTGTTTCATGGCTGGAATCACCATTGTCACCTTCTCGATCGGAGTGTATGGTGATTTGGAGGCCTTTTTTATTGAGAGAAGTCTTACGCACAGCAGGGAGTTTTGAATTGTTTCCACTCAGCACATTCGCTGCTGCGCTTTCTTCTTTGAAGTCTGTGACGGAAGGAGCCGAGGACAAACTCGACTCGAAATTAGACGAGAAAGGATCATCTTCAGCAGTTGAAAAGTCGCTCAAGTCAATTGTATCGTCAGTGCCGACCGACATTCTCAAGCCGTCCGATGGCGGCCACGAGCAGTTTGGATTGTCTCCATGGGACTTGCAGCAGCGCTCGGAATGGGAGCTCGGCGACCGTGCGCTTGCAGCCGTGTTGAACTTGTCGTGTTTGTGCAAACAGACTTTATCGCTGGAAGGTGAACACCGAGACGCAGGAACTGAGGGATCGTGTTCGGCGTCGGGTTTCTCGCAGAGAGTCTCCAGCGACACGCACTTGGAGGGGCGCTTGTGATCGGCAGAGTGAAGGTAGGAGTTTGCGCGCAGTGCCGAGGTCGCTGTTCTCCTGGTTCGTTTTCTTCCGTCAAAGGAAGAATTGCTGTTGTTGTTTCGGTCGGAAAACGAATTCCATCGCACAAGCTGACCGGAAGAAGTGTCCGGGGCGGAATCGGAAGAAACAGAGCTCGTTTTGCGCACGTGGTCTCGGATCATGTTCGCAACGTGGGTGAAACTCTTCTTCCGTCGCCACTTGAACGTTGTTGGGGCTGACTGCTCTGATTGAAACGTGATGACGCTAAAGGCAAGACGAAAAGCTTTTTCCGTTTGTTGGTAAGATTCGGCAGCTGACGTTTCCGTGAAATGACAAGACGAAAGTGTATTTGCCATTTCTTCACCCTCCCAGGTCGTCACTTCTCTGTGGATATAAACGAAAAACGAATGGAATAAACAACAATGAACACAAATCCAGTAATTAAACGTAACACTAAGATAACCACGTGGATAGGAAGTGCAGCATCACAACCACTTGACGACCAGCAGAACAGCATCGCAAAAATTTTCTTGCTTACACTGAGTCTACAAATTTTAGGGCACGAATTAAACACTAGTGCCAATGCAGGTCCGTGGATAACTGGATATAATTGGCCAGTGACGCAAAGTGCAAGTTATTTGCTGTTTTTTTAATTCTCCATCTCAAGATTGGGTCTAATTCACTGTACGTCCGCCTGATAGTTTTGATCAAAGCCTGAAAACAAAATTGGTATCCGGCTGACATGCGTACAAAATGTTTAAGTCCTATTTGTAGTCCACGTTTTATCGGTAAAAGAGATTGTGTGAGCCACCACAGAAACAAAACGCTAGAAAAGTACAGCAGCAGTAGCTGCTTTACCTGCAGTGATCCAGATCTGTCTTGTTGCCGATCATGACAACTGGAGCGACCTCATTCGCACTTGTGCTCTTCAAGTTGCTTGAACGAATATGATTCGCAAGCGAGCAGGCGTACTGAAAGGAGTCCCGGCTGCATACGCTGTATACCACCATGTAGACGTCGGTCTTCGTCGAGTATTTCTTCAGCACGTTGATCGGATTCTGAAAACAAAATTGGCCGAATTCAAAATGTAATTTTCTTTGAAATGGATAAGGAAACGCGATGATCAAACTCTTATATCAGAGGTACCCAACCTGTGGTACATGTACCCCTAGGGGTACGGCAGGGGTGGGAAACCTGTGGCCCGCGTGAACATCTGATATGGTCCGCATCAGAATTTCCTTTACCCAATTTAGAGTACAAAATCGCGTCGAAACGAAGCTACATGACAAGCAGATACTTAGATAGTAAGTCAAGAGAACCCTTATCCCTCATAGTTAGATAAAGATTCAATTTTTGGGTTAAATCAATTGTTTTTGCGGCGCGCCAGCGACAATTCCCGATTTATGCGGCTCGTGATATTAAATAGGTTCCCACTCCCGGCCTATATGAAGGGGTACACTTCTTGTACAGTCGCAACAAATTAACTTTGAGACACAAAATGGAGACTACGTTTATTAATTTCAAAATTGTAAAAGTCCTATTAAAACTTCAGTAGATTTTTGTTGTTTTGCTCGGTCTTTTTGTTATAAGAAATTTTAGAGGTACATGCTCATCTGTCGAAATGCTGAAAGGGTACATGTTCAGAGAAAGGTGGGGAAACCCCTGTCATATATCATAATGTCGAACTGTTGCCGCTGGTAGAGTTACTCGTGTTTTGCATCGGATGTAACGCTTTTTCCATCTGGGGTGCTTGGTAAATATCGTAATCATATGAACATTTATTCCAAGAAGCACGCAACTAGTCCTTCCAGTTCTATTGTCAAAAATCTTAATGGGCTGTTGCCCGACGACAGTGATAACGTAGGCGATTTTTGGACGCGTTGGTCATGTAGAATATTTTATTCAAAAGGAATGCGCTTGAGGTATAATTCTGCGCTTGCAAAGAGACGTTATCGCATATATGTTGAATGGTCAAACCAGAATTGATCAAGGCCAATTGTGACTCTTCTCACAACCAGTTCGAAAAAAATTAACACAAAAGCAAAAACTAAATTTTGCGAATTAATAATTAAATTTTGCGATTTAACGCAAAAGCAGTAAGTAAATTTTGCGAAAATGCTAAGTGAAGTGACCAGTCTCCACATGTGAGACAAGAAAGGAACCTGTCTGCAAATGTTTCGGTCTTCGTTGATTATTTCAGAACGCTGTGTGAAAATTTTCGAGTATTCAGATTCAGAAGACTGTGCCAAGTTCTGAATCTTTTCATATCAGATCCTTTTCTGTGAAAAGGACAACCAACGAAAAAGTTGTGACGCCAACCAGTATCTTTAATGCTTTTGCTCTCAAGCAACGAGATCAACAAAAGTACTGTAACGCGTTGGAGAAGCAAGGCGTTTCAAAATCAAGCTATACAACACAATAACATAAATGAAAAACCACAAGCATCATTCTTTTCTCAATTGGCGAACATGAACAGTGTGTTTTGCTATTATAAGGTTAAACTGCAAGCATCCTAGCAAATGTTTGCTGTTTTAATTCACTTCAATACTTTTTTGCAATTATTAGTCTGCAGTAACAATCGTCGTCGATAGAAAGTTGCGACAAGCCATATGAGGACTATAGCATCATATGCATGCTGAGTACTGTCAGGCAGGTATCCTGTTTTGAACAAACGTTGGAGCTGACTAATGTGTGCTTTGCCGGAATGAGGTCAAAAGCTGAATTAGTTGGCGAAAACACTCGAGGAGTTTCCACTGTAAACATCAACCGCCAATGTTAGGTTGCGTCGCGAATAAGCCTCGTGTGTGTTTGCTGCGCATCAGCAGCAACCTCGTCGTGCGGCCACCTCTTGACGTAATGCTTTGTCTGATGCGGAGAAGCATGCGCCACTTCTTTTTATCCCTTAACGAGTAGCAAGCCTCAGCTATGAATCATTCTCAGCACATTCCATATCCTGTTCGCACATTACAAGCAATTTATCAGGTTGCTTAGTTGTGCTGTCATGCTCCACTGTTCATGCGCTGCGAAAATTTATCGCAATTTTTCCTTGTCACTTTTTAGATCTTGTTAGGTTTTATCGGAATTTAGCCATTGCAGTGACCGCAGTCTGCATTCGTTTAAAGCAACGTCACCCATGTAGATCCACGAGATAGTTTACGCTGGCTAATTAAATCCATTGCTGAAACATACTTTAGGATTCGAAAGAGAGATAAGTCGAGGTTAAAGAGTGTCGCAAGATTGTACTGTATATCCGTGGAAGGTGCAGGTTGCGAAACAAATCGCGAACCATTGGTGTAAGCATATGTCTTGTATGTTGCGCTTACTACTTCCATCAAGCTATTCAAAACCGCTGCAAGTCAACAGCGCGCTGAAGCAATCCAAAAGCATGTCAGTGTGAAATACTTGAACGTAACTCGAACTGTGCATGATATCTCAGGCGCCAGACAAGCAACTTATCCATCGCAATTTTCCGTTCTTGGCGGCAGCGAGATACAAGAAAGGCTGACCAATGGGCAATCAGCTCAAAAACCAAATGTCATCATTCAAAACTTAGAGCAGCAGGAAACGTCAGCATAAAATGACGTAGCCTTGCTTTCTCTCGACATTTCACATTATACTCGTTACTTTTTGTAGTCACGCAAGAGGAAAAATCATCACGGGCATCAGTTTCGCCGGCGTGCCTTTGTTAATTGCAAAGCAAACGTGAAAGATAAAGATTAATGGGTTGTAATTGGCTAAAGCCTTATAGGTGGTCGGCCAACCCACTCCCGATCTGCAGCACTTGTTGGTCTGTTGAATGTTGGTCGACGTCGACTCGGTATGTGACAAATCGTGTGGCAAACAGTGGTGAAAAGACAGTCGTAAATCGCTAGCTCGCGCTGCGGTCAATTCCACACAAACTGTCATGCCAGCGAAAATCACTTTCAACACAGCACTGTTGATCAAGTGAAGAGCACCGAGGTGCATGACCCGTTTATGTACCGCCTATCTCCATTGACTTAGAGGAAAGACAACGTTAAACAAAAAGACATTCGCCAAGTACGATTGGTGTCGATAACTGTGTATTACTGATGCAACTAGGCAGTTGAGACGCGTAGGCAAATACCATTAAGGTTTTCTCATTGTTTGTACTCAAATACGCTGACGTCCGGTTCACCGGCGTCGTGTGCTGTTCTCAGCAAACGCCAAACAATCAATTTCCAATAATATTCTGTGCAACTCAAATCAAACGTACTAGCCGAAAAGCAACGAAAACCTTAAAAGCGTAAGAAACACGTCGTTTCTCGCCAGCAACAGTCAAAATGCTGTGTTGCTCAGCATTAGAAAGACCGGAGAATTAGTGCGACCAAGCAGTTGTTTTAACAAGTGACTCAAACGATGAAGAAGCAAGACATTGCTGTTTAAACTCAAAGACAATGCTGCGACTGCTCAAACAACGGTCACGACCACGAGATTGTACACGAAGCATTTTCTTCATGCAATTCCAACGTAGTTTGTTGACTGGGTACGCACTCTCATGTCACAATGCAAGGTATCTTTAATTTTTATTCGGTTGTAATCAAGCGAGGGCTTTGAAAAATGATTAAAGGCAGAATGTGGTATCGACCGTTTCCAATTCAACTCGAATAACTCAATTCTAACCGTATTGTAGAAAACACTATCAGCATGAGGAAAATCAATTTTTAATGAGATTTTGCGCCACTGTTAATTTTCATCAAAAATTAAGTTAGCTCCTCCTTAGTAACGCATTTTCTTAATGAAAGCACATCACGTCCCTAATTGCTCTCTCTCTCTCTTGCACTAACCTTGCTGGTCAAAGAATCGCATATTTCAGCTGTTACAATATTTCCTCCAGTCCCAGGAAGCTCGTGTTCATAGGTGGCTTCTTTAAATAAAAAGAATCGGTGTTTTAGTTACCTGTAGACACAAGATTAGGTTGAATTTGCTTATACTCAGTGTTGCCACTCTGTTGTCACAGAAAAGTACTAGATTTTATGATTAAAAAACACTAGATGCAGAAAAAAACACTAGATTACAAAAGCAAACTTCCACACAATGAAAATTCCCAGAAAATGCGTTGCAAATGCTAATCATAGACATTGTGCAACTCGTTGCAAACTAGAGACAAAGAAAATGGGAGATAGCAGCAGTGCTTGTTTTTGTTTGTGCAGGTCACTGAAACTTTTAACAGATGACCGAGTGACTCCGCAGCGGTTTAACTCAAAACATATTATATTGTCTTGCGAAATGTAAAATTCCATTAGGTGGAATTTTTAGAAAATTACAATTGCACTAAATCAAAACGTCTCAATCACAGTTGCAATTACACAAAATTTTGCAATTAATTACATTCACCTCACTCATAAAAAAAACAAGATAGCCATAAAAAAACACTAGGACACTAGATGAAATGAAAAAACACCAGCAGGGTTGCCAGGTAGTCATCAGCAAAAAAGGCCAGATCAGCCATCAAAAAAAGCCAAATAGCACAGAAAAAAGCCAAATTAACGATAAATACGCAAAGACACCTTTAAAACACCCAAATGCGCTTTTGAAAGGCAAAATGTACATATTTTATACATAAAAAGAATAAATCTCACTCCATTGATGAACTTCTCGAAACTTTTATTTTTGCTGAAGATTAACCTGAAACTGCAAACCTATAGCATGAAACAGCAGAACAAAAAATTATCAATTCTCGTGCAGAGTTTCTAATGAAAATTTATCATTCTGTGTCCAGAAGCAGTGTTTAGAAATCTGCCAGTGCCCAGAAACCTGTCAAAATCATCATTAAATTTGCCAAATCGACATAAAAAATCTGAGTGTCCAAAAAAGGCCAAATTTGTCCTTTTTTCAAAAATAAAAAAGGCTAAAAGAGTTGAAAAAAGGCCAAAAATTACAAATTCTGCCTCAAAATAGCCAAACTGGCAACCCTGAACACTAAAGTGGCATAACACTAGGAGTGGCACCGCTGCTTAATACTTATAAAAATCTACGGAAAGAACATTACTTTTTTATTAGTGGTCGGCAAATTGTGGGTCGTTTAGCATGTTTTCTTGGGCTGAGCAACACTTTCCGTTGTGGTGCCAGTTGCGTGAGCTAAAAGATAGGCTACTGTAACAGCTGCGGAATATTGATTGTTTGACGTTAAGTTTATGTCATTATACGATTAATGGCATCACATAGCATTGTTTTGTAACAGGTAACCGAATGCAGCGTAAGTTTGAAATTGGGCCTTTAAAATGAGCATGGGCCTTTGATTACGACTTAGAGGCCGGTTTGGGCCATCATAACGAAAGTTTGCCGATCACTGATTTATAAGATAGTACAATAGTAGCAGTGATCTGCATGAGGGCGCCGTTCGCGCAGATAAGCAGTAAGCACAGCGTTGCAGTACAACTGCGTTCTAATCTCGTACCGACGGACAACAAGTGTGTGATGACTCAACTTCCACTGCTGACAGATTAGATTCATCCACTTGGCGAGCACACATATTTTTCCGAAACATGTTGCTATTTTTGCCTCATTTAATTTTGTTAAACCTACCTGCCTCAGAGTCATATTCGCCGATGAACCTCTTTGTCAGAAACCTCACCACCAGTGCTGCACAACATATGGCATACAGTAAATACAGTATCAGGTTCTTAAATCAAGTGCTAATTGACGCGATGTAATCACAACTTAGTAGAATAAAATTGTCCATTTCAATTTCGGCGTGTAGCTTTTGGCAAAATAGTATCTGTTACAAGCCTAACGACTTTCATCCCATATGGTCAAGTACTTTTTTGTTGTACGTCACGAAACGTTTTTATACAGCCCAACAAATTGAAGCAGGGCTACCGAAATTGGCGCAGTGTAGTTCCAATAATTGCCTTACAACCCCTAGACGACAATTTTAATCAAATCAAATTAACCATTATTGCTGTGCGGTCGAGGGTCCGCATCATTTTTCGATTGAATCACCGTTCCGTAAGTTGACGTTCCAAAAGCCTTTACCAGGTAATTTGATTGCGGAAATGGCCCGCCTAGTTCAGGAAACTTCTTTAGCGGGTTGCCACTCCGCAATTTGCGTAGTCTGCAAGCAGGCACTGTCTTATCCTTCGTGCAAATCGATTGCACAATGTTCCGTTTTCTCTGTGACACATCCATCAAGCGATGGACTAGCATGAGAGCACAACCATTGCTCATCCGCAATAGTTCCTAGAATTATCCGGTAACGAGAAGAAATCTAGTATTACGAAGTGTCAGCTTGTGCCAGTTATTTTCCTAAAGTACATTTAAGAAGGCCACAGCATGCGCAGAACCTATCCAGAGCTTTGTGTTGCAAAGGTCCCATAAAGACAAGGCAACTAAAGAATGTACTGTTTTGTGTGGTCTCATGGGCACCCAGTCCTATAACTGCATCTTATCAGTATCGCTGAACGTATGTGAGACGCTCTTCGTGTGCGAAGCGAATGTCCTAGGTGCAGGATGGGGAGCCTGGGGCACACGGGCCAAATGCAACCCGAGTGAACATTTTAATACGAATCCCATCAGAATTTTCGTTATCCAAGTTAGAATACAATATCGCGCCAAAAAGAAACACCTTAATAAGCATTCCAACAAAAAGTCTCCACAAAGGTCGAATCAATCAGCAAATTTTACTAGGAAATTGATTTCACGTATTTTACGCATCTTCAGTCGTTATTCAAATATTAACTTTTCTTTCGAATTTGTGGTCTGAGATTTGAAGAATTCTATTTGAATGAGGAGTGAAGATGCGTAAAATACGTGAAATCGATTTCCTAGTAATACAATTTGCTGTTTGATTCGGCTGCGTCACCTTTTTGGAGACTTATTGTAGGAATCTGGGTATGTAAAAGTCCGAATCATCGCAAAGTTATGCAAGTAGAACATGGCGGGCAGATTCCTCGAAAGCTCAGAGCAAACCGAGAGCTTCAATTATATCCTTGATAAGCAGATAATTAGACCGTAAGCCAAGAGGCTTTCTTGCTCTTTCTCATAATTTTCTTTCCTCAGCTTCCCTAGGAAGGTAACGATAGAATTTTAAGATAAAGTTAATTATTTTATGTGTCCCGCCAGCGATATTTCATGTATGATGAGGCCAGAAAAATATTCATCACCCCTGTCTTAGGATGTACAAGATAGACAAAAGCTGTTTCCTGTTAGCAATCGAGATGGCTGAAATCTTATTGAAGGTAAAAATGGAAGATTAAACGGAAAGCAATATCTCTTCCATACGAAAAGTAATGTCGCATCGATTTACTTGGTTTTATGACGTATTTAACAATATATAGTTAGTGCAGGCGCGTGTAGCCGAACAATAAATACGCTTGGGCAGCATTTTTAAAATAATAAAAGGAGCTTTGCATCCTCTGCACTACTTGGGGACCTTACAATATAACTAAAGTGCAAGTTACTTACCTGTTTTACCGACGTTGTTGTCACCAAGCACCACTAGGCGAACTGTGTGCGTGGTATTATTGGTGGAGTTACACCGACGCATATTCGGATAACCTTTCTCCTTCATTTCTGCCACACGTGTATCGCGAAGCCGCAATTACATTTGTTTCCTAGGTTGCTGCTGAGTACGAACGCCTGCAATCAAGAACAAAAGCAAAAAAACTCTTTTAGCACAGCTGTACACTGAATACGATCTTTCTTCAACAAGCAAACTAGTTCTCGTCCTGGGTTTCCTTTCGATGCACGTCATCAAGTCCAGCATATCGCGCATCATCCCGTGAGACAATATTAAATTTTCAACTGGATAAAGCCGTGTACGTTTGCTCAAATGTTTACAAGCTACACTTCTGCCTTACGTTTATGAGTCAACTGTGTGCGACGTGTGTGGGTGCCAAAAACACGACCGCAACAAGATATGACAAACACAGCAACCTCTTTGTGTTTTTGTCGACAGTCAAAGGCCTTCAATTAAGCGGTAGAAAGCAGATATAGCTTTCGACGTTTAATCTGTCAGCGCTACCACCAGAATTTGCAGAAGGCGAAGGTCAGCTTACTGCGAAGTCATAGAACACGTTAATCGTTGCTTTGCCGACATGCATCTTCGGCAGATATTAAATTGATGAAGATAAAGCAAAGCACTTCAACTGCGCAATCCTGTTTTTTAGAGTAAAGAGATGCGATCCTGTGAAAAGCTAAAGCAATCAATCTGCTCTTAAATGTCAAACGCCATATGCTGTTAACTTCACCGACGCTCCTTGCCTTTTACGTCGGTTTCAAAAACTGATTTCAAACCAAAATTATCAGGAACTGCTATCGCGGAATATCACTCGATGGCTCTTTCTAACAGAGCACTTGGTCTCAGAAGCATTAAGCGCGAAATCGAACGAAAGCGGCGGCACACGCAATTTCTAAATCTATGTTGGCTGTCGAAATGAACAAACATTACCAGAATGTAAACCTGTGTGGGTGAACCTTTCGTTTAATCTATAAATGCACATATTTTACACTCAGGTATTCAGGCATCGCTGCGAAGCGTTACAAAATGCCAAGTATGTGACGAACCCATTTGCCATTCTCCTGCCCTGCATGTGATCCGTTACAATAACACTGTTCCTAAAAACCAAAGCTATTCCTTGGTAAGCTATTTATAACAAAGTTTTAATTCGCGACCTGAACTGTGCCCTGACACGACTTGGAGAGCAGTTTCAAGTAAGTTGCCTCACAGTGACGTTGTTGGTATTCACTTGCTGCATCGACCGATGCAAGTCTGCTTGTAAGCGTTTCTCTAGCACTTCCTTAACAAGCAAAGAAAAGCGGTGCAAAAGTCAAAGGGAGCTTTTGAAGCTCAGAGCAAACAGTCAAGTGCACGATTACACTTCCTTGTTCAAACTCTGGCGCTTTTCAAGTAGAATACAAATCCAAGAAGATTTTATTTGACCCGAAAGTCGCGGAAAGTTGGTCATACTGTGCTCAGTCTTCCAAGGATCATGCCCTGACCCAGGATACGTTATAAAGTGTGTGAGTGTGCTCTATAACCCTGGAAAAAGTGACTTTTTCACACTGAGAAAGCAATAACGTTAATTAAAAACGAAAGTTGCTTGTTCTGGGGATGCGTTGATTCCTTCACTCTTTTGACTACTGGAGTCAACAGATAGAAATATATTTTACTTGTGCTCTCCATAAATTGGTAAAGAGGAAGTCGCTAGTACAGTGCCACAAACTCGGACTTGCACCGATTGCTTGGGAAATTGGCCCGCCGACATTGATTGATTTTCGGCAGCCCTCTTGGACCAAAACGTCGTCACAACTGTTCTACAGAAATTACCATTTAAAGCTTCTACCTGTTGCCAGTCGCAACCAGCTTAATAACATAGACTTTCTCTTTCGAAGTCTGGTCGTATACGTGATAAAATGATGGCGACTGCAAGTGGATCCATTCATACCTCGCCGCATACATGTCTTGAATGAACAATCTATAAACACCCTTCATAAATCTTTTCTGCTGCTTAAGAACCTAACCGGTTTAAATTTTATGCTGTAAGGTCATCTAATTTCTCTATGAAGAGTGTAACTTGGTCTTCCTAATACAAACCAAATATCCCCAGAACTCGTATCAGAGCGACAAGGCCAGATCAGTTCATGTTGTTACCCGAGATTAAAATCCGCAAAAAAATGTTTGCATATTGATAACCTCTAAGATTACCGAATGAGTGGGTAAACATTGATGGCATCAATAGACGATCTTTGTCCTGCTCGATGGTTTCATAGATAACATTAATCCTTGGCACATTTTTCGCAAGATCCGCCGATTTCGCAAAAATTTCGTGCTCGAAATTGTTCAACACTCAGATCCACGATTGGGAGTATATTAGCACCCACAACCCAGCGGCTGTGAAAAACTTTGTACGTGCGGACGCATGACCGGATTTTGATTAAAGTTTCGTGCTATTGCATGGTCTCGATATTTTTATTCGACGATAGCAGTTCTCCTATCTTCAGCGATGGGTAGTTTTTAATGGGATGTTTTTGTTATCTTCATACGACATCCATATACGACTTCGGTCGCGACAACAAACTTTGCTGCAATCAGTTTTTGTGGTTACCGTTAGACCGTGCTGCAAAGTGCAAAGACACTCAAAGTTAACTCATTCTATGTATTCTTGTTTCCTCCTGTTATTCGCTTCGGTTTTATAAAATGCTTTCGTGGAATTCGAATAATTCTTGCTTGCTCTTCGTTTGCCAGTATCTTCTAAGCGTTTATCGGCCCCTTCGCTATCGCTGACACTGGCTTCCATCCAAACGCTCCCTACGGCCACTTCAAGCCAGGTAAGCCTTTTTCTGTTAGTCATCGGTACAAGTTGTTGTTGCTTGCAGAAAAGGCAGGACAGCTAAGCCGGGCCTGACTTGATAAAACCTGCAATGCCCGAGGCTTGCTTAAATTAGATTTGGTGTTGCAACATCCTTAAACCATTTAACGATGTTACACCGCAAACCGACCTGGTTTAGTTGACGTGAAAAGGTATTGTTTTACTATTTTATCATTTTAGAGTTTTTACTTTTGTTGGCGGTTTTCTGTATTATTTCTTCTCAACAAAATATTCGAGCATATCATGCCATATGATATTCCAAGTTTTTGTTAAAACGCATGATAAACGTAGTGAAAAATAAAAATCGTTACCGCTACAGTTGACTTCATATACTCTAGCTTTAGAGGTGTGGAATGGTTTAATATTTTAAACTAATTGCACCTTGCTATTTTGTATCTGAACCACGTTGTCATTATTCTTTCTCAACTCTATCCCGCAGACTGATGGCCAGGGGCGGATCCAGCCAGTAATTTAGGGGGGGGCGATTTCAGTACTGTTTGGTAGTCAAGTCTCATTACGGGCTCAATACCACAAGAGAGATGAAGCATACTTCACAACACTGCTGTGATAAAACAATGAACAGCAAAAAGACCTTACATCGCGAATGCTATTTTCCGAATTGTAAAACATGATGGTGGATAAAGTTACTTTCGAAGATTTTAGGGGGAGCGATTGCCCCAATCGCCTCCGCCCCTGGATCAGCCCCTGCTGATGGCACATGTAGAACGTGGATACATGGAGGCAAAGTTGTGTATGCGAAGATTTAGATAATGCCAAGTGAAGCGACACGGGATTTACGCAATGTTCTGCTTGAATCACGTTGAAGGTCTGCTACCGCATTTCTTCACAGACGCTGGTACGCTCAGTACCAGACGTTTTGGCTGAAAAGTTCAATCGAACGCAGCTAACTGTTCTCAAAAGTTTCTGTTTCCTTTTTGATAAATTCTAAGCATTAAGCTATGGATGGATTTTTAGCCACAGCGTTTTTGCAAACAACGGAATTACACACGCCTGTTTTTCCGGCTGCATATGCAGCTGTGGAAAGCCACTTCGATCAACAATANGCAACTGTTGGATTTATTTAATCTTTGAACGTCAAGACATCAGTTCTGCGTCAAGGTTTTGAAAAGTTCCACTTGTGTTACAACCAAATAGCCAGTTTCCTACAGCGAAAAGTTCAACGCCGGATAATACACGACTATTTGTATATACAGATGTGAACAGCTCTGTACGAAATCCAAGCAATCATTTTCGCGGTTGGTGACAAGGTAGAAAGGTAGAATTAAACGGTAGAAAGCTAGAAATAATGACAACCTTCAGCATCACTGACTTGTTACACTCACGAGTTTGCACCAAGTAAGCAATCCAAACTAATCATTTTTTAAAGAAGGAAAACAGTCAAGATGTTTTGAAACTACAGCAATGAGATGCTGTTTTTATTTCATTTATTAGATATTGATCACAAATTTGCGGCATGATGGGATTTTTACAAGCTTTTTACTTGCATGCATCCGCAATAGCACTCTATCCTTCAATGGGCATTTTTATGGTACTGTATAAATTTCAGTCCAATGAGCATTTCGAGTCTTTTGCGTCAAGAATTCTGAACTTAATCAATCTCTGGCAAGAGTTCGTATTCCAGCCTCCAGACAAATTTAACTGCAGTGCTCTTTCAATCGCAACAAAGTTTTCCTTTTTGGTTTGCCTGCAACATTAACCAGAACCTGAGCCTGCCTTTGGCTCAATCTGCGATGGACGCTTCGTCGCCTTCTGGAGCGCAATAAGTCTGTCGAGTGCTAGCGCCACAATAACGAAAAAAGCAAAAGTAAGCTGTGTTGGTGGAAAAAAGCGAATGTGAGATTTCGCTTGGACAATTCGACATTTCGTCTAACACCTGTGCGACTGGTTCGCCAAACCAGGGGTCCGCAAATGGTTTTTGACGCGGCCCTGAAAAATACTTAATTCTCGCGACCCAAACATTTCGTGAGCATATAATTTTGTAGAAAATAGTTAATAATTAAATATTAATCTTAAGACTGCTACTGACAGTAACAATTTTCATGCACCAAGTTTTATGAAACTTGACACACAAAACAGTAAATTATTGCATTTATTCTGTCTAGTGCATAATTACACAGACGCGACGATCAAACTGTATTTAAGGCAAATTCAAATTATTTCGCCACCTAGAGTGGAAGGTCTCGCGACTCAAACTTAGGTCGCGACCCACTATTAGCGGAGCCCTGCGCTAAACGACTGCAGCTTAGGACAGATGTTTAAGTTGTAATAATCGTATTGCAGATGCAAACGCAGCGACTTGCTTAATGGGTTTTTGACCGTTGTCAAATCTTTATCATATATTGCGAATAGTACGTGCTTTAGGATTAATAAAACATTTGAAACATAAACCAGAGCGAGTGCTGCGAAATTAACGTGATCACATACCTGGCCAAGTGTCAAGTGTCCAAGTTACTGCAGTTCGAAAGTGATCTGTTGCGTTCGCTTTTTTTCGCACAAACGAGAAACGAAGTTTTCTTTATTTCCAAATAAAACGAGCCTGAAACTCAATTGCACGGAAGAGCAGCGAAGATTTTTACTTCAAAAGAAAAAGTGAGCTTAGTTTACTATTCACGCCTACCGTTAGACAAGGCCTTAATTTAAAACACTGCTTTCCTGGTAACAGTGGGAAAACAATCTCTACTTGGTACCACTGCGAAGAATGCTCCTGTGAACAATTTATCAACAAGCCAAAACCACGCCAAGGCCATTGCTTTTTGCTGTGAATCATGCGCGTATTCTGCTTGGCTTCTTTCCCACGTTGCAACAAAAAGAAGCATCTGTTTACAAGTAAATCAGGACGGCTCAAGTTGAACGGCGGGCAGCAAAACGCTACGACAGGGGCATTGTTCTCAGTGAAATCCGCAAGACAACACCTCACTGCCACTCGAAGTCTTCGATGTTTTGTTTTTTTCTGGCAAGCTGAACTCTAACCGCACTTGAACGCGAGTTAGGAGACATGGCATCACGATATTTCTGCTTGCCTTCTAATTCTGCGACAGCTTATCCGAGCCAGACCTGGCAAATTCCGCTCAAATCTGAAAAGGGAAATTTGCAAAGGCCATGGCTTCGCCGGTAAAAGAGTTGCGAGCCGTAGTTGACGCAACGCTAATCCCACGCTTAGCTAAAGCTTAAAACCATAGTAAGCGATCGTGTCATAAACCTATCCTATGATTGCTTACACAATCCGCAATACTGTCAGACTCAGAACCATGGGTTTTGCATGGGAAGAAAATCGAAAACGGTTTGCGATTGGTAACGTTTCCGTACACTGCCAAGACTTCCACGAAATAAAAGTCAGATAAAAAACTGAGACTGTTTGTTTTTTTAGTGAATTGAGCTGTCATCTCCCTTCCCATTTCAATATTGCTATTATTTATTGACATTTTGTCAAAGGTTTCTATTGATGCACCGAATTACATTGCTTTATTTACTCTGGGGTGTAAATGAAGACTTGGGTTAAAGTTGCAGCCAGGTTCTACCGCTTAGAATTGCAGAACCCAACAATGCTCTGCATTCGGTGTCTTCAAAAATAGGATTAAAGAAAAGAGAAAGCGCATTTGCCGCAGGCATAACTTGCACACAGATACCAGTGTAAACAACTAGTATCAAAACCCTGAGCGAGTTGTTACCAACTGCAAAATTGACTTAAATGAATGCGGCATTCTGCCTGAGTTTTTTCATCAAAAAATGCACCAAGCGATGGTGTAGCATTCTCTAACTTTTGCCAGTTGCTTTATGTTTAATAGACGTTATATGTTGGAATGCTGTAGCAGCACTCAAGTGCAGCTTCAAGTTACGATAAACCCACTTCAACCAAAGACGGTCAAAATATTTTGTACCCCAGCCGTATAATGTGGAGTCAGAAACAGCTAGAAAACATCTTTTACATATACAAGAAAATTATTTACAAACCCGCATCACAATACATTTTTTTCTTTCATATAAAAAGCAAGTGAGTAGGAGAAAATGTAGTGCTTTTTACCGGATTTCGCATACACAACAGCATAAGCCTTTTGTGTTTAGAGACTCCCAAACGAAGCTATCTACTCCGAATGTTCTGTGATTGAAGTTCAAGGAGCTTTTTCACAGCAAAATCTGTTCAGGTGTAGACAAAGCTGACAGAAACAAGCTAATTTCAACGATTTGTTCGAAGCAATTATTTAAATTTGTCGCAGTTGTTCAAGAAAAAGGATTTTCCACAAGAATGAATGCGCACTGCAAAAATGATTCTGAGTTTGACTACTTTTCACTAAAGACGTTGTTTATGCAAAGCATGCGTGTTCCATAACACTGATGCATCTTTCGATCAATGTGAAGACGATATTTTCTTTGGACACTACAAACTCCACATTTCTTTTCTTTCAGCCAAGTAAGCAAAGATTAGCTGTTGAAATGCAAACTCTGTTTTAAGCATTTGGCCTGTTGTACTGTACAATTCTAACAGTTCGTTTAACTGTACAGCCACTTGCTCGTTTAAATCAAGTCACCAATTCTTAACTGAAAGAAGGTACAAACTGCAGTTTTACTAGAAACATTTTTGTTTGGCAGCACAAAAATTGGTGATTTTAAAGTGACTTTAAAAAATGAAGGTGGTGAGGAAGCAGATTTTTGAACCGCTTAACCCCCTAATCAAAACGTAATGTTACGCATGATTATCGTTTCAATTTGTGGTAGAACGATTGCGAAACCTGTTAGGCCTATTGTAATGTGTCACAGTGCCTGCGTCACGTCTCGGTAACCGTATAGCTTTGCACACCGAGGATGGGCAACTAAAGACAGTCGACTTGCTGCACGCTGCACCGACTCACAACGTAAATGAAAACAGCACAACAGCCTACGCGGAGCATCGAATGCAACATAGGAAGTAACATAGAAAACGATAATGTGTTTTTACTCTGAAGGAACATCTGTTTCAAGATTGTGGTTGTGCTCACCCGTGACATTTCGCTGAAATCCTAGAACGGATCGCGGTCCTTATCTCTTCGATGGACAGCGTTTGACGCATATGTACCTTTGAATTGTACACACGAGTTTCGAAAAGCAGTCAGAATCAGAGGCATTCGCGCAGGCTGCCCGTGTAGAGAGAAAAATCTTCACTTTTAGTTTTTGGCTTTATTTGAGCTGCACTACGCCAGTAATTTTAGGACTCAAACTTAGCTAAAATGCCGTTACATCCGCTAAGCCTTAGAGGACGGTAGAGTCTAAGGTGTTCCGTTTTTGCAATCACAGTCAATAGTTCGTCGTTAAACGCAAATAAACTCTTTTGTAATCATTGCTTGTAGATAAAAGCGTTTACTTAAAAAACTTTATAGCTGAAGTCGGCAATCATATGCAAAGATCTGGCCTTATTTTTCAGTCTACACATTTCTTCAAGACATTTGTAAAAATGTATGAAGCTTTAATTTCTGAAAAAATGCAAAACCGAAATTCACCTTTGTGACAGAAATTTTGTAACTTCAAGCTAGAAAGCTCTTTGAAGCATGAAGGTAAGTCAGCTTGGATCAATACCTTATACGTACAACTTTTTCATGCCTACCCTCCTACACTTCTTTAGCAATGAAAACCCACACAACGGCTTGTAACAGCGTCACCTCAAATGAAATAAACACATGCAGTATACCACTTCGGCGCTACGACCGCAGCGATTACTCTATAGGTTTATTTATCACCCTAAATACATTTGCAGGTAATCCTGCGTTGACCTTTTACGAGCTCGGTGCTGGTGTCGGATGGTGGGAAAGGTGAAGCGTAATGTAGGATGGCCAGTGACGTTTTGTTTACGTATCCACTGGGGAAAATTCGATCGCAATCTACCCTCCTGTAGCCAAAGGTACTTTTATCATTCTCGCACACGGCACTACAGCACTTTACTTACTACACGCTGAGAAAGATCAAAAGTGTTAATTTAAGAGTACTTTGCTTTTTGACATGGGACATGGTGTGTCACTGCAAGGACAGTAGTCTCAAGCTTAGGGCCAATGCAGAACACCTGGCTACTTACAACCCCAGTGGTAAATTTTTCCACACCATTTCTTGATCTTGCAGTGCAATATGCAACATTATTTACAAGACTTTTGTGTTTTATTTTCTGTTTTTCTTACATTAGAACTGGCTTGCAAACTGACAAAAACAAAGATCACATCGAAATAAGTTTCTAAATACCGGCAATAAACCCAACTAAGAAAAAAAACATGTTTAAATCAGTCTTAAATGAAACCAAACCAGAACGTTTGGACGTGTGTATGTTCATCATAAATGCCTTAGGGAGGTGCAGTAGCAGAGCTTCAGCTTCACAAAAATACTCGTCGTCTCACAATTTCTTTTATGTCGATTTTTTCACAACTCAATATCTCCAGGTTTGGATGAGTAAGTGGTAATTAGGGAACCTCATCTAATCTGCAACCGTTCAAAGAAAAAACGAAACAACCGTCGTAATATTTACGTCCTGTCCTTGACAAGCACGATCGGAAAGAAACTTGGTTGAAACCTGGTTTCAATTAACGGAATTTCACATTGTGCAATGCCTGCAATCTCACAAGACAATGCTCCCAATCAAACGGCAATTCGTCTTCAAAACAGCTTGACAGATGAAATGACGTTTCAAAAGATTTTTACCTGGTTTTAGCAAAGATATGCACCAAACAAATTTTGTGATGCTTGAACAAATTCATAGATGATGTCATAGTAAAAGCACAAGCTCAGATGTTTTGATATTGCGCATTTGTTGGAACTTTAACTCCCAAAACATCCGGCAACACTGGCACTACCGTAAACATATTCCTAAATTAACGCGTTTGCTCGTTGCCCGAGATGTACGTCATTGCAGCGCATCCTTTTCTCTTTCGTGACGCTTTTCTGATCGATTGCAGTGGCCTGTTACACTTGAAGGTCCTTTGCTAACGACAATAAAAGCGAGCAAAACGTCTTTGTCTCTAAACCAGGCTCTTTGGTTTACTTTACCCAGGCTTGTCATCCTGAAGGACCTGCGTAACAAACACGCAGTGCAAGCAAGGCGTTGATTAAACACTCCAAGAGCTTGAATACATTGGCTCCACTTTATCAAATATAGACAGATGCAATACAACAATGGTATGTTTCCATCGTTATGCAACGTGGCACTAAGCGTTGATCATGAACAACTTTGCGAATCTTTTGGAGCAATTGAACGTTTTCAGATGCCAGACAGTTTCAACTTCAACGGGAACGTTTACAAATGCTTTGTTGACGGTCAAAGCGCACCGTTGCTCGTACACCACTCTTCAGGAGGTTTAATATCAGCAAGATTATAAAATTCATTTCACAAGCATCTGACGACGAACTACGTCTAATCTAAAGTATCATGAAGCCTATTTTACCGATGAAATTAAGCCATTGTTATTACAGCATGTTCCAATCGATTAATACGTTTTAATTGGTTCCGGATGCAATACGAGACTAGCGTTCTGAGCACCAATGTACCAAATGAGCAATTCTAGGTTACGCTGAATGTCTGTCCAATTCGCACTGTCATCAGAGGTTTTAAATGTCAGTTGAAGTCTTACGCGAGTTTACCACTTCATCACATGATATGAAAAGAAGCAAAAACGTGTTTTTGTTCAAAAAAAATGTTAATGCTAATTGGTAGTTGTGTTGACATAGTATTTAAAAACACGGGTCATTGGTTCACAAAAATGGGAAAAGAATTGATCCTGATATTGAAGTATAGGGCCGTTGCAAAGTTTTTGCATTGCAAATCCTGTGATAAATGTTGAAACTAACAATTACGCCACATGTCCCAGTACCACCAGGTCACACTTATATGGGGGGCGGGAATAGCTCAGTGGTAAAGTGTCCGCCTCCCAATTGGAAGGTTGGGTGTTCGATCCACAGCCACTGAGTGAATTGCCGTAGCGCT
>JGI24021J15306_10000582_pt1 | contig 29267 bp, 15 predicted proteins | sample Ectturendosymbi1_FD_15306 | JGI IMG/M metagenome (IMG submission 15306) | reverse complement strand
AAGTTTTTCTCTCTAAGTCGACTACTTCCTTTATGGCTGAAATGACATGTCATCTTAACTTATCCGACATTCGTGTACTTGAAGAGGGCTGTGTGCAGCAGACAGCAATTACACTCACCTAAGAAATGTGTCAGCATGAATGGCTTCCATCCGGTGACCCCGCACGGCATACAGGGATAAATAGCAGTGGTCTCCACTGCTTTCTTGTCTTTGGCAGCGGAAATGTTGATGCATGGTGTCGGCACATTCATCTTCAAAGTTGCCTTCGTGATGTTCATATAAGGAGTTGGTGTGCAGCGACGCGTGAAATATCACCGACGATGAGATGAGTTTTACTGCCTCTCATCGACACTGTAGACCTCACAATCAAAAGGGCTATTTGCAGCAAGTTGGCAGAAAATGGTGAAACATGTTTCAGCAACAGTAAAGAGAAAGCGGTTCCAAAGCGACTCTAACCACTTTGTTCGAACTTTTGCGAGCTGTCTGTGTTTGATCAGGATACGCAATTATTTAATCAGGTTAAAATAAGCCAGGCATTTTTATCAGCAAAATCTTTTGTCAGCAACTGAGAGGAAAATAAAGTCTAAAATTAGTGCATGCCGTGCTGCGTACGAGGAAAATATTGTATGGATGCCATAGATGGCTTTACTAAATTTTCTGGCTGCAATTCAAGTTTAGCTTCACGTGATGAAAGAGACCAAGAACATTCAAATATACTGCTGAAACATCCATATTTATTCAGACTAGTTGGTAAAAGAGAAGTTGCAAAGTTAACTAATTAAGGACGTGTTTGGATGAAAATATTTGCAAGTGTTTCAGTGACATCACGAGCATGTGTCGCATTTTTTGAAGTATATTTTGGTGTTTTTTCAGCAATAAAGCGAAACTTTGTTTCTTTCACACAATGAATGATATTTCAACTGCTTCACTCACCCCTGGCCCATGTCCCCTTTATCCAACCCTGTTGATGCTTTGATTGTTTCAGGACTTTCAGTTTTCTTGACAACTGACAAAAATTTTTTTCACGTGCGAATCAGATATATTTGGTGACTGCCTCCTGTTGGACCCCGGGGGCGCTTTCAGATTTGGTCAGTAGCATTGCTCAGCAACTTACTACATTAAGCATGCTCTTTAGTTCCTTGCTAAAAACACACTGACTCATGGAGGTAATCACTTGTTTTCCAAACAGGAATATAACGACTGTTCAAAGCCTGCGATGCGCAATCATTTAAAAACGGTGACTACCACAACCCACTCACACATGCAATCAGTGAATTTGTTTCAAGGCTGCTGCATGCTATGTTGGTTTCCCATTTACTGCTCAAGCTTCGAGGAGTTGATCAGAGGTTAAGATTAGAACCTGGCCAGGGCTTTCTTCACCGAGGAACCGCAACTTGGAGACTTAAGGCTGGACATTTGACCTTAAGCGTTTAACGCCGTGAGTTATTTCAGACCAGCTGCACCTTGATTTTACCACCAAAGCCGAGTTCTTTGTTTGTATTTTTATTAGTGCCATAAAAATTTTCAATGTATACAGAGAAAAGAGATGACAAAAACCACTGGGGACATGGAATTTCTCGTTGTACTTTGTTTTTTGAAGTATTGAAACTGCTCTTTGTGGTCACTGTTCAAGGGTGGTAACCACTTTCGAAGTGTAACGACAAAAGCAGGGGGAATTTTGGCGAAAAAATGTTAAAACACCTGCGAAATATTTTCCAGAACTTTGATAGCGCGAAATTCGAAAGTCTATAAATGCGAAAGCACGTGGTTAGAACAAAAAACTGCGCATCCTGTCTTGTTTAGGAAACTGTTGCAGGCGGCCAGTCAACTGCAATCAAAATATGAAGATCACTTTAAAATCTTTTACCAGATGCCGCTACAACTCGGAAATTGCATCCTTGTTTGCACGTTCTCTCATCTAAGTGCAAAGCGATGTTTCGAGAAAGATGACCTTCGAGGACCCTGTTGTTGCTGTGTCTTGTTCTCGATGTTTGCAAACCGGAGCTTTCGTTACTTTTCGTAATGGGTTTTGAACATAACGATTTGCATTGTGACGGTTCTTTTCGCAAGTTGCGTTTCGTAACTGGGGTATGAGCACCAATGTCTGAACACAGTCCGCAGTATTCCTTGAATTCAGTGATGCTTTAAAGTTAAACGCAGATTTACGCGTACGTGCTTTTAAGCTCCGTTAGTGTGATAGGTTATCAAAATGTTCATGTTGCGAGGGCAAGAATGCATGCACCACACGCGTGGTAAAATTGTTGGCTTGTAATAAAACCTCGTCCTTGGGTTTTTACGTGCTTGTTTGCAACGCTCGGGAGAAGCTGCAAATGTTTCATGAGATTGTGTCTGCTTTGTGTCTGAACCTTGTGATGATATAAACGATACAACACAACTAAATTCCGAATTGATGTGAACGACTATAAAATAATCGATGTGAAAGACCTCTAGATTGATACGAAAAATACGTAACGTTAGAGGTTCCAGCCAAAACCATAACATTCAAGTACACAAAACTGATATGGAAACTAGTTTTAAAAGAAGATTGAGTTTCTTCTTTCACTCTATCCTTGTGTATCTGCAGTGTCGGAAGATTTTAATATGACGGAGGGTTAAACAAGGTCACAAGAAGATTGAAGCGAGTTGATCTTTCAGGTTTTATGTGTGGTCTTAACCTAAATGAGTACATAGCAACGTTCAACTCTAATTACAACAGATGAACCCTAAGCGTCCTCATAAACAACGTCCTTATAATGAACCCTTTGGCTTGCAGCAAGACGGTTATTTAATAACACGGCCTCATTCTCTCACTGTTTCTCTGGCTTGCTGCAGATAACCGCGCGCAAAACGAGAATAACAGTTGCGGCTTGCAGCAACACTAGCTTGTATGAGGTCGAAACAGCGAATTGAACATATTCGACATTTTTTTTATCAATGCATTAGCAAACCAGTGAACAGCTAATTAGACTTGAAACAAAATTTGCAAGTTTTTACGGAATCGACCGGTATTGAAAAGTTTCTGCTGGATTCGAATACCAACCCTAGACTGCATGCAAACGCAGCTAGTGACAAAAATCGTTTTTCGTAGTGCAGTCTGTCTTTAATATTCCGCCACTAAAACGGCACGAACATCTTACAAGATACAGAATTGCTAGCTGTGGGTGAGCCATAAATCTCGTAATTTTATGTCTTATTCAGAAATTCACGAGTAACTGCATTCATGCTATTCTTCTGTGCCGCAGAATAGGCCAATACAATCACCAGATCACAAAAGACCAGAGAGCCAATATTTGCTTTTGTAACTGAGAGCCTCAGCCTTGAATTAGCATTTAGAGTAGAACAGTGGTGTTATTTGGCTGCAGTGAAAACTTGAATTTTCAACTACTTGCTTGTACATAGAGGCAGAGTAAAATACAGCTCATCAGAATCAGTCACAAAGAAGCATATATTTTAACTGCTTTTCGTGCTTTTCTCCAACTGTTTTACAGTGCAGCAATGCATCTTCCAAAACGCGACTTGAGAAACAAGACCGATTTAAGTTTATTTTATAGGTAAACTTAATGGTCCTCTTTGTGATATTTGATTTGACTAGTGTAATATACCTGAATGCTAAAGATGCCAGAAAACATGAACAAAACAAAAAGACACGATACAAAAATTTATTACAGCCGGTGATATGGAGAAAATTTCAGTTGCAGAAAATGTTTGTGAAATCACAAATTGAATTTTTATTTTAAGGGTAGCTTTGTGCAGCTAAAATGGTTTATTTACCTAAGTTTGCTATGCTTGTGTTGAATCCATGCAGAAAAATTCAGAGATTTAGACTGAAGTGCAGTTGATTTGAATTTCTATATCAGGCTACTATGCAACAATGAAAGCTCTAGGTTTGAAACAAGCTATCGAGGAATCAGCCGACTGGGCTGTGCTTTCTTCACTTTGCGATGTTTCAAACTTGCACATATCTGTATTCAAGTAACTAGTCTCCACAAGGGCGACGAAGTTGAATCAATAACGTCTGTTTCTTTTAATAGGAAATCGATTACACGTAACACTACGCATCCTTAGTTCTGAAATCTGCAATCAGTAATTACAGGTGAAAAGTTGAAAGGCTAAAGCGAGAACAGGGAAAGCAAGAGATTCAAGACAAAAATGAATAAATCGAGCGGCGTGGTTCCGTCAATGTAGGTTTGTTGCGTTGCTCGGTAATTGGTGTCAGATAGTTTTCCAGTTTCAGTGAAAGCAGTGGCGTACGCAGAAAATTTTCATGGGGGTAGTTTCATTCAGTGGCATATGGTGGTCATTTGTATTTGGTGTGCACTGTTTGTGACGTCACAATTTGACGTCATATTCATGTTTCCAAACTAACGTTTTGGCGAAGTTTGTTGACATAATAGACATATTCTTCTACACGCACTCTTATTTTATGTGTCATTGCACTGAATATAAACTATTAGCGCTCTAAGTTAAGATATCGGAGGAAAATAAAATCAACGCTACGACACAGCAGTTCATAACTGCAAAATATCAGGCTGCGCGTTAAAACATGGGAGTAAAACACACTCATCAATGTGTCAGAGCAATTTACAACTGCAAAATGAGGCTGCACTAATGTCTTGTCGGATACGAGCAGTCGAATATAGAAAGTGTGCGGCGGGACTGGCTGGCGCGCACACCCGGTTTGAAAGATCAAATCTTGCTAAACTACACAAGAATTGAGAATGCGCATAAAGTACGCAGGAAAACTTTCTATTTTTTCTTATGTATAGAAGTCCAGCAAACTTTTAGTTTTTCTTTTTCCCTGCTGAGACATTATCAAATGGATGGTTCTATGTTAAAAACTGCTGTTTTTGAGCTCGTGTAACAGTTTTACCACGCTACAGAAATTGGTAATGTAGCCAATGGGGTCAGCGCTTGCGCTGATCGGCCTCAGCAGACAAAATAAAACAATTGTTTCGGATAAAGAGAATAATCGCAGAACACAATCTTTAAACATGCGTAGTGGACGATAGGTCTGCAAAAATGATGATATGGTTTCTGGACGCAGACGATAACCCAGATTCAAACCAAAACCTAATTATTATTTTTTGGCTCATTGACAATGTTCCTGGAAATTTGCATGCAAATTTATTCTGTGGTGTTTGCTTTAAGTCAAACAAATTAACAAGCAAAAGTATGCGAAAACAATTAATCTCCTTTGCGCAGATAATAAAATTTTTGTAAAATATTAAGCTCAAGGGGGGAGTTAACCCCAACCCCTTATGTACGCCCTTGAGTAAAAGCAATTGTTTATGAACACCATATTGTCCAGTTTTTACTTGCCACAGTTTTGATTTATTCATTCAAGTCTCGAGTTTGCTTCCTTTAGTCTCTCAACTTTTCAACTCAAGCATTGCTTGCAGATTTCGGAACTGAGAATGCGTAGTGTTACGTGAAATTAATTTCCTATTTTGAAAAAGTTCCTTGAACGATTCAAACATGTTCGTTGGTGAAGGCTACTATGCATTAATTAATAGAACAACGTCTGCGACGAACGCAAAAGAAAGGAATGTGTTTAAAATTTTAGTTTTTCAATCTTTATAGTACTTGCTTAACTCTGCTTTGGTAATAAAAACCGAAGAAAAGTTGAACGTTTGGGAGTCTCGTGTTTCGACGAGATGTGTGTACTGCAAGTTACTAGATCGGGTGCATTCCCAGAACATCTTGACTAACACTCGCATTGCTTAGTAGCACTAGATGACGCTGATGAGTCACAATCGCAAAGACCACCAGTCGAACGTGGGTGTTGAAGAAGTTTTGTTGCTTCCTGCTAGTGTTTCACACCTGCCCGATACTTCGCTTTGAAGATAAGTACACAAATTCAAGATACTGAAGTCTGATACTGGAATGGTTCAAAATCTAAGCATTTTGGGATGTCACAAATTTTTAAGACATATTGCTTGCATTTTGGATAAAGACCGCCACCAACGTCGAATAGACGTTACCTCCAGAGAACATTTCGAAGGGTCAAGAAATCGAAACTAAAAGGCTGTCTGATCCTGTTCGAAAGATATTTGTGGAAAGAGATAATATTTACATTTGCGACCTTGGTTCAAACTTCAATTAACAGTTAGCTTCATACTTAATCATAGCTAGGTTTAGGCTCAGTCATGGGCGTCAGAAGGATTTTTTCCAGGGGGGGCACTAGGGGATTTTTCCAAAAATTTTCCAGAGGGGGCCAAAAGTGGTGAAATTTGTTTTTCCCACACAAAACTAAGAAAACATCCTTTTTTGCTAAAAATTTCAAAATCCAGGGGAGCCTTGGCCTCCCCTGCCCCCTTTCCGACGCCCATGGGCTCAGTGTGCCCTCTACAAATAAACGTCTCCTCTATAACAATATCGAGATACTTCTACATATGGAACGGTGATTGTTGTGGTTAATTGCACAGTTCGCTGATGCGTAGCACCTTTTCCATGCCTATGGCTCAACACTTTAAAAATCGTCCTTCTAGTACAAAAGCAATAATGCAACAAATACTCGAGTGTGCGTCGATCGACCAACGTCTGGCGTAAGTCCAGTCGAACTCAGTTAATTTGTGTAGTTTGGCAGCAATCGTAGTGGGATCGAAACGGTGAACTCTTCAAAACCGTATATAAAGGTAAACTCTTGTCATCATAGTTCAAACATGCAGTCGCTGGAAAAACTGCAATAGGTTTTGTGAAGCCTGGCGTAGGATCCAAGGAAAGTTTGAAAAGGCTACGCCGCACGAAAAATAAAACAAGCCGCTGATTTTCTTTCCTCTCTTCAATTTAGAAGCTCTCACCTGGATTGTTTATCTCTTAATTTAAATTTCGAAGAAACTTTATCTGGGCAAACATCCCAGTTTTTCAAACCAGAGCTATAGTACAAGTGTAAATGAAGAGACTGAATTCTGGGAAATATTTAAAATAATCGAATTAACAGCCTTAAATGATCCACATGGAAAAACACAAGTTAACATATTGAAATCATGAAGATCAAACCACAAGCAGAAAGACGTTTTGAAAAAGTGCAAGTTGCTTTGCAAGAACGCTATGATTCAAGAACGCTGATGTAAAATTTGATCAGATCAATCATTGCTTGTAGTAAGAAGAAAATGTAATGGAAGGCTTTTTTAATTGCCCGTCGCAATGATGCATCGGACAAATATAACACAGAGGCGATAATGTGCATCGCGCATTGTTGTCTAGCTAGCACTCTGGCACGCATAGGCTTTTATTGCCTTAGCCACAAATTTCTTCCAGACGTCTGAGAGCGGCTCTCAGGTATAATCTTGACTGACTCCGACTGAAACTTGATAAACAGTTGACGTTGCATTGAATAGATGATCGAGTGTTATTGCTCTCTTGTTACCACATGGCAGCGCTCCTGCCAGCGTTTTCACGGATATCCTGTCGCAAGTACCGAAAGATGACGATTAATCTGAGAATTATAATTTACTGCAGGCACGAACTGGAAGTGCGCATTACTGAGAGTGGAATTGCGTCAGGGCAAAATAGTTTTTCCCGGCGCGTCGATCACTGGGGCCTTTGAAACTGTTTTTTGCATATAATATTATTATCGTCTACTTTTTATGCATGATTTTCCGACTAATCAGAAGAGGCGCCACGTCACATAACGTAGCTGAAAAACTTGCACTGATGGATATTTCACATTCACATAACCAGTCAGTGTTGATCGTGAACATGTGCTGACCACTGTAGATTTTTAACACAAGTTACAAACTGACGACCAAATCGAAAAACTTACAAGATGTGAAATACAGACTTGCTTAAATTACCTATAAAGTTATGTCTTTGCCACTGTAGTGTTACCGTCGCACTGCGTGGCCGTGTGGCCTGCATTATAACCAAAACATCGTGTGCTCAGCCTTTCCAAAGTTTAAGTAAGCGACAGAGATCGCTCGACGCTTGACGAGAACACTCTATGTCGCCTTTACATTATAAAAACATACGTCTGCACCCGCTTTCCATTACTTGAAGAATACTTACATGTGTACGGCCAGTCATGTTTGTCGTAGTAGCTTTTTGCTCAGTACAAAAAATCGCAGGAAATATTTTAAGAAACAAAACACTCAAAAAACGTAAATTTTGCAGCCATGACATTATTGTTTATGCACTGCACCTACAATCGTCCAATACATCTTTCCTGATAACTGTTATGAACACGTTGAATATGGCGCAAAAACGTAGGCAGAAAGTTTAGGTGTACCGTCGACATTGTTAACATTATTTGTTGATTCGTTACTTTTACAAATGCTACCATCTATAGATATCTAATGGTAAAAATAAAATTATTTTCAATAGATAATTTGATAGTTTTTTGTAAATAATCAAAAATGATCCCCGAAGAATAATTTTTCGCCTGACGTTAAAGAATCGACTTTTTAAATGTTACGAAAAAGTAATCCTTTTTAAAATTAACAATTTGTTATTGGATAACAAATTTACTATCGGATGCGAAACGAATGGTTTTGTTGCTTTTAAACTAGCAAGCATTTTATGACCAAGGCGGGCAATTCGGACCACAGATACGTTGTCAGGCGNAGGTATTTTGTAATATTTCGTTTTTATTCTATTGCAGGCTGGTCTTGGCACTAAGCANTAAACGCAAGAATACCTTTAAAACATGTGAATTAGCCCATTATGAACGTGTCATTTTTAGGAAAATTTCAACTTTTCGCCAAACAAGTGTGTACTGCAGTGTCTGATGCTAAACAGTTTCGCTTCCTTCGCATGAGCTTATCCACAGTATTTATGCTTTGTGATATCGTAATGTATTCTTCATGGGTGTGAGAAGATTTTGTACATCGTAATCTTTGACTTTTAAACATTTATAAATTGACGACCTGTGATTTGTTGCGTCTTGATATCAAACATGCAGCACAACCCAGCAGAAAAAGGGTTGTTCCAGATCAGTGCGTGCGTGCCGCACTTCAAACGTCTCCTTCCGCTTCCGGAATCGCTCTGTCGTAGTAAGTGGTAAAATGAAGAGTTAGGTGCGTAAGAACCTCTGCGCACATCTCGTTCCAGAAACAACGGGGAAGTAGAAGCAATCTTAGTGCCCCTGAGAAATGCAAGGAAATAGAGGTTACTCCCGTACAAACAAGCAAAAAGTTGTCCAAAGACCACTCAGCAAGAAAACAAAAAGGGCTGTTAAACGTATCCTACAATGCAGCTAACGTGTAGCATCCCCTCTGTCACTCATTCGGGACTTCGGTCATCGCATAGGACATTACCACTCAAAGAGACACACATTTTTGATGGGGTTTTGTTGTGCTCTATATACTAAAACACCTGTTTAGCTGTGTTGTCTCCTGTTTCTTGCACTGCTTGTGTGCTGTTATTATGAATGAGGCCAGGATTTTAGGCAAATTCCTGGAATTCGCAAACAAATTCTCCGCAGCTTGTTAGTATGTTTTGAAAAAATAGAAGCACGAAGACATTTTCCAGACGGTAAACATAGGCAAGTCAAAAAAGGCAGGTGTGGTGAAACGCAGGCGGTATGGTATAGCTGTGTGGCTACTTTGCGACAAGGTTATTCGAAAAGATCATTAACTGTGCCACACAAATCTCATAAAATGTCAAGTAGGATTCCTTCTGTATAGACTGATATGACTCAAAACGCTTTGCGTCAGACTAAAGTTCTGACAAGAAACTTTTTTCAGTGAATCGTCAGAGATTTTGTCATTGGAGCATTTGTTTTAAGGTCACTTTTGTCCTGACTGAGGTACCTTATTACAGCAGTAACAATGGCCAGTGGCAGTAACGTTCGATAAAGCGTTTTCTTTCAAAGGGGAAGTAAACCCTCTGCATCCACTCAATGCTGTATTGAAACTATACTCAATGATTTCTAGTCATTGCAAAACATGCAACGTAATTCCTGTAGAAGTACTATAATGTAAGTTTGTGGTGTAAACGAATCCTGTTCTTTGCATACTTTCTGTCATTTTTACGCCAAAGGCATAGCTCTGATTCTGAGTGCAAAAACGTTCAAACCACGAAACAAATGCCAGTAATGTGAGATTTTTACGCGCATCGTTCTATTGAATCTGTAGATATAGAGAAAAAAAGGTTAAATCATCCAAAAGACCTAAACAGGATCAACCTCAACCAGTTTTCGTTTCTTGAAAAAGTCACTGTGGATTACAGACTTCAGGACCGTGTTTCTAGAAAAATATTAGGAAAAATGATTTTCTCAGCAAAAACGTACTCGAAACAACAAACGCAAAAATATTTTTGTTGTGTAGTTTGGTCACATTTTATTTGACGTATGCTCAGACATGAAGTTCACCAACAAACACGCCAAAACGATTGTAATTCACATCATCGTTAATATTTTGCGGTAGGTATTTTAAAATGCTGTGTTTCGCCGAAAGCTGAATTCAGAGTTATACAATAGTTCCGGTTTTAACTTTACGCTGCATTCAAAAGCATTATGTATGAAAAATCCGAAAACGTCATGATGACTACAGCGTATAGTACACAAATTTATAATTAGTACCATTATATAACATCATAAAATACGTAAAACGCTTTTCATTAAGCAACGTCGGTTTGAAAATGTGTTGTTTTATGCAGTTCTCAGCTTTGAAAAAATGCTGCTCTCTATTGCAAAGATATTTTTCTGTGTTAGATATTCATTTCTGAACCTTTTAGGGGTAGCGCGTAAGCTGCTAATTCGCCTCCAACCTGTAAACGCTTGCTTCCAAAACAATTCCGTTGCGGAGATGCTTTGATTATAAGATTTTTTAGGTAAAATCGGTGGAAAAACGGGTGAAGGCCTATGCTGCAGTAGCAGGGGCGTAACGACTGGGGCACATTTCACCGGTCGCCAAATTACTACGGGGGCGCCGAATCGCTGAGCGGGCGCCGAAAAGTCCCAACAATGTCACAAGTACTTTCTTCAATTCAGTGCATTTGCTTCGGAAAGACCTCATTGGTTCGAACATGGGGGTGCCAAACTTGCTTCTTGCCCCTGGTGCCATCTCACCTCGTTACGCCCCTGTGTATATTGTAGTTCGTTCCCATCCATTAAAATATATCACGAAAAAGCCGGTGAAGAAATGCTCTCGCAGTGTAGGGAGCATTAAGAGTAGTAGTGGTCCGCCGAAGCAGTCGTGGGACATAAAAATAGACCAAAAAGATTGTAAGCTCGCCGATATCTCATAGATCATACCTGATTTGCTTTGCACTGCAGGTACATGAACTTGATCAAACAGTGACATTTCACATGCTGTGAAAAGAAGAGAAACCGCTTCTTTCAAGTCTTTGTTTTTCTCGAATGGGTCGACCATTGCGACGTGATTCAAATTTTTGTCAATCGTGCTGCCGATTGAGATAACTGCAAGCTTAGAAAGCTAGTGAAATGCCTGGCTGAAAGCAGGAATTTATTAATTGGCTGTATTTGGCCACAACAATTTTCATCGCAGGCTGTGAGAAGATAGATCTCTATATATACGATATTTTCCCTGCGGCTACCTGTCCGATTCATGCTTGAATGAAAAATATATTGATCTGTTTGTTGGGTGATCAAACGTTCCGGTTTTTGCAGTTGTGACCCACTCAGGTCACACTTGTTTGTTTCAAAAATGAGATCTGCACCAGACAACATAAACAAGTTATGGATGAGACATGAAATGAGCAATACGATGCAGAGATTTCCGTCTAGGGAACAAGACCGCTGTATGATAATTTTGGTCTTCACTTCATTTTCAGCGAAACGTTTAGAAAGTTTCGTCGGATATCGGACGAATTGCAGTGCTTCTTCTATAGTATTCGAAATACACTGAAACTGTCATGGCCGTGATTTGCTTCCTTTGAAAGTTTTGCGTTTAAACTTCCTCAACGTCCCGGTTGAAACACTAGCAGTTCGTTCATCTTACCTATTACGCCAGGGAAAAGCAAAACATGGACAGCGAATTCCTAAACCATGATGCTTGAATGTTTCTTGAAAATGGCTCGCATACCATAAAAATAGCCAGTGAAAGTTATTTTTGCTTCAGTATTGGGCTGAGATGCCTTGTTTTTCAAAAATAAAAGTTCAAGAAAAAACGGTGAACGAAAAGCTGTAGATCTTTGCGCTAAGACGGAAAGATGACTAGCGAAGGCACCTGCGGCCTATAAATTTGGTCTGAAAATACAGTAATCTTGTTTATGGCTGTGTAGCATGTAGGTTTAAAAATAATTGCAATGAAAACTAACAATGAAGAACCAGCTCTTTTGCTTTGGCTTTTGTTACAAAATGTTGTATCTCGCAGGGCTATAAATTAACAATTGTTTTGCTTTAATAACCATCATTTCATTTGTCCACTTTGCCGCAGCTACGAGGTCCGTGACGGTGTACAGCACGTCTGCCTTTCCAGTGCAAATTCAATCACCAAGCGTTCACTCACGCGTGAAGGAAGCAGTCACGGTCCACCAGTCAAGCATTCTTTTTCGTGGTGATATATAAACCGAGAGAAAATGCGTAACGGTGCAGATATACACAGTTCAGAAGCGGATTACTGCGAGGAAGACATGCCCGCTACGGAGCGCGAGCTAGCGGAGGATGCTCCGTGGAAGCAGATTCAGAAGAATACGTTTACACGCTGGTGCAACGAGCATTTAAAATGCATCAACAAGCGCATTGCAAACTTAGAGACTGATCTTTCGGATGGGTTGAGATTGATAGGTCTACTGGAAGTCTTGTCTCAGAAGAAGTCGGAAAAGTACAACAAGCGACCGAACTTTCGGCAGATGAAGTTGGAAAATGTTTCTGTTGCACTAAAATTTTTGGAACGAGAAAGGATTAAACTTGTCAGCATAGGTAAGATTTTATTTTTTAAGCTTCAGCGGGCTATTTTCAATTGGAGTAAGTTGGCATCGTTCAGTTAATGTTGCAATAACTGAAGACTTATTAACGATGTAAGACAAGTTTACTCAGCTTTACAACACATTTTAGTGTTATTAGCTACAGCTAGTCAATAAATTGAAGCACTTGGACGTACGCCTAGCATACTGTTTTGCAGAGATTTTCGTTGTTTATGATGACAACTCTCATCATAACAACGAAAATCTCTACAAAACACCTGTCGTTGAATGCTTTGCTACATTGGTTGTTGTATGAAACTTTCCGGCTGATTTGTTAATCGTTCTACGCGCTCCACCACCGGCCGCTCCCGAAAATTAAGCCTTTCGAAAATTAAGCCTGCAGCTGCATCTCGGTGCACACGCGTGTAAGTGGTTAAACACCGCTGGCCTCCATGCACATGCTGACGTAGGCTCGATCAGTCGTAAAGCTGTAGAAACAAATGTGAGACGGCACGCGTTTCCGCAGTGCATGCTGGCTTTAACGAGCCCTGCAATGTCAAGCAAGCCAGCCTCGAATGATCAATCGAAGTGACAGGATATCCACGAATTGTGCTTACTACATACATACAGGTCGGCGTGCGCAAACTGTGGAACTAGTGCTGCTCAAGCTATTGAAATAATCCCTGCCACGGAAGGCCCCCTGAAAAGGCTTGAATGTCAAGTGCCACCCAACGTTCTGAGCGCACGTCGCTTCAGGCCAAACACCAATGACTTCTCAATTGTTCTTTGCTGGCAGAGTAAACACGGTGATGTGGGCGGCGGCACAGCTATCAGCCATTAGCCCACGGGATAAATTCTTTTAAGTTGTAGCAGTCTGCAGGTTCCACAATGATTGGAACTGCGTCACAATGCGCTTGATCTGGTTGGTGTAGCATTTCGACGAAGGTACCAGAGGTAAGAATGGACCGACGTGACCTGTTTGCTGACCAACCCCGACTGTTGCCTCAACTAACCGTTGCCGTCCGACCTGCGCGACTACATGCGACGGATAACAATTCTTTCGAGCGCTAAAATCGTCGCACAACGTACTTACGTAGCTAAGGTGTCTCGGATGCTAAACTCAAACATTGCACTCATTGATATGTACTCTTTATAGACTTAGGTGTGGTTAGGTTATGCAAGCAAACTCCGACACAACGAGGCTGCAGAAACGATGCAGCCTTCTGCACTTACACACTCAGTATTTAGCAGTGCGAAGGTCGTGTGGAACTGGTGCTGGAACAATACGTGCACGANGGGATTGCATCGTGCCACATCTGTTCAAAAAGCGACTTCCTGAAAATTTCCCTACGTTTTTTAAATATAAAACGTCAAATTAAAATGTTAAAAGATGCTTGAGAATGGAAAGTCATTTGATTTTGAAGAAACTCATTTTCTTTGTTTGCATTTTACCAATGTCCTATACTCGCTGGAACAAGGTAGTAGTGTTTTTGGGATAAACTGTATGTAGCAACACTGAGTGTATATCGCTCCGAGATGACCCGCAGTGAGCAATGTTTGAAAATGTTGTTTGTGATGTGTGACCGACCTGACTGCTGGGAAGCAAAGTTGTCTAAGAATATATATCAAAACACTGTTTCAGCTCGGCTACTTGTAGGCTATGCAAAAAAAGCGTTCCCTTTCGAAACCTACGCAGAAAGAATAGCTGTTTTTATACCGATTACAAACCAACGAAAGAGCTTCACCGCCAGCGTTGTCGGTGTCATTGTCACTAAAAGTGTAAAATCGCCGAGAAGCGATGTACGACGAACCGTTGGCGCACTTCTCGTGCTGTAAGCGATTCACTGCCTACTGCACTGCACATAGGCGTAGACAGGTTTTGAAAACTGGGGAGAAGCCTTTGAAAATGGATTGTTAATTGTTCGGTATACCTGCGAAGCCATATGGCTCAAACTATAGTTAAAGCGTTTGCACACGTAGGTAAGCATCGTGGTAAAAGAACCTAGAACAGAGGTTCTAAAACTTTAGTCGCGCCCCCTTTAGCGTTAGCCATTGTTACTCAGGCCTCACCTAATCTCCAAATCAAACACAAAATGCGGAAGAACAATTTCTTTTATGTTGTTTTCCAACAACATGTTACTGCTACATGCTCGCGCCCCCCTTGCGAACCTTTCACACCCCGAAGGGAGGCACGCCCCCAGTTTAAGAACCACTGTCCTAGAAAGATAGAAAAACCGTAACTACCCTTTTTTCGCTCGTCAGCAATGCTGAAAAACTATTTGAAAATCCAATGTTTGCTGGAATGATATGTTGGATCTGATAAACATGCAGATTTTGTACGAAAGTTTGTTCAAAAAGTGAAGGGGCTTTGCTTAATCCATCCCAACCCGCTGCCCATGCGTACACCCTATGATACTGCACATCACCTAGGAACGAAATCGATCAATTTGAGCACAGTGGTCTGAACTAGCTGGAATGTTTGGTATTTTTTGAATTAAATATCACCATCACTTTGAAGCCCGAAGCTTCAGTAAATGTGAGTCGATGTAAACTTAGCTTTGTATAAACCGCATTGTGCGGGATATTTTTTACTATCCAAAGTTTTCAGTTTCTCTTATTTGAACGCATGCTGATCTCTCCCATTAGAGCTAACCAGCGAGGCGGATCAAAGTAAACATCTGCTAGCTTTTCATTCATTAACTATTAACTTTCAAGTGTTCGCTATTTCCCGCGAACAGAATGAATTATGCGAAGCACGCTGTGTCTGGTCAATGTTGGCGTTAGTACTATACGGTGATGTTCGGACTTGCCGCACCTATGGCTCCTACAAGACACCTAAAACACAACCGACTTATTTGCAGATAGCAAAGCTATTGTGGACGGAAACCTAAAGCTCATACTCGGGTTAATATGGACTCTCATCCTGCACTACTCGATCTCAATGCCGATGTGGGACGATGAAGAAGAGCAGGAGGAAAAAGCCCAGGCGACTCCGAAACAGCGCCTGCTCGGTTGGATTCAAAACAAAATCCCGCAAATGCCAGTCACCAATTTCAAATCAAACTGGCAAGATGGAACTGCGCTGGGCGCGCTCGTAGACAATTGTGCTCCTGGTGAGTGTTGGGGTTCCGATTTCTGTTGATAAGCAGCACAGCTGCACAGATGTCAACATCGTTTTCTAAGATTTTAACGTAGTAATTCAGCTTACCATTGCAACGTCGTTTTCTTTGTTGCGCATATTACCATTAGTTTATCTTACCACATTTTTTCTACTTTGTGTTTAGAGTAAAAGCCACACTGCGACTTCTGTTTGTTGCTACAGTAACTTCATTCAGTTCCCTGGTGCTGTTGATGTGCTCATGAAATTAAAGCGCCACAGCTTCAAATTTCATTCCGTCATCGTCGACTTAAACACTCGCTACGCCTCTTCGCGATACACGCGAACACCCACGCGCACCACTGTCTTTTCTTCCTGCGGCTTTCTGATAAACACTTCTCTCCCACGGTCTTTTCTCTATCCTTTTTCTTTTCCTCTATGCCTTTAGGTCTTTGCCCACAATGGGAGGATTGGGACCCTAAGAACAAGCTTCAAAATACGAAGGAGGCAATGACTTTAGCTGACGATCACCTCGGTGTGGCCCAGGTCAGCTGGGTTGACCAAATAATTATGCACCAACTGCTGCATGACAGACCACCGCTTGCCTGATATAGATTTGCGACGAGTCAACACAGCACCTTTCCTGCGTTTTCAGCTTCTTCAGCTTCCTTTCTTTCTCGTCCATCTGCGCGAGTGTGTGCGTTTTTGTGGGACAAGAAACACATTCGCAGTGAACGTTTATCGTTAACTGCAATTACGGCGCCGATTGCGTGGTGTTTGCTTGTATTTTTGCATGCTACGCTGTTGGCACGATGGCATTCCAATTTGGAATCTGCATACGCAGGCTTGTGCCCCGATTGGGAAGAGTGGTCCCCAAACAACCCTGTGGATAATGCGGCGGAAGCCATGAAGCTTGCAGATGAATGGTTGGGCGTTCCGCAGGTAAACCCTTCACCTACTGCTTGCACAAATATCCGAGTCACTTTTGTTTCTTAGCACGAGTAAGCATGTGATTTACGTGTGGTTTGCTGTGGTTGAATGCTGAACGGAAATTATAATGTCTTATCATAAATTGTGCAACAGCTGGCGTTAATCGTGTATTGTTTGCAGTAACTTGGGAGCGCTACGTTTGAATTAATGTAATTGTGGCTGCAACCAGCCAAGATTTTGAAGGTTTCACAGTCATTTCAAACGGGTAACAAACATTCAGAAATTTACCAAAACTCAGCCCAAGGTCAGAAAAGAGCAATTCGAAAGTAGGCTATTTTGTAAAGCATGTGACACTAGGTAATCGTTTCTGCTCTTTGGTTCCGGCCTTGAGGTTAACCATGCTACCGTGTTTTGAAGTAGGGTACCTTTGTGTTTGCGCGTCTGGAATCCACTAGTAGCCAAAGACTGTGGCAAAACATTTCAGGGTCGGTCACGGTTCTGAGCTTTTTTTCTAAAGGGTTGTCACCGAAAGCGATGCGGGACTGTCAGTTGTACCTAGAATTCAACGTGTTTGGTCGCATTCAGGCGTCCCTGCACTGTCCTCAGCGAAAACCAATGTGTAGGCATTTGCACGACGTTCTGCTTCCGCTCTGCCCATCGAATCTATTTAAATCGGGATTGATTCGCTTGATAGAGTTTGCGAAGCTTAGGTAAGGTGTTGTGCCCTTCGCTAATGGAGAGCATTAACGCATTTCAATCCATAGTGTCCGTCGCTCATAGGTGTGTTCTCGCAAGACAATTGAAAGTTTTGTTTTGCTAGAACCACTGAAAAATCGTGTAGCTATCGTGTAGCTAACTTCGCGCTATCAATGTCATGTTCATACTGTACCACACGCTTCAGCTTCACACATTTATAGAAGTGTACAGGAGATGCTAAAATGAATGCCTGAGTTAAACATAATTCTTCAACGGCAGAAAACTCGACCCACTTTTAACAACAGCCCGTTATAGTTGTTCCTCTCATTTTGTCTTCTGACGAAAGCTTCGTGAAAAATNCCTCTGCTGTTAATCGCTAGAGGCAAGAACAGCAATCTATCTTTGCACCTGACAGCCGTTTGCTACCCGCCGNCTTATTGGGACTCGCGGTCGCTTTTAGCAGTAAGTCGAGATCCACAAAGCAAACGGTCTCGTGCGGTTTTAGTCTCCGTGGTAATTCTTGTTGAATTGTTGCACATGAAGTGCTTCAGTTTGCTTTAGATTCGAATACCGCGGAAACCGGCTGATTCCGGGTTGAACTTCACACCANTGTAAGGTTTATTCTGACAAACCATGAGAATCACGGAACTTCGCAGAAAACAACGGCCTCTCTTAAGAAAAGCGCGTTTCAAAAGTTTGAAGTCGTAGTTTGATGCAAAATCGGAACTGGTCAGGCGTGGGGTTGTCAGTCGTCAGAAAGCGTGAAGAATCCGCCTGCGAGTGTTGCCGTTGCAGCAGCTTTCCTTAGCGTCACTCGAAATTGTTGCTCTTCGCTTGGCTGAAATTGTTTTCCATATAAGGCGCTGAAGTGGCATTAGGCCGGTCGCTTACCTTGTCGGATTTGTTGATGCGTGACATTTGGCCGCAGGCTATCGCACGACTTGTCAACAGCCGGTGGAATTTTGCTTGTGTTTTTGCGTCTCTGTTGTTGGCCGTTTCTTGTAACGCCGTATTCGTTCTCCTTGATTAGGTTATCACCCCTGAAGAGATCACGAACCCGAACGTCGACGAGCTCAGCGTGATGACTTACTTGTCTCAATTCCCCAAGAGCAAGCTGAAGCCCGGCGCGCCCCTCCGCCCGAGAACCAATGCCAAGAAAGCTCGCGCGTACGGAAAAGGTAACTCGCCCATGTTCGCCATGTTCCCTTGACAATAAAATCGTGTCAGTGGCCGACCGCAAATTTGTAATTCCCTGCGTCAGGTGTGGAGCCTCACGGACTGAGAGTTGGCTTGCCTGCTCCGTTCACGGTCGAAACAGTCACTGCTGGCAGCGGGTCTGTGGAGGTTTATCTGATCGATCCCGAAGGCAGAAAGAAAGAGCTTCAAGCGACACCGAATAACGACAAGTTGAAAACGTACTCGGTCGTCTACCACCCAGCTATACCAGGAAAATACGAGGTAGCTACTGGCGATTGGAGTTGATTACCCTTGTCGTAACTGGAGGAGCTGCTCTGTCGATTACTCATTAGAATTTACAATGGCTTTGACATTCATTGACTCTTGATGACGACGAAATACCTCTTTTTAAAAAATACTCAACTGGTTTCTCTCAATTCACTACTGTTTATTTGTAACACATTTTGCAAGGCCTCCAAATTGTCTGTCTCCAGCGATGCCGTTTTCCGTTGAAATACGTTTCAATGAAATTTTCGTGACGTTTTGAGAAAAATATGGAGCTTCCCCTCAAAGTGAGTAGATGCGCACCCTCAAATTTGTGAGCCTGTCGTTACTTCTACCCACATTATTTCGCGACACAAGCTTCGTAGCAGAAACAAAGCACGCGCAATACTGCAGAACTGAGACAGCAACAAGGTCCGAGTAGAGACTATGGACAAGTTAAGAGGTGCTCGTCACCAAAATTTTACCGAGCGTTTTGATGGACCGACTGCGCTCTGTTCGCAAACTTTCGCCCAATGAGATGCCGTTGAGGTAGCGTCCCTGAATCGTGTGCTCAGTTGATTTGTTGCCCCTCTCCCTTGGAAGGTGATCGATTTCACTTGTAAACTAATCGAAACATGTTTGCTTTACTTCAACAACTCTCCTGGTGTGTTTGCTCTTTCGCCAAATCCGTCATCCATCGCGATGGTCAGGCCGCATCTGCACCGAGCATAACACTCGCAGTTCAACAAAATGCGTGCACGAATTGAGTTTCTAGGCAATGTTCGTAGTGTTGCGTGGGTTTGTCATCGCAAAGTGGCACAAAGTTCGATTGGTCATTGACTGACCATCAAGTACAACACACAGTAGTTGCTGAGCTAAACAGTTCCTGGTTCTACGTGTTTCAGATCATTCTTGTTGAATTTCTTCAGTTTGATTCGACTCGGTTTCAGGATAAAATTTTTACAAACCATGCATTTTTTCGACCCAGTTTTGGTAAGGTTATGGTGGAAAAAGTCTTTTCTTAGGGTTTAGAACTTCTATTATACTTTCAATAAATCTTGCTGCTTGTGCAAGCCACTAATTGTTTTCAGTTTTTCAATTGTATTGCACGTTTTTTGTATGTTATTACAGCATGTTACAAAAACGTACTTGGAGTGAAACGAGAATTTGACATCTTCGATGGTAGAAACGTAACGCAAAATGTAGGCTGGCCTTCAAATCAATGAAATTTTGATAAGAAATGATATGCGGACTGTAAGGATTAATGAATTTTCGTCGAGTGTTCGTTGCTCGGCACTTGTCCTTTTAGACAAAAAGCCAGAAGCAATGAAAATCGACTTAACGCAGGACGCAACCATTCTTGTCACAAAAAATGTTTTTCTCAACCGTCACTGTTAACCGCAGCTTATTTCGCAACGGCCACGTGCGAGTTACTGATTCAAACAACGCCTCGAACAAGTGCTTGAAACAAGTCGTTGTGAAAGCTCTTTTGTCCCAAATAAATTATACAGCGTGCTAGGAGTTCGTGCCAGTTACTTAACAAAGGTGTAAAAATGAAGAAATGAGATGGGTTAGAACCGAAAAACAATTGTGGGTAGCTTTATGAATGACTGTGATTTGCTAGGGCTTAAGTTGCACAATGTGTTCAGAAGACGAACAATAGACTGCTCAATGTAACTACAGTACGGGAGTAAGCATTTTCCTGCAGCGTTTAAGACACCAGAGAAGTGGTTCTAACGTCACTGATCAAACACTTTCCTGCGTATGTTTGGCAGCGAAGTGTTCCCCGCTCAATTCTAACAACACGAGTGACAAAACCTGCGATTATCTTGTAACCACTGTTCGTGTTGATCGTCAGACTTACGTACGAGTGCATTAGGGCAATGGCCGAGTTTTCCTCGTGTCTTACCGTATACGGTGCACGAATGTTAAGGGATGTGGCACAGATGTGGTTAAGCGGTTGATCTTACAAGCTGTTTGCGTTACACGCGAGTTAACGCCTCTCTGGTCTTGCCCTGCAGGTGCAAGTGCTCTTCGCTGGCTCTGACATTCAGAAGAGTCCATTCGCCGTCAACGTCGACGACTCCCCAGTCGACCCCAGCTGTGTCACGGCCAAGGGGCCCGGGCTCAGTGCTGGCAACGTGGTTGATGCGCCGACCTACTTCGACGTCTTCACCGAAGGTTTGCACTGTTGACCAGAAACGCGCTTTTTCACCGGACGGCGCACATGTAACCGTTGACTTGATTTTCTAGGAGCGGGCGTCGGAAACGTCGACGTGCTTATTGAAGACCCGACAGGCAATACCAACAGTGTACGACCGGATATCAAGGCAACTGCGGAAAACACATACCGCGTCACGTACACACCGAGAATGAACGGCACGCACTACGTAACTGTTACATTCGCTGGAAGTTCTATTCCAAAAAGTCCATTTGAAGTTCCCATCACATTACGTACGTTTGTGTTGTGGATCTAGCTTTGGCATTGTTTTTCTTGACCTTCGTCGGTTAATATCACTTGATTTGGAAAGCGCTGCTGCGTTCTGTTTGTCCCTCTCACCTCTCTAAATGAATAAACTGTTCAACGGTAGTGTATCGTAATTGCTAACTGCATTCGAGTTGAAATTCGCCGAATTGCAATTCGGTTGTTATCGATTTGCAGCTTTCAAACCGTCTGCTGTATGGGCCGAAGGCGCGGGCTTGGAACCGAATGGGAATCTCGTGCGACAGACCGCCAGGTTTGTCGTGCACGCAGAGAAAGCGGGCGATGGCAAGCTCGAAGTGAAATGCATCGGACCACGTAAGACTCGCGCGCGCGTGGTTTGTGTTCTCTGTTCGGCGCGAGCCAAAAATGCGCTTACGACTTGCGGCGGGAAGAAGCGCCCTGAAGTGCTAGCAGAAAGAAAGATTGAACTTCTCTCAGCAGTAATTCGCGGCCTGTTTTACTGACTCGTATTGACGCAAAGTGCCTTGACTTGACTGCGTCACGTAATTGATCGTCGCCGATAACGGCGTTCTGAAACTGCCGACCTTTTAAAGCGAAGAATTTCAAGCTGCGCGTGTTTTACCGATTGCCTGACTAAAGGTGTTGACCGCAGGCGGCGTTACCGAGTTGGTCAACGTCAAGAACAACGGCGATGGGACATACGACTGTGACTACTATCCGGCCAAACCTGGCCAATACGTCATTAACATCATGTACGGTGGCAAAGCGGCTGCAGACAGCCCTTACAGGGTAAGCAGACTTCACCTGGCTTGAACCAATATCTGGCAAGAGCGATTTTTGCTGAGGCCTGATGCAGCGCTTCGAAGGTTCTCGGGGCTCTTAATGAACGCGCACTTTGCTAATTGGCAGCGTTCTAATGTTGTTTGTCAAACCGTAATTGATGATGGTTTTTATGTTATCGCCTACTCTACATTACAGTAAAAGGCGGCTGTTTACAAACAAGCCATTCCCGGCCACATATCATTTGCAACGCAGCGGTCAACCGAGGTTGTTACGGATTTCATTCGCTCAGTGTTCGCCGCACTTTGTTGTTGCTGACGCGTAACAAGATGACGCGTTGTAAATGGCTGGTGGTTACCTATACTTTCGCTGCCCACGCAGTGTGTTCTTAAAGTAGTGTTCGATGGCTGCATTGATGTCACCTCCATATTATCACATCTGGTATGGCAAAAAGCACTTGTGAAACGTTCACAATACTGGCAGATCTATTTATCCACTTCAAATAAATCGTTTTGCAAGTCCAACTTGTTAACAATTTGACATTGTTTGAACCCGTTAAGCATGGAAACCAGGCCAGTCAAGCTGAGTCATCTTTGTCTGAAGGTTTTTCGACCCAATTCGGGAGTAGACAATAATCCCGTCAAAATACATTTTTTTGATTTTGGAGAATGGCCCAGTTTGTGCAGCGCACACAGTATATACTGCTAACGTCTACGGCGTGAACCACCGTAATTGAAGGTTATTCAGACGTGTTATTGTGCAAAACAAGCCATGCGGAACCAATGAAACATCAACGTCGTGAATCAGCCGGCGCAGAGGCTGGAATCACTGGCAGAAGTCGCCGCTCGGGGAAGACGCTTCAGCGCCTGTTGGGCAGCCTGCGTTCCGCGCTTACGTCATGTTCTCTCGTAAAGCGACAGTGAAGTTCTTTTCTTCGCACTCGACGCACGTCGCAGTCGCCACAGAAAAAAGGCTCCCCGGTCGGCCGCCGCTTCAGCTGCTACCAAATAAGGCAGCGACTGCTCGACGTGAATGAGCCGACAGGCCTGTCCGTGAATAGCGGTAGTAGGAAGCTTCGTTTTCTGCCTTTTCCTGACGAACAAACAACTTTTCGATCGTTGACGGCATTGCGCTTGCGACGATCAGTCCTTCTGCATGCTCGATTTATGTTTCTGACTCGGAACGATTCTCTGGCAACTGGTCTCCATCAAATATCTGATTTTTAGGTGAACGTGGACTTGCCAGCTGACGCAAGCAAAGTAAAAGTGCAGGGACCCGGCATAGAACCAGGAAATTCCGTCGCTGAATCCACGTACTTTGACGTATTAACTGAAGGTAAAATATTTACTTCCTGGTATATTCCGCCGAATATGTTCTTGGAAACCTGCATAAAAGCTGTTCTTGGGAACCTGCGTAAAAGCTAATGAGGATTGCTTCTCGTTAATTTTTTTTAAATTATTTCACCTTCCTCCCACTGAATGGAAACACAGGTTCTATTCAACTTTCTATTGCAGCAGCAGCATATCCTGGTTACTGGCATTCAGCAGTTGTGTGTTTTAAGTGGATTTTAGGAGGAAACAATATTTATCAATTTTACTTCTAGCTGCTCAACCCCGATCCGCGGTGCGACCTCTCGGAGAAAGGTCGCATTCCAAGCAAAAACATGGGAAAGGTGGTGTTTTTTCGCATGGTGGTGCTACAGCCATTCATGTTTCACACCAATTTTCTTTTGTGCATGGCATAATCGGTTGCTATGAATCGTATATAATTAGCTCTCGTTGTGATCATTGATTGTACAATTTTCCATTGAAAACGTGGAATGGAACGTACGTTGTCGTGTCCATGACTAACAGCAACGTTTCTCGTAACTGCAGAGTTACATCTTTTTTCTAATGGCATGACAGGCTGAAATTAAAGCTCTGAAGCAAGGTTTTTGAAACAAGGTGACAACAAACTATTTTTTTATTAAGTGGCGGCCCAAACCTTTGCAAAAATCTAAATGTACTGCGTATTAGTGTTAAATCACGTGAAAAGGAAACGGTTCGGAATCTTCTTCAATAGCGTACTGGTCGAAGTAAACATGTTCAATTTTGAAAACAGCTATACTGTATTCCTGCGTTTTATAATCACATAGCTGAAATTGGGGATCACCTGCTAAGTTTTGCGTCCGGAGAGAATTAAATCCGCTGACTTTCTTCGTTTTTATTGCGGTTCATACAGTGGCGTGTAGATTTTCATAGAGCATTCAAGCACTACCGTCGTGTTGATAAATATATCTCCGATAAGTTCAAAAAGCTGACATTTTTTTGTTAACTTGCCTTGACTGAAGTGCCACAAAAAAACATGGCGCAATTTCTGTGTATACAGAAGTCGGCAAAAGTTTTAAAAAAATTTGCCATAAATGTGTTTTTTTCGCTGTTGCGCCTTGACCAGCTAAACATTTTCAAATCTGGTTTGGTGATGTAAGCCTCTGTTCACTTACAACCACTGTTTTTCAATTTCCCCCGGTAGAATCCAATTGTTAGTAGAATCTCGAAGTGTTTACAATACATTGCTTCGTGTATACTCCAAAGTGGTGTCGTCTCGTTTCATGGCTTGGAAGTTCGCCACTCATTGTGTCTGTATTCATCCCAGCTTAATTGGAAAGTTTTCCTCAGCTGGATCGTCCGCGCTGGAAAACTGTTAACGTGAAACTCTTATCTAACCTGACTGCCGATGCCTGTCGCAAAAAATACAAGCATGTGTGGTGAAACATTTTCACAAACCATCCCGGTGCGCGTTGTAGTTTGTGCTACTTTTTTGTTTTCAGTGTGTGTGCTGTGAACCAAGCAATACAATCTAGCTAGTTCTTTCAGCAGTCCCATAAAGTTTGTTAATTATAACAAGCTGCATGGAGAGGTTGTTGCAACTGCGTTGATTTCAAATAAATATCTACAAGGCAAATTATGGCAATTTATCGCACTGACAGCTTTTTGGCAAGCCAATTCTAGGTTAAAGTAACTTGCTGTGATTGTACCTTTCTACTGGGATATAGGCTGCTTTTTCATGAGCCATAAGTATTCATCTCGGCATTTTGCAAAGTTTGCCGTGACTTTGATTGTTCTCATTGAGCGATGACTTGGTGCTTTGCCAGCAATTCAAGAATATGCTTAATTTTGATATGTGTAAAGCATGTGGCATAGACACTTAACCAAACCGTTATAACCTCCCTATGCATCAGATGCCGGCGTTGGCAACGTCGAAGTTAAGTTGCTCGGACCTTCTGGAGAAAAACTCCCCGTTAAGGTGGAAAAACGTCCGAACGCCGTTTACCGCGCGACCTACATCCCGGAGTGCGCAGGGCCTCATAAAATCTACGTGGAATTCGCCGGACAAAGCGTTCCGTCCAGTCCTTTCTTGGTGGACATTTCACCTTGTGAGTGCAGCGTGGGAGTTATGTGCGTTTTCTACCACTTGCCGGTATTTTTACATTAATATAAGTTGAGTGCCGACAGCATTTGTCATTTCCTAAACTTTTAAGGTATAGAAGGTTATGATCTGGCTGGTGACTCACCGAGTAGTTCTTAGTTTTATAAGTTTTGCGTTTGTACTTATGATTGAATATCACTAACAACTGGCCTTTTTCTGCAACCCTTCCGTTATTACTCCGTAAACGCTTAACATTTTTTTTGATTTATTAGTTAGAGTTATTTGGCTGTGGTGACTAATGACGCTTCCGTTATGCGGTAAACACCAATCAAATTACGCTGCCTTCAACCACAATTTACATATACGTCTGGAGTAGTGCTGGTAAAGAGAAATTGCTGCTACTGTTAAGTGAGCCTTATTAAATGAAGCCGATAGATTACAGTTTCAGACGTCTTTCGTTTGATGTATAGAGAATTCCAACGAATAAGCATAGCACAAATACGCAGCTGTCTACCTTTCTGCGTTCGTATTTTTTTAAATTTTTGCCGACGGCTGCGACTTAAGCATATGCTGAAATGTGTTTTCGGTTATTGTGGCTTTAATATTTTGTAGTTATCATAATTGTCTCCCGCTTTTGAATGCTTCGTTTGTTAAGCATCGTTTTTGGTCGCACTCAACTTCAACTTTGATGCTTGACCTTCAGTTATTGAGCCCGTCCACGTGTCTCAAAAAGCGGCTCGACTTATCGCACCTGCCAGTCCGTCTCCCAGCCAAGGACCAGGCGAATCGAACGCGTTGCCGATAGCAACAGCACCTCGAAAAAGTGCAGGTTGTGAACTCGACGTCACACTCGATTAACCGTCACCGCCACAGCCACGAAGTATTTTTGCTGCAAAAATACTGATTCGCCGGTAACCCCCCCACGCGTGAACCAGCCATGAAATTAACCTGCCTGAGCGTGGGAAAAAGCCTTTGCCATATAAGCAGCAATTGGTCTCACGCTGAGTCGCATTGTGTATATCGGGGTATTCGCTATAACGAATTTTCCATGCGGAGATGATTTTCTTGCGCAGATTGAGCTCCTTACTCCAAACATTGCAGTTTTTACCTTTTGCGAGAACTCATTTCTTGTTCCTCATTTTTTATTGTTTTACTTGCGTGCCCAAGTCACAAACCAGAGTTTGTGTGGACTTGGGTAAGGCAACAATTTGAAGATTGAGGAATGATTGGTTGGTCTCGCTGTATAAATTGATTTTGAAACTGATTGGCTATGTAACAATGGTAATGTCTGACGGGCGGCTTTTCGATTATAGAACAACTTGTGAAAACACTTTCGGAAGCACTGCATGAACACTAATTTAAGCCATCTCCTGTTAAGCTTAACATCATGCGTCAAGTCCTTTTATGTGAAACTTGCCAGTTGTTCAAAAATGGACATTTTCATACTCAAAATCTCCAGAACATGAAGAAATACGCTATGAACTGCAAGTCGTGTATCAATAATTATTGCAATATTAATCACTGAAAGTGCTGATGCATATTTGATGATGATATATTTACTAGTAGTTCCGATTAAATAGCGCTATGCCAAATGAAGAAGAAAGCACGACAGCAATAACTGTGTTAGCATGAAAACAACATCCTTGCAACGTGCTATATTGACATGATTTAATCGTCACATTTTTTTGCAATCGTGTCAACAGCGGCGAGGATTTCAGCTGCCGTGTTCATCTGGCATTTATGAGCGGTACTTGGATCAATGGTTTCTTAGTTGATTCGTGATCCTGGTTTTTAATATATTTAATGTTATTTCTGGTTTCTTGCGTCCAAAAAAAGCGGTTTGGCGACTTTCCACCAACTGACACTGCCTAAAAGTTGTTTTTACATTTTCGAATTAAAACACGATCATTTTGCACGTTTCGACAACACTGACAATTCATCCTCAAAAACAGCACGCCGACGCGACACGCGCGTCTCTAAACCAAACACTCAATTTTCAGCCTTCAATGCCAGCGCTTGTCGCGCCTACGGAAGAGGCGTTCAGCCAACAGGAGTGCGCATGCGCGAGAAAGCTGATTTTCATGTGTCAACTGCTGGCGCTGGAGACGCTCCTTTGAAAGTGAATGTGAAAGGACCTCGTGAGTACCGCTTGTATTGAAGCAGCGTGCAATAGCGACGAGCGGCGTGTGCGGCACCTTTTTCACTGTCAGCTGTGCTCTCAGCGCCATAAATATATACTTCCTGACGGCGCAGGTGGCGTTGAGCCAGTCACTGTGAAGAAGAGTGCGACTAAGCCTGATGTGTACGACTGCGAATACTACCCGCTGAAAGCTGGCAACCACACTGTCACCGTGAACTATGGTGGAAAACCTATTCCCAGGAGTCCCTTCTTGGTATGGAAAACTGTTGATTTCGAAAAGCTTAAGAGTGTTCTGGGAAAAGTTTAACGCGCCTTGTACTTCAGGTCAATGTTGGACAAGAAGCAGGTCCGCAGAAAGTTAGAGCCTACGGCCCCGGACTCCATGAGGGGCAAGTTGGACACTCGGCTGATTTTGTGGTCGAAACTACCGGAAGTGACGTCGGACAGCTAGGTAGCACATCGTTGTCATTACGTGCGAAAACGCTGGAAGTTTGTGCGCACTTCCTTGACTCTTGCTGGCCCTGGCTCATGTGGTCACTTGGCACACTTAATCTGTGCTGCGTAAATCTCGGTGACATGGGCGTCGGAGGAGGAGGGTCAGGGGGGCAAGACCCTCCTTAGATTTGAAAATTTAACATTTTCCCATAACATTTTTTAGCAGAAAAAGGTTGTTTTCTTAGTTTCGAGAGGGAATAATAAAACTTCACCACTTTTGGCCCCCCCCTCTGGAAAAATCTTATGGCTACCTCAGGAAAAATCCGTTATTGGCCCCTCCTTGGAAGAAAAATTTCCGACGCCCATGCTCGGTGCTGTTTTTCTTTCTATTCTAGTCTTGCAGCATTAAAAACGTTTTCCGTTTTTTTTGTCAGGCTTCTCGATAGAAGGTCCATCTCAGGCGAAAATCGACTGCGAAGACCGCGGCGACGGATCTTGCGACGTGAAATACTATCCCACCGAACCTGGCGAGTACGCCGTTCACGTCATGTGCGATGACAAGGACATCAAAGGCTCGCCGTTCATGGCTCAGATCAAGCCTGCTGATTGCTCCACCAACCCTGACAAGGTAGTTTGAAGCAACGTGTTGCTTAAAGGCACTGCTACGCATTTGAATTACGCATATTACGAAGCTACTTTTTGTTGCACATCATTAGAAATTTTAAGTTGTTCAAATACGTGAACTTTGTGCAGGTTGGACTGCAAGCCGGTTCTTGTTCAAGGTTGAGAATTCCACAGAATTTTCTTGTCACAAGAAACACGCCCAGATCGTTGTTTATTCTTTCTGCGGTGATTGTTTGCCGTCATGTTTATAAAGGGCGTTCGACGGCGTATTGCGACTGTCCTCGTGACCTTAAGCAAACGAACTTCGTGACGTTCCGCCCTTTGAAACACTAAGCGACTTCGGCACTTGTAAACAGCTGTTTTGCCGGATAGTCCATTAGCGTTTGCGCACTCTATGTGTATGTGTAAACGTTAATCCGTTTCCGTCGTAGGTCAAGGCGTACGGCCCCGGACTGGAGTCGGGC
>JGI24021J15306_10000580_pt1 | contig 29286 bp, 17 predicted proteins | sample Ectturendosymbi1_FD_15306 | JGI IMG/M metagenome (IMG submission 15306) | reverse complement strand
TCAGGAACATCAATCGGTAAGTAACAATGTGTTTTTTTTGTTTTTATTTTTAGAAATTTATTGTGGGGCTCCGTAAATTATGGTCAATCTCTTCATGGGCTTCCATAACACCAAAAGTTTGAGAACCCCTGCTTTAGTTCACTGTCGTGTACACCTGCTGTGTTAATTCGCCCTTGGTTTGCCCATCTGAAGGAAATAATTACATTTGATCAACATGACACAAGCACATGCTTGTGCATAGTGATGTTTTTCTCAAACCATCTTAAATGCCGTTTACATGATCACATTCCTGTTTAAAAACAAGCCATTTTTGGAAAAACTGGATAAACGCCACATTTTATCAGTTTTCAGATAAAGTCAATGCGCGAAAAATGCCGGCATCAGTCTTGATCAAGACAAATTTCAACTAACCAGTGAAAAAGAGTGCCATCCATGCTATAATTCGATGCATTGTCACTGCTGAATCGAATGGAATATAACGGTGCAGGAAGGTTTCTCTCAACAACGTGATCGTGTTGCGGCACATGGTCAGCAGCAGTGAGGAAAAGTTGAACATCAAGGCGGCAGCCGATGCCCTGGCGGTTGCCATAGAATACCCCCCAATGCCTTTTAGACCAGAGGCATTGTTTGATGCAACGACGTCTGTAAAAGGCACACAGAGTTAAGTTGGCATTTAGATATTATTGTGCGCGCAAACAACTGCTTCAGTTGCAAGCAGTCTTCGCTTTCTTATTACGAGTTTCAAAGAATTTTGTATTTCCTGAACATCGAGGTGAAAAGCTTGTGCGGCACAATGTTTCCAAACAAAATGCAATAAAAATTACACAGAATCAGCGGAGCCTTCTTTCGGTTTCTCTAGCTGATACGAATTTTTCTCGGCAGTAACTGGCTGGACTTTGATCTACTGAAGTGGGGCTTTGCAATAAAACACCTGGGAACTTCGCTGAAAATCCTTTACTCTACAACTGGCGGTTCGAATCACGAAGAAACAATTTAACACAGAAACATAATGAATTTCTTCTATGTGCAATGCATTAAAAACCAAACTTACTGAAGGCATAAGCGAAAACACCAGCAGTGATCAAGGTATAAATGCAGACGCAGAAAATATGATTCCGATAATAACTGTTGAATCTAATCGCAGCCTTAATCCACGATTGTAGCTTGCTCGGCCTGTTGGAGTGCTGGTGTACGTTGATTTTAGGCAAACGTACAGTCACTCTTCGTTGAGCAATCGGACCTGAACCGCTGTAACGTCGTTAAAAAAGCTAAAAGCTATCCATCATACGAAAACACCATGACAAGCAGCGAAGTGTACACCAAGGGTTCGTATAATAATTTAATATTACGATTGGAAACAAAACTTACTTTTGGAAATTTAAAGATAAAGATTTATGACAGCCCAAGATAAACAGCACAAAGTGCATAATTGTTCCTTTGAAATTTGATGATGACCAGTTATATTTGAAGCTGGACCACATTGCCTGGTGACCAGGAACAACTTGAGCAACCAAATAATTTAACTTTGCATAAATCGAAAGATTTTTTTGGTAACTTGCGGAGTTGAATCAATTACATGACTTCAGTTACACTTACAAACTCTCTTTCAAATTTTTAATTACATTGTAGTTACACAAAAGAAAAGTATCAATTAGAAATTGCGATTAATCCAACTCTGCTTTTGACACCATCCAAATTACACGCACAGCACATCTGAGACGTTTCGCCACTGACTCGGCAAAACTGCAGCAGGTTACATGGCAAGTGTTTTACTGGTTTTGCTTGTTGAAAGCAAAAGTAATTAAATTAGGCTAAAATTTATGCAAATTACACTTACCCAAAAAAAGTCTCAATTACATTTATACTTAAATGATATGCGTAATTAATTTCATTCAACTCAATTACAAATTGCAATCAATCTAACTCTAGTAACTGATGAGTACGATTTCAGAAAAGTACTCATACGCAGATTATCCTCACTATCTAATCACACTTCATATTTTAGAAATTTTTACTAATGCACGCATTCAGTTATATTATGAATTATATCAAGTAACTGCGCAGTGGATCGTATCGCCAACAAACAATCAGTAGTTCTTGTCTGTTCTACATCAGTAACGCAAACGTGATAAACAGTCATAGAAGTCGTTTTGTGCGCATGTCAATAAAACAGAAATTCATCATCATGGCTAGGCTGTGAGGTCGTACATCGAGTAATTCTCCACCGAAATCACTTAATGAATAAAACTTTCTAAATAGCTGGATTTAACTTAAAAAGGTCAAGCTATTTGCAAGATTTGAGTAGATATAACATGCTTAGAAACATTACCGGTTTCAGCATTACTAGAGAAACTTTGCAAATATTCTCTTCAAATGTACATGTTTTAAAAAGTTGGAGAACATATGACGTTAATATTATGGACTTGAATGTTCGACGAAACTTCAACTAATTCACATGCCACTTTGCATATCAGAGTATACCTCGAGAAATAATTTGCAGACGATTCCCGCGCTCTACTCAGCCTAGATTTTCTACTCGTTGCTGATCGCGTCCCGACACTTAATCGGCCTTGTTGACTCTCTTCAGCTGGGTTCGATTCTGGGGTAAAACATATTGTTTGCGTAATGACTCCATGCAGGACTAACGTCATCGTTAACTTACAAAGAGCATTTTTATGAATAAAAATGTAAAGTACGTGACTGTATATGCGATGTCCAGAATGGAAATAACTAACGAACACCTGACAAAGAACGCGACAACAGCACTTTAAATGTATGAAACATACAGCGATAAGTAATGTATGAAACACTATGAAAGAACTAATAAATACTGTAGCAAAAAGACAGTGAAAATCAAAATAAAGCTTGGACATATCAGCAGGGGCGTGACGAGGGGAGGGCAAGAGGAGCACAATTCTCCGTGCTCTGAATCACTGTGGGGGCGTTGAAACGAGCTTTTCAAAGGCTGATTTACAACGTAAAAACGTTGAGAAAAAGGTGATCCAATAAGAAAAAGTCATTTGCAGCAAAACAATCAAAATCTTGCAGAGAAAACTGATCGATATACCGCTTTGAGTGAGGTCTGTTGAATAAATGCCCATCAGAGCTTGAAAATCTCCTTCCGTTAAATGCTCTTTTGTGCCGTATTTGTTCATCATTTGTTCAACAAGAACATCAAGATGATCGGGATCAACTGTAGCGTTCGTCATGTCAAGCATTGACCTACAAACGGAAAGCGTTACTCCTAATTATTTTTCAATTTTAAAAACTTTGAAGTAAAAAGTGGTACAGTGGACACGGTACCAAGACAACTGTCAACCGGACAATTGCCAACTGGGAAAACTACTGACCGACAGTTTTTTGAAAGGCAATTGTCCGGTAGGCAGTTGTCTTAATTTGCAGTTACCCAGTTGGCAATTGTCCGGTTGCCCAGTTGGCCTAGAGCCAATGGATACATTTGGGTTGTTTCGTGCATTCTTACTGCGTAATTTCAGGCAATCGTCTCGTCAAGATTCAATGCAAGTACTTGTTCGTGAATAGTTGACATGATAGCCTTCTAACATGCATCACGACAATCGGGCACCGTTTTTAGTCGCTGTGCTCATCGTTTTGCGCTGTTGTTCACCGTTATTCCATTGCGAACCTTTTTGAAGTTACATTGTTCTGACTCCACATTTAAGTATACTGAAGAATTTTTTGTATATCTTAATATAATCAAAGGAGGCAGTCAAACTTACAGTGCTACTGGAGAGTTATTAACGGACAATGTCATGAGAACCTTTATTTCGCCTTGCTTTGGCTTGGCAATCTTAAGAAGTCAGGACGCTTAGTTGAGAGACTAACCCGCGCTCCTGCAACAACTAGGTTCACCCATCAACTAATAGGGACCTACGTGGAATCGTAAGCTACAACGGGTTCCTCACAAACAACAAAGACCCTTCAGTGGTAAGGGCTTCAGAAATTATTCCATGGCTTAAAGGAAGGTTTGTAGGTGCTTCGGGAGAAATTTTCTGGGATTGATGCAACGCTTGCAGTATTAGCTCTTACGCAGTAAACCAACTCGAGTAGCAGATACGCTTTAAAATGTTTCGTAGGATACGGTTTTGGTTTGGATCCAGAGTGAGGTTCAAGGTCGTACATTTAAAGTTAGGTTTAAGGTTGATGCACCACGTGGTCTAGCATCTGCACAACAACCCTTCTCCAAACTAACAGCGTTCAGAGATATTCGACTGCCACAGGATAATGTGGTGTAAAAACGCGACAACAAAGTAACTGTATAAGCTATGGGTAACATTTCCCACGTTACTCTACTTTCAGCACAAAAGTAAAGCTTAAATATAAATCGATCAACGTTGCAAGCTAAATTATGTGAAAGATATGGAGTTGTTAGGTCTTCGTGAATTTCAGTCTTTGGCATAACTCATCTGACCTGACGCATGAACTGACCTCAAATCCATTCAAGATTTGAGATTATGTATTATAATGTATGTGTAGATCTCGAAACTGCATCAGTAAGCCTTCCGGACGCTGGAAGGAAGGTTTCATACAGAGCAATAAAAAAAAACTAACAAATACGTTATGCGTCTAACACAGGCCCGTAGCCACGGGGGGCATTCGGCGGCAGTGTCACCCAAAAATTGTGTGCCCAGAAAAATTTGTTTTAAACATGTAATAAAACAAAGATTTTTCCCCAAAAAATGTATTTTGTCCCCCTAACCTTAAAAACTGGCTACGAGCCTGGTGTAACAGACAAACAGCCAAGTTTCAGGCGTGTAAATGGCTTCGAATTCGCTACGCTTTGCAATGACTTGTACGAGCACTCCTGCCACGTGGCCCTCGCGGACAAAATAGGAAGCAATGCGCGGCTCGGGGCTGCTACCGCTACTTACTGACCAACAGCAAAGGATCAACGCAACGCAAAAATGCTCTGCTTACAGACTTTGATCTCCAACAGACCGTGACAATCTAAACACAATCTTACTGAAATTGCAGACAAATCTTGTGTCAAGTTTATCCCAGTTTTAAACTTTAAGAATTTATTGCATAAGCTTTAACAAAATTCACAAGTGAATACATGAAAAGAACTGCAAATCACATTCGAAAACTGCTTGTCGCGTGACGGAAGCATGCACAAAAATCTACAAGTTTCTGTGAAGCATTTCAATACCGTGTCCTTAGCGCTAGGAAAGATGTCGCAGCGGACACCTCGGATATGTGTCACATTTTTTTGTGAAAGGCAGTAAATTTAAAAATCTCAAAACGTTTACTTCAGCATGTTTTGGAATTCTTCTAAAGAAAGAGTCCCGTTTTCGTCCAAATCATACATGCGAAACATCAAACTGGCTTTGTCACGAGGATTGTCTGCACGAAAATATCACGTTAGTTCAGACAAGTTTGAAACAATGTGTGCTGAAAAAAATTTAATTCGAAAATATCTTTTCGCCAGCGTTTCCAGAAAGTGCTCAGTTACGGCCAAACAAAACACAAAACGTAGAGCAAGTACCGGAGATTGAACACTGCAGCTCATGCGGCAAAAATGTGGTTATCAAACCTGATGCATTACCGACAGCTAAGGGTGTTTTCTTTTGCCACAAGTCGGCATCACGGCACTCTTCTTTAAAATACATGCGCAATATACTTGATCTTTATGGGCGTTAATTTCAACTATATTTCACTGTTAGACAAGATGGGCGTCATTATCGCGTGCAAGTTTCAACGTGCACGTCATTAAACTGTCGTGCGTGCTGCAGCTGACCGATGAATGCAGGGCTTTTGACTTTGGGTAACGCAGCTGACTCATTTTACTATGTGAGCAAGACCTCGTTCAAGCAAAAATATGTAGATAAATGATACCGATTTACGCTGGTTTACAAGAGATTTTCAAGAAATATTACTCTAAATCGCGATGAGTGGAAACACAACAGAACATCAGGTGAGACTGTGAGAACCAAGGTAGTCAACTGAGTCGATTTCACCCATTTTGAAGATTTTGTATCAGCTTTAGGTATTCTGTATATAGGCTTTCGAGGAATAAGCCGACTGGTCTCTGCGTTTTGCGATGATTCAAACTTGCACATATCTGTATTGAAGTAACTTCACTCCACAGGTGAAACAAGCAAGGCACCGATTGCAAATTTTTAATAGGATATCGATTTCACGTGCACTACGCATCGTCAGTCCTTACGTCTTATTCAAATATATTCTATGTGAATAGCATCTTCAGCGCCTAAGTAGACGAAGAAAATAAATTCAAAAAAGATGTGTACCTGCACTCAAATAGATTCTATTTGAATAAGATGTAAGGACTGACGATGGGTAGTGTTACGTGAAATCGATTTCCTATTAAAAATTTGCCATTGATTCCTTGCTTGTTTCACTTGTGGAGTGAAGTTACTTGAAAACTAAAGCTTCATGGCCCGTTTCATTCATCTGTATGACTTTTGAGAAGCTATAGCCAGTTTTTAAGGTGTTTTAGGGACCCAATTCGGGTCCCCAGAATCAGAGAAAATCGGGTCCCTAGAATAAGAGAAATCGAGTCCCTACAGGTTCATACCAGGTACCTAACATTTTCCTTAAAAAACTGCTATAACCGTTTTTTTACTTATAAACTGTACTTTGAAGTATCGAGTTTTTTTTGTAAACCGAAATATGAAGTCGAAGCAAAACAATTTTTGTGGTAATAATTAGCGACATGCATTTCCCATACGTATCTTTTCACTATACTTGTGGAATAGTAATTTTCACCTAGGTCTTTGTTGTTCCTATAAACATAAACGTCCGTTCATGGCATTGCGTCACCACACGTTTCAGATTTTTTTGTGAATTAGAATCTTGATGCTTCGAATAATTTCCAGAGTTTTTTGGCTGGGCATTACTTTCCCCTTAGTCAAACATTTGGCATCCAAGACCTTACGAGTTTGTTTTGAAAACGGAACAGCGTTAGTAAGCATACAAGTAGGAAACGATGCTAAACTTCCAAAGTCATTTTCCAAACACTTAACGAACCGTTGGTGAAGAGCACCATTATGTCGAGGAATTCTCGAAAAGTGACTCGGCCATCGTCGTTTGCGTCGGCAACAGCAAACATTTGTTCAACAAACATGCTGTCAGGTTTCAGTTGAAAATATTGAGCGAACTCTTCTTTGCTTAAAGTGACATGGACCAACTTGGTAGCTTCACTTGGGTCAGAAAGTTCATCGGCGTCTGTGTCCATTTTCAGGGCCTAGGCAGACGAAAAAACAAATTCAAGAGAGATGTGTACTTGCATGTTCTTTTCTCAGCAAGACCTTTGCGCTGTCTCACAAACCTGTGCAAGAGCCGTCCGGTAAAAAGACTGCAATATTTTGTCTCTTTTTTCTTTCGTGTTTGCGGCATTGGTGAAATGGTGCTCAGAAACGGCATCCACGTCATAAGTCATTTCATTTTCGTTTAAGAATGTGGAAAGGCCGCTTAAGAAAGCATCGAGTTCTTCATGATCGGGGAATTCCAGAACCTTAAGATCAAACCGTAGGACATGAAATTGAATAGAAAACCGTCAGAAAAGTTCGCAAAATATAAACCGGTAAATAACCAAAGGAAAGCAATCGATCAAAATTAACTCAAGGACATCGGGTGGAATATTTAACACAATACGCGTACCAGGTCGTACGATTCTTCTTGTTTGAGACACAATTTGTTTCTTTCTCCGCTGTTGCATGAAATTAGTTTGGTGTGTTGCCTCAGACTGATGTTTCTCAGACGTTTTCGTTGTTGGGCTGATTTTGTTGAAAGAACGTTTCCAGGCCCAAAATTCATCTGAAGAAAAATTTCGTTCGATACATTTAAGAAAATAGTGCAACCCACTGTCATTGGTGAACGTCTAGCAACAGACTGAGCGGAGTTCAGCGAAGAGTGAGTGAAGCACATCGCTTTGCTCGAGCGTTTTCCTCAACAGAATCAAATGTGATGCCAAACAGTAACTAGCGACTGGTACATGAGGAGACTTACAAACGGGTCTACAAAAGCAAGAGACACAACAACGCAGACCTGCTTATTTATCAGAAACATTACACTTGAAGAAAAAAGCCCGAAGAAAGTTTTTTTCACCGCAATTTGTTGTTTGTCTTTTTCGCCCAGGATCTCAGTCGCAAACCACGAGTTTTCACCACTTTCGAACTTCAGGGTTCGGCGCTTGTTGGTGACGACACGTTTCTTCATACGTTGAAACGCTTTCTGCTTCATAATTCCAAGACAGTACATAAGTACAATTGTTACTGAAAAACAAAATCAAACCGAGATCAAAGTTTTGTGTTTTCGTTTGAGTTCAATCACAGAACAATATCATTTTACGCCATGGGCTCACATTAAATATCGCACAATTAACGTAAAACGCAAAAAGCAGCGGACAATAAACGACTCTAGTTAAAGTATTTCCACCACAAGACTAAAATAGACCTAACTGTAGCGACGCAACATGAACTTCATCAAAACAACCGCATGCGTAAACATTTCCTTCGCTTTACTTCATCGCTATGGCCTTTCACAGAATTGTATAAATTAAAAGATTCTAAAGAAATCAGTGAGATATAATCTTGTGTTTCTTCAATGAATTCAATTTAGTCGTGACATTTTAGGAGACAGTGCACCATGAACATATAAAATAAATTATCTTGCAAAAACAAGTTCGCACTGTCTCAATTGCTACAATCGTCACAGCTATTTGCTCGAAACATTCTTTGCAGTCGATGTAGCTAAAAATATCCGATGAATATGAGTTACACTGAGCCTGGTGAGTCACCCAAAAAATTGGCCATAGAAGAGAGCACTAACACAAAAGAAAGATGCCAATAACGGCGAATGTGACAGCATAGGAGACACGACTTGACGCGAAGTAGTCGTGCGTGGAAAGTGCAGAGCACGGTTCCAGTTCATTTTCCATAAGTTGCTTGGGCTGTTCGCAAGAGTCCAAGATGTTACCTGGTCACAAAAGTGGTTGATTATGCCAACGGAAAAAAAACTTCATGCAAAATTATAAAAGTAGTAATTCCTAATTAACTGTTTTTTTAGAGCTACAAGATCATTGCGTATTAAAATTGGAAATATTTTTTTTTCCTTTGAGCTATTGCTCCAAATTTCCTGACAACCTGAACCTAACATGAAGATACAAAGTAAAACAAATATGACAGTTAGAAAATAGAAACTTTAAGAAAACATTTTTTCCGCAAATATTGGTTTGGTCAAGCAAGCTATCCTAAAAATTTCATCTATAACCTAGAAGATATTTTGAAACAAGCTACACGCCTAAAACTCCTTGAAAAATTATAAATTGGGGAAAATAAACAACGCCAAGTCATAAAAACAAACAATTTTGCATAATTGTTTTGAAAAACCAGAGAAGTTCATGTGAAAAATTTCTATAAATTTTCGTTCCACATCGCAAGAAAGCACACAAAAACCATCTACGATCACACGAAAAGGAAATGTTTCACTTCTTTGCATACCTTCCCAATCCCATACAAAAGGATCGCTTTTAATGTCAACACTGGCATTTATCGTTGGATTGGTCCGGAGAATTACGTCGAGTATGGTGGTGCGACCAATGTCGGACACGTTAGAAACGACACTGCAGAAAACAATAGAAAAAGGTTGTTGAACGTTTGACGGCAACATGTTGGTGTCAAGACACTTGGAAAGATTCGAAGACAGAATTGGGAATTCGAAAGCATCGCCAGCTGAGGATGGTGGTTAAAACAACGGGGATGAAGCTTTATCAGTAATCTGCAACATCACAAAACATCCTCGAGAATATTCGCGATATTGTTGACAACAACATCATTATTTTCTTCTAATCAGGGGTGCAGAGGGAAGGGAACGTGTGGGAACGGCGTTCCCACACCATTAAATACGTTTGAAGCTGTTTTAAAATGGCTATTTCTTTGGATGCGTTCCCACACCTTTTTTGTTAGCACTACATCCCTGCATCGAATATAATGTTGTAGATATTAACTTTATTAAATCCACAGTAACAGTTTCACATTTTGAAAACTTGATATGTGCATAATCTACTAAGCCAGTGTTTCTTAACCTTTTTCTACCTCAGCACCCCTTTTGGTCATGCCTAAGCAGTTCATCACCCCTACCATTGGCTAACACTTGATTACTATAAGGATAAAGTAAAGACAAACGTATTCCTTTTACCTTTTGCCGCCACATATGTGTCCTCCCCCAGCACCCCCTGGGGGTGCTAGCACCCCAGGTTAAGAAACCCCGTACTAAGCAGTACTAATCACAACAACAGAAGCAAGTTTTTACAGCAAACTGTGGCTAACATTTGTTGACAAAGGATTTACCAAAAGAAAATAATTTTCGGTCTATGTCGACCCAACAATCTTTCATTTGTTTTGTGTGCAGGCGTGCGATTCTCAGGTGTTCTCATGCAGGTTTGCAGTTGATCAATAATGGCGTTAAAAAGCACCGCATTTCGGCAATGTCTTATTCTCAGATTTAAGGCTATAGCAGACTCACTCTATAGTAAAAAAAACGATGCTTTGAAACAAACTTTGATTCTTTGATTTACCGTATCAAGGACCGCAATTTGGGTCCCGTCCTAACATGAAAAAAATAAGTGGCATGAACAAAACCCAGTGGCGCAGAAAAGCTCAGCTTGGTATATGGACATAATGTCTCAATGAAGACTTTTAATCTTAAGCGGAGAATATGACGTTGAAACACTTAAAAGTCTTTGTTTTGTCTAAAACACTCACCTTTGACGCTCGTTTTCGAACCAAAATCTGTCTCCATTACGCAGACGTATAAACTGATCTCGAATGGCCGAACAAAATAATGTCCCGGGATTTCCATTCCGACTTTCCAACAGGCCACCAACCCAAAGATCAAGGTTACCGATGTTATTTTCGTACAGGTTGGCGACATCATTCAATACCTGCAATTCCAATTAAAGTAGATTAGTCTATCAGGGCGATCACATTACTGAAATAAACAAAAGCATCGTGGGGTATTTTATGTCAACGGAAAAACACAAATGAGAAACAAACTTCACTACAGCTAACCACGAGGTAAACATCATGAAGAAATTGATGTGAAATTCATCCTTTTCCTGATGGTTATTTTTGTAATGGAAATTTTTTGTTTTAAACCGTTATATAGCATCCAAAAATATTAAATACAATTCAGAACTACCAGATGCAAAATTATCAGAAACTATAAGAATAGCCTGAAACTACCAGACTTTGCAAAAAAACGTAACAAACAACGACAGATGTTGAAGCAAAGACGTCATACGGTTTCGTTGTCAACTTCAGTCATTTCGGAGAAATTGAACCTTGGAGAAAATCCGAGCTCCTCTCTTGCTGTGTTGTAATCAGGCAACCCATGATCTCTTCCTTTCTACAGTACAGAAACATACACCTCTGATAACCACCACAAATACTAGTGCAATCACCAGCAAGGCGAGAACAGTGGAAACTCATGCCGCAAATGGCGAAAGTGGCGCGCTGAGCAGCTAATCACTATCTTGCTTTTGGTAGTTATTTAGTGAGCGCACAACATCGGCAGCATATTTCTTGAAGGTACTGTAAAAGTTTTCGTTACCTCTGTGCACGGCATTCACTAACGCCCGACTGATACACAGGCCCGTAACCAACTTGGGTCACCAGGTGGGGTGAAGAGTTTTTTGAGAGGGGCTCAAATTTTTTAAACTAGGTCCAATAGTTTTAAACTATGTCCAACACATTTTTCCAGAGGGGGCGAAAAAATTTTAGGGGAGGCTTCTCCCCCCTGCGCCCCTGGTTGCAGGCCTGCTGATACATGTCAATTCATTTGTATAATCGACTGGAAAATGTTCTAGCGCAGGTCATCAAAAGTATCTGGGGTAAAAACATCAGTAACTTCATTTCCACTTTTAGCGTTTTTGTTCGGCGAGAATCAGCGCTGTATTGAAAGCACTAAGCATAGTGTTGAGCACCTGTATGATCGTAGCCAACCAGTCTCTTCGGGTGAAGTGTAAAGAACCATAGTATGAATTTCGCAAATCAGACGTCATGATATGATCTTCTTTTTCGGCAATCTGACTTGCCATTCCCATCAGTATCTCATCGATATCGGTTTCCTGCAATGCTTTCTGAAAAATATAAATGGCTTTCGCCGTTTATTTGGCATTACAGTTCAAGATAGTTTTTTTCACAACATGGAGTTTCACTGGCGCCAGCAGTGTACCGGTTGTGATACTTTCACACTGCAGCCGGAATGGTCTTCAATTCAAATGCAAACCACAGAGGTGGTTTGCCGGTGAAGCAATTATGAAGTGGTCCACTAAACGTGCTTTAAAAATAAAGACATATTTTCTATTTCCTGAAGTTGTTCTTTCAATCAAGAAAAGCTTTTAGTCTTTGGAAACTTTTCACGCTTACGTATGAATCACTCAAAGAAAACCACAAACTCAACACTTCTTACTCATATAAGACAATTGTCTTGACCAGGATTCAGCAACGATTTAGCAAAATCCTTTTATTGTACCACGAACTGCGCGAGCGTAACGATGAGTCATCAAAGAAACACGCCAGCGCGCGGTCATGCTTCTTAAGAAATCTGCAGATGACTGGTTTCACCCGTAAAACGCTTTAAGCTACTTGTGACACCTTCTCTTGGGCAATCATCTTGAAAAAATACGTTGTGCGAAACTTTTCCGTTAAAAACTCAGTCTGTCGCCAGTTTGCAGAGTATGCTTTGCATGCCGCAGAACGAAGTAAAACAAAGTTTATTTCTAATTTATCTTCTTAAAACAAACATGCAGCTTTGTTTTTGAAAAGCAGCATTGGTTTGGAGATATTACACATGATCGAAACTTGAGCAAAAAACGCCGATCACACAGACTTTTGTCCCATGACCTTGTAATCAACCTAAGTGCAAACTGTCCGCTATTCCAACTGTTCAACTAGCTAAATTTTTCATTTGTAATACTAAAAAGCAAATACAAATGTTGAATACAAGCGTCGTTCCAACTTCGGCTAATTTTGTGCGTACAAGTGTTTTATATCCATAGACTGAAATTAGAAAAAGCTATAAATTTCAAGTCGTAGGTAGCTTTCCACGAAAATTTACTGCAATGGTTATAAAAGCTTTTGACGAAATGTTGCTACTATTATCGTTTGCTAACGTTGCAACGTTTCAGTTGGAGATTTTGGGGAACAGAAAACATTCTAAATTATTCAGAACAATAATATACCCTTCTAGTGAATATGGCCATGCATATAAAGCATTCATCGCTGCTGTCTACATACAGTGTTATTGCTTTAATACCGGAGTAATCATACAGTATGCTTGAATGGCAATTAAGTGCCAGTCTGAGCCATGATTCCCGCTATGCAAAATAACGTGACACACCTGACCCCATCCACAAAACTAAAATAGTAACAAACGAACGTTTCACAAATTTTGACTGTATTTTGGCGCCACCTTGATCGACTGTCCTTCCTCATGAGGATTGTATATGGGCCAATGGCGCACAGTCTGAGTTAATTATACTACAAATATAGAATATCACCAAAATTTATAGACGAAACCAAGCTTCGCCGACGAATTGCTGCGTTCACTGGTAATTCACAAGCAAATAAGAGATGACAGATCATTTTGTGTTGTTTGCGGACCAAATCCAAAAATTGCCAATATTTATGGAAGTTTTCAATTTTTGGCTGTTGTAGGCAGTGCGATTTACTCTCGTAATAGCCATAATCTGAGTATATCAGTTGATTTCATTAAACCTATATGCTGTAATTGCACGCACTCATCATTCAAAACTTTAGCATGAAGATTCTCAGTATCACTTAAAAGCTATCTCGCAAAGAGTTTCGTGCTTTTCTAGAGTACTGCAAATGATGCGGGCAGTGAGGTGTTATCAGTTTAAATCTTTAACGTTACATTTTCTATAGAGGACGGATGTAGCAGATCTGTTTTAGTAGATGCATTTCCTGCAAACTAACATTCAGTACATTAATTACCATGCGAGACGCTCTTTCCTTGATGAATGCACTCAGACATTGAAAAGAGAATAACGTACAGGTGTTCTTGCGTAACATAAAAGTGCGTGCGTACAACTCGCTGATTGCGCTAGATTTTCCCATTTTTACATATTAGAAGCTTTTGCTTAGCGTGTATTTTCACCAGACTAATCCATGGGAATGGGATTCATCCCATGGGGTGAGACAGTGGACTTGAAATCTGCCCCATGACCCATCACTAGTAACTTTACGTCATATAGCAAGAATTTTCAGTTGAATATCATTATTATACATACTCACAACACAGTACGTATTACATGTCGAAACTCAGTGACAAGGTGTAATGATTCGAAGTCACCGAAAATAGGGTTCTTGGGCTTTTTTCAGGTGGAAAATAAAAAAGGTTCACCTAATTTTCATTGGTCCCCCTAAGTGGAAGTTCTGTGATGTTTTAGCAACGCCTCTTTGGAGGCTAGACCAGGCCCGTAACAAACTTGGGACACCAGGGGATCGAAGAGTTTTCTGAGAGGGGCCCAAATTTTTTAAACTATGTCCAACACATTTTTCCAGGGGGGCGAAAATATATCTAGGTGACTTCGCCCCCCTGCATCCCTAGTTACGGGCCTGGGATAGAGTCTAGCCATGTCTATCCGCTAAACATTAAACGTGCACATAATGTACTTCGTATTACCCGCTTCGTGGGACTCCTGTGGGATGGGACAGCCGCAAGTTGCCATGGGATGGGAGAGTGTCCCATGAACAAGCCTGAGTTTCACCGATGCTGGGTATAATAAGTATTTCGGGGGCACTATGGAGTATTGGAGTGATTGGGGCGATACACCCTCCTAAAACCTACGAAAATAACTTCATCATGATTTTTTACAATTCGGAAAACATCATTCGCGATATAAGGCCATTTTGTCGTCCTTTGTGTCGTCACAGCAGTGTTATGAAGTGTACTTCATCCCTCTTACAGTAGCAAAGCCGTTATAAAACTTGACTTCCTAATATTGCTGAAATCACCCCCCTAACCTTACTGGCTGGAACCGCCCCTCCTCTCAGCATATAGCCATGAATGAAAATTTGAGCGAGAACATAAGTACATAAGTTAGGCCGAACTGTTAAAAATCGAAATACAAAAGTACAGTAATCAAATCGCTCTGAGTCTACGACACAATTCTGTGCTGTCAAACCATCTGAGCAAACTACGTATGTCCATAGGCGTAGCCAGGGGGGCCTACGGGGCCATGCCCCCCCAAATTTTTAGAACACATAGTCATTTTGTGCTATGAGAGGCGGTATCCCAAACAAAATAGTGTTATTCGCCTAAAATCAAACATTTTGGGCCCCCAACATTATTAGTCTCGCTACGCTACTGCATATGCCTAAGCATTTCCGTGTGTGCGACAAAACGAAAGATTGGTTTATCACCGTCGTTTGTTTGTATACGTAGAAGTACATGCCTGCTGCGACTACGGGAACGCATCAGCGATGCATCGTATAAATAAACTAAATCTGAAACACATACGGCAGCTTCTGCAAGAGCGCAGTTTTGTGCGTTGAAGTTGTAAACAAGATGTTATTTTTAGCCTCTCAAAGCTCGATTTAACCAAAAAATCTCACATCCGAGTTCCAGTAGGTGTTGCATACACGCAGCGCCGAAAACACGGAGTTGGTAAGAGAGTTCGACGCCGACGTAGTGTTCCTGAACTTGCATTCCCCAGTTGTACTGCAGAAAAATAAATACTTTCGTTGCTTTTCCGACGTGGAGAAACCCAGATGGCACAACAGGTCATGCCTTGCGTCATTAAACACTGTTATAACTTTATTTCTAAAAAAGAACTTCCACTTTCGCAGTTTGTAAGGTACCAGCATAAATGTTTGTCAGCAATAAGTGCGGCAGCAGAACATGAAACTCGCAACGGCAAACACTTCATAACGAGTGCGCCGACCTTCATTCTCAGGCGCAGTCCAACTAATGTCAAACTTGAATGGGATATAAAACCTTCCGTGTGCTTTAATAAAATATTTTTCACAAATGATAAAAATGAGATACGGTAGTTATAGCCAGAGCGTGATGAGGCAATTCTCACAATGGCAGTAAGTGGTAAGACAAGCCTTCCGACAGAGGTACGGCAACGATAAGATGAAGCAATTCTTTTGAAGAGATAAAATTTATGTACAAAGGTCTTAATCCATCTCATGCCATGCGGAAAAAACATTAAAAACAGGAATCATCCTCTTTAGGATAAAGTTTGTAGTTTTTACTAATTCTGAGAAATCAGCAACGCTGCTGATTGTTGCCGTAGGTCATAGGTGTAGGAGCAAGCAAATTTTTGGGGGTGCAAAGGATTTTTGCCCAAATTTTTCCAAACTTGCCCAAAAAGTTTTTGTGCAACTTGTGCCGACCGTTTTTCAGTGCGACCTTTTAAAAAATGTTCTTCACTTGTTTTCCTGCAAACGTTGGGGGAGAATTTTTTGAGGTAAATCAACGTTGGGCGCCATTTTTGCCCAAATTTTCAGGGATTTTTTCTAGAAATTTGGGGATTTTGTTCGGATTTTTAGGGATTTTGCCCAAATTTTCAAGGATTTGCCCAAATTTTAGGAGATTTTGCCCAAATTTTCAACAAATCAAATTGTTTGGGGGTGCACTTGCACCCCTGCACCCCCGCCTACTACACCACCACCGTAGGTACAGTGGGTCCATTCAATAAACCTCATGTAAGAATTGCTCCTGTACTCATGCAAAGTTCAGATTTGTACATGGGTAATTTAGGTGCATATGCAATACTTTGCACGACACAGGTTATATCTGCGGTTTTCTACACGAATGGACATCCTCTTGTTTAGATCTAAACCACGCCAGTGTCTCCCAAGAAGTGAGTCAGAAAATAAATGATACAAAGGCACAAGATTATCATTTTTCGTTCCACGCTCTAAGTTTACACAAACTCTTGCTTATTGGCGCTACACACACACGAACAATAATGTCATTGCAGACAATGCTTAGGAGATGGTTAACTACACTCTACCTTATCCAAAAAACATCTGGACTACGTGAGAAAATAGGTTGTGAAAAACTGCTCTAAAGAGACTATAACCGATGCTGCTCGAGTTTAAATAAACATTATAGTAGCAACCCTGTATATTACCGGTGCCTTAACTATTTCAAATTTTCTTAATGGAAACGTAAAAGATATAAAATCGACCCAAGTTAAGCAGTTCATAATGCGTGATTCAATTTCTCAATATGGTTATTGACGGGTTTTATTAAATAACTTCTTTAATTTCGTTAAATTATTTATATAGATTTCATAGACCTAGGAAGGATTTCTCCCAGGGGGGAGGGCAGTAGTGGATTTTTCCAAATGCAAACATAAAGATATTTCCAAGGGGGCAAAAGTGTTGAAATTTAATTTTGCCTTTTCGAAACCCAGAAAATGACCCTTTTTTGCTAAAAATGTAACAGAAAAGTGTCAAATTTCAAAATCCATGTATATATTCTTAACATAAAATATGGGCTTACAATTTCAAACAGAAAAGTTTCCTGAAGTTATCTTTATTTGCTTCTAACTATATACGCTACATTAACTTGAGTAACCACCATAAATTCTTTGTAGTGATTGATTGCAGATGCATGGCAATCAGTGCCGGATTAACAATAGTAGCAAATGTAGCAATTGCTACGGGCCCCGCGCTTTTGGGGGCCCCGCGGTGTTCCGAAATAAATCTTATTTATTACATTATATAAATTATTGTTTTCAATCGAAAGTATTTTCCTCAGTTTTCCATAAGTAATAAGCGAAGGTTTTCAGTTGAACGCTGTATGTGTCCAGAAATTCTTGCTTGATTCTTTTCATACAGTTACAAGTTACGTAAAAAAGCATAAGATTGCGGTTAGTAGTGTTGAAATTTTAGCTGATTTGCTGCTAAATACAGCAGGATTTTCTCACTGTTAGCCTTAAATTTTTCAACCTAGCAGTTGACTGATTTTCTAGCAGGATTTTATCAAACGTTTGGCAGGTTTACCAGGTAACAAATTCCTGACCAAAAACCTGTTTCAAGAATTTTGAAAGCAGATGAAAACTTCTACACCTTCTTCATAAAAAAATGTACATCCCTTCTTTATGACGTCTTTAATTAGGTAACACCATAACAAAGCACAACCAGCTTCCGGCAACCATTTGGAATTTTTATGATGATGCAACGAAGCTGCTTGAAGCAGATAATTAATCGTATCATAATAACAAGTGGTCAGATGGCTTGGTGAAGCCTAAATGATTTGCTTGTGTGCTTAGTGAGCGCGATAGTTGAAAGACAACACTGGTAAAATATGTTTTATCCAACTGCACGATAGTGCCAAGCGGTTCAGTTACGCTAGTAAGTAGTAATGTATGGCAAAAATAGTCCTGGTAAACCAAAACTGCTAAAAGTTTCGACATATGTGGTTGCAAGATTCAGAACTTAAAAGGTGGCTCAGTGCTTGCTGCCTATCCTGCTGTTTCAAGACGAGCCTTTTGTGAAGTTTGCAATAATGCAATCACGGCGAAACACTGTGAACTTAAAAAAGCATAGCAAAAGCACTCTGATAAGACTAAATAACTTTTTACATGCCCCCTAATGTAACTCAAAGTTTTTAAGTTACAAAGACCAGACTTGGAAAGTTGTAGGGCTGAAGCTATGTTCAGATTGTTTGTCGCTGAGTTCTGTTGCTCAAAACATTGATTGAAAGAAAATTGTGGGCCAAAAAGTGTGTTGGCCAAGACCGGCATTTTCGGCCCATGGTCATTGAGAGCGAGTGCAAGACGAAAACTTAATATAATGTACAACTTTATTAGTTTCTTTCAACCATCTTAAAAATAACATATTTTTAACAGAATTTTACTGCTTTTTTCAGATTTTAGGTGAAAATTTGTGACAAGACTTTTATCAGAACCCAGCAGTTTTTTGTGACACCGTTTAGCAGATTTAACTCACAACTATCTGGCAATATTGGAGGACGATTCGCTCAGATTGTTGTGTCACGATGCGAACTGGACAGAGCATGCAGAGTAAATCTAGTAACACGGATGCCTTGCCTACACATGCTATGATTTAGCAGGTGTTGAGGTGTTTTTTAACTTGGGGTCCCGCGCTCTTGAAATGCTACGGGCCCCACGCCACCTTAATCCGGCACTGATGGCAATATATTCTGCAAATTCCAGACGCTGTTTTTACATGTCTCTCGATATATTGAAAACTTCACACTTTCTGGCAAAGCACCAGAGACCGTACCTTCTTGAATGTTTTATATGCTCCAACCTTGCGACGGTTTCGCTTGACAAGCTAAGCAAACGTAAAACTTGACACGCACTAAAACCTGTATTTTTCTATGGGTATTTCAAAGGCATCGAATTGCGAAAGGCTTTCTTAAATGGTCAGGAAAAACTGAAAACGTGGAGTTCGCATCAAAGTGAAAATGTGTTGATGACAGCAAAGGCGATTCATGAGGCTTTCGATGATAGCTGAGAATGTATTCTTGGTAATTTTTCAGAGGCCTGCGGTGCCAGCTTTATCGACATCAAGCAAAATGTCATTTCCAAGTTTATTCTGACCTGTTATACTTTCCTCGGCGATACACTCCAGGTGGCATCATGGTTTCAATGTAATTCATCGCTGCACCTTGAAAAATGTCTGTTAGACCCACCGGTGTTGATGGACTGTAGCCTGAAAAGATATTTCTGACTTAGAAATATGCACAACTTTGTGTTAGTGGCTTTTACTGCAATGACATTGAATGGCATGTATGGGCAACGAGGTGCGGTGGAATATAGAACATATTCCGTCTTGGATGCTAAACATTCGATTTGAGTACAGGCATGCTTGGAATACAGAATCAAGCACAAACAGGGACACTTTTCAAAGACTTTATCCACTTTTCTCGAATACACCAGAATACCCATTAGTCATTCTTTTTTTATCTGACTAAACAATTTCGACTTCCACAAGGAACATTTTTCAAAAAAATAAACAAACTGGGGAATGTCAGACATCTCCTATGGAGAAAGATGGATACAACAAGTGTCAATTTGTAGTTCAGGTAATTTGGTTTAGCGACTACAGTGTTGCGTGAAACCTAAATCTGCATTTTCTCCATCTTTCACGGCTCATTGAACTGTACAAATAACCCCAATGCAGTTAAGCCAATTGCCAAACGTAGCACTTCAAGAGTTCGCATTACCTGTGTAAATAGGAAAACTTCGTGGAATTCCGGATTCGTCAATTGAACAGTTGCCTAACAACGTTGGAAGCCACTCGTACATAACGATGTTCTGTAAATCAAAGAGAAGTGGAAAAAAGTTTAAATTTTCTATCAAGGGCAAAATTGCAGTGTTGTGATGATGTCAGTAAAGTAGGAAAATTTTCGTGAACGTGACAAACAAAGGCAAGATTCAAAATTCTCACATAAATTTCAGGAAACAATGAAATCAAACTGCATCAAAAGCATTTACATTCGATTCTGTACAAACAAAAAACATGCACTGAGAAGTGAAAAAAAGTACTCGTGAAATACAATACACGCTTTCAAAAATGAACTTTTTTAATACGAAACATTTTCAGCACCGTCGTACAATGAATCATTTTCGTTCAGCAGCATTTTTTGCAGAAATGACGCTCTTTCAAAGATCTGGTTTTTGGCAAACGTGTTTAGGTCACTAGGTCATGGAAAATGCCTTGACCATGTTGATCACATGAAAATTATATGCGCCGCTTTGCTTACGCTGGACTCAACGTTCTGCCCCTTGCCGTCACACGCTTGTGGAATCTCAATAGAATAAACTCATTACAGTATCGAACGTTGGACTGAATGCCATGTTTTCTTTGTAGTATTTTGACTGTTCCTGCAATGGTTTAGCAATGTTAAACATTTTTGCTAAGAAATTGCAGTTACATTTCGTGAAAGCATGAATACAAAGGCTGTTTCGCCCCCAGGAACGCGGTTTTGCTTTATGTCAAAGGATTCGAGATCTGTAGACGATGCTTTGCGTTTATTTGAAACATTCATCCCTTGATCCATGTTTTTTCGCAGTTTTCAACGCAAAGTTACTCCTGTGTTTGTAATGTCAAAATTTCTGACGCAAACTGCTTGATAAATTGACACAAAGTTTCCTGAAACCACAGCAATAAAGCAATATACGTGCAGCAGAAGAGCAGCATCATCGGTAACAACAGCAAAATGTGAGTTGTGAGAGGTACCCTACCTTCTCGAAAGGCTTACACAAACAGACTGGCGGCTACGAGTGACTGAAGGTTTAGTGATACCTTCACAGCAAAGTGGATATTAAACATAAATCAAAACTTGATCTGGCATTATTTGCGACAAACTGTAGTACTGTGAAAGCAACAGAAAACGTTAATTTCTGGCTTCATTATAAAAGGTCCACTTCATCTACTTTTGACAAAAGCACCAGCCATAAAACTTTGTAATCAAAGGCCCTAAAATTCTCACCAACATTACACACCCACCTGGTACGTTGCAATATTTCGTACGCGAGCTTCATTGAACACCTGTTCATCACTCAAAGAAAGATTCGCATCTCGAATATTTCTTGCCAACCAATTGTGATGCCTGAACCACATTATCGCGATTGACAGCAAGAAAGGATTCTCGTTTGACATTCGACTGCCAGTTTCTGCAAAGTTTGAAATATTCATTCAACAAGGAAAGAGTGACAAGGTAGGAGAAAATATTGTTTTTGGAGCATAATACAGTCCGTGTTGCTAAAAATTCTTCAAGTTTTGCAAAATCGTAGAGCGAGCGACAGACATAACTTTAAATTCCCCGGACTGGTACAAATCAGATAAGGCTGCACCAGGGGGGGCGGGTCGAGCCAGTAAAGTTTAGGAGGGGAGCGATTTCGGTAACATTTGGTAGTCAAGACTCAAGCCCAATAATGGCTTCGCTACTGTAAGTGAAATGGCGTATACTTCACAACACTGCCTTGACTGTTTGACACAACAATGGACGGCAAAATGGCCTTACCGATATATCGTGAATGCTGTTATCCGGATTGTACGGAATTATGGTGAATAAAGTTTTCGTAGGTTTGGGGGGGCGATCGCACCAATCTCCCTCCCCCCCTGGACCCGCCCCTGAGCTACACGCTGCGCAAACCAACGTTGGCAAGAGTTTACAAAAAAAAAGTGCATTCCAATAAAAGTTTTGTAAGAACGTTTAGTTGCTATAATCAATAGCACAACAGCTGCTAGCAAAATGTGCAAAGACGGAATTAGATCGCACTGAAAAAAGCTGAAATGATGTGCGCTTTTGGCTGGAGAGAAAAGATATTTGATTTTTTACGGGTAACTTCAAATGCTAGTAATATTGAATCGCACAGCTTTTCCATTGTATAAAAAGCACCCTGACCTTAAGAAATGAAGTGGTGAGAGGGAAAAAGCAAGCTTTTCTGATAACTAGGAGGATCTTGCAAACAAGACACTATACAAATGTTGTTGATGTAGTGTTCTCTACGGTGTATGCCAGGAATAAGAAATACTGCAACTTGTTTCAAAAGCGTGTTGGCGCAACGCTTTTGAAACAAGTCGCAGTATTTCTTATTCCTGCATTCAATAAAAGACGACAATCTGGATAATAAGATAGCCCTTGAACTCATGTGGAAAATTCCTATTCACTTTCAGTGTCAGACCTTTTGCTAAGAAAGTTATAAATGTTGTGAAGTTATAAATCTCAAGTAGCTTCGTTGCCTTTGCAGAATTCCTTGCCTAGTTATAGCAAACTAGGCAAACTGGTAAGAGCACTTACGATAAAATCTTGTTGCTGATTTAATCTTGCCATCAAGAGGTGACACGGGATTATAGAGTGGTAGACCTATCGAGTTGAAAATCGGATATTTTCCTTCATCATTGAGTGAGGCGAGTTCGCCTCTGCAATCGGTCGTGTTGAGCTGAAACAACAAGGAATACTGGAACATATTTTAAGGTTGGACGAAATTGGCTTGTGATGTATAATGACGCTATACATACAAATTATTGTTGTCAGCCAAGTTACTGCCACAGAAAATTGCTAAAAGAAAGGCTACACTCGTTTTCAAATTTCACTTTGGTGACAGCAGTTGGGGGCTGGCCGAAGTCCGAACTTTGCTTCTTGCCTGGGCGGTTGAGGTGAACGCTCTTGCCCAAGGGCGCTACGGCGATTCACTCAGAGGCTACGGATCGATCACCCAACCTTCCAATTGAGAGTTGGACACAACCACTGAATTATCGCCGCCCCATCCTCGTTTCTTAGGACTTTCCAGTCCTTGCATCACCACTACGAAAAGTTTCCAGTTGTTCAATGGCCATAAATAAGTGGCAACATGTGTCCAATTGGTCCACTATTCCAAAACACAAATATTCCATTATGCTTCAAAGCTTGGACCAAAGTTAGAAAGTTTTGAATTTTGTCACTTTCTGGTGAGACATCTGTTGTTTTGCTGATAATCATGAAACATTGATTTGATCGAACCATCTTGAGACAGCTTTTTATACTACGCCTGGCTGGGTTTCGTACACATGTTACTGCAAGTTAAAAACAAAAACATTTGCCTAATGCATTCAATGGCTCCCTCAAAGCAACGAAGTGGTGCACGGATTTTGAGTCAATAAATCGTCCGCCTTTTTGAAATATCTCACCCTTGAGCAGCTAAAATTCTCCTCCCAAATTATTCCCAAGACTTTATTATAGAATCGCACAGTGCTAAATACCTCAAGAGCGCTCAGTGTACTTTTCCGTTTGTTTAAGTTTACGTGTTTATGTCGGACCCAAGCGGCATATTATTGAAAGATCGCTCGTACAGTTCTGTTTACCAAACTGCAGGCACGGGTTGCGTGCCACCAAAACAAGTGCCGAATAATGCGCACATTCGCAATGTGAACTTTAAACGTTATCTTTTTATTCTTGGTCGGCTCTTTGAACCGTGACTAGCTCAGCTGACAGCGGCATTGCTCATGAAACCGAACACACGCTTGCGCGATGGGGAACGAAGCATTCACCCGGGGCGCACGTAGCAACACTAGGATACCAAAATAGCCGTGGGTGAAAACTGCCACATCAAACCTGTCAGGTGACCAAGAAATCTTTACCTAAAGCTAACAGCTCCGAGAGGATAAATCCGGAGTGCATAAACGACATAATGAAAAAATCGCCACACAGTCCTGGTAAAGACCACCCCAAGCAATCTGGGATTACATGAAGAAAGCGTTTACTCAAAATAAACCTGATAGGATTTATCGTGTCTTTTTCAGCAGACACATCTTTGAAGCCTAAATTGACGCAGTCATGCGATGTTACATGTCTGTATAAATTTAGCCTTTTCCATCAAAGCCAAAGCACAATATCAAAATGACATTTGCGTGTTTGTAATTTTGCACTTAAACAAATAATCTTAAATGTTGGCATGTTTTTCTCATATCACATGACACTAGAAAAACGCTGATGCGTTTGGAAGCAACTATCGAAAAAATGATCACTATTTTAAGCTTCGATGAAATACCTTAGAGCCCTCGTATTTTGTTAAAAACACTTTCGATACCGGAGGATTTCAGAAACGAAAATCTACTGGGTACCATGAAGTCTTTCGAAGTTGGCAACAAACGTCAATCAACCGTCTCGCGTTATTCTTCAATTAGATGGCAACACGAAACGTTTTTTATTGTAATCTGCGCTTGTAAAATCATTATTGAGTAATTGCGGCTTCTGACTAAGGACTTTGCGCCATGGTTTCACGTATCAGTGCGGCAAAGAGTTCGATGAATATTACGGTCACGCGTTTCAATTCCATGTGAATTCAACCCGAAATTTATTCATACTTGTAGTCTGCATAAGCACACAGTTATGAACTTTTTTATTTAATGTCAAGCGGAAAGTTGTCTGTAATGAGTTTTGAAATAATCAAAAGATCGCTCCAATTTCAGACCTGGTTTCCCGTATTGGTTTACCTAGCTGTGGACTATTTACCGGGCATTTGTTGCGGTTTTGGTAAAGTTAAGAATCTTACTAGGAACTGTGCTGGTAGTATGTCTGAAAAAAATCAGGTCATGGCAAGAGTAGAGCAGCAAAATCGCCAGGTGCGAAAGCTAAATGGTCGTGACGACCCTGGTAGCAGGGGCGTCATGCTGAGTTAATCTCGCCTTCTTGATTGATGTCGTGGTGGCGAGCCCACGGCCAGTAGGTCTACAGCTGTAGCCTGCATTTTTGTCCCATTCACCAAGTACGCCTATAGACGCACCCGTAACCCAGAGTGTTAACATTGTGCTGTGCAATCTACAGATTTAAAAATTACCTTTGTGACAAAACAGCATAACTATCATAAGAACTACGATCTTACTTGGCTAGCAAACATGTGTGACGTTGCTGTTCTTCTTTCGCAGTAGGACTTGCGTACACGTAAACTCTCCGCCCAAGCTTTGCTGCTACCGTAGATGCTGCTTCCGTCTATAAATGACGTGGCCTCGTTCAACTGATTTCGTGGGCAATTTGGAGAATAACCAGAGTTAGCGTCGTTATATCGTGATCGGTGATACGGTATCTTGATGGTTCCTAAGCGTTGCGCGTCAAAAACTGGGTCGCCGACAGGAACATCGATATCAAAGTTTTCCGGTGGACACCCCGGTCGTTCCACGTCACTGATTTCGTGCATTACATGGACACCTGTTAGCAACATCACGAAATTGTACCAGTGAAAAATGGTTAGAATCACAAAAAAGTTGCTACCATCACAGAAGTTGCTGCCGATTTCTTATAATTGCTTTAGAATTTCAGATGCTTTTGCGGTTTTGTTCACCTCATTTTATTTCCATGCTTCACGCACCAATAACACTAGAGTCACGGTAGGTGACATAATGTAGATTAATAGTAGGTCTGATGCATAGTTCATTTTGTGCGCTATTAAAATGTATATATAAGTTGGGAAAAAGTCATATTTTGTTTTCCAATTATATACGGTGTTCGGTGAATTTGCGGATGAAACTTGCGGGTTTCGGTGGCATTAGTAAAGTCAAGAACCAGTGCATTAGGGACTGCTGGGCAATGTGGCCAACTCTCTTTCGTGTATACTCTCGTTGATTGGAAGATGCATACGTTGAAGCGAAAATGTTGTGAGTTGCTTTACATACAGCAGACAAGCCTCATGGAAACTGTATCAAAACAGCTTCAGTTTTTGCAAACAATATATCACGCGGGAAAATCAAAATCAAAAAATAAAACTATACTGCATTAACTTTTCAAAACGGCACAATATAGTCTAATAAAAGCTCTTGAAACTTACCAAAAAAAACAAAAAGTGCAGTTTTGTTGTTGACAGATTGTAAGCCAGATGGCCCAGAAGTAACCACACTGCTTAGTTCTCTTGGATTTGGGCGATTTTTTCCTGATGGAGCGTAGACCCCATCGGAGTAGTGAGGTGGCAAACGGCGAGTTAAAGTTGAATCTGTGAAACATACAGACACTTGCAAGTGTCAGTGATCAAAATTTTAGGAGCAGTCAGCACTGTTTAGTGAAAGAGCTGTTTCTTGCTAAAATATATTTAGCTTCCTTGAAAACTGACGTCGAAAGAATAGGACATAACTAAAAATTATTGTGGAAACAACAAAGAACAAATGATAATGCCAGGTAAATGATACCAATCACAAAAAGTCAAAAAATTTATTGTAAAACTCGATCTGCGAAATGTAAACAGTATGCACTCAAAATCGTGCACATTTTAAAATGTGAAGAGCTTTCAAAAAATCACTTCGTAGTTTATCTGCGAGATTTTTTCAAGCTTTGTAGTCTAGCGAAACGGAAAAGGAAACGATAGGCTCACCTAGTGTGATTTAGAGCAAAGAGCAGCAGCTGTTGGCTCTGTATAAAGAGCTGCTGCCATGTGGTCGTTTCAGTAACACTACAATTTTCAACACATTTCATCGAACAGCTTTAGCTGCGAAGTTTCTTTCAGGTACGACATAGCTAAACAGTCAATACGCGCCATAACCAATATTGGGCAATACATTGTCTCGTTCTTGACTATAGCTATGAAGTACACAGCTGACTTCTGTTTGACTACACAGTGTCCAAAAATTATTTCAGATCAGAAACTCGGCTCTAAAATGACATATATGAGCTCGTCAATGCAGTATCCTATCTATGTCATGCCGTGATGCGAAATGCCGTCATAACACCCTTTTCGATTTTATTAAAAATTTTAATTTGCATTCAGCATATAGTATTCGAGCCCATACATTTCTGAAAAATTACGGTTCACGCAGAGAGTACTGTGTCATTTGAAATCTGCTAGCTACAAAAGGTATAATTTCGACGTTTGTTATTGGAACGACATCAGATTATTGCCGTAAAGCAAAAAAACAACATTTTAGATTTAGTCCATACTGCGTCGTGGTACACTGACAGACACAAACCAATGCTATTTTTGCAAGTAATTTGATGCAAGTTTGGTGTAGCTTGTCTGAACTGTTGTGCAAAATCCTTGGTTGACAATANCTATAAAAAAGGTCAAAATATGCCGGAAATCGGCCTCATGCAANCACATCACCCANTAATCGTTTAAGTTTTGGCTACAACCTGGTCAATTTTACTAAAAGTGTACGTTGTTCCAGAACGTTCTCTCGATGGTGTNAACAACAATGACAAACTGAATAAATCCATGAATTTATCAAGTGCNGAAACACTCATATTTTAACCAGAACCCATTTCTATTTTTAATTTTAAATCTACGATTCTATACGCCAGTCTCTGTGTAAAGGTATTCACGGTGAAGTACTGCACTTGGAAACTTACCCACACTACCCCAAGACGGGTTAGCTCTGTTGTTGAACCAACCATTGTAAGGCGGGTATTCTTTGCTCCATGTTAGTCCTGAAGATTTACAACAAACAAGCTGTTATCAACCAAGAATCGTCGACAGTCATGGCAACCTGTCGTTGGACCTCTTGTGGCACTACGCTGCTTCCGAGTGCTTTGACCACCACAACTGTAGGCGCCTTATAGATTTAACAGTGCAAGGTAAAGAGCTACCATTTATCATGCGTAGACCGCAGCAGGTGAGGCTGGAAATAATAAAACAAATGAAAAAATGCCTGAATAAATTTGAAATGGTTTTCCACTCCATAATTTTAATAGTTTTATAATGAAAAATCTCCTCAAGCACAGCAGCCTTTTTGAGGATTTTAGACCCTTCTCGGGCGGCATATAATGATCAACGAGTTGCGCAACAACATGTCCTCCCCGTTTGTACGGAGTGATTTCGAAACATTGCAGAAAGTTAACCAGCTCGATTAATCAGCGAAAATGTCTTCCCATACAGCAATTCGGTTTTCGCTTCGAAAACTTGCCAACAGCAGTCAATACAAACCGGGTCGATATTATTGGTCAAAGAACTAATGCGTGAAACGCATATAAATTATTAATCCTAACAATTATATCCAGAACAAGCGAAGTAATTCTTCAGCAAATTTTATTAATATTAATTTTTGACTAAAATGTTTGAACCAATGCGCAGTGTTAAGATAGTATTTGTTATATCTTTTATGAGTGTCCGACTTGTTTCGGGTATTACACTTATTCTGCGTTGGCACGCCTAAAAACATTTCTTGAAATAGAACGTGAATCACCATGGCTGACGCAACAAAGCACGTCAATTCTTACGTAAACGGTCACGGATCTCTATAACGGCTTTTCCAACGTAAATGCAACTGGTCGCAAAAATAAGGTGACAGGCAGGAAGTTGAGGAATTTCGATGAAAGCCAAAACGAGAGATTTTTTCTTTTTAGAGCTGAGGTGTTGTAAAGTCAATTAACGCGTCCACGTCTGTGTTGGAAAATCGCACTTCGGTCCATCAATTGCTTTTTTGACGTTCGAGACTGATTTGTCAATCAGCAGAGCTTTTGTCTAAGCGTGCTACGTCAAGTTGGTGTGTAGCGATAAGAGATTTTCTCTTATTGCTCTACAAATACCGATGGTAGGGTTCCTTGCAGATAATGAGCAGGTGTTTTGAGAAACAAAGGGATTGATGCGAAATAAATGGCCAAGTAGTTTATTGAAAACCTTTTTATGGAATTATCTATGTTGATTTCGATGTTTTATGGCGAATGGTTTATCTTGCTTAAATTTGTTGAAGAGCGCCTTTACTGTATAAGTCATCTACTCATTTGCTTGGTTACCTGTAGCAGCGCAAAATTAATGCGTGCTACAACTTAATAAACAAATATTAAAGCTACGCAGATTTGCGTTCTAATATTCAGAAAACAAAAATAAAA
>JGI24021J15306_10000579_pt1 | contig 29289 bp, 19 predicted proteins | sample Ectturendosymbi1_FD_15306 | JGI IMG/M metagenome (IMG submission 15306) | reverse complement strand
GGGAGGGGGTACATTTTTGCCCAAAATAGTGTGACGCCATTTATGGACGGCCCCTAATGCATCCATAGGCGTAGCCAGTGGGTGCCAAAGGGGACATGCCCCTTCCAAATTTTTAGAAAATATAGTCATTTTGTGCTTTGATAGGTGTTTTTCCAAACAAAATAGTGTTATTCGCCTAAAATAAAACATTTTGACCCCCCAACTTTTTGGGCTGGTTACGCCACTGTATGCTTCACTAGCTTCCCGTTTCGTTCGTTGATGTGGCTACCCTGGGTGCACGCTTATACATCTGTGCTTGTTTAAGAGCATCGGCATATATACCAAGACATATTTGAGGTTCATCATTAATTGGCAGTTCAGCTGGATTGAGCATAAAGGCTCACACAAGGCCGTATCTGTTCTGTTCCCCCACCCAGTAGTTATGTATTTAACAGCCAAATAATTAAAAATTGGAACTTTTCATTCGTACTTATGTGCATTCTCAATTCTTTTGTAGTTTAGCGTGTGTCCTGTGTCGATCCAGCAAACCTGGGTGTGCGCCATTCCAGCAGCACACCGTCTGTGCTCGACTGCTCGTATCCACGCAGTCTGAATGTTTTAGCAGCTGTGAACTGCGCTGTCGTAGCGCTGAGTGTTTTACTCTCATGTTTCAAGGCGCAGCTTCATATTTTTGCAGTCATGAATGCTCTGTCGTGGCGTTGAGTGCATCTTGCTCCGGTATCCTAACTTGGAACGCTGATAGTTTGTAGTCAATACAATGGCACATGAAATAAGGAAAGTGCGTGTCGGTTAGAATAAAGTACATTGTGTCAACAAACTTCGCCGTAACGTTTATTTGAAAACGTGAATATGACCTCATCTTGTGACGTCACAAACACCGCTTATCCATTGACAACAACCACCGGCACCGTACGCCACTGCCAAGGTACAGCAGCTTACGGGGTTTTGTACCGAAAAAAGTTAAGAAAAGCAAACATATTTGCCTAAAGCGCGCGCCCAAGTGTATTGAGCAATTTTATCGTATAATTTAAAAGTTTGCTGTACGAACATTAACTGCCGACGTTTGCAAATCAGACACAGAAGCAAACTTCAGCCAGGGTTGTAACCAGTCGCAGTTAGTGCCCGTGCCGGTCTATACCAACCTTCAATTGAAAGCTGTCAATAGCAGCTACAGTGGTGTGGAGGGGTTTTGTGCGTAATAGGAAACATGTATCTTACTGAGCACAAACTGTCAGACTAATTTGAATGAAAGAGGTTGGTTAATTATGGGCTTAAATTGTGTTAATTCGGTAGCAGCATGAGTTAACAGTGATTCTTGAGTTTCTTGTTTTGTTTGTTTAGAGTACAAGGCCGTGCATGGATTATGAACGAAAGTATGGAGAACAATTCGGTTAGGTGGTTTTCAATGATATTGTGTGTCTGCCTTGTGATGAGCGATTCTGCAAATGCGGTGAATCTTTTCAAAAATTGTCCAAACTTCAATAACACTGAAGACTTTCGTTACTACTTCCGGCTGTGGTTGATGGTGCCATTTAATAATCATTACAAGCACTCTCGAGACAAGGTGGCTTTAGCGGTAGACAGAGCGCTGACAGATGCTGCAAACGCTTTATACGAATCGACGAACATCAACATCACAAAGCTTATAAGCGTAAGTGTAAAGCTTGCTCTTTATGTTCTATTGTAGCAAAAAATATTAAAAACCTTGAAAAATAGAACTTACCAAACGATGAAAACGAACTTGCTCCTTGCGTGTTCATTTTTAGTTTGTTATCGATTCGATCTTTTGGTTGAAACCGAATCAGGCCTATTTCAGAACAATTGGCATCTGTTCGTTCGGCAATGAGATGCACTTTGCATGGTACGTCGTTTTTCCTGTTACGACCCTGACAGACCAGCAATTCATGTACGCATTTTTATTGTATTCCTACGTACAAGTAACACAGTGGAAAAATTTTTTCTTTATGATTAATGAGGGATCTGTTTGAACCGTTAGTAATCTCGAAAGAACTGAAAAACAGCATTGAATAGTTATGGAACCGGTTCCTTGGTAGTTTATTACGGAATACTTATATACACTTGCTGCTGTTGGCAAGTAACAAAGCTTAACTTAAGTGGTGAGCACTAGTTTATTTCTTAACGTTAACCAATTCCTAATAAGCAGTATAAGACTGTCCAGAAAGCCTCGTAAGTATTTTATTGACTTCGCGTTTCAAGTTTATCCTGATTCTGATTCTGGAGCTAAGCAGAATGAACTAAAATAAACTATATACTTTTGCCTCGTGGTTCTGTTAATTTAACACTTTTATGACGTAGACTGTTACGAGTGTATGTTTCCCAAGTATGTTGTGATTATTATTAGCATATAACGCCAATAAGGAGGACCTCATTTTTATTCATGAATATACACGTCAGCTCATACTAACCAAAGTAGTTTGGTTGAAAAAAAAGATGTAGCAATGATAAGAGTCATTTTTGGTGCATAAACTTTTCGATTTATATAATCTTTTTTCTGCATTCTCATCACCACGTTGCACGTAAAGCTTCATTTCCAGCGTTACGTCGCTAAAATCCACTTTGAGCCTGTTGCATTTTACGCTTGTAATTTTACATTTTGTCAAAATTTATGGATCTGGAATCACAAAGCTCTATTTTATTCCTATGGAATCGATTTCGAGCCTTAGTTACAGCGTTTGCACTCATTCTGTTCCAACATGGGTGGCGGAACCTTTCTCAAAGTGGGGGGGCACAAGTCACGTCAAAAAGCCTATAGAAAATTTTTGTGGTTTGAATTGGCAATAGTGACGTCACAAGCATTGAAATATTACGTCATTACCTATGCACCATATGAAGGTCTGAATTACACTATTTTAGACAAAATTACACCACTATGAAAACGTATCAGTGAGCCACCTGAAATTCAAATAGGCTGTTACAGGGGCGACCCAGGTCAACAGCGTCACTCGGGCTCATCATACGATGTATTCTGACTGAATAACACCGTTCGACGCTTGCGTCACTGGGATTTCCATTTGCTTTTATTCTGGCTGGCATTATTGTTGCTCTGTGACGTTAGTTACGTAATAATAACTAAGAAGTTCTCACGATAGCTTCTCCATTGTTGACTAACGTACGTCACAGAGCAATGATAACGCCAGTCAATCCTCTGCTTGCTGTAGGCTCATTCATATTAGTCCGAGCTGCTGGACAATTTATCGTTCGTCTGAAATTATTCTCAAAAATGGGAACTGTCCATTGGATTGGACTTCAAATCCAATGTTCTATACAAATCCATTGCTTCAAAAAACATTCAGTTCGATATAAATTATGTTTTAAAAAATACTTCATTGCATAGGGCAGCTCGGACTCCGATAGATGAGCCCGAGTAAAGCGCGAGCGAACAAAGTCGATAGAACGCCTGCAACCAGGGACGCCGGAACATCGGTAGGGCAGGGAGGGCAGAAAAAAGTTGAGGGCAATGGAAACACATGAAAAACAAAAAAATCCTTACCAGTTATGCTTCCTACTGTTCAGCAACAATGGTGACCTCAAAAATAATAAAAGAAACTATATAAAATTTGTTTCAACTCGATCTTGATAAACCATAAAATTACCTATGATGTTGTTATGAAAAAGACACTTTTGTCCCCGTTCCCGTTGTCCCTCTTTTGAAAGGTCATCGGGGCAATACCACCCTTCTCCGGCGTCCCTGCTTACCGCTATCTGCAGTCACTGTCTCGCTGCATTACCCGGCACCTGCCCAGATGTCTGCGTTCAACAGTCATATGCGGCAAAACGTCAATATTGTAACTTGAAGTGAACACTATATTTGTTGCCGTGTTATTGTTACACATTAAAGACCAACAGTTAAACAATCCACTCGTAAGTTTGGCAACCTGCCCCAGAGTTGCCAATTGAAAAAAGCAAACAGTGCTAAGAAGAGGCCACAAAAAATCCAAACCAATCGATTAAAAGCCAGAAAAAATCCAGACTTTCTTTGTTGTATTGCCCTTCNTTTGCCACAGAGAAACATATANATTTCAAGAAATAATAAGAATTTTTTTTCAAAATTAAGATTAAGTCTACTTTGACATTGTACTGAAGCTCATTACTAGTGCTTCTCTGACTATTCATGGTTTGTGACTGTGAGATTGCGCACTTTGGGTGCAGTGGTGCCACAGTTTGCACACAGATCCATCGGCACCTTTCTGCACCCATGCGAAATTCATCTCCATTCACCCCTGTACTTAGGACCAGAATCATAAGAGCCCTTGCACTTCTTCGGCATCATTGTCCCATTTATGTTGTGGAGACATAGACCTGTCTGCAAGCGTTGAGCCTGCTTAGTGCTTTCAACGGAATACACACTACACAGTGCACACATTTCCAGTGATTACGCGAAAAATTTATTTCGAAACTGACATCCCTCAAATCATACTTACATCAGAACGTACTGTAGGTGTTGGGTCAGTCTAATCTAGCATTTATCAAAAAGTTTCGTGTTGTTGAAAAACATGGAATAGTAATATTTTCCTTCAGACGTAAATTTTTCAGCTTAAAAAAGCCAAAAGAGAGCCAAAAGGCCAAACAAAGTTCTCAAGTCAACCAACTTGAGATGATACCAAAAGGTCAAATAAAATTTTTTAGGCCAACCAGTTTGAAACGAGGCCAGATTTCTGAAATTTAACCTAAAAAAGGCCAATCTGGCAGCCCTGACCTGCCCCCGCAAGCAAAGGAACGGGCACGAGCGATCTGCAATCTCATCACTACATGACACCAGAACAGTGAACCTGGCTCTTGTGCAGTGTGAATGTCGTACCGGCAAACAAACTGTCATTGCAAGAAATAAATCAAATAATCGGAATTGAGCTGCTGACGTCAAGTTTTCTAGAAAATTTTGGTTCTTAGTCGCAATTTCCAGAGAGGGCTGAATGGCCATTGTTTTGACGTACCTCGAGCTCAAAGCTGTTTATTGAGTTCAGCGTAAAAACGCATCCATAATACTCATTCTTGTCGATTTACATGTTCACCAACAATACTGATCTCAAAACTAATAACAGAAATTGTAGAAAACCATTCTGAACTTTATGTGTGCGCGAATAGCTGCAATGAATCTGTTTTAAGTCGATGTTGATAAATCATGAAATTACTTATGATACTGTTACGTAAGGTCACCTATACCCCTGTTGCCCCTTCAAAGGGCAGGGGGGCAGTGCCTTCGTAATGCACCCCCGTTCCGGCGTCCCTGCCTACAACGAACGATATTGTTTTGTTCAGGTCACCTGCAACATGAACGCGAAAGGCCAGACATGGAACGAAAATATATGAACAGTGACAAGGTCCAAAGAAAAGAGCTCGAATTAACAACTTAGTGAAGTGGGAGCGTGGGTAGTGTCACAAATATTCAAAGCAAGCAAGCTGGCGTTCTCCGATGTAAATCGTAATCGAAGACTCGGGCTAAGCCCGAGGAGCCCGTATGTCGGAGTCGCTGGTGGGCTGTTAAAAAAACCCTAAGAACACAAAACAAGCAAAACTGACACAGCATTGATACCTGTCTTAAACACATTCAAAATCACAACTTTTCCACATCTTGAACAAAGAAGTAACATGACTGAATACTCATTCTGCAACTGCATTAGATATCGGAATGCAAAGACAAGACCAAGCATTGTAAAGATGCCAATTGTGTCGCCAATGCAGAAACAAATATAGCTTTTTAGTGTTGCCAATACAAAAACATAATTGAAGTTGATCTGTCAAATGTTTCATTTTGCGTATAAGATTCAACAAAATTTCGCTATTTAGAGTAGTGTTAAAACGCTTCAAATTGCACCAATTTTTAATGTTGCAGCACGAACGTTTTCCTACACACAAGCATGGGTGTCGGAAGGGGGGCAGGAATTTGAAAAGTTCAGCAAAAAAGGCTGTTATTTTAGTTTCCAGGGGTAAAAACCAGATTTCCCCACTTTTGGCCACCCCCTAGAAAAACGTTTGGAAAAATCCACTAGTGCCCTCCTCCTGGAAAAAAATCATTGCGACGACCTTGCACAAAAGCATGTAAAATTACACAATTTTTTGTAAAAAATTGTGTTGCAGTACACCATCTGGCGACACTGTTCAACAACACCAGTGCAGTAAGCAAGCCACAGCAGAGTGGCAGACTGTGCACGGTGTATTTTGCCAAACATAACGAAATCCTGCCAAGTTCACTGCCAAATTACAAACAACACATTACAAATAATATTGTCAAAATACTGCCAAATTCTGCAACATTTTTTTCATTAAACGATTACTTTAAGAATGGAACCAAAACTAGCTGTGTTACTTACGCTTATTTAGGCAAAATTTGAAATTCAAAATTGGGGGTGCCAGGCCCCCCCAGAAATAAAAGTGGGAGTGCCTAGGCCCATGCGGCCCCCTCGGTTCCGCCACCTATGTGTTCTAAGTTAAAGCACCAATTGTGACCGATGTGTGCGGTTTGAATGACAAGTTTATATAAAGACAAAAGCACACAATCATTCTTGTAGTTGTTCGGCGACAATTTTCAACTTCAGAAAAAAATTCCAAACTTTCACCCTGTCTATGAAAATAGAATGTTAGCAGCTAGTTATTTAAGGCAAGGAAGTAAGTCATCTGTATGCAAAAAGAAAGAAGGATGCCACTTCATGGAGCTGGCAAGTGAAGCTAAACTAGATATGTGCTCAAGATACAAGAGCAAAAAACAACGTTAGGGTATAAACAGAAACCAGCAGTTTTTGAGTAGTGCGGAAAATTGTCTCAGTTCTACAAAACACATTTACCCAGATGCAATACTTCTCAACAAGTAGAACTTTAGCTATTTTCTTACGTAAAAGTCTCTTTTCTTGTTCAGAAACCTGAATATCGGGACACAAAGTGTGATGCTGACTACGCCATGGGTCCAGCCTCAGACATACACGATGTCAGTTTGCTCGAGAGTTGCTCAAACGACAGTAACGACACCAGAACCAAAGTTGACTTCGTCATTGGTGTGTCTTGCGACTACGTGGCCGGGAGAATAGGAGTGTTGGCCAACAACTGGAACTGGCCAGTCATTTTCCCAGCTGTGAGGTGTGGTGAGAATATGCCGGAGGCAACTTCCGCTTATGGGCAATTTTTTGCCACAATTTTTCAATTTACGCGTTTACTGAAGATAACCTGAAACACTTTTAGTGGGAAGTATTACTGCATTTTTGACCTCTTCAACATGCACTTGGTCGGTTTTCAGCTGCGTGCGACCGAGCGGGAATGAAAATCAGAACTAAACAGACAGAGGTGTTGCGACTCTCCAGAAACCCAGCCAGTGTACGATGCAGATAAGCAACAATACACTTCAGCATGTCGAGACGTTCATGTACCATGGGGTGATATTCACGAGTGAAAAAAGGCGGGACAACCAGAGTGATGCATGTGTGGTAAAGCTAACGCACTTCTGCGTAAGCTTTATCGCTCTGTGGTGGTAAAACGACAGCTTTCAAAGATTGTAAAGCTAACAGCTATGGTCATTCTCACCTATGGTCATGAATCTTGGCTAATGGCTGAAAGAGCGCTATCTCAACCACAAACCGCAGAGATGGGATTTTTTCGAAGAGTTCATGGCGTGACACTTCGTGCCAGTGCGCAGCAGCTGTGAAATTCGTAAAATCCTGAATGCCGAACCACTTCTCTCCCAATATAGCGATCTCAGCTACGATGCTTTGGTCATGTGACCCAGGGGCGGATCCAAGGGTGGGGGGGGAGCGGTTTAGGGCGGTAAAATCTGCTGAATCCAAACCTAACTGTTGTTATTGTCGAAAAGATTCAAACATTAAAATCACGCAAAACAGAATAGTGTTCTCCACTGTAACGTCACACAGAAGTTATTGTCTTAGAACTTCCAGACTGCTGAGTATGGCCAACACACTTTGAACTTACGTTTTTCGTATCGTGAGAACTACGCGAACCAACTACACGTAGTACTTCAACCCTGTAATATAAATATGTTCAGTGATCCTGTTCCCTCTGAGGTGCACAATTGCGCAATACTACCAGAGTGAAATCTCATTCTCGCGCACTTGCAACATTCCAAATTTCGTATCGTATATATCGCATAGGCCTTTTAATGCTTGAAGCTTTATGTTGCGTGTCTGCATGGTTGCGCAATTTCCTGCGGACGAAAACAAATATTTGCTTGCTCAGTGTAAAATTCTCTTAGAGGGAACACTGAATATGACACCCCCTTTTGTAACGCAAACAGCTCTTATTGCGAAATAGAGCAACCCTCATTAGGGTCGGTTATACCTTTCATGGGGTGCTCTTATAAGCGGCGTTATTCTGTTAATATTTTTTATCTTCAATTTTTAAACTTTGTGAGACTGGGTTTAGCGCAATGTGTATGTTCAAAACATGCTCAAATAAAGTTACAATTGAGCTGACGTGAAGCTGAGTACTTCCCCATTTCAAAAACTCACTGACAGAAATCAAGCTTAAGTTCTTCATTAGCGTGTCTTCCAAGCACAGTGGTTTCGGGTGAACAAATGTTGAGTAAAAATTCTTGCTTTTTGTACTGGTAAGTACAACATACTTTCGTGGTCATGAAAAGTTTCACTGCATGCCTTTCAACATTTACGCATACACATGGGTGACGGGATATTACAAAAATAGATTTATTTTTAAATTTGGGTCGCTTTGAAAAATGTTTGGGAACCAGTGCTTCAACGAAACGAGACGTTTCTTCCAAAGTTTTTGCTGCTCACCATCAGTGCGTTTTTCTTTTGTCCAGAACTGATCTGTTGAATGAAAAAGAGAACCAGTCGTGTTGTGCCACGATGACCAGGACTGGGATCACCATGACCGACACAGGACAGTACATTATCGAGCTGTACGAGAAGTACAATTGGAACAAATCGGTTGTGGTTTACAGCTCGTGAGTTTGTTTATTTGGTAACTCAAAGCTAATACTATAATAGATATATTAATCAAGCTAGCTCGAAAATTGCTTAACCATGATCGGAAAAAAACGGTTCTTTTATTTTTCTCTTTTCAAAGGAGATGTCGATCCGCTTCACTGCACAAACCGCCTTTGTTTTAATGATTTATGCCAAAGAGTACCGTACATTCAAACGTTTTACAATAATAGTTTGGCAGAAAGAAATATATAGTAAAAGCAATTCTTGCCCATTTCTATGATTTTTGTCTGTCACGATCTGATACCCTATAGATGTGAAAGGCTACGATGACAGTGCGTATATGTCTTAAAGCCCAAATTGGTGTCCGGCTTTCAGTCCCTCCTTAGTGTCCGTAGACCACTGGACTGCAGATAAAGGGGGCCTGGGCACATTGACCCTACACGTGTTTCAAGGTTAGGTCACGGACACAAAATCCCCCCACTATTTTATTGCATATTAGTTTTTCGCTATAAAGTAAATCATCTTCACACTTTCACTGGATGCCCGAACCTGTCGACAAGGCAAGCTTATTTTCATATCAACCTTGTTGTGTCGTTATACCATACAGGCGTCGTTTCGTCTTTCACTGATCACCTGATACAAAACATCTCTGTGGCAAGTTTATGAACCGTCTGTTTGCAGTTAGGAAGCTTGGAATGGTCGTGTGCGCAGTAAAACTTAAAAATGATAGGTAGCTCTTAATACATATTACTGGCAAAAGAGATTGGCCCACAGTCTAAGGCAGTGGTTACCAGCCAGGGAGGAATTCCTCCCCAGGGAGGAAGTTAGGGGAGGAATTCCCACTTTATAATTAAGTTACCTATTCATTGTAAATGTTGCACTTTTTTAAGTTGACATTGGCTCTTTGAAGTAGTTATATCACCTTACATTTGTAAGTTATTTAGTGGACTGTCACATGTTTTTGTTGACAAACTTTAGTGCAGTGGTTCCCAGAGTACGGGTCACGACCCAAACAAGGGTCGCGAAAGGTAAAAAAATGGGTCGCGCCCAGGCGATCCAAAACTGTGTGGTGTGTTTTCAACGTCACCTGCTTGTACAGTATGTGCCTCTCTGCAGCGTGTAGGTAATTGAGAAAAGAGTAGAATTCTGACTTTGAAATGGAACTTAGCAACTTACTGTCAAAAGTCACCCATACAGTCAGTATTTTTTATACAATGTTTGCGTCTTGGGTCGCGGGATGTCCACCAAACTCGGTTTTGGGTCGCCCTAAAAAAAGTTTAGGAACCGCTGTTTTAGTGCTATCATTTGTCAACAAATTTTTGTTACACTTTTATTAATCAAGTTGTTGTCGTAAATAAAGGTCGTTGTTCCAATTGTACTTGATACTAACTTACGAATTCGAACAGGGGAAGAATGAAAGTTCTGCAGGGGAGGAATGAAAAGTTTCAAAATGAGCAAAGGGAGGAATGCATCAAAAAAGATCGGGAACCACTAGTCTAAGGCAATGGTTCTCAATCTTTTCGCTGAAGGGAGCCGAATCCAGACCTACGATTTTGCTAGAGAGCTGCACAAAAAATTTTAACACAAGTCAATTGACACGTTTTGTTGTATTGCAGAACGAAGTCTGTTACACAAAATGTTTGAGATATTATTGAAAGGCTGCTGAGGGCCGCATAAAGGGTCCTTGGGAGCCGTATGCGGCTCTCGGAACTTGAGAACCACTGGTCTAAGGATACAGAGTTTTATCAACGGATGTGACCGTTGATAAAAAAAGAATCTTTTTGATTTGCAAATTACTGGCATTGCTTCAAAATGGTATTAATATTTTTTGCACAAATAGAGTTTTTTCGTACCTGGTTTACTTCATAGAGAAACGTATATTCTAAAGCCAGTGGTACTAACAAAATATGAAAAGTGTTTCAGAAATTGTGCAAAAAAGGGCAATGTAAGGTTGTTTATCACCGTTAACGTCATATAATCAACCATGTAGGTAGGAAGCCTAGAGAGGACCTTGGACTCCACTATATAATTTGTTCTGCCGCTCCTATTAATATCAGTAATAACAATGCATGAAGGTAAGTAAATGCAAAAGCCTCCTCACACTATACAATAAAACCCATGTGACGTAAAAAGTTAAGTTGAATGAATTTTGTTCAAAAACTCAAAATAACGTATTTTTTTCAAAATGACATCTTTTGAGTTTTTTTGCTACTTCACACTTGTTTCAAATGGGTATTTCACGACTCCTGAGTTACAGTCTGTTATTTTGTAGATTGTATAGGTAAAACATTTAAACTGGTTTATTCCATAATTTATGTGTGCTTTTCCTTCAACTGTAAACAGTGGCATAACTAGAGGTTTGAGCCAGGGGATAAAACTTACCTGAAGGGAGCCCATTAGCCAATACTCAGAAAACACTTGAGGAAGTGATAGGGGATCTGGATGTGGATGTCTATACTAAAAGCCAAAATCACCGGGAAATACTACGAAAAACGAAAAAGCAACACCCTATTGAAAACCAAAAGAATTCTAAACACCCGAAATATAAAGTAAGTAGGGCCCAGTTTTAAATTTAGCTTGCCAGGGAGGCGGTTCTCACCCCTGCCACCAGTCAGTTACGCCACTGACTGTAAAGACATAGTTTGTAAAAATTATTTTAAAGCAAGCTATCCAAAATACTTTTGCATGATCAAAACAATTCTTGCAGGACTTTTCATGGACATTATTACTACCTTCTGTGTTTAGGTACAACAGTCACGGAGCTGACGTAAGCTACACAGCAAGCAGTGATTGTTCTTCAATGCTTGGCGGAATTACAAAGGCTTTTCGCAATCATGGGTGGATAAGATACGACTTTTACAACATTATTACCAGAAGTTATGACTCCGACATCGAGGAGGACGCCGATAAAATATTACAAGAAATTTCAAGCATGGCAAGAGGTGGATATACAGATACTGTTTATGGTAACGGAAAGACAAACATATTGAAGTATTTACTCTCAGAGGAGGAATGTTAGGCTTGGGTTTGCCAATTTGTATTTGACAGCAGTTGCCAAGTCGGTTTCATGATTTCTTTTCAAGAGCTGGTATTTCTATATAAAAGTACTAAACAAGTTTTGGTAGGGTTTGGAATTTTGCAGACAAAAAAAGTTAAAAAAACCCTGCACAGCATGTTTCAGCTTTCTGTGAAAACGTACTGGTTTGCTCAGTAGCACACTCGTAATTTTCTTTTATATATTTGCGGGATTTAGGGACAACTAATACAACATTGGACACCTAGTCTTATCAAATCGAAGTGTAAATCCTCCTAAAAGTCAGCATTGCCATTGCAGGCAATATTTGAGCATGCCTTTTGTTCAAATTATTTTTAGGAAGTTTAGGACGGGATGCAACACCTGATAAACACAGCATAAAGGACATTTTAAGCTTTCGGTAAAATTAAGATATTCACCAGTGCGGACATTCGATTTCAAAATATCAGTTTTATTCTGACAGCCAAATACCGGAATTCGTCATAACGTTTATCACAAAACTCCTGTGAAGAGCTTTTAGGGTCCCGATTCGGTGAGAGACCATCAGCGACGGTTGTACCTCCGCTGTAAATCATTGCTCACGTTAGTCTTGCTGTCCTGCCTAAGTTCACCAACTTCGATGCGCAGTTTGAATTTATCGCTTTCGTACTGTTGACCAAGTAGCAAATAATTTCAAATTCACCGGCCAACTTACCGCCTGCACTTTTACTTCAATTCCATTAATCATAAGCAGTTGTCACTGTTGCAACATGAATGGCGCTGCCTTAGAATATTCTCTTTGCTTGTTTGACAACTGCAAACAAATGTGTTTACCAAGTCCACGCAATAGAGCACGAAAGTTTGTGTCGGACAGTTTATTTTGAAGGAGGGTTACAAGTTTGAGTAATAGACTGCAAGGGTAACAGGTTTATGGTGTGCAGCCAATGAGCCACAACTCGCGTTTGAAAGCGTTTTGTAAATTGGGAAGCGTCTGTGGCAAAAGAAATAAACTTGATTCGTGAAGATACAAACAACATAAGCAAAGTCAAAATGCTGATCAGACCCTTTTTTATTTTTGTATCTGCAGATGTTTTAATTCTTGTGAATCTGCCCAATTTGATAAGATTGATACGTAAAATGTGCATCATTAAAACCATAATTTACAAAGTATGCTCTCCAATTCGGTTTACGACAATTTGCCTGATCCAGAAAATGCAATTGAAAACCAGTATTTCGCAAAATAACAGCTGGCTGGGTCGCATTTTTGACGCTTAACCATGAAAATAATGAAGAAGTCACGTTTTTCGCGCCATTGTCTTTGAGATCACCAGCCACTGTGTTAAACCGTAGGTGCTTCATATGATACTTGAAAGGCCACCTCCTAAGCTTTTTCACCTAAGAATAGATACGTCTTTGCGTAACTTCAGTAACAGCGAAACATGTATGCTGCTGGAATGTGCTAAGCGAGTGGTTTTCATACAGGAGCCGCTTGGCTCACTATAAGGGAGGAATCTTTAATTCGTGGGAGGAAATTTGTTCCAGGGAGGAATTGGGGAGGAAAAAATGTGGATGGAAAAACCTTAAGTATTTAGTATTAGTTTATTCAACACATATAAAAAGTGCACAGTGAGTTTCGTTTAGATAAGAATGTTTGCAATACACAAGCACAAGCTGCTATCGTTTGAGCCAGTTCTTTCAGTCCACTGCTTGGCCGAACTAGATTTTGGGGCAGTTGTTGAGCAGCCATTCGATTGTCTTATCATCCAACCAGAAGTCAGGCCGTGCAGTCTCTGGGCAGGTGATAGAATGGACATTCGAGATCAACATGGTCGACGGTTTGCTCTTCTGCGGCACACTCACAGGCTGCAGAAAGGGCCATACACAATTTATGCAAACAGGAACGGAAACGTCCGACACCGGTGCGGAGGCGGTTGAGCCGGACCCATGTTGTTCTTGGCAATGCTATTCCAGGGTGGTGGGTCGGGGATGAAAGTACGAAGTGTCGTAGGGCTCTCCAACCTTTCCGCATTCCATCGTGATCCGCCCAGAGCGCCGCATTTATTTTGTTGTTGTGAGATGAACTGATGAGTTGTTGTGCGGCCGGTACAAATGGGTGTCTCGATTTGAGATGCTGTGCATTCCCACTCGATGGATAGGTGAGCGCTTAGTGGAGCAGATGTCCAGGCTCCTTGGCACGGCGTTCTAGAGACAGTGTGGCTCCTTTGTGATGGAGCTCAGCAGGTTGGATGCCTCCGAGGATGGGAATATTGGCTGCTGTTTAGGACACAGGCAACCAGTCACAGTTTGAAAGGCGTCATTGGTGGCAGGATCAAGGAGGCGGGTGTCAGACTGTGAGCACTGCAGCACCAGGCAGGAGCGCAGTGCTCTGCTGTTGAATGGGTCAGGGTAAAGGTGGATGTTCACAACGTTGTTGCTCCAGCACCCCAGCCAGAGTCAGCAAGTCGCCTCAAGGGTGCAACACGTGATTTCAACTTTTTGCGAAGTGACTCGAGGTTTCGGCCTTACGTGAGTGTCCTGTCCAATTAACGTTACTCCGAGGTATTTAGGCTCGGATCAAAAGGGCAGGGTTTCCTTATTGTGGATGACTTTTAGATCACGTTTACCTTCCTTGTTGTTGAGGTAGAAGACTGTCAACGCTGCTTTTGTAGTATTGATCTTTAACTTCCAGATCTGGAGGTATTCATCTACGGTTGCCATGTCTTTGCTTAGTACCCCTTCCACTGTTTGTCAATCTCCATCAGCATGCATGATTGCCAGGTCGTTGGCGTATGCATACTTTCTGGAGACGGTGGTTGGCAAGTCAGAGGTGTAGATGTTTAAGAAAAGGGTTCCGGGACGTATCCCTGTGGGACGCCATTCTTGAGGCGTCGTAACCTACTCCGTTTGCAGTTAGCGGTGGTAAGGGTGAAGCTGTGATTACCGGCTCCATGATCAACCGGACCATGCACCTGTCAGCAAGCAATCGCAGCAACTTGCGGTTTCAAGCTGCTTTTGACTGCAGTGACTGATGTTATAAGAGTCTGTTTGGTTCATAATCGTTTATTGTTTCTTCACAATAGGTAGTGCGAAATTTTTGCAATTATCATTTGTGATCTTTATTGAGAAGGAACTGAGAGTGTTTGGGTTTGTAAGAGAGGGATGTGAAAAAAAACTTGGAGAACCACTGTGCTAAGCATTCTTCATTACAACCAAGCTTTTCAGCAGTTGCGCCTTTGACGAAATGAATTCGGAGAAGAACCTTGCCAAAGATGAAAAGGCAGCCTTTGCAGAGTCCATTTCTCTTGTTTATAACGCCACTTTATCTTCAATTTCTACGTCATTTATGAGATAGTTTGAGCAAACATTTGCTGAGTGGCCTGCTTTGTTCTCTCCGGACATCTTTACACACAAGCATACCTGTAGCAGTTGTCACTGCTTACGCACGACCCGTTACGTAATAAATTGCTCTTTTGTCAAACGCTTCAACTCTACATGAGTTCTTGGTTTAACGCAGTCCACACAACGCAGTTAATTGTACAAAACAACCAAACGGACGGTCATGTTGACTTTTAATATATAGATTGAGAAATAACAGCAGATCATCTGTTCCTTACGGCATTTCCTTCTCTTTCACAGGCGCCACTCTGGCTCCTTGTAAACAAACGCGTGTGCGTCAATGTGTGCATTTGGAAAAAAGGAAGACAAAGGCATCATATACGCGGCATATATTGTTATCGATATGTTGATGTTAGGATGTTTTTCGTATTATGCTGATCTAACGCGATTTGGAAATTTTCATAGATAATGAAAAGTTTAGTTCTACTGCTCATTTCCTTCACGCAAGCATATGAAAACATTTAGCTTTTTTAATAAATTCGGTTTTAACCAAAATGCTTGGATATCTAAGAAAACCTTCAGAAATTGCTGCAACAACTTCAAAAAATATAATAAGATAACCTATACTCAAACTTAGGTAGCCATTGAAACGAAATACAGAAGTTCAGCTAATTTTTGAAGGCAAAAAACGTACGGCCAAAACTATTTCCAAATGATTAGTTTGTTAGAACCAAAAGTAAAGCAGTATTTTTCTCTTTTTGCATTTCTGCTTGCTTTGTTCAGCGTTGTCTTTGGATTATAGTAGATTTGCCGCAGTTAAATCGTTTTTCAAATTAGTTGATATAAAATATTCTGTCTTAAGTTTCTGATCTCAATTTTGGTGATGCTCCCAACATTATTATGCAAAAACATGTTGCGGGACTAAAATTGTTATTTTCGTTAGAGTTACCCGCAAATCGATTGCAGATATTTTCATAAATTTCGTAAGGGATCGATTGCAAACAGTATCTTTAATTACCAAGAGAACAAAGTTTGGATAAAACATTTTGGAACTTGAGACCAAAGAACTTGGTGGAAACGTGCTATACACTCAACTCTTTAATGCATCAGCTTTGTCTTCGACGTACCTATCTTTCATTAAACGAAATTTTGTTATATCCTTGACTGGATTACAATTGAACTACACTTCTTCAGCGCACAGTTTTATAACGCTGATGGTATCGGATAAAAAGCTTTTTTTCGATGAAATATATTTTCACGTGGGCTCAACGCATGTAGTAGCGCAGTGCTTGTTAACCTTTTTCGGTTTTGTTCACCCCTGCTGCCGATTGCTGCATTCCCATTCACTTTACTGCGAATGCATGGCCTACGTGACAGTAATGACCTGACTATATACAACGTTATTGCTGAGTGATCCACATAAGCTAGGTAACTCATTTAAAAAGAGCCGAATCCGCATCAACTGTCAAGAAATGGGAAGCTACGAAGAGAACAAATGTCGTCATCCAATATTTTTAACGAATGACGGCACAGAACTTGAAAACAATGGGCTCAGTGAGAATCAAACTCCAGACCTCTGCCACTGCAGACATAATGTCAAAACCACAAAAAACGATAGGAAACTATGAATATTTACAGCATATAGCCGTTTACTAATTACTGAACTGCTCCCGAACTTCAGTGATCAACTTTTCATGCCGCAGATAAATTAATTCATCCAATGCCACTCTCAGCAAAGAGTCAATGCACTTAAGCTCATTTCGTGTTTTAGCTTTCATTTCGGCCATGGGCGTTGGAAGGATTTTTCCAGGGGGGAAACGGTGGGTTGGGCAAACATGGTGAAATTTTACTTATGTCATGCTCTTGCCTGCAAATCCCACTAAACACTCTACGGAAAACCAGGCTTTAATTCACTAAAGACACCGCTCAATCATGAAGCACCCTGCACGAAAAGATACAAATGAACAGAAGAGCAAATTAACTCTTACGTGAAATGAACACAACAGCGCAGCTTATCGAATACTTCCCAGGACGGGCATGCTGTACTAAAGAACGCTTAAAGCACAACAGTCGCCGGGCGAAACAGAGGCACAATCAAAGGATTGCAAGATTGCGGTCCCCACATTGTGACAAAGTAATCACAGATTCACCACACTTTACCAACTGAAAACTAACAGAAAAATATTTTTGTACAAAAAAAAGGAAAATATCAAATTTTAAAATCCAGTGAGGTCAATTCCCCTCTGCCTCGGCCCTTTCCGACGTCCATGAGCTCGTTACTCTAACCTCTAAGTAGTACCCGTGAGCAATAGTTGTTGCAAGGCTTTTAATGTAATTTCCTTATACTATGGGGATTTAAGCAAACCAACCAAAAAGTTCCCATAATAGAGATGTTTTGAAAGGCGTTCTGATCAAAATCTTGCTGAAGGGATTTATTCTAGACGCTAGCTTTCTCTGAAAACCTGGTTGTTCAATCTGCGAAGCTGATGAGGCTGGCGTGTCCTCATCGATTTCATCTATAGATTTCCATTTGCTTTCATCAAAACAAATTGTTTTTGTACGTATTTCTTGACCTTCTGGAGGGGCCATTCCGTGTCAATTCTCAGGAAGTGGTCAGGTCAATTGACACGGAATGGCCCGGAGGTATTACCTGAGATATAAACGTGTATTAGATGTTGGAAGCAATATCAGAGCGGTAACAAACAAGTGTTCATGTGTCTGGTTTTCACTCCAGATTGAGAATGAAACATTCGAAAGAATCGAAAGTACCGCGAATCTACCTAGAGTTGCGGAGTCGGAGGTAATATGTTCGACTCCGACACCAACTCCGACCTTTCCAAAATTTCCGCCTCTGATACCGACTCCGGCTTTCCAAAATTTCTGACTCCGACTCCCTACTCCGACTCATTAGCATAACAATGAATGAAGTTTGGCTGTCGGCAATTTTGTAGCAACTAGCAATCAATGGAAATCGTGGTACGCGGTAAGAATCGTGGTAAGAATTCTCAGTTTCCATAAAAATTTCAAAAGAAACTGTGGCATTTCAACAAGCACGAGTTGGGATTCCTAAGGTGCAATGTAGAAAATGATTCAATTGGACTTCCAGGGTCGGACAAAAAATCCCACTCCGACTCCTAGTGATCTTAGGAATCCGATTCCGACACCACCCAAAAACCTCCGACCCCTTGTGACTCCGACTCCGCAACCCTGATTCCACCAAGTAACCTTCGCACAGGAATACAGAACGTTATGCAGAGCACAGCAGAAATTTCATCACTCGAGTGAATAAAACATGGCATCTGTCGGTAGATCTATCCTTATGATGTCATAGAGGTAGGATCTTAATACGGTTTTCCGGAAGTAGTAAGTTGCTGACTGCTGTAGACGTAAAGTTAGAACGCTTGAAGTTCGCCATTTTATTCATGATTGCTGATATGTGTTGGGTAAAAAAACAGGAACCGGAGAATGCAAGAACTTAGCAACAGAAAACTAATTCACCCTTCATTCACCTTTGCAAAAATTTCATTCACCCTGGGGTGAAACATTCACCCGGTTAAGAAGCACTTGTATCTTGTTTTTGATATATAATCAGTTTGGATGTATTCCATATTGTAGCTAAATCTATGCTTTTCATTACCTCCAGCAATACCCGGTACCTTCTGATGAATCTTCGTCCTTCACGAAAACGCGACGCCATAAAAGCATAATCAAAATAGCATCTAATGATTCTACTTTGCCACTGTGCTTTGTGCAGCTGAAGTCTTAGGATATCTTTTTACAAAAATACAACCTGAAGCTCTTCTCCTACGGAGCGTATTGGCCTTAGCATAATTTATCTGCATTTTTCTGGCTTAAGAAGAATATTAACTTGCTACTGCCGCATAGGTTTTTACCGATATCTAGCTAAACGTCTCCGGTTGTATATTACCTTGAGTTAACATCATCTAATTAGTTACCTTAGATCAAAAGTTCCCAACCTTGTTTGAAGTTGGCAGTCCCGTCATAAAACTAAAGTGGTGTTCGCATCCCTCATTTAAACAAAGCGTGGAAATCACAGGAACAGTCCGATTTTACAGTGTCTTTATTTTTACAAGTACTAATCGTCATTCGTGGGCCATCTGACAACACAACTGGAAACACCCAGACGTGTTATTTAACTTCCATACCCAGTGGCGTACGCAGAAAATTCCCGAGGGGGGGCCAAGTTTCGTCACAGTCGTGTGACGTCACAAATCGACTTTAGAACGACCATTCTAGGGAAGCCCTGGGGCATGCCCCCGGAAAAATTTTGCAAAATTACACCAAAAAATACGCAAATTGCACCTAAAAATACGCATACTGTTTATAATTTTTTTTTCTTTTTAAGGTCTGAGGGGGGGAAGCCATGGCACAGTGCCCCCCCCTCCATACGCTAGTGTTCATACCAAACTGCTCATTAGACAAAAATCCAGTGAGTTTTTTGCTGCTTCTGTGAATTAATCCGCTCATACCAGAGGTGGCGCTAGCTCTTTTTTAGTGGTACGGCCAAGGTGAGCAGAAATCGTGGATCCAGAGAACTGTTGGTCCCAAAGCAAGCAGTTCTTTTGTGACTGTACTCTCTAGAAAGAGATGGCTTTTTTTAGCCATTCATAGTAAGCGATGCCCCATAAGCATTTTCTGCCACAGCACAGTTGCGGATCCAAATCCAAAATCCAACCTGAACTGAAAACTTCTATACAACGGTAAACTAAACATTTACTGCTTTTAAGGCTATCCCTTTCCTCGCAGTTCAAAAAATTTCAGGAAACACTGCTCTCCACAATTCTACATCTCGAATTCTGCAAATTAAACCACAGCCTGCAACACACCCTATAAAGTTGTTACTCTAAATCTTTGCCATTGAGTCAAGAGACAAAAATGAAAACGTTCCTACCACTCCGTTTAAGTTTAAGCAATGTTACCAGCCGAAAAAATTCTCAAATCGTTCACAAAATTCAACCCAACTTTCTCTGTTTATCCTTTCTACCAGAAACAATTTTTAGCAATTTTGTCCAAATCAGATCCGTCAACTCGTTCTTTGTGAACATATAAAATCATCAAATCGTTTAATCGTCTTTGAGTCATAGCTGTACGCAGGGCTTCTGAGAGAAATTTTACCATGTGTACGAAGACCGATACCGGCCCCCTAGCTTCTGGTTCCCTCGTCGAAACTTGCATACCTTGTTGGTATAGTAATCAGAATATAAATAAAACAGCTACCGTGCTCAAATTTACACATACATTAATTGTTATGCTGGCTACTGGCTTACACTAGAAATTTTGGGCTTGATTACAAGAAATTTAGCGTGCGTATTTTCACCTCTCCGGCCCCAGCAACTAATGTGCCTCTTGTATCTCCTCTCATAGGCCCTGGTTGTACGCAAATAAGCTTTTACCAGCTTTAGTGCTGAAAAGGACCTCTGATGTATCATTCGTGCCATCAAAAACCAAAAGTTGACCCAAAACTTTCCAGACAAGGGAAAACGCAAAACTCTCAGACAGACTGACAAATTTCGACAAATTTTTTTATGGCATTCTGATCAGAGAAATTATAAGCCAACTCGTTGCAAACATCTACAGAGGGTTTTATAAGTTGGAACTATAGCCTACTTTGCGTTCAAGCTTCGAAAGATTGTCTTTGTAAATTTCCAACCCTGTTTCTAGTCCAGTATCAAATATCGATGCATGATCAGTGGTGTAGTGCTGCCGGATCTCCGCTCCGCCACCTCTACCACTGTATTGGTCCTTGCCTATAAATATCAGCAAAATGCAGGCAGTCTCTGCCTGTGAGTTCCGGCACCTGAAAGAGCTCCGGAATCAATAAAATTGCCACTGCACCCCTGTGCATGATCGATGAATTCAGTGGGCGGTGAATTGGTGGAGTACAGCAAAGAGCAGTTATTTGGGCTTTCCGTTTTCTATCAGCAGTTTTGCCGGCAAGTTTCTGAAAGCTGAAAGCTATTGCTGAGTACGAAAACCGAATAGGTTTCGCTGGCCTTGCATACCTTGGTACACAATTACTCAGAGACGAGCGCAAGTAGTTCGAGGGGTTCAAACGGTTCCGATACTTTTTTTTCAAATGAAGTACCGAGGAAAATCCAATTCGCACAAATATGTTGTTGAAAAGGGCACTAGAATGGACAGGGCTTTCTACCCTACTTAATTTATGGTAACTTCGCATTGTTAATTACCAGAAATTTTCGAGTTCTGTAGCATCAAAAAACAATCTCGCCATATATGCGCCATGAACATTTAATCGTCAAAGTGCGCTTATAATGGCTTCACCAGCCGTCTTTAGCGTGGTAACCACGTCGTGAAGCAGAAATAATAATTCACACAATTAGCAATTTAAATTGTTAAACTTTGGTAACGTTAGCTCGAATGATCAGGCTGGATAGAGTTCTATCGAGTGATAACGCTTGCAAGCTTTCATAAATCTCGATTCTTATGAAAAAAGTACATCCAAGAACATGTAGACTCTCACCCTCTAAAATCGCCTTTCGGACCCCGAAAATCTTGTTTCGGACCCCAGGGGTCCGGGAACCCCCGGTTGCGAACCGCTGCCTTAGATCATTCTACTTAATTGTTGTTTTTTAAAACTACGACAATTTCCGAACAAACAATTATTTCTTGGTCGGTTTTGGAGTTATTGTCTTTTTAAGACTTGCATTTACTGTGTTTTGACAAATGGTAAGAGTCTATATTTACATTTAACTCATGGTAACACTTTTAATAGTTTCATCAAAGTTTCGAAGGAAAACGAACAAAATAAATTGAAGCGTTTCTTGAATGTTCACTGCTGTTTGTAAGTCCATTTATTTGAAAATTTTGATCAACTTGTATTGGTAAAAGTATATCTTCCAATGAAAAAGATCACGTATGTCCTGGTGAGGTCATTAAAGCTACAACTGGATAAAGTAAACACGGTTGCCAACATTGTTTACCAGATTGGGAACATAATATGGAACACTTCGAATAAACGTTATATTTTTTATTCATTGCAGTCAACTGTACAGTAATGCCACTTACAAACAACTATCGTGATGTTCCTCAGCAATCTGGTGTTAACTCAGAGTGAAATACATTCGTTGTTTATCATTGTCATGCAACGTTGCATTCACGAAGTTTAATTTAGTTACTGTACTAAATGAACATCTGCTTAGAACTGCAACTGCCTTGAAGACGGTTTATGATGAAAACACATTCGGGTGCAGCTATCAGGATAAAATGTATAGCAGCTACTCGGATAAAAAATAGCCTCCATGAGAGCAGAATCACTTATTTCAGGTAGAGAGGCATTCCTTCAAACTTATTTACTAGCACTGAAGGTGTTGAATTTCGTTGAGCTGTTGATATTGCTCCCATTTTCTGGTGAATATTACCGAGCATATTTTCTTTGGCAGTATCTCTGTGGTGCATTGGCAAAAAAACAATGCGTCGAATCATGATGAAAGCCAGAGAAATGGGTCAGACAAAAGGTGATTATGCTTTTTTGTATCTCGACCTCTACAACACAAACCGTAGCTTCACGTGGACTGACGCAGATGACAGTCCCGCAAATGAAACTGGCAACGAGGAAGAACCTTCTTATTCATCAGGTACGTCAGCAGTTTCTGTCTTGCTTTCGCTCAAAAATTACAATGAAAATGCAATTTTCAGCAATGTTTTGGAAAACGCCAAAATTCCCAACAGATCTGTCTAATCTAAATTTACTTGACATTCATGTAGCAGCACTTTACTCACTTAAAAATTTTAGGTATGTTCTGTTTGAAAACAGGTGTTAGTTACCTGATAATCGAAAAAATTGATTGTAGCAATTTGCTAAATGGATTTTTTCTATCGCATGACTGAAATAAAACTATAGAGACTGAACTCGTGGCTAAACGTTTTAGTTGGAGTCATTCTTGGTAGACCTGTGCTCAAGTTGCCATCCCACTTAAGCTTTCGTTTGTCTTCGATAACATTACGACGTTCCGCTTTAATTATCAAGTAATACAAAAATTCATGACTTGTCTGGTGACCTAGGTCAGCAAGCAAACTGATAATGTTTAATGTATGAATCACAATGGTGAATTACGTAAAGAGACTATCTGCGCGGTTACGCTGTCCCAACGCTCAACGCCACTCTGCAGTTGAACAGCATAACACGTTTTTATAAATCAGCCTTATTGCCGAACGAAAACATTATGGAATTTATTTGATAAAATCCGACAGGGCTTGCTGTTTTACAATATCTTGATCTTTTTGCGATAAGTATAATTTTGTATCATAATGCTGGTGGTTAGATTGGTTGATTGTGTCTTAAGTGATGTACCACTAATGCAAAATTTATTTGCAATTTTGTTTCTGTGCAGCTTCAAAACAACGTTTTTTACTATCTTTATTATTTCCATTGTTAATTTACAATCTGAAATATCTTACTGCTCAGAAAATTTTCAAGATGAAAAAACTACAGAAGCGTTGAAGGCGCTCCATATCATTAGTTTAAGAAATCCCAAAAATGACGAATACATAACCTTCTCGGACGAAATCAAAGAACAACTAGCAATGTCAACAGACCCGGAAGTCAAAATATACGAAGAGTTGGTCCACGCTTTCTTGGCGGACTACTACGATGCAACGCTTCTCTTGCTATACGGAATATTTCGGTAAGAATTTAATTTTCCAAAACGAACAAAATTGAATGGTTGGAAACGAGGACTGAAAATATGGACAAAAAATTGAATAAAAGACGGTAACTGCAGTACACGTGATTATTTATAGCTGTTTGGCGATTTTCGCGGAAACGCTTCCATTAAAAACTTTGTGCTAAAGCAGGAACGAAAAATATTGTTTAGTGTAGTAATTGTTCTCGTACGAATTTGCAAACCACGTACTTGCTTGTATGTTGCAATTAAACATTTGGGTACTATTTGTACTGTTTCGCAAGCGGTGGAAAGCAAAAGATGAACAACTTAACTGTAAGGGCAAAGCATAAATATGTGAGCTCGCTTAACGTTTTGCGTACTCAAGCAAAATCTTTCAAACACCACAAAAGGTATCAGTTTTGAGGCAGGTATTTTTGATGCTCATCTGTGGTGGTGCTTCCCTGGTCTACAGGACTTATGAATTATCACCACAATCAGGGACGCTGAAGCAGCGGTGGGGCAGTGGGGGCAGTAAAAGAGTTGAGGTAATTGAAACTTATAAAAAACAAAAAAATCGTTACCGACACGCTTGTCACTGTTCAGCAATAATGTTTAGAGAAAATCATTCCGACTTTGCTGGGTGCGCGAATAGCTGCAATAAATTTGTTGCAAGTCGATCTTGAAAAAAACATGAGCTTACATAAGATACTGTTATGAAAAGGCACCTCCGCCCCCGTCGCCCCGCTTTTCAAAGGTTAGTACGGACAGTGTCACCGCTATGACCCAGCTCTACGGCGTCCCTGATCACAATGTGAGTGAAAGTGTCCAAGTTCAATTCATCATCATCCAAGTTGAAAAGATGGAATTTTTGTAGAGTTCTCCGTATAGCAACACAGTACAAACCAGGCGGTGGTGAAGTTCGTAAATTTCTTGAAATCGTGTTACTTCTTCCAGTAAAGGGACTTCGCAGCTACCCTAGGTAATCATATGACCAGTCACCGTCAGAAAAGTTTGTAAGGTAGAATCTTCCGTTCATACCAACGGGAAAGCGACCCAACTGTACTATGCACCAAACAATTTTGAACATGCGATCCCTTGAAAATTTTGCTTTCAGCAACATAACACATTACACTAAGACGCGACCAAACCAGGTCGGTGATGTAATCGTGTCACGTGGTGTTTGACCTGCCTCAGGACACTGCACTTCAGAATGTGCGCCTAAATCGTTGGCAACTTGATTAGTCTGAGCGAAAAGCAAATCAACTTATCGGTTTTTAATTATTTCATACTTTGCTTTTTAGTATGGCATGCAATCGCAGTCAACAGAGGAATGCGCATTCAGTGATGGTTTTATTTTTCAATTCTGGAAGGATCTTTGAAACGCAAAAAAGCGATTGTTTAATGGGATCAAACTTCAGTGATTAGTTGCTTGAGCATTTCACTACGTAGCATAACATACATTAAGGCTACCATAAAGTTCACAACCAAGACTCTTTTTCCGTTTTTAATTTAATTAGAGAAAGTGGCTTGATAGATTGAATCTTCCCTGCAGTAAAGAAGTTTATATTTTTGGTTTCATAACAGAAGTCTTTGCGACGGAACCACGAAGTTTCTTAACGGAAAGGCATTCGCCGCGTCCCTTTGGGACGTGAAGTTTCAAAGTCTGGGAAGAAATATAACAATTAATGAGAACGGAGATCCTTACATGGATTATTCTCTTTTAGATTTCAATGCAGCAACCAAAACGTTTGAGGTGAATTGCATGTATCCGGATTTTACATTTTGTAGGCTTCTTCTTAGCAGATGCTTTTCATTCAATAGATTTTGGTGGAGGCGGCGTACGTTATAGGGGAACGATTTAAAAGAACACCTTGGCTTATAGTTTGATTCTTTTAAAATATAGTTTAGCTGTGTAATATTTCGCCTGACGCCTGCTTCATTCTTGATGTTTTGTAAACGTCTAAGAGTTTATCTGTCGACTAAGAGCATACAACCGTATTTTCTGGATTTTTGAACGGTGCTTTTACCTTCCAAGTGCAAAAATATGTGCTATTCTGATATTTTGTCTGTGTCGAACTATAAGTGCAATCTCCATCACCATGAACACCGGACGCACGTGCAGTGCAAAATTCATATATCATAATTTGAGCACATGACACAAGTAAATCGGGTTATTAACTGGAAATCAGCTGACAGTGCTTTTATCTTACCTTAAATTTACGTGAAAATAATATGAAGAGCGCGGAGAAGGATTGTTCCACAAGATTTTCCAGTTCGTATAAAATTGGCTAAAAAGTCTTGGTGTGTTCCCAAAATCGTTACTGAACTCGCTGAAATGTAGGATACGCGTCGTGAGCACTAGGCGCTATAGGAGAAAACTTTAAAGAGTATTTAGGATAAAATGATGCTGAAGAATTTGACTAAAATAAAGCGAGCTTTGAGATTGTTTCAAAACTTGTTATTGCAAAAACTTACATCTATTGTTAACATCATAAGCAATGCCGGATTAGCAGTAGTAGCAAATGTAGCAATTGCTACGGACCCCGCGCTTTTGGCGGCCCCACGGTCATTTGTGTTAAAATGCTCTTTACTATATGCAAGAGTTGATGTTAGATTTACGTGCCCGAGGCAAACTCTCAGAAATGGGGCCTTCTGTTTTGCACATGCTATACAGAAACTTCATTGGTTGAAAGCAAGTAAAATTTGTCATTTTTTCTAGGAATCTGCTGTTCACAATAGTAAATTGTTTGAAGTCATTTGATTTTAAATTGTTCCTTGTCTACACATTACAGTTGTTGAAGGGCCCCTTTTGGCAGATTTGCACATAATTTTTGCTTTATTTTGACAAACATATGACTTGCTTCAGAGCTAATAATGTGGCTCTAGAGCAGTGGTTCATAACCGGGGTGACGTCAATAAATTTTGAGGAGGTTCGAGCCCTTTAGCGCTCTATACCATGGAAAGTTTGACCAATAAATTTACCAATAAATATATTTTTTACAACTTATTTAATGTCAGGGGACTTGAAACAAAGCCAAATCACTTGAGGAAGGCGTGGTAAAGAAAAGGTTAAGAACCACGGCTCTAGAGTGATTAATATGCTTTGTAATGAAACAATGCAAAAAGTAAGTTCAAACCTCTCAAAAGGGGCTCTCATGGCATCTCTGAAAGAGGTGATTCAAGACGACCGTCTCGTTTACCTCCCTTAATATCCACCCCTGATTATACGTACGTAAATAATTTTTTCTGGTCAAGAAGTAATTGTTTTGCTAAATTTGTCGTAATCATTTAAGCGAAGTTTTCTGTTGAATGCTTTTACTTTAGACTACTGTCATTTGAAAATTAAAGTATTTTATAGTTATTTGCAACATTATGGGACCACTCAAGCAATGAGGCCAATAGGCAGGAATTTCTAGATATTTCTTAACTGTATTTTTATATATGGCATCTTTTAAAGATATTATTGCATCACATTAACGTGTTCTATAAGTTGCGTTACTTTTTGGTACTTTCAAAATGTTTTGACTAGTGGTGCCAAACCCGAGGTTTTGTGTCCATGCAGATCTGGGATTTGCAATGCCTTTCTGCGGGTTTCTTCTTTTGTGTATGCTTTTCTGCTACCCCTACAAATCTATCTTCGTGTTCTTTCATGTATTAATGCGCCCCTTGCTACCGCCATGCATAAGTCTGGTGCGTCGCGTGTGGGAGTGAAGACGTTATATAACAATCCGGGTTTTTCTTCTCAAGATCTGTGGTATTACAATTTAATTGCGTAGCGGTGATTTACGATAAGGTATGGTTGATTAAACTTTATTTTTAGTCTCATATTTTTTATCTTGTTTTATCAAGGTACCTTAGTCTTTATCATAACTGATGAACAAGCAACTGACCCTGTAACTGTATAAGCTGTAAATATCAGCTAGGTGCAATGAGTTCAAGTGACAGAGATACTAATGAAGCAAGCCCAAAGAAAAAGATTAAGCGGTACACAGCAATTTGAAGGCAGAGTTGTTCAAGGATCAAGGGATCTCAAAGGTTAGCTACAGAAAGACACTAGGAATGAAGATTTAATCATTGTAAATGCTGGCAGATCACCGTCAGAAATGCAAAAAATCCATGTTACTGCGATAGAATAATTCCAACACACATGACCAAGTTACAGTATACACACATGCACTGGCACGTTTTGTGACTTACAGATGGCCAGATGTGGCAGAAAGTATAAAGAAACACTAATTAATTTTCAAACACCTAGTCTCCACAAAAACCAAGTGGTTTCATTCACTTTTCACGCCACCGAGTGGCTCTCCTAACACAAAAAAATTTTTTAAAGTTTTTTCATCACTAGCGGGCGGTAGCGGCCCGGTGGTTCAACCTTAGCGACCCGCCCAAAAACGGACCATTAGCGGCCCGTGCCATCTCTACTTCCAGGCAGAAACGCTACAACAGACTGACAATAAAACGCCTCCTGACCAATCCAAGGAAACGGGAAGTGTACAGGATAACATTAAAAGTCGCAGTAGCCAGGCACGATCAGTCAGGGCAGGAAATTACATCGTGACTCTGAAGCAATGTTTGAAGCAGTCTCCAACGAAATCCACAAGACGTTAGTCCCAGGAGACGGTTTGTTGACTTTTCATCACCCGCTTTTTCATCACGTGACAATTAATCACTGACATTTAATCACTAGATAATCAATCACGCGACAATTAATCACTGACATTTCATCACTGGATAGAATATAAACACAGTGTTAGTTGCATCTGCATATCTTTTTCAAGTCTTTTCATGAAAGTCCATGATATTGAGTGATGACAATGAAAACTTTCAATTGAATTCGTTGTTCTTGCAATCCCCCCAGACGCAGTTTCGAATTATTCCATCTTTCTGCTGGGAAGATGGTATGGGGCACCATTCGTAAAAATATATCTGACAGATTTAGCACAAAAACTGCTATCTCTGCGCATATTTAGCTATCTCTGCGCAGAGATGGCTATCTCTGCGCGCATTTAGCTATCTCTGCGCAGAGATAGCTATCTCCGCGCAGAGATAGCTAAGTATGCGCAGAGATAGCAGCTTTTGTGCTAAATCTGTCAGACAGAATATTTTTTACGAACTGCGCCCCATACACCAAAGAGCCAACTGTCAATCTTTTCGTAGTTTACATGTCAAGCCACCTAAACTTAAAACCCTATAAATCTAAAACCAGTGGATTACGTGGATTAAATGTTTGAGTAATTAAGTGTGTATGTATTGATCTGTCTAGTGCAGTGGTTCTCAAACTTTTGCTGATCGCGTACCATTTGTGGCTCCCGTACTCTCATCACGTACCACCTTGTTCCAGGAAAAGTCAATTTGCCAAATATCATTCGATCAAAAGTCTGGAAAA
>JGI24021J15306_10000578_pt1 | contig 29306 bp, 18 predicted proteins | sample Ectturendosymbi1_FD_15306 | JGI IMG/M metagenome (IMG submission 15306) | reverse complement strand
TTTTTTTTTTTTTTTTGCTGTTTTCAACACCAAAGCTTGAAATTAGCAGGCAACACAGGAAAACTTACGTCATTCACCACCTCGAAAAACGTTTTGCCTTTGAGATTCACTGGGAACTTTACTTCGAAATCGGCAATAGAAGTGTAGATTGATAGCGTACTTGTTGGCCTGATCAAAAATAAACCATTAATAGCAACAAAATAAAAAGAAGTTTTCGAATCTAAAAAGAAAACAAATTTTCATTGACAACTCTTTCACAACTTTCTCTATGTTTTTACTTAGATTAATTTGATACTAAACAGATATTATAGACAAATTGTATACAAGTCCGTAGCCAAGTTTTAAGGTTTGGTGGGGCGAAATACATTTTTAAGGGGCAAGATTTTCGTTTTTGTTATATGTTAGAAACAAATTTTCCTCGGCACAAGAACAATTTGGGGGGCACAGAAATAATTGGGGGGAACTGTCCAGATTGTCCACCGCGGTTATGGGTCTGGTTGTAAAGATGTTTTCTCCCCACGTACGTTATTGTCACTTTCAGCTTTGACAATATCAGTTAGTGTTGTATTATGAGATTTTTTTCTTTCTCTTAATACAACAGTAACTGACTTTATCTAAACCTGACCCAAATTTTGAGTAGATTATTTGGAACCAGAAAAGCTGGTGAAAGCAGAAATAGACTTAAAAACGCACTATTTCAACTTCGCTCAAGAGGAATCGTATCATATAGCTACATTTCATGAGGTAACTAGCGAGATTAGAAAGATTGTGCGTATGTTACAGTTGGCCTAAAAATATTAGCAACTATCGATATTAGCAACCATCGAATCACCCCACAGCAGGACGTGAGAGTGTATGTGTATGGCTAAACCTGCCGGCAGTACTGTAGCAACCTGATAACAGGAAAAGCAATACTGTAACAACGCGCTTAAAATTTTCATTCTACGATTGACGTCGTTGCTTACAAAAACAGATCTGCTGTATTTCGAAATGTTTTTGTTGCTTAAATAGTTTGCGTTTATTTAGGACATCATCAAACAGCTGAGTCCGTTTACATGAGGATCTTACTTCACAACGCAGCTTTCCTTACGATAAGTGCATTTGGTTCATTTGGTTGAGAGCCGGGTAGTTCTTTTAGCAGAGTTGCTAATCAAGTCCTCAGTGATTAGGGTTTGCAGATTTTATTGCAACACAGACTTCTTCGTTTGTGGGTCTAGCAAGACTGGCTTGATTGAAAAAGAACGTGCTTATTTGCGCAGTTACCAACTTTCCAGAAAACCTCATTTCGTTATTTACGCTTTTGCAGCAGTCAACCACATTACGATTTAAAGTGGTCAGGCAACGGTAGCCCCATCTGGTTATGTCAGTTTTTATCTCAATTTTGAAAAGACTTTAAACACACTTATTAAACTGATTCCTTCAGTAGCTGATTTTTTCGAAGCGTTCTCTCGAGGTGCCCATCAAAATATGCATAAGCTTTGTATTTTTTGAGTAAAAGGGGGTTTACTGCTAAGATGGCAGTGGGTTGCTGACGTGTGATAGCTGCTGTACAATATCTGATATCTATTGTCATAATGTTTAATGGACGAGCAAGCTTGTGGTAACTCTGTTCCATGACGGCATTCGCCAATAAGACAAGCTGAGACGACGTGGTGGCTCATAGTTAAACTCCGTTGCACTTTTGCCACTTTGGCAGGAGTCACCTGTGTTCCTCCCACGGAACAAATATATCTGTACTTTTTTCAACATGTATTTCAAAATAGCACAAGTTTGCTGTCTGGGTCAGATGAGCTTAAAATGATTGCCGAATTGTTGAAAAATACGTCTGTGCTCCTGAAATGTCGTTAACCATTTTGGCTGGTGTTTCCAATAGACTCAGGTTTCAAGAGTTACCTGAGCAGGATACAGAAAGGATGCTCGTTTTCAGAATTACTCTTTATGTCACTTGACATACTTGACATTGTCAACACCGAAATGTAGCAATAAGTCGTGAAAGCTTGGAGCAGATTCGCAAATATGCATAGGGATCTTCGGATAATAGAAAAGGAAAGCCACACACATTTCACTGCCTGTACTTAGTCCACCCTGAAGAAAACGAAAAATAAAGTGACTGTTAAATTTCAAGTAGTACAGCCATGACTGACAATGAAGTTATTATCATCCACGTACACATGAAGAAATTCAAAGCACGCTTTTTGTGGTAACAGGTCTTATTTTACATCAATTTTTTTACAGAGGTCCATCCGCGGAAAAGAATCATGCACAATGATTTTCAAAATGTATGTGCATTTCTCACTGAGTACGCATCATCAACTTCTATCGAAATAGAATTTAAGGTCACAGAAACTTTTTTCAAACTTTCAGGTCACAAAAAACTTGAAAACGGTATCACTTTGTGCAAAACAACTCGAACGCAAAAGTTCATTATGTGGATTTTTACAGCAATTTTCAATTGTTTTGTTTTTTAGTTATAAACGTGTTTGTTAGAATTTCTTATTTTTTCTCATATTGAAATTCTTGTGAGAAACATGCATCACAGGCGGTCATTTTGGTTTCAAAAGAAAGCTTGTTTAAGCGATAAGTAAAAGTATTTTGAAATCAGTGGCAATGTTGGTGAAACACTGTTGCAACTTGATGGTTTGCTGCATATTTTAACTTGAATCGCAGCTACAAATTCCTTTTTGTTCGTAAAATTCTCAGAAAAAAGAAATGCAAAGCGTTAAACTCTTCACAAACAATTTCCTTGAGTTTATCGTGCAGCAAAAGAAACGTATCCAACAATCTTGTCTTGATTTATTTGTTTTTCGCAATTCGTTTTCCTCACCAATTCTACACATTCTAAAATAAGTTGATCACTTTCATTGGTGGATGTAGGATGAGGCAAGCGAGGCTTTTGTCAACCCCTCCCTTCTTTCAATTAATCATAAAACGGGCTGTAAATTGGACTATGATCATCAACAGAAATTTTTCAAACTATTTTTACTGTGTCCTTCACGTTGTTACAAATATGCTACTTTTTCGCCGAATTTCTCTCTTTTTTAATTTAGTTGGAGGGTAAATTTTGGATTTGGCAAGTGGTGCATCTTTGGGCATATGTTTTTGTAAAATTTAGCTACACTGGGCTATATTTTAGGTGACATTAGATCCAGCTTAAGGTTTGCGTAAGTCTTTTCTCCTTTAAATTATGCCTGAATAGTCTATTGTAGAATACATCTGCATGTTCTTATGACAAGGTCATCGCAAATGTTTTGTTTCCTAAATTCTTAGATCCACAACTGATGGCTTTGCACGGTAAACTAGAACGGAAAGACTCACCAAAGTGATTTTAGTTCGATGTTTGGAATTATAATTGCAAACAACTTGTACGGCATCACCTTTTCGGACAATCCTCTCCTCGGGCAAATGTCTTGTTTCTTGAAAATTAAAATCATAAGATCTATCTTGAGCGATTTGTGGCAGCTCTGTGCCGTTCCTAAAAAATCAAGAACTTCTTATTAAAACTCAATCAGCATTCTCACAAGAAAGTTCTTTGTTTCTGTTGGCTTGGAAGAATTTCCTGCTGCGCATAATAAAATAGAATCTCTCCTTGTTTCCAAAAGATAAGCTTAATGAAAACCAAATGTTTCGAAGCTTTGCTTATGACTTTCTACCTAAATTCAGTATCTTGAGACGAGCTTTTATTGATGTGCACTTCTCCCAGTCGTTGCACAACAGTGGGTCTTGCAGATAAGCTGGCTTCCTTCTTTGAATGTAATCTGCACCATGAAATTCCTGATAAATAATCTCCTATTTGTTATTTATTTTAAATTACTTGTTTTGCTCAACCGCTTCGGCGGAGGTAATAAAAAAAAGGTTACGTAATACTTGTTCCCACAGCTGCTGCAGGTTAAACTTTCGCTCCTTTAAAAATTGCAATGACAATTACTTGGTTTGTTTAAACCGTTTAAAAGCGAGAAAAGTTTGTTTAAACCGCGCTTGGGTTGAAATAGGTTTGTTTAAGCCGCGGTTTGGTTGAAACAACGGTTTGGTTCAAACGGGTTCTCAAAATTCCGTAGAACATCATTACGTAACTACCACCAAAATACACTGAAACCTCGCTTCATGACTCTCTCGGTATTCAGATGAAATAGTTGCGGTATCTCAAATGTTCTTAACGGTCACCAAGGTCAAACCTGGAAAAACCCTGCAAATAATGGCTCTTGCCATTGACGGTAATTTTCCACGATCTTACGATGCTTTTCACAAAAACACAGTCATCATTGGAAAAGTTCCTTCTCGGAAAAATTGTACACCGCGGGACAACACATTAGACTGCAGACCACAAGCAACTTTGAATGAACAAATTTTGAAAACTATTTCTTTGAAAGTCAGCCGTTGCTTAGAAATGTACCTAATGTGTCGGACAGTCAGTCCTCTTCCCAGCAAATGTGAGTGAAGCAGGACAACAAAGAGGTTAATCTTTTGTCGGCCTGCCAGATGCATCGCCTGTATTGGAGTAAAGATATTTACCTTGAAAATTCTACGTTTTACATTCAAATTATTTGGGTTTCATAAAATACATATTCACCATGAATCAAGCGTGGTAATCATCATCATTAACGGCCAAAGAAAATGAGAATATGCAAAGCAAAGGATTTTGTTTTAGGTTTTTGAACTTTTTCATCAAAGAGTACATGTGCTGTACAGTAGTACATATTCCTTCATGAAGTTGAATCTGCAATACGTTGTTACATAACTGCTCACCCTTGCATGAAATAAACTTTAAACAACTCTGTACCGACTGAAATATTCCACCGATGAACTTCAGTAGATGTTTATAATAACTACTTAACAAAGGAAACTAACTATAATACACTGTTATAAGCTGTGTATGATGTATCGGAGTCGTGATTTGTGACGAGTAGCCTAAGCAGGGATCCTCTTTTTGCTGAATCACTGTGGCTATTCGCAGGTTGAAGCTTATAATGACCCTGTCCAACATCGCAAAGGGAACTCTCCTGATCTGAATTTGAATATCATATTTGAGCGCGTGAGTGGTTTGGGGAAGGATAGCACAGACCCTGTCTTTCTTGTAATGCACACAGAAACTAATGAAATCCAAAGAGATTAGATCTGGAGAATGTGCAGTTCAATTGCGGTCCGTAAGGTTGGAGAAGAACCTGTCTCCATGGAAGTAACGATGGAAGTATTCGAGTGAAGCATGGGAACAATGATGTGTTGCTCCTTGCTGCTGATAAATCAAAATATCTCTGTCACCTATGTCCATTATTCGCTTTCGCGTCAGTACCGGGTAAACTTTCTTCTCATTAGTTCAATATACCCGCTGTGTTCACAGTTACCGGACGTCCATCAGCATCCTCCAACCAGTATAGCCCGATAATGTCATTACGACCCAACGCGCACAAAACCGTCACTTTCTCCACACCAAGTTGGTGTTGCTCAATGAGGCTGAACTTGAGCCCAAAACGTATATTCTGTTTGTTCATGTAGCCACTGAGGTGAAAATTTCCTCATCACTGAAAAAATGAAGTTCATGAAATCAAGTTGGTCTTTGATTCTCTGACTGATGGTTTGCCCGTGGCCGGCCACTGCGACCTCTATGCTCTCATGGACACTTCCTGTTTCCCTGAATTTGTCCGGGAGACGCTTTATAGTGAGTCTGCTTGGAGTGTTCTGCCTATAAAATCCCTCCGAAACTATCGTTGAATTTGGGCAAATGATTTCGTCGCAAAATAGGTCTTTCCAATCTTGACACTCTCCTGCACGGAATTTCTTCCTGCTTAATCCACTGAAGCTGGTACATTTATTCGAGCTCTACCAATTATTTACCTGGAAAACGGAAACCTGGTTAATTTGATATGAAATGATAGCATCTGGCGATATACTGAAATGGATACAACATTTTAGACAAACCTACATGACCCGAGAGGTAATTGCAACAATACAGATTTCAATCTTTTGTCTGTTTTGTGTATAAGAATGCGAACATAAATCAGTAATCTATGGTATCTTCCATTGCAATACCTTATTAATAGGCATGCAGTATGTTTAATTATTGCCTATTAATAGGCCATAATTGCATTGTGCTTTTGTCTCAAGTCGTAAGGGCTGTATCTTCTAAAATAACTTCGAGTAAACAGTACTATTTGTAACATTTTCATGTTCCAAAATTTACGCAAAGTCAAGAGTTCTTATGGCACTAAAATGTCACCAAAAGTAAAACAACATTTCAAGATCGCATGCCCCAACGTTGCTTCTCAAAGCTATGTTTGCCAGGTTATAGTGGAGTCTAAAAAACTTGATCCATACTTGATTTCTTGAAAGAGATGTTGGGTACTATTGGAGGTTTTCGACTTGAACGAACATTTCATCTTGAACGAACATTTCAAACATTTCAGGAAGATTTCGACTTGAACGAACATTTCAAACATTTCAGGTCTACATGGCTTCAGAACCACATATTTCTTTCCAAAATAAAGCATTGATTTTCTCGTTGTCGCGGTCTATAATGATACACTAAAGAGAAAAAGCGGCCAAAATCTTGATGATACATTTTCTGCTGCCCCGATAGCAACATTCCACTCTGTTGTATATACCTTAAAAGCTGTCCAGTACATTTCATTCGCTCATTCATTTCACAGACATAACGTTGAAGTCAATCTTGCTGCGCACAGCTGTAGGCGCAGTTCATGTGACATATGTGCGCCGTTTTACATTACATTGCTTCAAAGATGAAATGACTTAAGCACCTTCTTATAGATTGGTTTCCCCAAAACCTCCAGAAAATTCCGCACAAAAGCTGAATTTGCCGTATAATAACAAACGTGGGATTTTTAAGCAAAAGGTTTCCACGTTTGCGAGTTGACATGGTAACCAGTAGCCAACAAACTCAATCAAGTGGTTTTTTTTCTTGTCAAAGTTTCCATTCTAAAATTTGACCACTCATAGAGCACTACGCAAAGGTTTAGCTTTTAATTTCTTACTGAAAGCATGAATTCCCTTGGGTTAAATCAGTGTCGCGAGTAATAACTCTCTTCGCATATATGCGGCGGATTCGAATCCTTTTTGCAGAGTACATTTCACTTTTCATGGTACATACTAAAATTGTGTCAATCGATTCGTGTTTTGTAACAAAAGTTTTTCAGTGTATATTCCGAATTTCCACTAGTTTTAGGTGCATATGTTTGCCCTGGGGCATTTTCGTCATTATAATACTCTATCTACTTTGTGAATTTGTGAACAAACATTTTTTGATCAAACAGCCTTGTGACATGAAAGCAGAAATCCTATTTTTAATATTTCAAACAATCAGATAATGTGGTGAAAGGGGTTCAATTAAAACTGCGAAACAACCATGATTTCTACAATTCTGCAGCTTTTCCTCCGCAGATCATCCTACATAGCAGAGAACGGGCCTAAAATTCCAACTGCACTTTATTCACTGCATGGATACTGAAGAAAACAGCATGGAGTTGTTCAAATGCATCTCACCGAGCCTAGATTGCACAATAAGAGACAAATTGTACTCATACACATAACCGTTCAAAAATGATCGGACAAAACAGATCAATGTGCCATCAACTGAAAAATATACGACAAATGCTTTGCATCCTTTGAGTCTGTGCTGATGCAGTGAACCTTCTTTACGCAAAATGGTGTGGATGCACAAGCACTTTAGAAAATGAAAAATACTTTTCAAACTTGCCAAATTAAGAAAGCTACGCGAGTTTACTGTTTGTAGTCTATATTATTGAAAGAAAACTTTTTGTTGCTACACAGCCCGGGAAGTTTGTGTGGAAAGCGTAACAGCCACAAAAACAGAAAGTAACTCAAATCAGAAAGCAAAACAAACGACAATCATTTTAATTCGGAAGCTCAAAAACAATTAAATGAAACTTACACTCGACAAACACTGATCAGTGCATTCGCTGGAGCTGAAGAACGATTCAATTTTCGAAGGAATAATTTGCTGAAGTCCCGAAACAGTATGCCCTGCTATAATTACTCCAGTGTCGTGTTGGCGAAGGTTTGGAGTGTATGTTATTCTTAGACCAGATGAATCCACGATACCTACAAATGCAGTATAGACAAAGTTATTTTTATATGTAGCTTTGCCAGGTTTTGTATGAACCAAGAATAAGATGCAAACACACACAAATGAAACTTTTAAAATCAAACGTTTGGTTAGCCAAAATGTCAAAAACAGCCGATTGTCGTAACGGTCCAAAAATGAAAACTTACGGGTATTTAAAAAGTTTCTTTACAAAAAATTACTTTCCAGGAATAACAAAAAAAGCTCCAGAATATAAATCAAAAAGTTCTTGGCTGGGTGCAGAAATTTTTTTTCTTCCAACCAGTATATTTATATTTTTGGAAAACGATTCGCAACCGAAAAATGTTGACTACACTAAGTCCTAAGGTTCTTCAAAAGCATCCAAGCTTTTACAATCTTTACTATGAAACAATTATCAGAAAATTTATAATAACCTTGCTTGAAAACGCCAAAGCAGTTCTAAATACTTATATCTTTAAGTAGCTGTATTTCATCATGACTCTGTACGTTTTAGATTGTTTTTACAATCGAAATGATGCACTACATCTTTTGCTGGACTCAGAAAAAGTTCGTGGAATATCGTAATATTTCACCGATTTTTTTGTCAGGATTGTCGTAATGTGTTTCCATGACAACATACTTTGGATCTTCGGCGGTCCCTAGCGGGTACCCAGCATGAGGAGGGAAATGAAATCCTGCAAACAAAAGTTTTTGTGCGATTATAGTGTAAAACGCAGACATCAAAAATGTAAACAAAGAAAAAATAAGAGCGTTAGGAATTCCATGCATTTTCTCAAATGTCTGTATGAAATGCAAGATAAAATGTAAGTTTTGTGAAAGTATTTTAAGTCACTGCTTTGTAATAAAACTACTGTATTATACATTTTCTAAAGAAATTTTAGAGCAGCGCCTGGTCTAACTACAGCTATCCTTTGGAAACAACGAAGAGAGATGAAGTGTGTGTAATGTAATCCTGGATATGCAAAATAGGTCAGGATCGACTGCTGTATTCTTGTCAACAAAAAGTTTACCTTTATATTTTGCTCCTCCCGATTACAACCTCAGAAGGCTTGATTTTGAAAGCCATCAGTGAAATTAAACGTGAAACAACTTGAAACATTTTTTCAAAACATTAAATAAAATCATTGAAATCAATTGAGGTACCCAAATAGCGTTTTTGCATCTAAGTATAAAAAACGTGCTTATTTCTGCATAAGTAGCAGGGAAGAATTTCACCAGCGACTCAATTGAATGAGATGAAAACATGAAGGACTAATTTACTTCAGATTGTTCCCTCTTGACCTAAAATTATTAACCTTCAGTCAAACTTGTTATGTCAACAACAAACTACGCTTCAAATTTATGTTAAACTTCAATGAACGTTTTGCAAAGGCAATACAAGCTGTATAAATTTCCTCTGACACCTCAGCGCCTTTATCAAAACAGCAATTCAACTGTTGCTTTTCACATATCGTGAGTGTTATTGCATTTTTTACTTTGCGATTTGTTTTGATGCAAATTGTTTTGCTATCGGTATTGCCTGAAACATAACTCACAGTTTGATAAAGTCTGTTGTTGACATTTGGTTAGTTCTGTTTATTCAAACACGTTTGTTCCTTAATTCGTTCATCGTAAAGCAGTGAAATGATTCAATTATGTTCAACTGCAAATTGAGATATTGCACTTTCTTTGCTGGAGGAACGCTGAGGCATGAAAAATCGTTGAATGTACCATAACGCATAACACTGCTAACCAATAAACCAACTTAATGTAACAAAAACAAATTCACTAGAGTTCTGTGACGCAAAAAGTTTTATTTAATTTTTGAAAATCTTGCAACATGTACCCGATCAAAGGGTCTGGCTACTGTACATATTAACAACCAATTGAACGTGTTCATTAAGTTATAAACAAGTGATCCCATTGTACTTGTGACGTACTGAAAATTGCATAACCAATTATAACCAACCAGAAGAAATCTCACATTGCACAGTGGTGGCACAATATCAACCAAAAGCTAACAAACATTACAAATTCTTGAATTTACGCGTTTTTTTATCTGTAAACAAAATGGAAAAGTTTTGACAAATATATTTGTTTGCAACGGATTAGTTTTTGGTTTCGATTGCACAAATATTTTACAAAACAGTTTTGCTCTAGCAAACGAAAGAATTGCCTATCTTGCTCAGTGTCAATCGCCAGGAACGATTATCATTTTTAAATATTTTTCTTGATATATTTTTCCTCCTACACCATCGCAATGTGTTCGCATGGAAAGAACTTCGGTATTTATTCGATTGTTAGCCGCCCTTGGTTGTAAGCGGCACGTAGTGGTGTTAAAAATTAATGTAACCGGTCCTTGATTGCAAGCCACACTTGAGCATAGGTCGCCAAAACCTCTGAGATACTTTCGTGCGTTTGCGCGTTTCCTGTTTCTGACAACCCTGGTTATGATGTTTACATCACTTCTACAACTGCCTTGTTTCATTATAGTCCCTCCTGTGATGGAGTGTGCAAGTGATGCTGAAGAGAAGAAATGCGGAAAGCTAGTTTGGTCGACAAAACGTAGCCTGGGAAAGGCTGAGCGTATCTTTTAGCTAGACCATTAGATAAGATAAAGAAAAAACATGTTTGCCGCCCTTCGTTGTAAGACATCCTTAGTGGTAGTCCGCACGAAAGGATGAAAAAAACTTTGTAGGCTGCGGCTTATAATCGAACAAATACAGAACTAAAACCAATAAAAAGAGAGAAACACTTACGCCGCCACCGATTGCCCAAGCGTGTATCACGAGGTCGCAAGCCTGGAGGTCACTTGGCATGTTTGGAAGATGACACTGGACACTTTTTCCGATAGACTCAGTTTCCTGAAATATAGACTGTAGCCTATTATGATCCAGGAAAAATACATCAATATCAGCCCCCAAAGAAAAGGTAACTAATTCCAATCTTTTTTATATTTTGCCTTTATCACGTCAGAGCGTACAGTGAAACATACTTAAAGTTTTTTGCAAACAACAAGCAGAGTTTGATGAAGGTTTCAGGGGTTTGTCTATTTTTCTGGAGATCCAAAGTTTCCAACCACATGTGAAAAGACTCAACTTTAATTTATGAAACTTTTTGTTGTTGTCAACGCTTAATCGTATACCGTTAATATTCGCATGTTATCAGGAATATCAGGCAACAGATTTTAACGTTTCGCACTCACCGTCACGTTAGAGACGCATTGGTATAAAACAATGTGATGAACATTCAGTTCATTTCCTCGCTGCACAACGGGCTCCACCTGTAGATTGACAAAAGCGCAAATTCATTCCCTCAACCAGTGGTTCTTGACCGGTGGAAAATTGTATTCATGCAGTGGGAAATTCATTCTGGTTTGGGGCAGTAGCAAACTGTCTTAAGTTTTACTCCCCGATGTAGTAAATCTGATTATTTAGTCGCAAAATTATTTGTTTCAAATAAACACTTATTTGCAAACTAGTGCATTGGTTTGCAATTACTACATTTTTGGTGTTGAACAATAATCAAAAAATCACAATCGAACAACGACCATTGTCATTTAAAGGTAGCCACGGTGGTTAAAGATAGGCAGTTAAGTAAGCCGTTAGGAGGAATTATAGGTAAAAATGATGATTTTAGTGAATTAAGGATAAATTGAAGTTTGACGAAAATTAGGTTATGCTATGTTGGAACACGTTAGGTTAACAAGGAACTGAGAAAAATGGATTTGAACGGACAATTTTTTTTCTGTGAAATATGCCAGCCTACTTTTTGACAAATCACCACTTTTCGGAGACATCTAGTGTAATGGAAAAATGTCGGCTAATAGGCTAAAATACAAAGAAGACTACTATACTTGTCTCCAGAATAAAGAAGAAGATATTCCGCAATGTGTGTTGTGCATCAAAAGGCCATTTGAAACCATTCCAGCTCAAACAGCATGATACTCGCAAGGAGCAACTTAGTCACTTCAGTACCTCAAGCCTACAAAACGTTGTTTCAAACGTGTCAGGCTCGATGCAGGAGGTGCACTTAACCAGGCAAATTTTCCATCGTTGAGGCATCCTTTGTCGTTGAACTTCGCATTGCTAAGGTGCAAAAGTTTCATACCATTGCAGAAAAGTTGGTGAAACCATGCCTCCTGGATTGTGCTAAAATAGTTTTGGACGACAGGACTTGCAACAAGTTGAAACAAGTTTCCCTCTTCAACGTCACAATCAAGAGCAGAATCATCGAAATGTCTAGCGATACTTATTCCAGCTCACTTCAGGAGTAACATCTTCAGCTTACATTTGCAATTCAGCTGACTGTTGTTTCTTCGGCTGTTGTTATAAGGCTATAGCTCGCAACAAAATCCTGGACTTGAAGGATGACTTGCGCTGCATGCTTTCTACCATTAGCCCAAGGGTGCAAAATTTTCTGTGAATGTTAGTAGCGCACGCGTAAGTTTTGCTATCCAGCATTCATGTGCATAAAGTATAAAACGTAAAGAAAAATGCTTGCGCACTACAAGTTTTTGGTCACGTGGCGAGAGTGTGTGACTGCATTTTTGCAACCCTGCATTAGCCTAATTCTCGCATCGAGATGTTAACAAAGAGAAAGCGATCGTAAAAATCACATAAAATGAGCACTTTTGTGTTTGATGCAATATGATGCTGTAAATCGTTACATCTGTTGCGCGAAGTCTATTCACCACAGAGATAATACAGCCGTGCTACTGGCTAAACAGCATTACGTAAAACATTGTAACTAAAAATATCAGAAGGGAAATTCGAACTTCGTCATTGGCCTTAGTGGGAATCTAGGCCGAAAAAGTTAAGAACCGCAGCCCTAAACTGAAGCAAAATGACGCACGAATTAGCAGTTGTCAAGCGAACGGAACGTGTTCAGCCGAGGCCCGTAGTAAACATATTTATCACGACGGCCTTTCGCACGTTTTTCAGAAGTCGTGACCTTTCATTTTTAAGCATAGTGGTTCCGCTTGAACAACTTGTGAAGAACATTCCTAAAAGATCGAGATGCTGTAGAAGTGCAAACAGACAGCAGACTGCGTACTTGTTTACCGACATAATAGCAGCCTTATATTTTCCTCAATATGGAGTTGTTGTCTTGCTCCACAATCGGAGGATGACAGTGTTCCAGTTTACAGCTTAGTTATATGTGAACGACGCTGTGTGCAGTTTTTTATTTGCTGCACCTTGTGCTTTGGTATAATCATCTTAGTCTTTAACTTTGCTTGCTTTCTTTGCTCTTGCTTTAACCTTTCAACTTTCCACTTCCAAGCATTGCTTGCAGATTTCAAGACTGAGGATGCACAGTGTTACGTGAAAGCGACTTCCCATTAAAAATACGTTTTGATCGATTCAACTCCGTCGCTTTTGTGGAGAATATTAACTTGAATACAGATATGATCAATGTTACTCATGGACAGCTCTATTTGACATGCGCAGGGAATTTCAAGCTTCCATCAAGAAACAGCGTGAAGCGAAGATATTTTATCGTGGATTTAACACACGTGTATAAGTGTTTCAAAACAAATTTAAAATTTAGAAAACATCGCAACCGTGTGATGTTATCAGTTTCAAGTCTGAGTTTTAGACGTCAACAAGTACACATACAGGACAACTTCATGTTCAAGACTCTTGCGATAAATGCTGGTGTTTTGCGCTCAAATGCAATTATTACATAACAAACCTCTCACAATTAATCAAGCGATGTTACTTTCGGTCACAGCGACAAGTATGCCTTGTCCATTCATTTTTATAGAAAATACGCCAGCAGTGTGGTAACATAATTGACGAAACAGGTTGAAAAATATAAACTACAAGAAAAAACAGAACACGGGTTGATAAAAAACTTCTGATGTGCAGTGTTTGAAAATGTTTTTTAATGGGCTTGAATCTTTGTTTGGGAGACTAAGCCCCCAAACCCCCCCCCCGGTACTGTTCTTTCCAAAAACCTAATTCACGTTTTATGATAGCCTGGTAAGAAACAAAATGTGCGTAATTGTGCAAGGAAATCATCATTGTTCTTCCATAATATTGAATCAAGACAAATTTTGATATTAAAGAAAACAGCTTTCGCTGTAATCTGGAAAGTTACTTGGCAAAGCCTGTACTAGCATACAGTAGTGTAGGAGGCGGGGGTGCAGGGGATGCAAGCGCATCCTCAAACGTTTTAATCTGTTGAAAATTTGGGCAAAATCCCTAAAAACCTGAACAAGATACCTAAAAATCTGGGCAAAATCCTTGAAGATCTGGGCAAAATTCCTGAAAACCCGGGAACAAATGGTGTGCAACGTTGTTTGAGTTCAAAAAATGGTGCCCAACATTTGCATAAAAACGCATGAAGACCTTTTTTGGAGGTCACACCAAAAAAGTGTTCTCATGGGAGAAAATTTGTTCGCAAAAGTCACACAATATCTTTTCGGGCAAGTTCGGAAAAATTCGGGCAAAATCCTTCGCACCCCAAAAATTTGCCTGCTCCTACATCTATGCTAACATATGAGGCTGAATGTGCAAAGGCGTCCACCACGCGCTTTGATTGTGGTTTTAACGTGTCTGTGTTGATTTACTGCTTGATATGACCCTGAAATATATCAAACAAATAACACTTCATTCATCATTCTTAGACAAAAGCCAACGTACCTTGACAATATGTTGCTTTGACTGAAATTCTGGAAGTTTGAAAAGTTTACAATTGTAATACGTGTCTACAGCTGGCAAACTAAAGTTGCTGTTGAGAAGATCAAAAGAGTAGCGGGTTTCATTTGCTGGCACATTTGTGGTAGAACCGCTGTAATCCAAAAGGATCATGCTTCTTGATCCTGAACTCACATACGAAATCATTCATGAGTTCAAAATTGAATGCAAAAGAAGCTCTTCAATGAGGGTTCTTTTGTGTGTGCCGGTTGAAAAAAAATATGTCATGTGTACACGTATTGCAACTGAAACATGGTTTCAAAGCAGTCTACAGGAACTTTTTACGGCTGAAGTTGAAAAACATGAGCAAACCTGTCGTTCAAAACCGATTTGGTTATTTTACCTCTGTTTGTAGAACCGTGGTAATTTGAGGAAGTGATGTCATTTCCTTCAGGATCGATACTTCCATAAGCGTATATAAGTCGAATCGTGTCACTCTGTCCAAAGCATTTATTTCAGTGACGTAATCAACAAAATATGGAGATCAGTGAGCCTGTCTGGATTATCATTGGCTGTTTATAACAAGATTCATCTTGTGAAAAACATTTTTTGCAGTTTCTCTATTATTGTTTTCACCAATTTTTGCGATTAGTGATTTTAGCAATTTTATAGAATTTTCTTTCTACAACTTTCCTTGATCATTGTATTTTGGTAGTTCCCTTAACTAATGCCTTCTTCTACGGGTCATAAATCGTCTGTTAAAACATACATCATATTTTACATCATATGCAAAAAAGGGTCTTTCAAGCAAGTCATCAATGTAGCATATCCACATAGCATATTCACTCCATACAAGAAGCAAGTTTGAAGTTTGAGTTTTACTGCAAATGATCGACAACGAAAATCATTAGAACTCGATAATAGTTACTATAGACTACGAAAAGAATTTCACGAACTGGTGTAGAGTGAAACTTGCAACTCTCGAAAAGTCGCATACGAAGCAACGAAACAAAAAACAAAGTTTTACGTGAAATCAGAGAACACTTTGCAATGAAAAGTTATTTTCATCGTCACCAAACACTCAATGGATGATGTCAATTGTCAAGGCAAGAGGAAAACACCATCACTGTTACTGAAGTCTTTCTAGTTGTCATAATAAGAAAGGCTGGGAAGACTGCGGGTTGTGATGAAATCATAGCTGAATAACTCAAAGCATTGAAAAGAGGAGTTATTTATGTGAATTGTGTTGTCAAGTGTCATGATGTTCTTGAAGGGTACCGATATTTTAGCAAACCCGGGTGATCATTCCCATACACACGATGTAAGACAGAAAGGAATGCATGAACTACCTGGGCATCTCACTCCTTAGCCTCCCTGGAAAAGTGTCTGCCAAGCGACTTGGAAAGAGATACCTCGAAATGACGAAACCAAAGATAGAAGATTTAAGAGTTTTTATCCTGGTCGAAACATTACTAACCAAAGTTAAACCTTCAGCAAATTTTTGAGAAATCTTTAGAGTATGCCAGTGATGTCTACACATGTTTTGTTGACCTCGAGACGCATACAACCGCGCACCCAGCACAGTTAAATCACAAACATTTACAATCTGACCCCGACAAGGGCTTGTGCTGTCATCACTCCTCTTCATAGTCCATATGAATTGGATAGAAAATCACAACCGTGTCCGCCAAGAATTCACTGTTGGAAAATTCGGGATCAATAGTTTTCTTTTTGTGGACGATTTGGTGCTGCTGTCATCTGCTAAACGGGGTCTTCAACCAGCATTTGATTGGTTTTCAGCTGCGTACAACCAAGCAGGAATAATCATTAGCACTAGAAAGGCCGACGTTTTATGTCTCTTCAGAATCCCAAGTCAAGGTACGCTGCACGTAATGGGATATACACTGCAGCAGATGTAGAAATTCAAGTACCGTTTGATGGTATTCACGAGTAATGGAAGCCGCAACATAGAGATTGACAGAAGGTTTGATAAAGGAAATGGAGTTCTGAGTGAGCTTTGTCGGTCTGTGGTGACAAAACAAGAGCTTTCACGCACTGCAAAGCTGTCAGTTTTGCAATCATTGTTCCGATTCTCAGGTAGTGTCACGAATCTTGGATTTTGACTGAAAGAATACTTGCTCAAGCACAAGCGTCAGAGATGGGATATCTGCGAAGTGTTCACGGTGTGACGTCAGGTCGCAAAATCCGCAGCTGTGAAATTTGGAAATCACCGAATGTCGATTTTGGAAATCACCGAATGTCGAGCCACTTCTCCCCAGAATATGGATATCTCCACAGTGTTTCGGAAAAGATCGGCGAGGCGCTTCTTTCTGGCTACAACCACAAGAAAGCGGCCCAGACATCGACCAAGGACAAGGTGACGTGATCACATTTCCGACCTGGCTTGGTATTTTCTCGGTGTGGAGAGAGCAAAACTAACACAGGCCGCTGAAAAACGGGAGATATTTGAATTTTTAGTCCTCTTAGGGATACTGCTGCTACCACCCCCTCCAGAGGAAACCCGGATGCGGAAATGAATGAATGAATGAAAAGCTCAAACCATTCCCAAGAAGTGACGATGAAAAACAGATACTTTTCAAAACGTTTAATGTGACTTAATTGAAATATCGGTTTTCGCTTTGTTTCGTCCTTGATGAAGTTTCCAATTTCTTAAGTGGTTTTGAGGACCAAACTAAAAACAAAATAATCAGCTTTTTCCTTTGTTTGAAAACATTAATTTAATCATATTGGTTTGTTTAACAAATTAAATGCCATGGTGTTTATTTTCTTCCTCTTTTTATTTGATTATCCACAGTATTTCAATTTTTTCCAATTTGAAATGTGAAGAATTGTTGCATATCAACAAGTTTTGTTGCAACATGTTATGGACATTTCACACATTCAATTCATTGCATAGTTTAAAGAAACTTATTTTCTACCGTAATCTCTTTGTCGTGGGTTGTTTCGCACGCAGCCAGTTGTCTTCTGAACTTGATAACAGTCCATCCCTCGCATTCTCGACCTCCAAGCACTTTAATGTTTTGTTCAGGATCCAAAGGAGGAAATGTGTTCCCACTTGAAACGCCATACCTGTCCTGTCGAGATTAAAAGAAAATGAAGTTACTGTTCACTACGAAAACTGTGGTTTTGTGAGACTAGCATTGAAATATATCTAAAAGCTTTACGCTTGTCAAATTTTGCAACTACAGATAAGCGATGGTACGAGTGTAATCACAATGCTTGGAACTCTAACACCCGCACATTTGAATAGCAAGCAACTGGTCACGTTAAACGAAACAGAAATATAATTACCATTAACAAAAGTAATTTCGGTTTGAATGAATGCATTGAACAGGTAGTAAATTTGAACAATCCATCTTCCTACCGTAATTTTGGCATTTCCATTCTTCACCCATCCCACATGTATGTCTGCATCAATCATCGAACCGCTCGGAGAAATTCCTATCCCTAACCATCCTGTAGTTTGAGCATATAACTGCGGAAATGAATGGGTCATGTACCAGTAGGGTTGCCAGATGTGTTTTGCAAAAATACCGGCTTTTTGTTAACAGTGACAAAAATCATATCATCGAAAAAATAAAATAAATAATGCGTAGGGCAAGTTATTGTAGTTATTAGTGAACACTGCGCATTCAAACGCAACCTATCCAATATCTTTGCCATTTGCGATAGGAGCAATGATTGAGATCAAAGCTTTATCCGAGAGATTAACCTTTGTATGCTACATTAATCACAGTCACGATGAAAACTGCTTTGTACGAAAAGAAATTCAAGAAAACAATGAATCAACGAAAATTGATAAGACTTAGTAGGACTACAATTTCTCAATATCTGCATTTTACGCAGTGGAGCATAAGGTTCACTAGTCGCTGCAATGTCACTCTCATCCTGTCCATTCCTATGATTTTCCTGCATTCTTCTGCAATAGCCTGTAGCAGTTCAGACAACAACTCCACCTGCGATAGTTTCACGGTTACTTGCCAAAAAATGCATATACAGATCACAATTGAGACGAACGAGTATGGTATGACAAAAAAGGAACAGAGAAAACAAAGAGACAATGAGTATTGTTAAGTTGCAAGTAATAATAATTTGCCCCCATTTTGGATTTAAATGAACTTCCCTGAAGAAACTGTCCTGATAAGATTCACTACTAGAGTCATTATAATTTGAGAAGTTCTGCGTTAATTCTTTTTGGAGTTGCTCCAATGCATTTATTTTCACAATACCGGCTTCAGGCACAGATTTCCAAAATACCGCCTTCTTACCGGCCTCTGCTAAATTAGCAGTAAAATACTTGCCAGGCCGGTTAAGCACCGGCCATCTGGCGACCCCATGTGCCAGATAAAAATCTTTTAAACCACATTGCAAAACAAAATTGGTAACCGCAAGACAAATTCACCAACGCGGTGTGCTTTTGAAAATAAACCTTGCAGTTACACCAAAATATTCTTAGGTTGACCATTTTACTATATATCGAAAGGAATCTTTTCAGGTCGAAGAAGCAGACATTACGATTATACAGAGTTTATATTTGGCCTACTACGTAGGGATCATCAGCACTACGTAGGGATCATCAGCACTTAATCACACAGAAAAAATATTACTATCTTACAATTACCTCAAACGTTATGTGATTCTCGTTGAAATTCCAGTAAAGATGAAATCTGTCTTCCTCTAAAACAACTCTATGTGTGTATTGCTGAGTAGGAGTTGGGACGTTGTTCCTGTCAACCACGCTGATTTGATTTTCGCTAGATAGAGCCAAAAAGCATAGAGCGATAGCTACTGAGACTGACATAGCTTCGGACAGAATAGCTTATACCTGGATATATTGAAATGAACATAACAATCATGTAATAGACAAAGGACTGGAATGTGTTTGCTTATAGCCCATATGAATGATAATGAAATTTATGCCTATTTTTCAATCATTATTCCTCAATGCAGCGTTTCCATTTTAACGATAATCGAACAGAAATCTCATGAGTTCAGTGCTAAAAAATTGTTTGATTTGATGAAATTTATGTTGTACGTAATCACAGAAGTTATTCAAAACTTTACCAGTACTTATTGAAAAAGTAGAACGTTTTTCGAAACAGGCAAGGCAGAGCAAGTCACTGATTCCAAATGCCAGGTATATTTCCTCTTTAAAAATGCATGTCATTGGTTTCAGACACAATATTATGTATTTAATAGCTGTTCTAGTGAGCTGAAGCGTGTTCATTATCAACCAACGTGTCTAACGTCTAAATTTTACATGAAGTATACGTTGCTTTAGTTTAAATGCTTTTGTAAAATACTCTGCGCCTTGTACGAAACTCTTCATTTTTTCAAAGTGCGAACCCTGCAACTGCGGAAGGACCAGGTTTTTTTAAGATTAGGTTTAAGGGAACACCAAGAAACTTTATGAGGCCGCACTTTTAGCAAAACGTTCAAAATAATCCGAACGTATTGTTCATTGCAGTATTGGCAGTCACAGTCCACCATTAGTATCCAGTGGCTTACGCAGAAAATTTTCATAAGGGGGTTGTTCAGTGGCATATGGTGGTCATTTGTATTTGGTGTGCGCTGTTTGTGACGTCACAATTTGACGCCATATTCATGTTTCCAAACCAAAGTTTTGGCTAAGTTTTTGTCACAACATGCATATTCTTCTACACGCACTCTCTTTATTTATGTGTCATTGTACTGAATATACACTATATTAGCGCTCCAAGTTAGGATATCGGAGGAAAATAGACTCAATGCTACGGCACTTTATAATTGCAAAAATATCAGGCTGCACGTTAGTTCATAATTGCAAAAATATGAGGCTGCGCATTAAAACAGGGGAGAAAAACACACCCATCACTACATCAGACCAATGTACAACTACAAAATCAGGCTGCGCTAATGTCTCGTCGAATACTTGATCATCCAGTGGACTGCAACCTCTTCAAAAAATATAACCTTATTAAATTCGCAAGAATTCGGCCATTACCTTTAAACTATAATAAAATTTTATGAAACTGTCGAGAGGTGCCCAACGAGACAACTTGCTTTACCGTTTTTTTCGATGTCCCGGCGCCTTAACTTCAATTTGCATGAAATCTTTTAATGCTTGCGCCAATAAACTCTATCTATCAAATACGAGCAATCGAGCATAGGTTTGCAGCTGGTTTGACTGGCGCACACCCCGGTCTGCAAGATTGAATCTTGCTAAAATACACAAGAAGTGAAAATGCGCATGAAGTACGCTAGAAAACGTTCGTTTTGTGTTATGTATAGAAGTCCAGCAAACTTTTAATTTTCCTTCTTCCCTGCTGAGACATTATCAAATGCCTGAATGCTTCTGTCTTAACAACCACTGTTTTTGAGTTCGTGCAACAGTTCTATCATGCTACAGAAATTGGTAATGTAGCTAACGCGGTCAGAGCATGCGCTGATCAGTCATACCAGATAAAACAAAGGCAATTGTTTCCGTTAAAGTGAACAATCGCGGAACACAATCTTAAACATGCGAAGTGGACGAAATATCTGCAAAAAGTGGTGAGATAGTTCCTGGATGCAGACGATAACCCAGATTCCCACAAAAACCTAATTATTACTTTTTGGCCCATTTAAAATATTCCTCGAATTTTGCATCCAAATTTATTCCGTTTCATTTGCATTAAGTCGACAAATTAACAAGAAAAAAGCAATCGAAAACAATTAAGTTCCTTAGCGAAGCTAATAAACTTTTCCTAGCATATCAAACTCAAGGGGGGGCTTACCCAAAACTCCTTTGTGTACGCCCTTGGCTGTATTTACAAAAACTACAACACAAATTTTTCAATTTCAACTTCATTAAACAGCTCTTGTTCATCAGCAAAAGCATCGGTTTCTTCCTCGTCATCTGTAGATTTTACTGTCTTTAGTGCTCCCTCTGTCACTCTCCGTCTATTCTCTGCTTCTGTCCATTTCTGAGCAATCTCAAGCGCGCTCTCATCATTAAGCTGCGCTGGACCGTTCATTGAAACATTTATGAGAGCATTCAGAGTTACATCAAGAAGCCGGCTTCGTTGCTTGGTCTTACCACGGCACAGAGTCGAAAATCCTCGCTCTGGCCAGGCTGTGGCAAGTGGAATGGACAGCGCAATGCAGCAAAGCCGGTGAAGTTCAGGAAATATTTTCCGAAGGTTTTCATCTCGGACAATTTTGCTGCAAACTGCACCAGAATCCCGACAATAACCAAACTCTGGCATAATCATTCTATCCTTCAATATTTGGTGATCATTTACTACTTTCAAGGTTTGTTCAGCTGAAACGACATTGAACCTTGTGATCAGCAGTTTCAGATCATGATTTCCATAAAGCTGGCGCTGGTTGGCATCAAGAGGAATCTCTTTCGCTTCAAAGATACGAAAAGCCGACAATATTTTAGGCTCGGGAAAGCGGTCTTCAAGATTATGAAGCAGTGTTTCACAGTACGTTTTGCTAGTGCATCCGATCAGCTTAAAATCATCTTGAAGAAGTTCATTTTGTGAGCTTGGCAAAATTTTTGAAAATTTTTCCCAATCAAGTTTCAGGCTATTTATAACCTGATCCGAACCGGCTATGTTCTTAAGTTCCTTTTGGCATGATGAAAGAGCTGATTGCATGTGAGAAAATTGAAATCTGCCTTTTTGAAAAAGTAGTGATAGCTTGTTTAGATGCTCTAAAGCAGCGTGCAGCAGGTAAAGGGAAAAAAAGAAAGCATTTTGAACAGATTAAGTGAAGAATACCTACTGCTGTGCCATCCTTCTTTGCAGAAGCAAAATAATTAAGTGTGGCGTACACAGCCGTTAGTTCAGCCTTCATCGCAATCAAAGCCTCACAATGAGATAGCCAACGGGTACGGCAGGGTTGAACTAATTTTCGCTTAGAAGAACAAAAATCAGCAGCTTGCATTTCATGCAGTTTAGCCATTTTTAGCGGTGTTATTGAAAAGCACTTCCATGTCTGGACTAAACCGCGTTCGCAATCTTGGATGTGCTGTAGCTCTTTCACTGTGTTTGTGCAAGCCAAGGCTAAGCGGTGCGCATGGCAGCGCACCGTGTAAGTGATTGTGTTTTGTTCAGCAACTTCTGAAAGAGAGAATTTCGACGGCATATCATTGCAGCAGCTCCATCACATGCAACAGCGACATGCTTGCTGACATCAAGATCGTAATCGGCAGCAACATCATTCCAAAGTCGGAACAGGTTAGCAGCAGTTGCTCCACGAGCGTCCAGAAACGCTGTTGCCTGGCATCGTTTTGTATTGATGTACTGAACAAAAGTAATGTATTGCTGGAATGTAGCAATACCGGTTGTCTCGTCGACCATACTAGCCCAACATGGGCTCTGCTTGACTTCGGAAACGATGCGATCGTTCGAATGTTCCGAGATGAGCAAAATAAACTCGGTCACTGTTACAGAACTGGTAAGGCGGAGGTCGCGAAGCCGATCATTACGGCCAGTGCAGTCCACCAAGGTTTGCAAGGAAGCTATTTTTTGATTCGCTATTTCCTCTTTCAAAGCCCAGTAAATCAGATGTACTCGCTCAGCTATCGTGTTAACTTCATTTGAAATACGATCCTGATGAATGGCATGAAATAGCGAAATACGTTGTCTTTTCCAGGCTAACGGCTTTTTGATGTTGATCAGAGCTGAGATGGTTATCCAGGCGGTTTGGGCGTGGAGGCCTGGCAAGCTCGATAATGCAAATGTTACCATTCTTAAAAAACACCAAAACAACACAAACTTTTACCCACGGAATTGCGTTTGAAAGAAATTGAAATTACAGTTCGCGTACTGTCTGCAAGGATTAGTTTAGTTATTCATTACTTCACTCGTAAGCTTTCTCTTGCATTTTTCGGGATTGAGAATGCGTCAAATTCGTGAAATTGATTTTTATTCAAACAAATTGCGAATCGATTCGACCGCGTTGCTTTGTTGGAGACATTTTCTGCTCTTAGAAAGAGATTATTTCATCTGCTTAATCCTTTTCTCTTTTCATCTGCTACTGATTTGAAAGAATTTCATTTCGGTTGCCACTGCCCTCGCTGCTTTCATTCGTAGTTCTGCTTTGAATACCTGCAGGATCACTGTTTTCGGGCTTATGAGGTGATAAAGTGCGCGTTACGCATGACCAGGAAAACGTTTTTTAGGCGAAACCTCGCTCAACCTCGGTCATGCTGTTTCTTGAAAAAGTCAAAAAATGAATTCAATCAAAAACATTGTCACAATATCAAACTTTCAACAACTAGAAAAACATTCCTATGTGAGGTAAGATACGATTGATCTGCAGGTTGAACGTCAAAATGCTGTCACAGAACCCTTTCAACTTTCTTACACTTTTTCACTTCCACTTTAAGTGGAATTTTCGTGTTAATTTGTACATGGCAAAATCACAGGATATCTCAAAGTTTGTTTCAAAAGTTTTGAAACATTCTGCAAAGCACGGTGTTTCAAATAAAGTGCAATCATAACAGCGCAAATTAAAATAAAACCCTTCAAGAAAAAGCGCATACATTTTCCTTAGTGACAAATTTTGGATTTGCTTGGCATTTACACAGGGCTGGATCAAGTGGGGTCAGCGGGGGAAATTGCCCAGGGCCTAGGGTTGCCAAATCACTTGAAATTTGTTAAAGGACATTTTGTTTTTCAAGAGATACGGTGGACTAATTTCATGGGTGTTCGCAGAGGGGGAAAACGTGTTTTTGCCACCCCCCCTAGAAATTGGGACTAAGAACCAAAAAATGTTAGAAAATCTGAAGTCAGCGTCTCGATTCCGATCAATTTAATTCTTGCAATAACACTTTATTTACCGGTGTGGCACTCACAATGCACAAAATCCAGATTCACTGTTGTGGTAGGATGCAGTGATGAGCTTGCACTTCACTCATTTCCACACCTTCGCCTGCAGACTCACGATGCGAAACTTGTGAGCGCATTGTTCCACTGTTTCTCTTAGTTGCGTGACAATAACATGGCAAAGAATCTTCAAAGGTTCACTTCAAGTTACGGTAATCAATGGGTTTTTCTGCATGTGACTGTTGACTTCAGATATCTGAGACAGTGACTCCTGATAACGGTAAGACGCGTTGTTTTATACTACTGTATGAAAAGAAGCAGGGGTGAATCTGTAGCAATCCTTCCGCTTCCACAAGTTTCATAAATAAATTATAGCGTGAGATTGTGAGTGTGACCAATGTGCCTGAGTGAATGGCTTAATCAAGCTGCGCTTATGCAGGCTTCTTTTCACACAATATGAAACTACGCGACTTGTTAGAAATACCTCTGTAGAAGGATTTGAAAATACGTCTTAATGGTTAAGACTTGCACTGAGTGCAAAGCTATTTTCACCGCACTGGCGAGTTTTCACAATTCATCTGCTTAGTTTTTACCCCTGTCTGGTGTTCTAATTTTAGTAAGCTCTTAGGTTGTCCGATAGCCGTGTTAAGATACAGTGAAACAGTTTTGCGAGAGTGTCTAACTTTCGTGTTTTTTTTACCTTTAATGTTGATCTGAGCGTTGATGGTTCTTAAATTATAACTTTTTGTAGAAAGTGCTCGCAACAGTGTCGTCGCCAGCGGGGGAGCCAGTGGTGCCCGGTCGCCCCATTTGAAATTGGTGCCCCCCCATTTCACGTTTGGCCCACCGGTTGCTGCATACATCCAATGCTGTATTTTAAAAATGTGCCCCCCCCCTTCTGGTTTTTGACCCGTCTTTCTAGTTTTTGGCCCTCCCTGCTGCTGAATCCTGGCGACGAGCCTGCCTCGCAAAAATAGATATTAGGCAGTTTATGGAAAGTGAAAGCATTTCTGATGGCCGAAGTGTAGAAAACAATTCCGACAAAAGATTTCAGAACTGAGTTCTGTTCAACCAGCACAGAAAAATGAAAGAGCCGCAAACATAGTTGCTGATAGTTCAAGTCCATTTCAGACCAGTCCCGTCGCCACGGGGGAGGGGTTTTCGTGAGTTAAGACCAGTGCCGAAACTGACAGGGGAGCAAGGGAGCTAAATGCAAAATCTGGGCCCCCTCTAGTTAAAATTTTGAAATTTAGTATTCTTTAGGTTGTTATCTTTTTGCGTTTTTAGGTGTGTTTTCGTTTTTTTTAGCTATGTAGACATCCACGACATCCAGAGATTCACTATCATTTCTTAACTTTTTTCTGAGTTTTGGCTACTGGTCCCCTTCAGCTAAGCGTTCCCCGCCCTGGCTCAAACCTCTACGCCACTGGCTTAGCCCACCCAAACAAAGCTCCAAGCATCCCAAATTGAAATATGAAACACTATAAATTAGTGGAATTTTTGTCAAATTTGAATGTCAAGCCTCCCTACTGCACGAACGTAAAGCCCTTCCACACAAACGTAAAGCCCCCCTATTAACGACTTTCTGGCGACGGTTCTGTTTCAGACTCATTTGTGTGGAGTTCACGATGATTACGACATTTATGTACCAATTCAGAAAAAGTTGTAACAGATGACTGAAAGTACACCTATTGTGGCAAACTCGTATAGCCTACAGCTCCACTTGAAAAAGATTTCAAAATACAGTAGATACGAATGCAGCGCGTGCTTTCATGGGGAATTTTCTTTGTGGTGTAGAAACAGCGTTTTGTAAACGTCCTTTTCATTGCAACGTCTGCAACCTGAGAATGATAAGAAAAATGTCGACGTTGTCCCCCTGGAAAAGTTTCTGCGGACGCCCATGGCTACTTTAACCCTTTCAGCAAGCTTTCATGCATGAGCAAATCAGGCTAAGCTAACCATGTACGAAATTGAAAACTAAACAAAACGTATTCAGACGACACAAGCGTTCTTGAATAATTTACTTTTTACTACACAACTGTTTAAGATGGAATAAATCTAAACATTGTTACATTCATCTACAACGCTTATTCTTGATTCTTGAATGTTCAATGTAATCAATAGTTCAAAAACGAAACGAACAATTTAAAAACTATTCAATAATTTTCAAGGACGCCGGAAGATATTTAAGGACAACAAGTTGTTTTTCAAGAATCAAGGACATAATGTGTTTTGATAGCAAATTAAAGGACAATTATTGGAGCTCAAGGACGTCTGACAACCTTACCCGGACCCTCCACTCTAAAGGGGACCCCTGTGGTGGCATTTATTTGTTTTAAATAAAATATTCGTTTGAAAAATTGTCGTGATTCAAAAGAGACACAAGAATACAACTCTATATTCCGATGTTGCGTTGAGTATCAGTAATGATTTCTCTGCAAGTTTGACTTTCTGCCAGTTTCAGCAATCACTACTGAATATAAATATTTTTGGTTTTGTCCAATGCAAATATAAAACGATACTATTTGCGTGCTTAAGCGGCAAAGCTAGTTCTGTCGTGATTGCTGTTTAGTATCAATGATACCGTAACTTCTTGTGCCGTCTGGAGGTAGGCGTAGCCGAACTGAGACGTTTGTTTCGTCATAGAGCAGGGGTTCCCAACTTTTCTCTTACCATGTATCCATTCAGCATTCCGAAAGATGAGCATGTACCCCTTCAGCATTTCAACAGATAAGTATGTACCCCTTCAGCATTTTGACAGATGCACATATACCCCTAAAATGTCCTATGACAATGCATTTTTTCATGATTATTCATAGATATATTTAACAATAAGCATATAATGATTTTTAAAAAGAATATTTACTAACATGAGTAAATATTTTCTAATAAATTATATGCAAATATATTTTGCCCATCTGTTGATAACCTTAAATGTATCCCTTCGGATAGACAAATGTAACTATGGGGGTACATGTACCCCAGGTTGGGAACCCCTGTCATAGAGGGTAACGCATGGTGGCAACGCACTTTTCTTCCGATAGCTACTATTCTTGCGTTACATCATAAACGTATGAAGGTAGTCAACACATTTATACCACATGTTATTGCGTGATCCGTTAGAAAAGGTTTTTGATCATTAGATTTGTAGAACGAAAGAGCAGAAAGCGAGATTGCAGTGTTTAGCTAGCGCGATGCCGGAATCTGTAATGCCATCAGGAACTAAAAATGGCAAAGTTTCTAAGGAGAAAAAGCGCAAGAATCTGGCAGTATTAGATAAAACTCCACAACTGAAACGTTTTTTTTTTCAGCAACGTTTTCAAGCAGCAACGTTAAAACAGTGGCGTTAACCAGGGTACCTGAAAATGTAAGTGAAAATCACGACATAAGTTTCGAAGCACCTTTCACAATCAGAATGGCTGGCCATATGGACATGCCATTTTTCTGGTGTTTGCGTTTGTAATCTCTGGTTTTTGCTTATTGTTCGGGTGAATGTTGTTTCTTGCCGAGCCACTCTCTAGCCCAGGGGTTCCCAGCCTTTCTCTTGCAATGCACCCCTTCAGCTTTCCGACAGATGAGCATGTACCCCTTCAGCATTTCAACAGATAAACATGCACCCCTTCAACATTTCGACAGATGAACATGCACCCCTGAAATGTCTTGATTTTGTCTCGATTATTCACATATATATTTAACAATAAGCATAGAATGATTTTTGAAAATAACATTCACTGATATATGTGGATATTTGGAAATAAATAATATGTAAATGTACCCCTTCGGATAGGCAAATGTACCCCAGGTTGGGAACCTCTGCTCTAGCCTGTGGAAATATTTTTTCTTAGTAAGAATGCACTACTGTAGTGTTTATATTATTATAAACTCTCTTCTCGCAGCTAACTGAATGCACAGTTAAGCACCGCATTTATTCGATTGTAAGCCGGGGCTTATAAAGTTTTTTCATCATTTCATGTGGCTTACAATCCAAGGCGTCTTATACTTTTTATATTTTTACTTTATCGAAAGGTATAGATGACGCTCAGTCTTTGGCTACGTTTTGTCGACCAAATTCTTCTTTCGCATTCGATTTTCTTCAGCATCACGTGCACATCCGTCACAGGAGGGTTTATGATAAACAGAATGCAGATGTAGTTGTGCAAGCATCATTACGGGTATGTCGAGTAAGCGTACGTCGCGAATGCATCTCAGAGGCTTATGTAACCTATGTTCAAGTGCGATTTACAATCAAGGGCAATTTTCATTAATTTTTAACACCATTTCGTGCGGCTTACAATCAAAGGCGGCTAACAAGCGACTTAACGGTAGGCACATAATCGACTATTGGAAAAAGCAAACGAAAACATTGCAAATAAGCGAAAACACTAAATTTTGCAAACGATGACGTCATGAAATACGTCATAGGGGCTCCCCAGTGAAAATTGCCCAGGGCCCTTCTACCCTTCAATCCAGCTCTGCGTGCACCTGACAACGACAATACTTGCCTCCAAATCAGAAACAAATTTCAGCAAGTGCATGTTCTACAAGTATAAGTAAGTGTAATATGTTTGTACTGTACGTCACAAGATCCTGTCTAGTGCAGATCTAAACGTGCAATAGTAGACGCATTTTTCATGAAAGATCTTGCAACGCCGAATGCATTACGTTAAGTTAACACGTTAAGAGCCGGTCTACAGTATATTCGTACTTCAATTTCGGCCTAAAAAACAGCAATTTTCGGTTGCCTTACCAACGCCCTAGCTCCTCCGCCGATTGCGCTAGAGAGCTGTTCAACGG
>JGI24021J15306_10000577_pt1 | contig 29314 bp, 23 predicted proteins | sample Ectturendosymbi1_FD_15306 | JGI IMG/M metagenome (IMG submission 15306) | reverse complement strand
CGTAAATGACAGCTACGGCCGTCGCTTCCTGTCCCTGTATTCCTGATGAAGTATTCTGTGCTTGGTCGGGATGCATAAATAAACTGAACTGAACTGATCTAGCTTTGATGAGTATATAAATGGACGAAACAGAGTTGTTTTGAAATTCACATTTTTGTGCAATTTAACCGAAAATGTTGGATATATTAATGTTTTGATGGAATTGTGTTTTTCGAACAGAAGTGATACATGGTTTGCATCAAATAATTTATTACACAATTCAGATTGAATGTGTTTCGTTATAAAAGAAATTGTCGTTTACAGTTGCTGTATGTTGTTTGATTTTTTTCGTAAGATATACAATTTGCCAGGTAACATTATGTAAGCCTGTAAATCATAAAAGTGTTGTTTATTAATGTTTTCATATTCTTCATAAGAAAAATAAATGAGTATCAAAGCATGTTATGGTCCTTATAGATAATTTACTGTATATTTTATTTGCTGAAAAGTTTAAAGCAAAAATGAAAGCAAATATTTTCCTTTTTAAAACATTAATTTTCTTCATGGTTTATCTTTCGCAAAAATTGTGCCTATATTTGATATTTAAACTATTAGAAAGGGCGCACGTTTAAACTTTGCCATGGGCGCCACTTTGCATAGATACGCCCTGCTCCTGGGTATGACCGCGACATCGGCTCCGTCGGAAAGGGTCTTCAGCCATGCTGACGAATTGTACAGCTCGAAACGTGCCAACCTTGGGGTACGAACCTTTGCTATTCTCATGCTTATGAGAATGAATCCGGATTTGGGAATGAATTGAACTAGGAATAAACTTGAACATGCTTTCAGCTGAAAAAACTTGCTATTTGTTGCTTTTCGTCGCTATTTATTGATTTCGCTCAATGCTACCGAATTTTGAATAGTTTTAACACAGTTTTGCTCTGTAACATAAGGTTTTGGGATGCTTTTACTCCCGCTACTACAGGTTGTTTCTAGCTTGTGACCAGTTGCGACCATCCGCAGACCCACCGCGTGGCTGTGTCAATGTCTTCTTTCAAGCACGTTATGCCACTTGCGAATCCTGTGACTTACTGGACTGTAATGTTTGTTTGTAACGTGTCACAGCACGTTTGGTAGTTTGTTTTGCTAAGCTGTTCCTGCTGTGACCTTTTTTTCCTATGCAAAGTGGGCAGCTGTGATTTTGCAATTTTTCAGTTAGTTGTAACTTTACTGTTTGTGGGTTTTATTAAATTCTATTTTAAACTTCACGCACTTCGACGAGCTCATGATGCCTGCCTAGTAGGCGAAATACAAACTCTGCAAAATTTTAGTTTCTGATATTTTGCTGGGAAAGGATTCCTTTTTATAGACAGGATTAAACTTGCCTTGATTTGAGAAAATGTAATTCTAATTGAATTTCTGGTTTTTGCAAATCCGCTAATTTTAATTCTAATCTAATTTGTGAAAGCTGGGTTAGCTCTAATTTTAATTCCAATCTAATTTAAAAAAGCTAAAAACAATCTAGTTGTCCAAGTCTGGGCACAGCGTGCTAGAGACAATGCTTTGCAACGAAGCTCAGCAGGTTGAATGCCTGCGAGAAAAAGAAGATTGCCCGCTGGTGTAGGACGCGGGCATCCAGTCACAATTCGCAAGGTGTCGTTGATGGCGGAGTGAATAAGACGGGTGTGAGCACTGGGGCACCAGAGAGGAGCGCACTATTCTGCGGTTAAATGCACCAGAGCAAGGGTGGCTATTCGCAGCGTTGTTGCCCAAGCACCCCAACTGGAGCGAGCAAGCCGCCTCAAGAGTGCGACGCGTGATGTCAGCTTCTTGCGAAGTGATTCAAGGTGTCGGCGATGCGTGAGCGACCTGTCCAACGTTACTCCGAGGTATTTGGGCTCGAGGCAGGATTTCATTGTAGTTGACTTGTAGCTTCCTTGTTGTTACGATGGAAGGCTACCGACATCGTTTCAGTAGTGCTGAGCTTCAACTTCCAGGTCTGGAGGTACTATACATCCACGGTTGCCACGTCCTTGCTTAGCACCCCTTCCACTGCCTGCCAATCTCCATCAGCATGCATGATTGCTACATCGTCAGCATATGCATACTTTCTGGAGACAATGGTTGACAGGTCAGAGATGAAGAGAAGGGGTGCCACGACAGATACCGTTTTTAAGGCGTCGTAACCTGCTCCGTTTGTCATTTCCGGTGGTAAGGGTAAAGCTGTGATTGCCAACCATCTCCAGGATCATGTGTCTGTCAGGCAGCAATCGCAGCAGTTTGCAGGTGAGGGCGCGATGCCATACAATGTAGGCTGCTGTGAGATCGACAAACACAGCTCCACCCGGAAAGCTATCCTCGATGTCCTGCGTCAGCAGGGTGACCTGATCTACGATCGACCTCCTGTGTCGAAAGCCCGCCTACTCCAGTGGGTCGATAATTGGTTCGACACGGGCGCAGATGAGTTTCTCGAGGATTTTAAAGGGGACACACAGCAGAGATATAGGGCGGTAGCTCTTTCGGTCCCTCAGTTGCTTTCTATCCGAACCATTGAAAGCCCGTCACTTACGAAATCAGTACAAGGAGTAAAAAATTGGAGTAAACAGTGAGAATGGCTGTAAGAAATTTGAAAGGTAACTAAACCCCACGGGTAAGTACTCGACAACTCATTACGAGTCTGCGCCTTCTTTTTTCCAGGAGACTTTAAGTCGGAACAGTCAGACCCTGCAAAAAGTGACTCGAGTCGTCACATCTCTGGCTCCTAAACGCATTCTTCTGGTATCCATAACCATGATTCGCACGATAACCAGTCAGCAGGTTATCTGGCTGCTTGCTTACTGTTGTGACCATTCTTTCGCTGTAAGCTATATCACAACTAAGCTTATGAGCATTCCACGAAACTCTTCATACGCTGGTTGTTTCATATCGCATGCAAATTGTAACTGACACAACGCGCATCACATGAAATTGAACACAACAAGCACATTTTTCAACAGGTAGCAACTGTTGCACATAACAAAAACAACTATTGCTCATTTTATTTGAATGTTACGGGACACGGAAATCTGAAATGTTGATGAATGAAATGTTTGCCATTTTAAGTGCATGCGGCATCAGACAAGCTATTCATGCACTTTCGACGTTCACAACAGAAAACAATGCAGTGATAGCATTAACCAGTCATGTTACTGCCACTGACCTGCTTGGATTCGCATCAACACTGAAAAGTGGTTGACGCTATTGCTGGAAGTAGACGAAGAAAAACGCTGCAGCTAGGACTGACACAACAGCAGTTAAACATTCAAGACAGCAATGTTTGCTGCCAAGTATTGTCAATGCCCCGTTTGCGATGACATCTAATTCCAGACAAAAACANGAATAATCAAGACATGGGCCGACTTAAAACCGCACAGTGGGAAGTCACAAGCAGTGAGCATAACAGAGTGACGTCTTGACACGCTGCTGGCCTTGTTAGATTCCATGGACTTTTGTTTCCATGGATTCCATGGACTGGACTTTAGTTCAACCGCTGAACAGGTTTCTTGCGAAGCTGCTGACAATACATGAACGCGCTCACGTCGACTCGTTCGCTGTTCTGTTGCTGAGGATTTCGGGAAAGACTTCTTCCATCGTTTCCGCCAACATGGTCTGTGACAAATTTCGACGCATCGCAAAATGTAATGAAACATACCGATTGTAGCAATAACTATCGCAACCGAAAAACGCGCCAGTTATATTACATTTCTACCTTTTTACCTCCACACATCACGGACAAAAAAAATATAACAAAATTATGTTTTCCAAGTTTGCGATAGTAAAGTTGACTATCACTGACTTGAATAAAAAACATATTTTCCACAGTTGATTAAATTCACGCGGCCACCTAACGATTTCACCGTGCATTGTTCGCAAAGACGTTTGCGATTTTTTGAAACTTGTGCTTTATTTAAAAAGTAAACGGTGCGCTTTTCTTCAGAAATACTTGCCATTTCACAATTGTTAAATTTAACGTCTTACATAGAACAAATGTTTGTTGAGTCTCTTGTTCTGAAAGGCGTGAAAGACCTTGAGCGTTCCTCTCCGAGCATTCTCGTGCCCCACCAAGCTGTTCAGCGCTTCGGGTATGTTCTGTAACAGGCGAACCTCCGCCTCGAGCTTGGTTTGCGTCTTTTCCTGGCAACGAACAAACGAACGGTGAAATCCGACCGATTGCCGGTCACGTGACTGCAGCACAACAGGAAGTTTGGAACACGCGCATACATCACTGGTGCGCCGCGGGGACGCGTCTGCCAGTTTCCCGTTCGGCCACATCAAATCCACGAACGTTTGCAAGTAGTAGGCCATCATTGGTTCTGACACCAGCCACTCGACCGTCTCACGGGCCTGTCTGTAAATAAACGCAAGCTCGTCAGCCACAATAACGAAGGCGTTTGGAGATTTTTCAGACACAAGCAATGTCCATTTTTCAGACACAAGAAATGCAACTGCCACACGCCTTGATTTTTCTTTTGCCTTCAAAAACACATTTTTGCACTGAAAATCAACAAACAATGTCCTGGTTTGCCTGATTTTCATAAATTTCGAATCGTCAGGGGAAAAGTCATACTAGCCCCTCGATTCGTACACCTATGATAGGAAATAAAGACGTTTGCATGTAAGATCTTCTGCAAGAGATGAACAACAACAGTTTGTGCTCTGAACCGCGAAACATGTGCATGAAGTCCTCACCTGTCGATACTCCTCCCAAAAGCAACTCTCACGAAGATGATCAAGCTTTTTCGTAGAAATCGGAACAAACCGTGTAGTTCGAAGATTTCTTCGATCAACCTGTACGCAGGCTCCGCAACCGAATCTTTCGCCAAGCCGCTGCAAAAAAAGCAAATGGATGGCTCCGATTCACACCGGTTCAACCACGCTACTCTTAAATTTGATTTTACAAGTAGTGATGGGCATTTCAAGCACTGCATCGACAATTGTTGCTGTGCATTGCGTGGTCAACAATGATCACGAAAAATTGCAAGACGCTGAAAAAACGGGTTGTGCTGAGACTGACAAGCGTTTTCAACTGACGTTGAAAATTGACGTCCACAGCGTGAAGTACACGTAAAAATGCAATTACGCACAAACATGTTTATGCAGCTGTAGAAGGAATATACTAGTTAATAAAATTTTACGACAATTTTTGTTTTATGCACCAAATTGAGCTTCACACCTTTCGAATGTTAATTCTATCAACCAGAATTTTCCAGGAAACTGAACTGAATGCAGCAGTTAGCGATTTCTCTGCATAGGCGGAATAACAACAGCCAAGGCAAGTGAGCAAGGAATCGCCAGCGAATGTGTTGCCATTTCACTATTAAAAATGTAACGTTTCCAAATTGCAGCAGTAACTGCAACCCGCCAAAACACTTCACTTCGACCCAAACACGCCGAAGTTTTACCCGTCCTCGTATTCCAGCATTTCGTCAATGTCTCCTTCTTCTGCAGCTTGTTTCGCGACTCTCTCCATGATGTCCTTCGGCAAGCTTTTAAGGAAAGAGCCTATGCCGCCGAACTTCCATGAGTCGCCGTCGATATCCCTGTCCGTTTGCAAAGTCAGTTTTGTGGCGTTTGGTCCCGGATTTAAGAAGCAGTAGACGATTTGACTGCACCTCAGCATATCGTCCTGCGAAGAACACACCGCAAGTTGTAACCAATGCCCGGGAACATAAGAAAAATTGAGTTTTCTGTTGAGAAAGACACGCGCATGAGCCGATAACCGACAGTTTAGGTTTTGAAAAGGGTGGTTGGGAAACCTAATTCCAAACCACCAAACAACGCGCTAAGCCAGTGCATGCCGCTGGTGACAGCAATAAAAAAGCGTTTCGTACTAAGTTACCTTCAGAACAAAAGATCGGAAAACTCACTGTATAAAACAAGTGGTCTACCAATATAAAGCAGATACTACGCCATAACGCTACAATCTTTTCGCAAACTTGTAAACTGTTTGCGTGGGATAAAATCACAGTAACAAACACTCAACACCAACGCTTCGAATGAAGCTCCATCAAGCAAGCTATGCTGTTATGTAGCAAAAAATGACAAAACTGAAACTTGTTGCCTCAAATGCCTGGTCTCCCGAATATCACTCGAGAAAAAAACAAAACTTATTTTCATATCATCAAATTGACTTCTGCCCAAAATCTCAAAACAACAAAAACTACTGCTTTTCTTTGATTAAAATAAGAGCAACAGCGAACAAAAATCATTCCAACTCTACCACCTGCATAAGGTCTTGCAAAAACTGATCCAGCAGTTGCTTTGACTCCTCCAGAAACTTTTCGTTCAGTCCTCGGAGCCGGAACATGGGAAGCTTTGGCAAACGGCGCTTTTTCAGCCATGCGCTGTACTGAAGCAAACATAAGTAGATATCTTTTGTAACAAGACAGAAGAATATTGTGGCTTCCCGACTAAATCTCCAAGCAGTGCTACATCTGCTAACCAGCGTCACCACTCCACAATCCCAATCACAGGATTCCCACACATTTTTAAATATCATTTTCCGTACTTTTTCAATACAAAATAAAAAAAGCTCAACACCATTACTTCTCTTCATTTTTAGAATTCTTAACAGTGAAACTCAATTTTACACATTGCATAAATAATGAAGTGCTTTGCCTTGAGTAAAGTTCTGCTCAGATACTTCTGATTTATTTTCCATTTAAAATTTCCATACTGTTTTAATACTTAATTTATATTTTGACCAAATTCAATGCTTTTTCAATACTTACAATACCGCGTGGGAACCCTGCAATCAGACGATAAATGAATGAAAAATTGACCGTCACAAGCAAATGCGATGTCGCACAATGTAGACGTGAGCTACCTACTTACATCTTTCAGACTGTTGTGAAATGAGTGAAACTCTGCTAGTGCTCTAGTTACAACCCAGCCTGAAACATCATCATCCGCTCGATAAAAGGGAAGTCCAGAACACTGGACAACGATGGAGTACACAGGGGTTGGAGGACCTGCAAGAGCACATGCATCAGTCACATTTGTGCTTTTATGAGAAGCGTTTTTGCAGAAAATAATTAAAAAGCAACGAGAAGACATTCGGTGGAATCAGGTCAAGGCGTTAGGACAACATCGCACTCAGTTCGAACACGAGGTTAAATCGGGAGTTGTCATGTCATGTGGTTCACGCTTTCCATAAAATCGGACTGGATTACCTTCAGTCTCCGAAACCGTCGCCGTGTCTATAGAAGCATTCCACTGTCCGATGTGCTCCCACCACGCGTTAGTCCTCTCTATGTGCAATTGCTGCTTCCATTTGGACTCTTGCAGCACCTGAATCTCGTGTTTCAATTGAGCTGTAACCTGTGGCATGGAAGCAGGTATTAGGTCAGGCATAAAATGCTCATCTAGGAAGATCTCTGTAGTTCATTCCCTCACCTTTTGCTTCAAACTGCTTGAGCCGATGCATACAAGAACGACACGTACACAACACAATCATCGGGTGCAGTGGCGTAACTAGGGTGGCAAGGGAGGACATCTGCCCCAGGGCGCAGCATTTGGGGAGCGTCTAATTGACGTCGGAATGTTACGCAATAATTACAAAATTTCAAATTTCAGCGGGTACTAACGGTTACGATTTACAAAATGTCGAATGTCAGTGACTGCTACTCAGTTGCGGAATCTCATCAAGATCACCAAGGTTCGCAAAGCGAGCAGTTACGAATCTTTGCGACGTTTCAAGGCGGAGCTTCTTTTTCCAGCAATCAGCACCAGCGTGTGGTTGGACGCATGTCTGCGTCACAATGCATTCAGATAGCCAGGGTTGCGAATATTCCGACTTCGCTTCCATGCTATAGTTGCGTCACAATGGGAAGGGAATCCAGCGTTCACAGTGCATGCACTATGTAGTATTTTGTTACTGCGCATGCTTTCAAAGCAGCGATGCAACTTACAGTATGTTGCTACGACAACAAACCTGATTTTAGGAAAAGTTTTATCTTTGATGGTTTGACAAACTTCATGTTGAAATGGATATGATGTGGTTCTGAAGGTAGTTATGATGATTTTTATTTGCAGAATATTTAAATAAATTCTGGCTACTTTTGCAAGAATCTAATAATTCCAGCTGTGCAACAGCGTTAGGTACACTACTTATTATTGCGATCTTTTCAGTTACTGCTGCATGTGTTTTTTATTAATTTTACCTGTAAACCAAGCATCTCAACGGACAGGATTGTCGAAATTCATGTCACAAAGTTGTTAACCATGAACTTCTCACGGAGCGTCACTGCTCTCAGATATTTCTTGAGGTTGATACACGTGACACGTTTGTATCATAGCAGTTGGATTGAAATTCCANCTTCGTCAACTATTGATTTTGTAATTGTATTTTTAGTTGTATTCAATGTATATTTCAACAGATATACTGTTTCTGCATTACGTAAGATGAAACGCACACAACAGAAAAACTTGAGTGGGACATAAAGAAGAAAATGAAAGGTTGAAAATGAGCAATGTGTTAATGTGAAGTCAAAAAAATTGACGAATTTTTGAAAAGGGGGAAAGAATCTGACTCATCAAAAACTGCAGAGGGCTTAACAAGACACACATCAAAGGACTCTGCTGAAGAACTTGAACAAGAAGATAGGTCCAGGAGTGAAACACCTTTAAGACAGCCAGAGAATTTGGATGTGGAGTTAGGACAATCATGTAGGATACATGAAATTTGATCGGGCATCAGGAAAAGCAGTCGCGTCAAATGCACTTTGCACTAAAGTGTTTGAGGATCGATGCATTTTCAGAATAGCGCTGGACCTCTTGCACAAAAATAACAGGTCAATGACTTCAGCATAGTTTAAGGAACAATTAGGAAACGGAAAAGGAGGTACGGTTAGTCGGTCTTGGTTGGTGAAGTTGAAGTGCGTAGCATTTTGTTTTTCTTGTCTGCTTTTCACATCGAAAAATGCAATCGGTCACTTTTCTTCATTGGAAACTAAAAATGGTTTCAGTAGTTGGAAAAAACAGAAAAAATTGTTGCACATGAGAATTCCCAAAAGCATCAAAATTCTTTTAGAGCATGGAAAGAAATGGAAAGCAGTATGATAAAAAATGTTTAATAGATGAACAGCTTCAAAGTCAAGTTGCGGTGGAGAAGGGAAAATGGCGACAAGCACTTAAAGAGGGTGTTGTCCTGCACAAAATATAGCCAAGCAAAATTTGGCCCCACGAGGTCACAGAGAAAGTCCCACTGAACAGGAGAGTGACTGTAATGCTGGAAATTTTATAGGACTTCTGAAGCTTGTTGCACAGTTTGATCCAGTCATGAATGGCCACCTTTGCATGTGCAACGAAATCCAGGACCAACTACTTGCCTTTCACCAAAAATACAGTGTTACGACAATGCATCTGTAATGTTTTGATATAAATCAGGAGTACGACAAAGCACTCCTAACTCAAAAGCAACATTTGTTAACTGTGATAATCACACGCTAAATTTGGTTGGGTTTCATGCTGTTCGTCATGAGTTAGCAGGTGTGACATGTTTCAGTGCAGTGCAAGCTAACAAGAGCTTCAGAAAACAAGGTGCAACTCTGGCCAATTTCACGCTGTGTTATCATGAGATTTTTTCGCCTGAAAATCCTGTTGTTAAAATGCATGCAGATTTTTGCAGATGATCTGGGAACTTTCTGCCTAGTTTTTGCATTTTCTTTCACTGGTTGTTACAATTCGAATGTATTAGGGCCACAATAGTTTGAGTGTTGACTCGTTGACTGCAATTTCAAAGTGGGAAAAACTTCACGCAAAACGATTAAATTCTTAATCTTCGAAGAACAAATTACTTCCAAGATTCAAAGGCCCTGGCAATGAATTCCGTGATGTCACAATCATATGGAGTTTTCAGACGGGTCTAGAAACAACTATAGGGCCCCGAACTAACTTTGTCCCCGGGCGCGGAAACCCTAGGTACGTCATTTATCGGATGCGTTAGTTATTCGTTACCTGGTCTTTGATTGCTGCAACAACGCAAACATCAAGACTAAACAAAACAAATTCTTTTCGTTTTCATGCTAACCAACGGATCAATTTGTTTCCATCAACACAATACACGTAACAACCAATCAAATGTCCGGCTGAACTGCGTCATACACGGCAGTGCGGGACTTAACAAGCAGCTGAACTTTTGTTTGCTGTAAGCTCGACAACAACGTCACGAGTTTACATGTTGAAACGTTAGTGTCGTATCAAAGAAGTTTTACAACAGTTGAGCAAAGACTTTTACTATTGTCACGAGTTTACCTTCGGATCGAGCTTCGACGCACTTCGTAAACTTTCCAGCGCCTGAGCTTTGAATTCGAGCTTTTCTTCTATTTTTCTCAGACGTTCTAAAGATGCGTCGCTGGAATGGCGACTTCCAAAGGCTAAACCAAGGCAAAGGCTAACGTTAGCTGGGTTCAACACATCAAGCCTGAGAATGACTGGTGCAGCATTGTCTTAAGATGCATACCAGTTTTTGAAATGTCCGGAACGGTCGTGTCCGCATGGCTGTCCATGGTTTGGTCAGAAATCTCGGGCATGAGCTGGCACATATAAATGTCGCTGACGACGAACGAAGGATAATGATCTTTTTCCAGGAGTTCGTAAACCTGAAGTTTTCGAACATTGTTTGCTGCGTAACAGGAATACTCTGCACTTCCACAAAGGCAGGAAGAATCGTGCGTAGCGCGTTTCCGAACATATGTTTCAACGATTTCGTCGTTGAGCGCCTTTCAGATTTTCAAATAAATACAACGCGCTGAACAAAACTCTCCCTGCAGTCATTCGCTCAACAAACAAACGTGTTTCTTGCAACAGCGGTACCTTTCGTCTGCAATACACTAATTTACCCAATAGTAGCGCAGAAGCAGGGAAAACACTAAGATCAAAACCTGATGATGGGTAAAAAAGTACAGACTTTTTTTCGGTGACTGACGGTTTAATTATTTGGCGTGCATTTTATTCAAGGAAAGTTCCAGTGGACTTTGCTCTTCAGCGGCCAGTCTCAATCACAGCAAACTTACGCTGCGCCAAACTCGCTTGCTACATTTCAAAAATGTGTTCACGAAATATGGTTACTAACTAAGGGTCGGTCAAGGTTGTGAACAATTGGTTTTTGGTTGTCTTGTGTGTGTGTGTGTCGCACACCACGATAACAATTAGCTGCTTTCTGCTTTCAACTTCTGCCTCAGCTGCCAGAATGAAGTTCAAACATTTTCTGTGCACGTAAATAAGGACATTTTGAAGGAAATCTGCACGGGGCGCACTATACGAGTTAAACGCCCATTGCATGTTTTCACTCGACCTACGCTTATTGGATGCGAACTACTTTCGTAAAAGATATGAAATTATAAAGCTTTGTTCATAACAAGCACCAAAACTTACTTGCTTTTGCACTTGAATGAAATCGACAGGTGGTTTGTTGCCAAGCACACACTCCTGCATGCCGTTGATTAGGTTTTTGTCGATTTCCATCTGAAGTTGATCAACGGAGCCCGGCAGGACTTGAGTTTTAAACATGTGACTGACCAATTTGGCCAGTTCCTTGCCAGTCGGGTTGGAAGATTGGATTATGTCCACCTGAAAGGGAATAACTTGATGATCTGCAGTACATACAGATCCAGTACGTCATTATGTCAAAACAAACAGTCCATGCTTACGCGGCTTAAAGTGTAAGCAAAGTATCGTCTGGCAGGCACGCTCTCAACACGGCAGATGTGACAAACTGGTGGTAGCGTGAACCAATCTCTCCTAGCTCGCAACTAACAGAGAATAAATATTAGGATTTATTCTTTCCCTCGAAACTGAACAAAAACACGGTGTTTGGTTTTATATCGTAAGTAACTGACAGGCTGCCAACCAAGAGGCGCTGCTTAACCAACCGTTCGACAAAGTGAAGGCTTCGCACATTCAACAACTTGATCACGTGATTGTCAATCTTATTGCATTTGCGGGACAACTTTTATAGCCTGCGAACACATTCACAGGTCATTTCTTCGGCCTTTGCGCACCCCAGTGGAATAAAGCGCTGCTGCAATCGTTTTGCCCAAACCTCAGGTCATTTTCTCGTGTGGGAGAATGAACATGAAAGAAGGTCTCTACGCAACTCTTCAGTAAATCAACTCGTTTTAACGAAGCTTTTGCTCGAGGTTTGAGTTTGTTTCTTTTGCAGGGCAGTACGGGCCGTTGTTCACCAGCAAGTTAATATCTTCGGCACACAAGAACCGTTTTCAGGAAACCTTCAGATGCCACTTTTTTGCCATCGAGGGCCATGGTTCATCTATTTATAACGAAAGCGTTTCTTCCGCTTTAATATGAAGAAGTGAGAGGCGCCAGTTCTGAATTCGTACTGGACTTCCCGTGAATGCGATTCTGCACTCCAAGTAAAATGTTTATCACAGAAACTGGTTCAAAACTTTGCCGAAATTTCATCGATTTTCGTAGAAAATTGATAACGCACATCCTGCTGTGTTTGATGCCTTTCGCTCTGCCCGACGCAACTAATGCCGCACGTCACAATAAGATCTTGCGTATCAAAACATACCTGGCTCCAAAATTTCAGCAAAGAAGATTTGCCCAACTTTTTCAGGTACCGCATGAAATAGCTGCGGCATATCGGCGATTTCATTATTTCTTCGAACGATAGCAGCTGAGAGTAGAAAACGAAGGTTAAGTCGAGCTTTCGCCAAATACAACACCACAGCACACACACAACACTGAGCTACCTGACTTTCAACGATCTCCTCCATTCCACCAAGAGGGAAATAGTTGGACCCACAATCATCACCGCCCAAAGACCTGGCATAAATATCACGCATCAAGACCCAACCGCTACTTGCCAATAATTTTACTGCGCAGCAATCACTGGCCAAGCAGGTGGGCGATAAATTAGACATAAGTAGTATACAGACGCGATTACACTCTGTCGCAATGTATGCCTAACGAAACTAAATACCAAATAAACATTCGGACGTACTACCTCAAAAACGATTTTGGAAATGATCATTAAGGCTTCGCCAGCAAAAACAACACTACAAACAGAATCAGTTCAATAATCCCTCATTCACATGCAAATTGTACAGCCATCAGTTTCAACGCTGTTTCGAAGTTTCGCGTTTAAATAGTTTTTTCCCGATGAAATTTTTTCCTCACAAACATGTGAAGGATGAACAAACTAATATCTAAATTTCAAGATAGAAACAACATACCCAGATTACACCATACTTGACAGCAACAAGTTAAAATTTTGACTCATCCAATGGCTTAAAAAGCGTCTAAGCACCTTTGAGTACCACTGACGCCTTCTTAACTTACCTTATTCTTCTTTCACACTGTTGCTTAGCGACTTGACACTGATTGAGATACCGTTTAAGGTTACGGTTCATCAACAATTCGCCCTGAAAGAACATCAGTAATAGTGACTGTGAGCAACTTTACCTCTCCATGTCATTCAGTGGAATGCACCAGGAACAATATAACGCAACTAGCTGCAGAAAAGTTCAAGCAGTAGGTTAGAAGGATCGGCACTGCGTCGCGCAAAACAGGGGTGGTAGTAAAGACCAGCAGTTGCACTTGCATCGCTTCAGAAATTGCATCATGGTGTACCTTGTCCATACTTCTAGCTTTTCCAGCTTTACTTTGATCTTTCTTCAAGCTGCTAATAGTAGTGGCATGAATGATCTCGGTCATAATACGATATCTGCAACCAACATACTTCATTGAAGAAAACTAAATTAAAACGTGATACTTACGAGTTGAGCACCTGCATTGTAACTTGAATGCGCGTTACCAAAGTGCATGGGAAGAACTTTAAAACTTTCATCAAACACCAGTTAGTTTGAAAAGATCAAACACACACGCTAATAATATTATCACTATCAAAGCAAACAGTTATTTGTGAGGATATGACATGTGGTTAAGATATTCAGAACTACTTCTGTGCGCAACCAAATGTCATTGCAAGCGCAAGCGAATTTATGAACTATCACACAGCTTCATCTGGAACATCACAAGAAAACTATGGCATAAAAATAAAACAAAAAAGACGATCGTGAACTTGGCAACCTTATCTGCCTCAGCATCGAAAGGCTTTGGCAATCGTTGATAATTTTGATGAAATCTTCGTATGTTGCTGCATAGGCATAAGCTCTAGCTTGCTCGTCTTGAGCACTGTCTCTGCGTTGTAGATACATTACAATTGTCTGATTTATGTAATCTGGATCGCAAAGTGTTTCAACCATTGGATGAAAAGCTGTGAAACATAAAAATATATACTTGTGGAAACGATACATCAACATATTTGCACAATTAAACGCTTTAAGTTTAAAGCAAGCTTTCAAGGAATCTGCTGGCTGTTCTCTGCTTTCTTCATTTCGCGAGACTTTCACATATCTCTATCCAAGTAACTAGTCTCAACAAAGACGATGAAGTTGGATCAATTAGCGGAGATGAATTCAAATAAAACGCATAAGAATTTCAAATAGAACAAAATCAACCTGTATTTGAATAAGATTTCAGGACTGAGGATGCGCAGTGTTATGTGAAAACGATTTCCTATTTTTTTTAATTTGCTGATTGATTCAACGTCGTCACGTTTCCGGAGACTACTTTTTCAAAATATTTGCACCCTAAACCTTTGAAAAACCTTGAATATTCAGCATTAGCAACAACAAAAAAAACTGTGAACTTCACTTATCTACAATAACTTTACATCTTATAAAAAATACCTTACAAAGCAAATTAAATAGCTATTGTTTTCAAATAGTCACACCAACCTAGGCCAGCTAAGACTTCCCGAAGAATGAACCGCAGGCTAGATATTCGTGCTGACTCAGGTGGGAGCGTTAAGATAAGTATATATTCACACAATTGACCCAAGTATGTCAGTTCAGTGTGATGATCTCTCAGACAAGGATGCAGGTGAAAAAGGGGTTTTGAATCATCAGGATTTCTAAAAAACATGTTGAATACCATTAACAGCACGTATAGAACAAAAAATATTGTTTTGAAGAACAAAATCTACCTCTTTGACAAAAACCACAACACTTTAAATAACCTATAACTCATGGTAAGTGCTTATGTAAATAAGAATTAATGGCATTTTAGGGATAAAGCAACACATACAACCAATGCCTCCACTGTCATCATATCACTGTCCAGCTCATATTCAGTTTAAAGTAACCAGTATCACAAGTTATTAACTATCACAGAACTAATTTCACTTACGATTTGGCAGTTTTCTTAAGCTCTTTGAAATAGTTCAACAGACACACAACAAGTCTGTTCATCAAAAGGTTAACCGTATCCACTTTAGCCAGACGCTCAGAAAATGCCTTCACCACATCCCAGTAATCAGCTCTGACCATTTTATGGAAGTTTCCATGATCAGCACTGACTTTGCCATACCTATAAATGATAATACAGATAATGTACTTGACTTAAAAGTATTGTGGTTCTGATTAAGCAAGGCTTTGGAGCAGGCCTAAACAGGGTTTTGTTTAAGGAAAATGTTAGGTACCCAGTATGGACCTGTAGGGACCCGATGATAATTTTCTCTGATTCTAGGGACCCAAATCAGGTCCCTAAAACGCCTTAAAAAAACCCTGGGCCTAAATATATAGCTGCTACAGCTACCAGAGCTGTCTTTTGTCAAAACATTGCAACAGCCCAGATTTCTTTGATAGTAACTGCTCTGACTCCATTACCACACTTTATTTTAACCATGGGTGCAGAATTTGAAATTTTCAAAATTTTAACTGAAAGTACAGTTTAGTTATGACTTGTGAGCATGAGTTTTGTCTACTGTCCAAATGCCTAACTAGATGGTATATTAGAAAAGGTGGTGTCAGAAGGAGTAAGACAAAGCACTTTTCCCTTTAGTAAGGTGATGCAACTATTAGACTACATGAAACTGAAAACAGCTAATAGCAATAGCACCTCAACAAAATATTTGGAGCTGGAACTGTCTTCTTAATATCTGGCTCCTGAATTATAAGTAGAGCTCCAGCTCTGACTCTAAAGGCACATTTATTCCATTGATGTTGCAAGCAAGCAGAGATAAACGATAAAAAATCAGCAAGGTAACTAAGGTGATTAGATTTAACAAAAACAGCAACTAAATTGTTATAAAATGTTTGATGTGGTTCGGCGAAACATGAGATGCTCAAAATATAAACTTACCATGTTTCAACATAGTCTCTGTAGGTATACTCAAATATCCGATGCATAATCTCATCTATGCTTGTTGAAACACAAGTAGTCGATTCAGTGCTGTAAGCAGTGGGCCCATAAGCACACGCCAATAACTCATGTGGAGTCAAGCCATATGGCCTTATGGTTTCATAGATGCCTTGACTTTGTGGTACAGTTGCAGAGCCACGCAACACCGATGATTCATTTTGAAGCTGCATTTTAACTATAGGAGAAGATGAGATCTTTTCAGCAATGCTTGAAAACAAGCTGCAGCTTGAGTTTTTCACCCAAGACAAGCATTTACTTGATATGCCTTCAGATGAATTCGTATTACGAGAATTCAGATGCATATTGGTTGCTTTCGAGTAATGCCTATCAATATAATTAAGTCCCATCAATGTAACACATACTGCAAAGATGCAGCCAGATACCACAGCAATCAAAGCCAGTGCAATGTCAACGAAAAAAGTCAGGATGGCAGGTCGAGCTATCAGGACTGATAGGAATGTCACTGCAATTGTTCCTTTAACAAACAACCTACTGTCAACCATACTGGAGAAGAGTTTTAAACAAGTGTGTTTCACAAAGTGCTAATTATTCCAGTCTATTCTTGCTTGGGCTTGTTTGCAACGTCTTCTGTGAAAGCAGAATAAACAAATAGGCCCAGAACCACATGAACCATCACAACTGCCGTGAGTGCTGCTGGAACGATGCTTGTTTCTTCTGTATAGCCAAAATAATCTTCATAAAGCATTTTCCTTCAATGAAAACACAGTCATATGAGTTATTAAGACATCACATTTGATATGTTAATCACACGATGCAATTAAAATGCATATGTTTTAAACATGTAATAGGCAAGTTTAAAACCTGCAATTGTACAAGTTTAAACAATGGAATAAAATAAACCACAAATTTGTAATGCTGAAGTAAATAGGTAATGTAAGCTCAGTTTTTCAAAATACCATAACCCAGAAATGGCGTTTCAAATTACTTTGTTATGCAAGATAAACATCATGCTGTGCAATACTCTGCTGTGTAATGCTGAACACTGAACAACCAACTAAAGCTGATGTAATGATGATTTAATACATTCAATGGTGCATGCTGTTTGTTAACACTTTCAATTCTGGTGTTTTCCATGAGAAAACATACTAGACACAAGTGGTCAACACAGAATACTGCAGTGTTCCAAGCAAATTTTTTCCTGATAGTTTCACACAATTTTCAATCTTTACTTCAACCTATAAAATTGCAATATACCAGAGATGGACATGCTTCATGGATCTGGAAGCCAAGTCAAGTCATAAAACCTCCAAGCACAAGTATTTGAAATAATACTCTGTAAGATATTAGTGTCTGATTTTTACTGGAAAAGGCTTCCTTTCGATTGACTTTTTCTTACATACAGGTGTCTGTAAAGTCTGGGTACATGGTAAAAAACACCAGAAGTCTGGGACTATATCCTAGTTCACTTAACACTACCAACCCGATTCGCTCTTCTTTGGACAGAGCCATCATCATTTAAATAAACAAACCTATGAGTAGGAAAAACAATCTAAACAAATATAATAGATAGTGAAAACCCTATGTGTCCAACTTTGTGGACACTCTGTAGTGTATAGTATATATACAGAAGCAGAATAAAAATGATCAAGGTTGGTGTAAATACTCCATCTATTGAGAAGTATAATAGTAACTAATCCCTATAGGAACCTAAATACTCACACATTACCTTTGTAAATGTATCTCTTACTTGCCTAGGTCGGATTACAAGATGGTGTTCCACTAGCAAAGTTTAGAAAAAATTACACATATCTCTCTTGCGTNAAGTGACAAATAAAGGGTTGGTTGCTAATTCTTAACNTTAGTCAGAGTACACTATAAGTTGTAACTTGTTGTCACAAACATCATGAATTCAATCACCTTCAATTGCATATAATTTAGAAACGCAACTTCACACACGTCACATAAAAAATCCACATTTCTTTTCATACTGCAGGAAGCAGCATATCATTTTCTACCTAGTATTACCTTTTTGAACACAAATATATGAAAGTAACTTTTGTGAAAAGAATTCACTGGCAAGCATGAGGATTAAGTTATACAGGGTGACCCAAACAAAACAGAACCAACATATATTTGAATAAATATTTAATTTTAATTATTCCTCTTTTCTTTTTCAGGTTGTAGTAGTAGACCTAGTGCATGAAATATTGCAACAATAGTTTTTCCCACCATGTCTTGGTCAACCAAAGAGAAGGCATTTTGTGTGGAGGCCTATTTCGCTAACAATTCATACAAAGTAGTGCAAGTTTTTGGTAAGCTCCAGTATCATCACACTCCATCAAAAAGCAGAATTTTTGACTGAATGCAGAAGTTTAGAGAGTGTGGGACTGTACAAATTTTAATTCAAAAGGTCTGAGGGATACTTATTCTGTTTGCATGGTGAATGGTAGGACACAAAGAAACATTGATGCTGTATGGCATTTGGTCAGCCGGAGCCCTAAAAAATCATGGAGGCCATTTCAAGCATATTTAGGAAAGAACAACTTTTATGCTAAGGGACTTCAACGACTGAAACTTTAGGGAATGATTGCACACAGACTGAAGTTTAAAACCTGTAAAATTTATTGGATCTTTGTAGGATTTAATAAAATTTTTATGGGTTCTGTTTTTTTGGTCACCCTGTAGAGAAGCAAAAAAATATTCTAAAATATGACTACAGATGAATCCAGTTAATCACATTCAATATACCATGCTTTTTCATCATTCAAATAACAAGAATTCATATGTGCTAATGGAATTAGTATAAACAGTACAAGTTGTTAACAGTAGTGCTTATTTACATTTCCCAGCTAAAGCAACGTTATAGTGATGCTAATCTGTAGCAACAATGATGCTTTCTCTATCTCTTCTAGATCAGTTTTTCTTAAAAGCAGAAGCTATGGCACGTTGCCTACAGCACACTCCTTGAACTTCTAAAATTCTTTAGTGCTTCGTAAAGTAAAGATCAAAATGAATGCGCTTAATAGAATCGCTATACACTGCTGTACTTAACATGTGCTTAATTTATTTACATTCACATGGTAACGCAACACCAACAACCTATTGTTTTGAAACATTTATAATTAAACTATTAATTGTTGTCACTGCAGATGTGTGATCACACCACACAACATCATTAGGTTTGTGCAATAAAAATAGGTTAAAAACATGGCACTGTTTTTTTTCAGTCATAGACTGAAACGTTTCTGAAACGACTAAAAAAAATGAAGTCATTTTGGTCAGAATGTTTGAAAATATAGGCTAAAACACTGTTATGGCAAGTTTCAACACAACTGTGAGACAAATGACCGAAATGTTTCAGTGTCCAAAATGTCTCAGCAAAAAATGACCAAACTATTTTAGTGAAGAAAAAACAGACATGGCAGTCCTCAAAGCAATTGCATGGCCACTTCTCACTTAACCTGTGTTTGCACATTTTGCTATCTTAACACTTTGAGAGCCGGCGTACGATATATTCGTACTTCGATTTTGGCCTAAAAAACAGCAGTTTTCGGTTGTCTTACCAACACCCTAGCTCCTCCGCCGATTGTGCTAGAGAGCTGTTCAAGGGCTTAAACGGATCAGCCAGTCTTCTAGATTGCACTCGAAAAAAATTTTTTTGTTGGGGGTGCGGGTTTTTTGTGAGTGACATCATAAGTGGTTTTGGGGTCATTTTGGCTCATGTTGCCTGGCGTAGGGCCCAACTGCTAGGCCAAAGTGTTTCACTGAAGTTTTCATTGGAAACTAGGCTCGAGTCTGAGTCTTTTGAGCATTAGACTGACTTTCTAACGTTTCTGGTTCAAAAGTTATGATCTAAAATAAACAAATTAATTAATTATCTAATTAGCTAATTAGTCAAATATTTTTGCTGGTTTAGATCATAACTTCTGAACCCAAAACTCCAGCAGGTCATCCAAAGTATCAAAAGACTCAGATTGTAGGCTAGTTTCCAATAAAAACTTCAGTGAAATACTACCACCTAATGGTTGGCACCCAGGGCCAGGCAAAGTGGGCCAAGGTGGCCTAAAAGTCCTCCACTTATGACATCACTCATAAAAAACCCACACCCCCAAGCAAAAATATTTTTTCAAGTGCAGACGAGAAGACTTGCCACGTCTTTTGACGCTTCGACCAGGTCCGTAACCCGTACAGGAACAGAGATATTCCCACGCAAAGCCACATGCGTTTAGGCGGGTTTTTTACTGAAAATCCCTGAAATCACCCGGGTGCCAAAGTGTTAACTAAGAAACACTGGACTGTGTGACTTGAGCCTTAAAATCAATATTTCAGTATGGTTGAAGCATTTAAATTATTCAATTAATCTGGTTATGCAAATAACCACAGTATTTTTCTAACTTGTTTTGAGATTTACAATCCTTATTAATTGGATTCATCTGTACATAAGTTGCTGAAACTCATATATAGCAACATTGCATTGCTACACAACAGCAACACAATAAACAAGAACGACATCACAATCAAAAAAGAAAAATATAGTACACTAAACATTACATAAACAATAGCAATGTGGTAATAAAAAATATGAAATTTCCAATGTTGAACTAAAATCTGAAATAAATGGCTTTCTTCAATGCCTACCTGGTAATGAAGTATGATGAAATTGGAACAATAACCATCAAAGCAGTATAGAAGAGCATTTGAAACACAGTTCGACCTGATATGATGGAGTGGTCATTTCGCTTTGAAGAAACAGGTCTGTCATAAAAATTTAACAAAACCATGAAAAAAAGCATGGAACAGCAAAGTTACTTCATGCAGATAAATTAACTTCAACATTCCTATAGACACAATCAAAATGTAACATTGTTTGCAAGCAAAGATGACATCACTAGTGCACAATTCTTCCAAAAGGTCTGAGGCTATTATGAACTATACCGGATTTGCAGCACTTAAGATTAAAGCAAGGACAAAAGTCAGTCAAATTAGGTAGAGTCTTCCACAGCTTTGGCATCGCCTAGATGCAACTCAAAATGTACTAAAATATTGCTTTGCAAAATAAATATTTATGCATTTCAGCTGTATTTCTCACTTTTTTGATGTTGTAACACTTCAAGGTTCTATGCTATTGCTGTGGTCTATTAGGTTCTGTAAGAACTTAAGTTGGTCACATTTTTTTTAATCATTGACACAGCACTAATAGAACACAAATGACAAAAACTGATCATAATGGAATTTTTCCTCTGCATGTTATATTAATGCATATAACCCCGGTAGTTTCTGAGCAAACCCAAATTTGACTATTAAGTAAAAGGTGCTTCAAGACTACTTGGATAGCTCTTTTATGTACCACAGTTAAAACAGTGCAAACTTCTACATTCATGCTGGTGCCTAAGGTTGTGCCCTTCCAAAAAGTGTTGATTATTCATTAATGGTTGCAGTGCAATAAAAAGGATCCATTGCAATATTAAAAAATAGTGGTTTTAACAAGATTCACATTATTAACTCTTTGGCGTCCGGCTGCTTTCAGGGATTTTCGGAAAAAAAAACGCCTAAACGCACATGGCTTTGCACAGGAATTTCTCCGGTCCGGTATGCTCTACAGACCCGGCAAAAGTCTCAAAAGACATGGCAAGTCTTCTCGTCTGCACTCGAAAAAATTTTTTTTGCTTCGGGGTGTGGGTTTTTTGTGAGTAACGTCATAAGTGGAGGACTTTTAGGCCACCTTAGCCTGGCCCTGGGCGCCAACCGTTAGGTGGTAGTATTTCACTGAAGTTTTTACTGGAAGCTAGGCTACAATCTGAGTCTTTTGATACTTTGGATGACCTGCTGGAGTTTCGGGTTCAAAAGTTGTGATGTAAGTTAGCAAAAATATTTGACTAATTAGCTAATTAGATAATTAATTAATTTGTTTCTTTTAGATCATAACTTTTGAACCAGAAACGTTAGAAAGTCAATCAAAGGCTCAAAAGACTCGGATTTGAGCCTAGTTTCCAATGAAAACTTCAGCAGAACACTTTGGCCTAGCAGTTGGGCCCTAGGCCAGGCAACATGAGCCAAAATACCCCAAAACTACTTCACTTATGACGTCAGTCACAGAAAATCAGCATCCCCCAACCAAAAAATTTTTTTCAAGTGCAATCTACTAGACTGGCCGATCCGTTTGAGCCCTTGAACAGCTCTCTAGCACAATCGTCGGAGGAGCTAGGGCATTGGTAAGGCAACCGAAAACTGCTGTTTTTTAGGCCCAAATCGAAGTATGAATATATCGTAGACCAGTTCTCACAGTGTTAACAAAATGCAAATAGAAACTATTTCTTTCAAAATAGGATAATTGCAGTAGTAAAAAGTGTGCCAATGGCTAGGTGGCTTACAAGTGTGGCAATGGCTAGGTGGCTTACTATGCAAGGTCAACTCTTTCATACCTAGCTACCAGCTACAACTCAATCGAAACTGAAAATCTTAGCGTAATGTTGTATCAACTGCTGGCAGTGGTTAGTTAACTGACTATGGCTATGCAAGGTCAACTGCTATACAACCCAAGCTTAGCAGTTATGTCATTGATTATGATTCATGGTCACATGACTCAGGGTATAAATAAATGTTACTTGCACTTGTGGGTCAGGATTTGGTGGTTTTGGTGCCCACACTGTAAGTCCTGGTCCATGTGCGCCACTTTTTTACACCAATTGGCGCCAACAGGTTTGGCCATAACTTGTCAGGCGATTGAACTAGAAACTAGCTGTTCAAACCCTCTAAAGATGTGGAAAGTCTTATAGTTTCGACTAAAAAAAATTTTGAAGTTTTGGATTTGGGTTTTTTTGTAGGTAATGTCAAAATTGGGGTAGGTTTACATTTTTTTGATGATGTCATCATGCCCTGGGCCTTTACTCTAATAATCAATTGTTTGTTTCTTTCCTTTAAATGTCTTTTTTTTCCTTTAATCCCCTAATGAATCCCTAGGGAATTGAAAGAAACAAAAAATTGCCTCTTGGGGTTGGGACCCAGGTCCTGATGACATCACCCAAAAAACCCAAGCCTGCTCCAACTATGACATTACCCACAAAAAAACCCATATCCAAAACTTCTCAATTTTTTTTAATCGAAACTACAAGACTTTCCGCAACTTCAGAGGGTTTGAACAGCTCTCTACCTCTATGGGCTGGGGGGGTGTGGCCAGTTATATTTCAGGCAAAAAGACCAAATGATACCTTTTGCCGGACTTAAAGGGTTAACCTTAGTTATATAATGTAGAAATGTAAACTTTTTGTTTGAGCAAGAAATTCAACTCAAATGAACAAAATGTGATATTTGGAAACTATCCTAATGTATTTCAATTGATCAAATACTGAATAGCCCATGTAAACCTAACCTTAAACCTATCATCTTAAAATCTAACCTTAACACCATAACATCAAAACTGAAAACCCTAGCATAGTGTAGAGCAGGGTTTCTTAACCTGTAGACCATGGCCCACTAGTGGACCACGGAAAAATTTGATGGGCCACAACCCTTGTAATTGTTGAAATTGAGTACATTTTGCAAGAGGACCCCTTGAAAACAAGGGCGCTAGTTGCCATGAAAATAAAATCTAGAAGCAGGCTTAACGTGGAAGATGACTTGATCTGTGCATTATCATGTATTGTTGAGCTGCAAATATCTTTGCTTTCTAACAACAAACAAGCCCAGCCTTCACATTGAATATAGTGCACGCTGCATTAATAAAAATGTTTTTTTTGTTTTTATTCCTGCTCTATGCATGTGCTGCAGTTGTCGCAATGGAGAAGTTGTATAATTGGTGGGCCATGGACCCTCTGTTTGTTTATTAACTACGCCATATGCTTGAAAAGATTGAGAATCCCTGGTTTAGAAATCACACTATTTGTCTGCTGTCCATTCAAAACAGATCCATTACGAATGTTGTCTGTAATGACTGGGGCCTGTTTTGAGTGGTCTGTTATGAACAAGTCTGTTTTGCAAGGGAGCCACTTGTACATATTCACTCTATAATCATATAAGGGAAGGCTAAACGTGTTTTCTGTTTGTGGTAATTAACCCTAATCATATGCTGTATCACAAACATGGCAGGCAGACACCTAGCAGTTGAGCTTGTGTCGCTGTAGCTGACAACGTAGACACTTCCCGAAAGTATATGCATAGGAACTAAAAAAGAAGGTTCTAAATCTACACATTGAAACAAGAAAGCTAATCATTGACACTTTCTATGCTAAGGTATGTTCCAGAACATACTTTGTTTTTTATTTATAGCACCTCTATATGTTCTAGAACAAGGGTGTGCAACATTTTTTGTCAGTGGGCCATATAACCAACTTCAGACATCTAGGTGGGTCACACGAAAAATTTAGTTTTTTAGCATGAACTGTGGGATTAGGATTTTCATGCATGATGGGGAAAAGTCAGAGTGTTGATAAGGGCCACACTAAATGGCTTGGTGGGCCGGGTTGTGGCCTGCAGGCCGCCTGATGCACACCCTTGTTCTAGAAAATACTTCTCTTTTTTCTTTACCATAAGTGTCACGAAACCTTTTCCTCCAGTAAATGCCATTTAGAATGTCTAAGTACCTTGCTTTTGTTGTGTCACATGGTATGTATCTGAAATGCTTTTTTATAATATGTGCCACACCCAAAATTTCTTATTTCATGCACGATATCTTATTGACAACTGCAATAGTTTCTAGTCTAAGCAATTATTGTAGAAATGTATAAAGTTAAAAGGTCAAATCATAGCTCAGCACCATTTGGAAAATAGCATTTAAAAACACACACTGCCAACAAATATATAGAAAAAACATGTACTGCCAACAAATATATATATCAAAACTGTCATAAGTGAATATTAACAACATTATGCGTAATCAAACTATCGCCATATACAAGGTACCTTCACTTACCATGCACAGCCGCATGGTGACAGCAACACTGCATGAGATTAGAACTGCTAAGTCATTGCATTGTTTAGGGTGAAATCCAAACCCCAATTTAACTCTAAACCCTAAAACCATAGCCCTAAAATCTTAACCCTAAAACACTAAATCTTACCTAACCTTAATCCTAAAAACCTTAACCTGTTATGAGTTCGCAGGTCACACAATGACTCAACAGTTCTCACACAGCGTTGCCGCCTGCCGTCATGTTGCAGCTGTGCATTGCATAGCAACTAAAGTGGCGAAGCTACCTTGTGACATTTTGATTATGCGTAACATCATCAATACTCACCAACAATGGCTTTGATGCATATATCCGTTGTTAGTCAGTGCATCCTAACGAAGGACACCAGCATGACATGTTTTCAATGCTATTTGCCAAATTTGGTGTCGAATTAATTTGACTAATTAAAAATATGAGGTGGTGGTCAAAGGGAAGGCTATAAGCATTCTGGTCTACTATACTATGTACCTGGTTTGATAGTCATGCCTATCCCATCCCATGGATCATACCCATCCTGCTTTAGTGTTGCTGCCAAACACTTGCTCCCTTTTTGTTTTGCCTTAGAATTGAATTGAAATACAGTACTAGATACCTATTTCTTTCCAAATCTTTGTTTTCTGTGAATATAATATTATTTGTGCATTGTTTGCAATATACTATATTTTATTTAGACTGCAAATTGCATGTGAGTATATCTGGGAAGTATGAATAATGGAATATTCTGTATAGAAATCTCACACAGTGGGAAAAACGTAGTGAAATACTTTAGCATGTACTGTAAAGTACATGTATTTATAAATTACATAACACATGATTTTAGGTAAGCACACTTTGACCAATATTAAAAGGACATTTTTGTAAATACCGCAAGATCACTAAGATAGCTAAGATCACTAAGATCAATTGCTAAGATCACTAAGGATCCTCCAGATCACCAAGATTAGACTCATTTTATTAGTGATCTCAGTGCAATCATATCATCTTATTGATCTTGTGGTATTTACAGGTCTCCATATTAAAATGCTTTTAACAATGATCTGGTACTGGAACTCTAGGCACTGCCTTAATTTTTATCATCACATTTACATTTCTGCAAAGTAAAAACACTATGACAACCAATTATTTAAGAAATATAAAACAGCAGAATTAATAGCAAACTTGCAGTCCAGCACTAGCACATTGGAATGAGGAATACAATTACTGTACTGCTAAGTGCATTTATGTACATCTTAGGTTACCGCAGTACAGTCCAATCAAAAACTCAAACCGTACAGGTTTTGATCCATCGGCCTTTGCACGGATGACGCCATTGCACAGACAAAATAACATTGACTATGACGGAAAAACAAACGCGAGGAACGACCACAGCACAACGAGCACAGCTCATCCAATATTTCAATGGATGAAAGAATCGTTTTTGATATCAGAGTTGATCATGGAACAGGAGCAGAGGTGGCCGGAGTCACTTTTTCAGACTCCGACTCCGCTTCTGTTCCAAAATTTTTGAATCCGGTCCGGATCCGCATCCGGATATTCTTCAAAATTGAGAATCCAACTCCTGTTCAGACTCCGTCTACAATCATCCATCCAACCGTAATTTACCCATATTTTTACCAAAGAAATGATCACACGGAGTCCTGCTACTGCCGAAATTGAAAAGTGACTCTGGATCCGGGTCCGGTTTTTCACAAATTTTGACTCCGGGTCCTGATCCGGGTCCGAAAGAAAACGCAGAATCCTGCCGGAGTCGACTCCGGTAATCCGGTCCCACCTCTGCTCCAGAGGTGGGACCGGATGCAGGATTCTGCGTTTTTCTTTCGGACCGGATCAGGACCCGGAGTCAAAAACTTTTTACTTCATAGTACATTTTTCAAAGGAAAAGTTAAGAGCGGCATTTTGGTGGGTTTTATTGTTTTGTTTAAATGGGCTTAAAAAACGGGTGATGTTTTTGGTTGGGTCTAATGACATCAACACTGAACATGATTATGGACGTTTAATTGAATTTCTGAGCCAAATTTCACCGTGTTTGATTTAGCTGATTTTATGATTCATCACTAGTTTCTCGTTTCGTCGTGCACCTGTGCTTGCGATATGTGCTTCCTTTCGACCTTCGTCATTAATTGGCAGTTCTGGCAGGTTGATCATAATGGCTCACATAGGCTCATGTCTGTTCTTTCCCCTAGTTGTTGTACGTATAACAGCCACATAATATAAACACGATAATTTTCTTGCGTACTTTATGCGCATTCTCAATTCTCGTGTAGTTTGCAAGTTGCAAATTGTCAACTCTGAGTGTCGGCCATCCCAGCGGCATACCTTCTGACCGACTGCTATTCGACGAGACATTCGAGCAGCCTTGTATTTTTGCAGTTGTGAACTGCACCGACGTAGCACTGAGTGTGTCCTAATCCTCTGCTTCAACGCTTTGCCGGATATTTTTGCTGTTTTGAAATGCTCTGTCTTTGATACCGCCGATAACATACGTTCATTGCAGTGGCAAGTTGCAGCCTATAGCAACGAGTAAAGAGAGCGCCTGTGGAATAACATGCACATAGATGCCGAAGAAAGGGCATTTGTCCCTTTGTCTTTTCAAAAGGGGCAACGAGTGTGGAGGTGCCTTTCCATTATATGCGTAAGAGCAGGCAAACTTGTGGGGTGCGAAGGATTTTTGCCCGAATTTCCTCAAATTCCCCGAAAAGTTATTGTGCAACTTTTGCCTACAAACTTTCTCCAAGACATATCAAGACCTCTNTTTGGTGTAACCTCCAAAAAAGATCTTCATGTGTTTTTCTGCAAATCTTGGGCGTCATTTTTACACGGATTTTCAGGAATTTTGCGCAGATTTTTAGCAATCAAAACTTTTGGGGGTGAGCTTGCGGATCTGGGCAGTAACGAGCTACTAAAATAACGAGTTACTGTAGCGAGCTAATTTTCCAGTAGCGTCAGCGGGAGCGCCCCTCTTTTTTGAAAGAAATAACGGATGCAGTAGCGTGTTATAACCATTTTACAGCTGCCGCTATTGGCTACTTTGGCGCGAGTGGTGGCCAAAGGAAAAAGTTCGCAAGAGCTCCTCCGTCAGCACACGTTGATAGTAATTATTCTTCTCACTGTTTTGCGCTGATTTTGAATGGTTTGTTTGCAGTAAGCTAGCACCATTAGGAAAGATTTAGCTCAGGTTGCTTTTGACCTGATCGATAGATTCCACGTTAATTCGGTAAAAACTCAGCATCAGCGACAAATTAAAGCAGTTGGGGCTTCGAAGCATTGGCTACTGCTACCGGTAAAGTTGCGTATGACTGAATTGAATGCTTGTAAAAATATGGCACTGAGTTCAACATTTTGCTGCATGTCCAACTACAGTTTTTGTTTTGAAGTATATGTCAATATGATAGTTTTTCTAGCTTGGTTCGACTTCAGTATATTTGGCTGTATGCATAACTTGAAGCAAACTTATAATTCTGTCTTGAAGACACGGGCGTAGCCAGGGAGAAGGGGAGACATCAGTCCCTGGGCGCAGCATTTTCAGGGCGTGAATTGGGGTTGGAATGTCACGTAACAATTATGAAATGTCAAATGTTAGCGGATACTAGAAATTACGATTTACAAAATGTCGAATGCCAGTCGCTGATACCCAGTTGCAAAATCCCATCAAAGTCACCAAGATTCGCAAAGAGAACAATTATGAACCTCAGTGACGTTTCAAATCGTCACTTGTGTAACATATGATGCGATCCCTATAGGATGGCAACGCTATGCTTTAGACCCAGCAGATATCAAAGATAAGCGAGTTCTCATTACTGGATCCGGGACCGTTCTCACTGAAACTAGTCTGGTTAACAGACCCTATCAATTGCCTGCTACTGTTTCTTTCCTAGGTATTCACGCTGAAAGATACACACCTCAATGGAATAAAGGACTCAAATGTTATTTCACAATTTTTATTATTCATAATGTAAAAGGTGTAAATAAAACATAATAAACATAATAATACTCACCGAATCACGACGTGTCATACTGTACAGGCACTTTGCACTAAGTTACAATGCTAATATGATTCTCATAATATCAATTCGATTCTTATATATTGCGATAAGGAGATCAACAATCTTTTCAGGTTGGTTCCCCTAGCCAAGCATATGTTTTATCTCTATAAGGCTTAA
>JGI24021J15306_10000576_pt1 | contig 29325 bp, 15 predicted proteins | sample Ectturendosymbi1_FD_15306 | JGI IMG/M metagenome (IMG submission 15306) | reverse complement strand
AATAGAATCACTACGCATCGTCAGTCCTATCATCTTATTCAAATAAAAGGTAAAATTATGAAACCTAGTCAAACTTCAGCGCTTCTTTCTCAGAGCATTGTTGAAAAAGAGTATGTCGCTCACTGAGGAACTCTTTTAAATTTGCTCTTCTGCTATTCATGACATGATCATCGTTAAGAAAGAGTCCTTCATTAGCAGCGCTGGTTGCCATCACACAGAACGTCTTTACAGCAAGATCACTGAAAGCTGGAAACTCCAATCTGTGGTCTCGCCACCAATGGAGAATGTCTGTACACCAGCTATGTCAAACCCGAGGCCCGTATGTGGCCCAGTAAGCTTTTCATTATTGTGTATGTACAATACGATAGCCAGACGTTATTTTTATAATCTCAAATTTGACATTTTCGATGCAATGGTCTTTAGTGCCTGCTTGTCATGTACCACGCACGGGTAGCTTTCCACTTGTCCGTAGCATCACAGTTTGGAGAGATCAAAAGTACCATAGAGTCGTTACCTTTGCTGTCAGTATTAAATTCTCTCACTAGCTTTAAACTAAAGTTTGGTTTGCTAACATGAAANTAAGCCATTCAGCGTGCAGCCCTCACGAAGATGGTGACATAATTTCTGACCCAGGAAGGCAGGGTTGGGGAACNTGCGGCCGCGGGNCAAATGCGACCCCGTGAACATTTGANATGGCCCGCATCAGAATTTTCGTTACCCAATTTAGAGTACANAATCACGTCAAAACGAAGCTCCATGATAANCAGGTACTTGAGGTAGGATGTAATAAGAAGCCTCCATCTCTCATAGTAAGATAAAGGTAGAGTTTTAGGATAGCCTATAATCAGTTGTTACTTGCCGCCCGCCAGCAATAATCCACAATTTATTCGGCCCGTGATAGTCAATAGGTTCCCCGCCCCTGCAGTAAGTTTATCAGTTGGCAAAGCTGCTTTGCACCTCTGTACCACAAGCTCTCTGTGACATTAACTTATTTGCTCATGTCACTTTCACATGCATTGAGTCAACATCCAGTAATCCGCACAATGAATTTCTTATCCCGGGCCCGTCCCGCACCGAGTTCAACCCGCGCCTGTCCCGCACACTCACGCGTAACTCTGCGGGTTCCCGCATCCGTCCCGCAAACGTGAGTACCCGCAACCCGCCGCGCGCAGGACTCTATTGTGAACCTATTGTGTGGTTTAACCTGCGCAAGATCACACTGCGACAAACGAGAACGGCGATTTATTGCAGACAGTAAACTTTCAACACTTTGCTTGAAATTAGAAATCAAATACCGTTATATCATTTTCTCAAACCGCTGTCTAGTTTTGTTGTTCGCTTTAAATGCTGTTGCAATTATAAGAAAGGTGACTTGGTTGTCACATAGTTTGTCACCACGCAGAAGCAACGTATCTCTGAAGCAGATTTTGCACCGATGTCGCTGTGTTGTGATAACTTATTTTATGTCATACGAAACTAACACAGACACTTTTATCAACAAAGTGAATTTACTGTTTGCCTTAAGTGTATCAACTAACTTGGCTTTGTCTAATCTCCCTACAAATGCATTGGCAGGATTCTTCGATTCTGAAAGTAGTGGCCATTGTGTTTCTGGCGTTTTTGGAGTTGCTGCTTTAGCTGGAATCATCTATGGTATCTACGCAGCAGCTAGTAAGTATAGTCATTATTGCATGGATTTTGGCATGCAGGTGCGAAGGATTTCGAAAGTATCACGAACATTTCACTTTAATAGTTAGGCATAAATGTTTTAGCGTTTTTACAATAAATATTTCAGCATAAGGTTTCACTACAGGTAAGCAAATAAACTGTTTATGATATTCCATCACTACTGTGGCGTTGACCATGGTTTTGAATCCAAGAGATCTCCAGTTCAACCCAAGACCAGATTTCTTGATTTATGGACTTCTTAACCGTGCTCAATTCCCTGCAAACTATAGAGGTCAAACTGGAGAATCGAGTTTCAAATGTATAGCAGGGATGCACAACCTTTTCGCTATTGCCGGCCGCATAAAATTTATTTTTGTGAATGAATTACGGCCGCCAGTAAGTTCAAGATATTTTTGTTTTTTGCATTGCTTCTGTTCTGCTTGCGTACACTGAGCCTAACCTGTTTCTGCACGTCGGTATGGTCGTCTATTGACTAAGTAACGTGATACAGTAGACAAAATAGTTTTAATTGATGCAATTTTACTTAATTCACTTTTAATTAATGCACATAACGTTATATTTAAAATTGTNCACGGCCGCAATGTCCACGGCCGCAAAAATATTTATCGAAGGTCCACGGCCATAGGTGTAGCCAGGGGGGTGGGCCAAAGGGGTNATCCCCCGCTGTAAGACTCAAGCCTTTACTTGATAATGTTTTTCACCTNCCGAACTGATATTTTAAACTCTCTAACCATACAAAACCTTGTTTTATTTAGCTGGATAACGACGTACGACACTGAATGCGAAGATGGTGAAGAACTATACCCGCTGGATGCAATCTGCTGATCATAGTCTTTCTATAGGAACAATGTCGGATGAAACAGTAGTTAACTAATGTCTGAAGCAACTGTGATTCGTCAGAATCAAGGGGTGCAATTGGTCTTCCCCAAATGGCATGTAAAAAAGGTTTTAAACCACAATACCGATGTCATGAACGTGAGAAAGCATAAAGCGAGTTCACCTGCATTGCAGTACTTGCCCTCTGCACGCGTGCACCGATGAGTCAGTCAGGTCAATTGCATTTTTTGCAAGATGAAGAAAAAAGCGTAGATCAACAAAAAAGATTACGAGGATTGGCGAAATGACCGCGAGGTCAACACGTCAGGCAACCCTTAAAAAGAACAAAAAGAAAGGCAATCAGAAGAATATGGTTATCGCAAAGAAATAGAAAAGGAAACACACACACAAAAGAAAAACACAAGATGTACAACAGATCAAGTGCAAAAGCGTCACAAACATCGAACTGCAACTAGCAGCGGTACAAGCAACGAACCAGTTACTAACAAAGACGGATTTGCCCGCTTCGAATGAAGCAAATGCGCGCATAATACCAGGAATCAATTGAATTTATATTTGAAAGAGGGGCTGCTTATATAATTTTATAAATGTATGGTACGGTCTGTTTAATAAGTCTTTCGAAGTGTCATTTTGGCGTCGTTGTTTAACTGTTTTGCATAAAGGAACAATCAGTAGCTTATTATCCAGTTGTCCTGCATGAAAATTATGATATTTGGATGTGTATTCATGTTCATCTGTGATTTCTTTTGGTAACATCTGACTGCATATCTTAGACATGTATTTTGCAAGTTCGTGTTTATATGTTTTTTATCTCCAAAATATAAACAGAAAGATGCATATCTTTTAAGGATATATGTTCATTGATGTGAAATTCACAGACATTGTGTATAGCTCGGTTATTTAACTTGACTAAACAACCTAACAACGTATTATTTGCAGTGCTCCAAATAAGCTTTGTGTAGTAGTGGTGACAATAAACAATAGAGAAATAAACTTTACGAAGCAGATCTACATTAATGTAAGGCTGCAACTTCTACAGTGCCGCACTACCACATGCAACCTTTTTACCCACACGAGCAATATGTAGTTCCCAATTTAACCTCGAATCTATTGCAACACGTAGGTATTTTATACCTACAGCTTGCTCTATTGTGATACCACCGCAAGAGAAGCTGATTGGGGAGGTTAAAGAGGAAATTTTAGAAAAGAGTATGAATTTAGTTTTTGTATGATTAATAATTAATTTCTTTGCATACATCCATTTTGAATTCTTTCTAGTTCCAAGTTTAGTTCTAATTCCAGTTGTGCTGTATTATTATGTGAAAGTAACAGAGTAGTGTCATCAGCGAAGAGGTGAGACTTACATTTAGTTGTTACTGGCAAACGAATTGCTTTCTATTGTTAAGGTCCTTTCTGAGAAGGTCGTTGGCAACACCTCGTATGCCATAATGATATAACTTATTTGACAAATTTTGGTGATCTACAGTGTCAAAAACCTTTTTCAGATCTACAAATACAGCAGCAAGGTTGATCAAAAATTTACTTATGTTGGTGTATAAAAATTTTTCGAATATTTTACTAAAATGACTAAGCAAAAAATTGGTCTATAGTGAGAAGGATTTAATCTGGAACCTGATTTGAACAGTGGAATCACTTTTGCTAGTTTTAAGCTTTTCAGGAAAAACTCCGTTGGAAATGCTTGAATCATGAAGATATGCAAGGCACGTAAGCCAATAAGGAAGCAGTTGGCGTCTCAATGACCGAAGTGGACAACACTTGATGTCATCTCAATACCGTCATCCAGAAGTTGATCACTGAATAAAGTCAAGAGTAAAGTCAGATCAACGCAACAGACGACACCGGATGCAACTCCGCGAAAAATTGCATCAGAGAGCAGAACCAAGGACGAAGCAGAACCATTGTTTATGAACTTGAATTCACGGCGTGTGTAGTCATGCAAGAGTGTANTGTTGGATGAGATCTGGCCTGAAGCAGACCAGTGGAAAATCAATTAGATCTAGTTCCGGTTGCNGGCCCCAATTGTTGTCACACAAGGATGCAAAACCGTTTNGTTCAGAGGTTCTGTAAAAGACAATGCCATGAACATTAAAGGACTCTCAGGAGGACTTTCATAAAGTCTAGTCATGGAGTAAATTTGAACCACGTTTGTGGACAGACAGCCTGGCACTCTGAGCCTTACATTCTGTTAAAAATGTCATCAACTATGTCACATATCCCAAAACTCTTTTATATGTTTCAGTCTGATCTCATCACTTTGACCTGTGAAATTAATTCCTGCCTTACTTTAACAATACATTCAATGAAAGGTAACGGAATGGTTTGTTGTACACCTCTGTCTTTTGCAAAAGTTTTGCAGCTTGATCTGGTCGATGTTAGCTATTTTGCAAACGTGTGTCAGCATTTTTGTTGACGAGTAGGCCTAAACCTTCTCATAACTTAAACTAAAAATAAGCTATAAATGTGGTTGAGAACATGACAAGAGACCCAGATTAGCGAGAAGCTCGGTTCGGGAAAGGAATGCCAACTAGAGGTTTTTATGATATGGTTCCAGCGACCCAATTTAATGGTGCGATAGACAGTATTTGAACAGCGTAAGCCCGTTAAAGGCCAGATCCTAAGGCTCTAAAACAGTGGTTCTTAACCTCTTTTTACATATCTTACCCTTTTATCCAACAAGATTACGAGATTTACACCCAATACACTCAGTGGTGCTCATTTATTGAAAATACGAAATTAACAAACTGTCACGGTTTGGAATGATTTATAAAAATTTACATTGGATGCAATTTATGGTTCAGTAAGTTTACCCCCTTGGAAGATAAAATTACACCCAGGGTATATTTACCCCAGGTTAAGAACTACTGTTCTAAAACGATGTGGTGGTCCCACGCACTCGATACTGATGTGTTCCTGATGACTGAGAAAACACTGCCTCTGTTTGTTTCTTACGCATTGGTAACTGCTTTGGGAAGCAATGAATTTTGTAAGTAGATCAAGTGCTCCAAAAAAATCATTTTCGTNATATTTCTTAGATTGGAAATCCGGGACGTATCGGGGAGAGAATTCCACAGCTGTGAAACGTTTTGATAAAATGAATTGCGAAATAATTGTATGTTGTAAGAAGGAAACTGAACATCAAATTCAAACTAAGTGCAGAAGCAGTGCCGGGTTTCTAGTGCTGAAAGCCCATGAACTGTGGAAATTTTCCCGCCCCCTTTTTCACCAAGACGAAAATTTTGTCCGTGCCAAAAATTTTTCCGCCCCTGAAAATTCTGCCGCCCTAGGCTATAGCCCAAAAGCCCATGTATGGAAAATCCAGGCCTGACTGAGACAAGAAAGTAGATACGTCAATGAGAAACTAGGGACTAAGGCAGGGGTTCTTAAGTTTAACAAGCATGTGGCTCAGTTAATAAACAAACAGTGGGTCTTTGGCCCATCCACTGTACAACTTATCCAATGCAACAACTGTTGCACATGCAGAGAGCATTAAATAAAAACAGCATTTAATAACACAACGTGCATTAAAATAAATGCGAAGGCTGAGCTTGTTTGTTCCTAGAAAGCATAGATATTCGAGGCTCATGATAATGATAATGCAGATACACAGATCAAGACATCTTCCACATTTAAGCCTTCTTTAAGCATCGTTTTACGGCAACAAGAGCCGCCTGCCTCAAAATCCCAAAATGCCTTCAGTAACTGCATAATGCGCACAACGTGGTAGACTATGTGGCGTGACCATCGGAAAGATTTTTTATCTTTTCCAGGGGGAGGCGATAGGGAATTTTTCCAGAGGTAGCCTAAAATTTTTTCCAGGACGGGGACCAAAAGTAGTAAAATTTGATTTTACTCACTCGAAACTATGAAAACAACCCTTTTTTGTTAAACATTTAATAGAAAAATGTCAAATTTGTCCCTGCCCCTCTCCCCTTTCCCACGCTTATGCTACGTGGCAATTTCATAACGTAATGATTTGTAACACATGTTGACGAACGAAAGCGTATTTTGACGTTTGTAACTCAAGCTACTTACGATTTCGATTGAAGGTTTATCTTGCAAAACGTACTTTCTTTCATAATAGTAGGCCGTGACCCGTCAAAAATTCTTCCGTGGCCCAAACGTTGAGAAACCCTGGTTTAGATTGTAACAGTATCTGTATGGTTTAGTATGTACAAGACTGCAAGAGAAAAACGCATGGCTTTGAAAGTCAGAGTCTTGAAGAATACTCTCTACAGGTTCAGAGTTAGACATTGCCTTCCAGCTAGTTCCTTAAAATCTCTATAGTATAGTCCAATCTATTCACATCTCCAATATGCAATAACTGGTTGGTGATCAGCTTCAACATCTTCTGAAGCCATTAAGTATAATTCAAAATAAAAATTTTGGATTAGCTACATTCAGTCCAAAATAAATCAAATATGGTCTGCAGAGCTTAAAGTCAAAATATTACATTTTTAATGACATTTACATGACCGAAATAGCTAAAATGATGCATGAATTTAAAAATTGCAGTCTTCCATCACCATTCACTAAGTTATTCATTAATTTGGACAATATACATTCATATATAGCACCAGATGAAAGTCATCTCTAGAACATATACCATAGTTCCCAGGAAAAGACTATCTACAGGAAAATATATTTCTCTTACATAACTATTAAGACATGGGAGTCTTCACAGCCAAATTTGAAAGTACAACTATTATATATTTTTAATAAAATACAAACTATATATCTTCTCAACCAGTGGTTTTCAATCTAGGGTTGTGACCCCCAGAGGGGTTGTGCTGAACCAAGTTTGGAGGGGTCGCGATTAGATATCTTAAGTACACTGCTGCATTACATTCGCTTTGTTCGAGTATAAGATAGGGGTCCTTGAGTTATAATGGGTTGCTATAATGGGTCGCTGTACGAAAAAGGTTGAAAACCACTGTTCTAAAATAATATTAAGCTCTTTCTATTTGTTTTTTAAGCCCAAAATTGTGCTACTCTGTGTTTCCAATAGAGATATTGTTGTATTTTGTGATATAAAATAAAAGTCATTACAAGAGGGTAAAATCAGAAATATGATTAGATTTATGAGAAGAGTAAAAATTGCCACTTTACGCAGTTCCAAAAGGTTAGTAACTCGTTTTATCATGCAACTGAAAGCTAAAAGTCTCCGTCCAATTGCTTCAATTTCTCGATGTAAAGTGTGAGGCGAAGATTCCTTGTATGCTCAGCAGCAGGTCGCTGTGAGTTGGTGCTACTTCTGCAGTTACGAGACAGGTCGTTTTCGCTAGAAAGCAGTTATTAGACAAGCACAAATCAAGGTAAGAGAATTACAACTTTTCCAGTCTGGATTTTTTAAGACAACATCAGCATGAGAGTAATCAGTGCGCGATGACATGCACTAAAAACTGGTTTTGCGTTGCTGGAAACGGAAAAACTACAGGCCCGTAGCCATGTTTTAAGGTTTGGAGGGGCAAAATACATATTAGGTGGCAAGATTTTTGTTTTATGACATATTTGAAACAAACTTTTCTGGGATCAAACAAAATTTGGAAAGGAACAAAGAATTGGGGCGGCATTGCCTCCGAACGTCACTACGGGCCTGAAAAACTACTCATCACTACCTGAAGTATATTGTTTCCGTGAGAGGCACATGCTACACGATATGTTGAATCACGTTTTTGCTGAGAGCGTTACAGGTTTGAATCGTGGTCCGGGAGAAAGAACCGTGCAAAGATCTCATCTACTGCCTGGCTAAATGCTTTGGTCACATATTTGATGTGGAAAGGACGACGTTCATCACGACCTTCTCACACAACCGCCTAATAAACTCCTTTATTAAAATTAGTTTCGGAAAATCTGTTATTTCTCACAAGGCAAAAGCAGTGGTGTCACCTTGATGGACAGTTGCACTCTTTACAGAAAAGTGAGCACTTGCTTCAGCTATACAGGTTTTTGTCCACAGAGGACAAGAAATGACCGTTGGATTTTTCAAAACACACATTGGCAATCAAACCTTTCTGTGTGTGCTTTTGATGATAACCTTCCCGTGGTGAAAGATCTTGTAAGAAATATTGCTTGTGGTTTCAATAGTCTTTGCAAGAACTTGTGATTTTTATGTATAAATCAAGACCAAGGAATATATCCAGCTGGATAACATCAGAAACCACCTGCCTTTTATTATACATTAACTTCGCTTAATTTCCCGGTCAGCTGAACAGAACGAGAAGCCTGTAATCGCTAGAGGTTTGAATGGGGTTGCGACAAGTTTTAAACAAAGAGTTTTGTGGTGGTTGGCCCTTTGTTAAAACCTAACTTTGAAAGGAACTTGTTGGAAGCCATTCAACAAAAATCTATCTCCACGTTTGCCTCATCTTCTATTGTTACAACAATCTGCCCCGAGATCTAGTGCGGCCAAGCAGTGGTTTCAACAACTCGCTCAAAAGAAAGAAGAAAACAATCTATTCAAAGGTAGACAAGGGACTTAGGACAATGCACGAATAAGATACTGGCCATAAATAAGGACGTTGTGGCTTTTTAATCTGTGTTGAAGAAATTGTGTTAGGTTCAAGTCAGTAAAATTAGTATTACTTTCTAGTCAAACTTCTATTTGTTTCAAACTTTGTTCAGAAACATGCGTTTGGTCAGGTTATGTGTATTCTACAACCTGCAACGTTGAAACGGAGATCACGTAAGAGTTAAGACGAAACCAAGAGGTAGTAACAAACACAGATTATTTCCTTGATAAATGCATTTAGAGGAATACTGATATGAGTATCAGCATAATATATTAATAGAATAAAAAATTACCTTTCAACTTCATCCAGAACAGGCGGCATCAACTTTGTCTTATCACTTTGTGAAGGCGGCCGACTTATCAGTTGATTCATGAAATGCACATGGTTTCACACATTGTTTGCAATGCACTTCAGGTGACTAACCGAGTCTGGTCTAGCATAACACAAGCAGGTGTCACCAGAGTGCAGCATTAAGCTTTTAATCTAATGCGTATACAGAAATAATCATTTTCTATTTTTTAGTTTGGCGATGAAAACAAAATGACCGATGTTCAATGGCTGATCTAAGAGGTTTAATTCTGTGCAATTATCCCCCTTCAAAAAATACTTCCGCATAAGAGCACCTGCGTCCTTTTTACGTTTGAAGATGTATATGGGCTGTAACGCTGAACTTGAACATGCTGTTTGAAAAGACAGGTGACCTTTTTCTGCTCTACGTTATCATAGTGGAAAAATGGAGTCCAGGCAGACAGGGTAACGCTGACAGGTTTATTCAGTTTTAGGGTTCGGGAAATCTTTTTTGCTCTCCAATTTCTTTATCAACGAAATATTACGAAAGTGAAGAAAGTATTGTTAACATAATAAGCAAATACCAAGGTCATTATAAGCTAAATACAAAACAATCTTTCTAATAAAATATTGCAAAATTTAAATACAAGCATGACTATAAGCCTATAAACACTGTGTTGCAAACCTGCAACATATCTATTTTTTCAGGCTTTTGCACTCTGCCTAAAAACCTTGCTAATTTTGAAGATAGATTTTTCAAAACATTTTTAAATCTATGAAACTTTGCTGAATGTCTTACATGATTTCATAAAATTTTAAAGATCTTCTCAAACATCTAAAAAGTCAAAAATAAGGTATGTCCTATTAAGTATATTATATTAAAAAGCAAAAAACAAAGTTTGTCCTACTGTTACAGAGCAGTGGTACAATTAGTGGGTCTCGTACTGTCACCACATAACACCTTGTCCAAGGAAAACTCAATCTACCAAATATCATTCGATGAAAGTTTGGAAAACCAGAATTGACACAAATGTAACATGAAAATTACAGTGGCCATTTTAAAAAACTGCCAAGGGAAGTAGGCTACACAAAAATCCACGAATTTATTAACAGAACCCTAAGTAACAAATATAGCTGTGAATATATTTTGTTGTGAAGAAAACCAGAAAGTAGGCCTTTCGTGCAACACCTTGAAGGCCTTCGCGTACTGAGAGTGATAATGTGGTGTTGCCTTTGCTTATTTACTGCGGCAAAATTTGCAAATTATTTAGCAAGGAAAAGAAGAAGCAGTCTTACTGTTTTGAAAATAATTATGTGATATATGCGGTATTTATCTTGTTTAAAATGCAATCAATAGTTTATGTCCTTTGGAGGTATAACGACGATCCTCGTGGGGTTTGAAACTTGATATGGGAACTTTTTGACTGCAGTTTAAGGAAACGGTAGTTAGAAAGGTTTCTTCCACGCGTTTTGTGAGATTGGTAATTCTTTCATAAAAAGGAGTTATAACACTGTTGATAGTGTGTTCTCAGATTCAGCGAGGAAAGCTAGGATTTTACCTCCAGTATAAAAAGACCTTGAAAATATCATGATATTCTGAATTTCAAATATTTTGAATTACTGTGTACGCAGACATTTTCTTTTGTATTTTTTCGGGTGACAGTTGGCTGGATGTAATTACCGTAGTGGCAACTGTTTTTGGGTAACAATTGCTTTGTGACATTTATTTTTGTGGCAATTGTGCTAGGTGGAAATTTTCCAGGTGGCAGTTGTCCTTAGACCAGTTACTACATGCAAGACATTGGTTTAAGTTGGTTCATATCCGCATGTTCAACTACANAGCGTTTGCGATATCAAAATATGTTGACTGTTTTAGCAGATGTAGCAAATCTTTCCAACCTCNCAATCTTTCCACCAACCCGTACATGTTAACTGCACTCTCTCATGAGTCTAATCTGCTAACAGTTGGTGCTTGCTCTTTTTTTGCAAAAGATGTACGTTGCAGCAGGATCGATTATTTATTCTGATTACGAACTCAACAATGCAACAAAAAGATAAAAGATACGAGTATTAATTGAAATTTTATTTCATTTGATCAAAAGTACCAATTTTGTACCTCACCTCACGAAATTCATTTTTAACTCTTTTACTGTTACGATAAATAAAATGAATTTCAATAATAATCCATTAGATTCTTCATTTTAAAGATATTTTTAAATGAAAACAAAGAAATTCACATTTTTGCTGAAAACAGAAGATAATAATCGATTTTCAAATTCACAAGAAGTGGTATGGAAACTTTTTCTTAAATTCATCTGATGTAAATGGCTTGTAATGCACTAAAAATTAGGCCTAATTGCTCACTTGCCTCATTTCAGTTCTTTCAGACATTTACACAGATGCTTACATTACTAGTTTTGATAATATTAAATCAATTTTAGCAGAAGATAATGATTTAACTCTCGTCTTGTGCCAAAGTGAAATACAGGTAGAGTTAAAACTGAATATATAATCACTTAAGGCAATGTTGTATTTAGTTTATGTAGTTCAAAAATCAACGTGTTTGTTTCGCCCTTCACATTAGTGTTATACGCATGTCTAAATATAGGCCCTATAGTATAGGTAATATTTGGAAGACCAGAATTTCTTGTAAATATAATATTTTCGTGGTTTATCCGCAATTCATGGTTCAAGAATCAGACATTGCTTTCTACTTTGTACCATGCAGAAGACAAATACTAGTTTAAATACGACTGAGAAGCATGCGAAACCGCAAAAATTTCCTAAATTTATTACATTTTTGTGGCACTGGAACCATGGCTTCACCAGGGACCTACTAAATTTCCGAATCAAAAAATTTGTTCGCGGCAAGTCATGCAAAGATTTGCTAATTTGCTGCTGTCACAAGTTACCCACTACAGGAAAAAGTAATTACTATGATTTGTTATATAGCTGAAATAAGTTTCAAAGCAGCTCAAACTTTAATTTATGCTTTGTCATTATTATGTTGTCCTAAAAACATCGCCTACATCTCACAGGTTAAAACTGCTCATATAGACTGAATAAATAGCATTGGTTGTTTTGGGTATATTGTAACATGTCTTATTACAACTCCAGCAACTTTTCTTCTCCCGTGTACTCTGTTCCAGTTGAATACCGAACTGTTCAGTCTCCAAACCTTCCAGTACCGGTAACACACCACAGATCACCCGATGTAAGTTTAGTAACAGATAACATGCGTAGTTTTTGGTAAAGAAATTGTTACATAGAAGAATTTTATGTGACGTTCAAAACTGAGCTTACAGATTTTATACATAATTTGAAACGAACCTCCATAGCTTAAGCACATCGAAATAAAACCATTTTGAAAACGAAGTTCCAGCTAATTTAAACCAGGTTTAGTTTTTGTCAGCAACTATACACACAAGAATTTGTGTTGCTGCAAAATATTGACTTCAGGGTTATCAATGATTTGTTTATATACCGTATACTTATTATTAATTGCCGCTGTGAAGCTTTAAAACTGAGCTGTAAAGGTGTTAAAAACATGCAACTATTTTTGTTAAACTTGGAGTGTCCTTGTTCGACCTTCAAACCGTCCAAACAATTCGCCTTGCAACTTTTCGGAGAACGTGGGAAGTAAATAATGTAGACGTTTTTCGGAAAACTGTTATTTCTGTTCAGTACTTTCAAAGAGAATAAAGAAAGATTTATGATGTGCTTAGATTTGTTATGATGGAAGTTTGTAATTTAGTGTCAAAAGTTTTGTGTTAAGTGTTGGAAATATGAATATAATACTTTTGTTCTCTGCTCGTCAGCATATGAAAATCCCGAACTTAGGAATCGGCTTCAGTTTTATATTCTTGACCTTCTCATGTTCAAATTGCTGTACATTTCTACTGCAATACATTTTCAACCTCTTATATTCCTAGAATTTTGTGCATTTTCAAGCTAAACGAATTTCTGTAAATTGAAATGACGTGGTTTCGACTAAAAACTCGGAAAATCTTGAGTTTTCCTGTTTGTTTGTTTATTCAAAAGTGCCAATAACGGCAGGACAGAGCATGGAATGACCATGTATTATTTCGCGTAAGTAGTTTATTTCACAAGACAGAAGGGAGAGGAGCACAATATCAAAAATAGACAACGTGCAAAATACCATTAATGACGAACTGAATGAATAATAACAATAATAACTTACACACGCTCACCCACGGCCAGTGCTCCTTGGGCAAGAGCGTTCATCTCGGCGGGCCGGTAAGAAGCAAATTTCAGTCTTCACTCTTCAGCGTTTCGTCAACTGTCATCATCCAAACCAATCCTTGAGTTGTATAATTCAGAAAACGTTTGCTTCGACACAGGCCCGAAGCCAGGTTTTAAGGTTTGTGAGGGGCAAAATACATTTTTAGGAGAGCAAGATTTTTATTTTAATTATAAGTTTAAAACAAATTTTTCAACAACACAATTTGGGGATCACACAAAAAATGTGGGGGCTCTGGCCCCGAATGCCCCCTGTGGCTACGGGCCTGCTTCGACACTGAAGTAAACCACATTATACTTTTGCTCTTTCGTTTCAAGGCTCCATCGAAAAGGTTGAAAATTGCCATAATTGTTATTGGTGCTTCCATTGTTTTGGGGATCCTGGGTGCCATTGGATATGGAATTTACGGTAAGCAATGCACGAGATTTCCTAAATTTTTGAAGACTGAAAGTTGCTTGATGTCGTATTGACGCCACAGATTTCAACGTTTGCTTCAGCTGCAGTATTTTTTGTCGCTAATATGCCTCTCGTAAAATGATTGACTTTTCTCATTTCCTTCTTATGAGTGTGCGCCACGCCAGTACCCGATTGTTCTGCCCAGCAATTTCTTTTGTTTTCTATAGATATTTACTCTTAATCCAATGAAATGTCGTGATGACCAAAACATTTTTTAAACTAAAGTGGTCTTTCAAACGGATTAAATTAAATTAGTGGCTTTTGCTAGGTTATTTCAGATAGAGCATCGCATTACCTCGAAGTTTCACAATCTTCGGAACAATGCTTTAAAAACTTGCAGAGCTGTAGCATCAAACATTTTTTTTATTATTATTTCTTTGATAACTCGCAAATTAAAATACACGGCCATTCACTTTGCCAGCATAATCAGTACCATAGATGCTTGTGTAGAAAACAGGCCGGTAACCAGCTTGGGACACTAGCGGCGGCGAAGAGTTTTCTGAGAGTGGCCAAATGTTTTTGAACTAAGTCCAATACTTTTAAACTATGTCCAACACATTTATCCGGGATGGGGGGGCAAAAAATTTTCTAGGGGCGGCTTCGCCCCTCCTGGTTACGGGGTTACGGGCCTGGTAGACAAGCTCACCGTTAGTAAGCCAAACCCATTCCAATGCCCAGCCGATATCTTGTGAAAGAAATTACTAATGTGTAGCAAAATGTTTACTTTTTCGATCCATAAATGAATGCCCAAATAACTAGGATTTACTCTTCATCACTGATCATAAATGGAGATGTTCATCATTTGTAAGTTTTGTTCCACATGTTTGTCAATGAGGCAAACTTTTAAGGAAGTTGACTTGAAATTGAAACTTAAACTATAACCACAAAGACTCTTTGGTTTGCAAGCATTGTTGAACATTTAGAATCACTCAGATATTTCGTCTCTATATACTTACGCAGATCTGATTGCAGTAGAAAGTTCCCCGTATGATGTATTTTGAATGGTCACCTACATGAAGATTGGTGCAATATCTGTTTACTTGAAATTGAAATAAGTTAAAGTTGCTCTACAAATATCCAGGACATCAACTCAGAATTAATTGAACATATATTCTTGAGCCTAACAGTCTTTCAACTCTTGAGAAAATAAATGCTACAAATATAGTTGTTCATGATGTTGTAAGGCATCAAAGCAAATTTGATTGGTCTTTTGTTTCGAAAGATGGCACAGCGAGATCTAATATCACATTTTTTACAGTTGGAATCGCCGCAGCTAGACAGTTCACTTGATGTATAGGAAATGTAAGTATTGTTAAACATTTCTGGAACTTTTATACCTTTTTTGTCAAGAAGCATTCACAGAGATAAGTCTGATGGCTCTTGCAGATGCGAAATTGAACTTGTTATAAAAGGTAATCTTTCGCATCTCTAAATTCTAGAGTGGAGCAACATCAGCAATAACAAAACAAATTGGTGGTACTCTGGACAAATGATTAACAGAAAAAAATTGCTAGTAGTATTAGTGATATTAGTTAGCTAGTTGCAATAATTGCTGTTTCGTTTTCATAAGCCTATTTGGAACAAGATGGTCCAATTAAAGCTCCCGCTGCTTGTGAATGTGTTTCCAATCAAAATAGTTTAATCAAGTGGTTTCCACAGCTACATCAAGGTTGATATTGCTGAATCGGCTTACCATGAAACTTGATGACGTTTCGCCCCACATCAAAATCTTCATATTTTTTTATCCACACCGGCGGAGCAATGGGGCTTCCAGGTGCGCTTATTCGACAAAATCGACCAATTCCTACATATTATCTAGAACAAGGCAAAGTTATTCAACAGGCAGTGGCGTAGCAAGGAGGCCCTGGGGGCTCCGGGCCCCGGGTGGCACGTTCTGGGGGGAGGCTATTTGTTGCTTAAAAATAAATTTTTGAAAGTAGTTTAAAAGATCTAACTATCTTTATTATCTTGAAATAGAACTTTTAAAATTCTAACTCTTCAGTTTTTGTGTTTAGAAGCCCTAGATTGGTAGGCTAGCCTAACAAAGTGGGAAGTGCGGCTGTGGAGTGAGCAAATTTATTAAATGATTACTCAAACGTCTGGTTCAAATCCAGTGTGCTAAATACCCCAATGTTTGTCTTGAAATCATGTTTTTTTAAATATATACATTTGGGGGAAATTGTTCCCCAGTCCCTACAACTTCCTCTCCAGCCAAAGCCATTTCCCCCTACTCCAGTCAAAAGTCCTATGAACAAAGGACAGAGATGACATTTGACCGCAAACTAGCAAACATTACTCACCAGGTAGTTCGAGGACTACATTGCCTTCCACTCAAAATCTGCCCTGCATAAAATCACGCTAAAAAGTCAAGGGAGGTTATTCCTTTTTTTACTATCGTTCGATCCTTAGCAACGCCCCAACGGCACATCATTACATCATCTTGACACCAAAGCATTTGCGACGAACATTTTTTGGCAAGTTTCATGCCATTTCTTAATGTTCAGTGGGATATTTTCAATACTTGCCAGATTAACCTAGTCCACTATCGGTGGACTTATCAACATTAAATTTGGCCGGTTGAAGTGAAGAACTCTGCAAAGGTAACGCTGCGCTATGTTAATTGAGCTTCTGTTTTTCTGTATGACATAATGGTGTCGGAATATGACATTCTTGAAACGAGATAGTGCAGTTGGTGTGTTTTCGTAGGTAATTCAGAGCTTAGATTGTAGGCTTTAACTGCAAGTAGAGTGAATCAGAGCCAGCCAATAGGCAACGTGGCAGGCTCGCAACCACGGGACAACCGGGCAATTTCCTCCCCGCAATTTTCAAAAACGTGTTTAGTTGTTTGGTACAACAACAAGTTACAATCATTCCCCCCCACGAATATAGTAAACAACAAGTACAATAATTCCCCCCTGAAAATATCAGCTGGTTGCGGCCCTACAACGTGGGTCTCGTAGAAGTCTCCTTTGTTCAACGGTACACTTAACATTTGCAGTCATAGAAAAAGTCAATTGAACAAAAAAAGCTGACAGAAAATTTTGCTCTCATTTTGACAAATTAGAAGCATAAACCTTAGTCTAAGAATCTAACACAATGGGCAACCTATATGTTTAGGCATGGTTGTGATGAAGGCTTTTATTAAAAGGGACGTTAACCAAAACCGTTGCACAACTTGGCAATGGTTGTACTGAATAAAGTTGTTCAGAGCGATTACCGCCGAACTTCAGATATTGTAACCACTGATGAGTAAGGTCAGATGCCCCCTGGCAGTATTTGGTAATACAGTTTTCGAAATAGACGTCTGTTGGTAATGAACGAAGGCAAGGGATAACACTATGCACGCGTAATTGGAAAAAGTCCAGCCCAACAGCTGGACCAGGTTTGCAGGTTATGATGATGACCGAAAGCCAACGCTTGTCAACCGGTGGCGATTCTAGAATTGAAAAAGTGGGGGCGCCACTGCGGGGCCAAGGGAAAAGTAGAGGACAACATAAACGTCTATCGTGCATGGTGATTTTCCGTTATTTTGAAGATTAATTTGCTGTGATTAATCCTATCAAACCCACATAGGCTTGCGAATATCGTTAAATATGATCTAGCGTTATTATTCACTATAGAGACATCTAAACGCCACTAGACGCAATCGCACTCTTGCACTGCTATGACGAATATTCTGTGCAAGGGACGCCGGAACGGGAGTGCATGATGGGGGCACTGCCCTCTCCCGTTTCAAAGGGGGGAAAGGGGGCATATGTGTCCTTACATAACAGCATCATAGGTGATTTTAGGGATGCCGGAGAGCGGTGAAATGGCGGGGTTATTTCCCCCTGCCCTCTAAAAGGGGGCAACGGGGGCGGAGGTGCCTTTACATAACAGAAACAGGTAATTTTATGGTTTGTAAAGATCGACTTGAAACAAGTTTATTGCAGCTATTCGCGCACCCACAAAATTCAGAATGGTTTTCTACAGTCTTTGCTATTATTTCTGAGGTCAACGTGTTGCTGCGCAAAAGCAAGCATAATTGGTAACGATTTGTTTGTTTGTTACAAGCTTCCATTGCCCTCAACTCCTTTACTGCGCCACTTCCCTGCCGCTGTTCCGGCGTCCCTGTTCTGTGCTAACCATGCAATTTCCACAGCACTACACATTTGAATCGAAACACCATTTTCCGGATAAGATTGTGCTGACCCCACATGAACGGAAACAGCTGCACGAAAGTGAAAACAACTCACATGAAAGCAAAATGGTTCCAACCACGAATTCCATCCTGACACAGAGACAAGTAGGCTGGTGATAGATGACAAAACAAATTTAAAAAAATAAACTATCTGCCAACAGGTTGGTGACTACAGTGGCGTAACTAAGGGGGCAAGGAGGGATATCTGTCCCTGGGCGCAGTATGTTGGGGGCGCCAAATTGGGGTCGGAATGTTACGTAAAAATTACGAAATATCAGCGGTTGCTAATAATTGCAATTCGACATTGAAAAAAAACTTGACATTTTTTCAAGGACATTGTTGTTTTGATTTATTGAAATTTTGCTTCATGTTTACTTCGAGTAATTATTAGATATAGTGGTGTAGCACACATAGTGGTGGAACAACTGTTTTGAATAGTTCGCTTTTTACTGCACAACTGTTTAAGATGTAAAAAACCTACACGTTATTTTGTTAAACTACATTTTTAATCTTGATTCTTGAATGTTCAATGTATTGAATAGTTCAATAATGAACAATTTCACAACTATTCAAGGACGCCGGAAAATAGTCAAGGACAACAAATGCTTTTCAAGGATCAAGGACAATGGACATAACCAGTTTTGAGAGCAAATCCTTGGCGCTCAAGAACGTCTGGCAACTTTAGTTACACCTTACATTGAAATGCACGGAAGATCATTCTTCTCATTTCTGCGACTGTTTCTTAGCTTCGAACTTAATCTTAACCACCGCAAGACCGCGGTTTGAATAAAATTTCCGAATAACCACTGGTGAGTGTCGTCATAAGCTCCCATTACCCGTGAGTGTCGTCATAAGCTCCCATTACCCGTGAGTGTCGTCATAAGCCCCCATTACCAACTCCCATTACCCGGCCGTCAATAACAACAGTCCAGCTTATCATGCATTTGAGAAATATTGAATGCAGGCCAGATGTCTTCTAAATTATCGTTTAAAATATTTCTGCCTGAAAGTTGTCTGCTGTATATGTCAACCAAATGAACTTGAACGTGAAAATAAGCACAAAACTGGGGTGGCCAAACTTAGGGCCAGTAAAAAATCTGAGGAATCACAGCCTGCCCAGTCCCCCCTTTGAATCGCCGCTGTTCTAAACCAGAGCCAGTTTTAAGTCTATTTGACCTATTTTATCAAAATGATACCGCACCTACAGAGCCCCGCACAAGCGCCGACAGAGTTAACGTTTGACGCCTTTTATATATTCTAAAAGAATTAAACCAGCACTGAAACCTGAAGTGAACAATGAAACGCTCCTTACATCATTGAGATCATAATATTAAATATATTACTATAGCCTGCTATGTGCAGCATATATAGGCTACTTTTTTACTCAAAGACGGGTACTACACGAGATATTAACATCAGACATGGGGTGATTACAGCAGAAATGTAATCGATTACGATTACGATTACATTGAAAGTAGTCGCGATTACAATCGCGATTACATTTATCTTGAATCATCTTCAGAACTAAAACAAACCCAATGTGCGTGGTTTGATGTAAGTAGTCTATTAGGCCTATGCAGACATCATACGATATTAATGAATGCAATAAACGAAATTACTAATCTGTAAGGGTCAAGCACCGGAAAATAATTATAATAATTGTTTAATCAGACGTTCGTGCAGTCCACAAATCAGTGGCGTAAGTAGAGGTTTGAACTAGAGGGGAAACGTAGCTGAAAAGGCCAAGTGACCTTTGTAGGTGACCTACAAATCAACACTCAAAAAATACATGAGAAATAATGGTGAACCTGGGTGTGGATGCTTATACTCAAACCGCAAATCAACGGAAAATCTCCGAGAAACGCAAAAAGACGACAACCTACTGAAAACCAAAAGAATACTAAAACCGAAATATAAACTTAGTGAGGTTCTGTTTTTTACATTTAGCAGGCCAGGGGAGTCAAAATCGCCCCTTATCCCTCCCGCCAGTTATTCCACTGCAACAAACACTTTGAATATTAATTAAACAAAAATGACCAATGTTTAAAATCTATAGCCTACAGTTGATAAACATCAAGGCTTCAAAGCTTTAGCAGTCAAACGACATCTATCAGGCTGAACATTCGTCCAGCAACACTGAAAATTTGTTTGTTAATAATTTCAAAATTGCTGACTATTTCCTCTAACAGCGGGTTACGATCGTCTCCAAGCCAGCATAGCATTGTGCAGCTTTTAATTTGAAATGAAATGAACAGTGACACCAATATAGCTACGCATCTGTCTGTTGGACTAAACGTCAATGGTCAACAAAACCTCACTGGTTTCATTGAGTTTTTTTAGCAGTATCTGGTGAATCATGAATGAAATGCTAGTTATGAAAAAGTACTTTCGACTTGGATTAAAGTACTTTATTCCTCTGAAAAAACTTAATTTACTGTATATAAATTACTGTACTATAGTCTACTCCAGCACTTACATTCACAAGTTTACTCTGAATACTGTATATATAAATAAAACCAACACCTCTCCTCGTAATGTCCCGCTATTCTGTTGCCGAAGTGTCAACTCGTCTTTGTAAAGATCTTCTTTTTGTTGCTATGTCTCACTAGACTCGCTACGCTGCTTCTGGCTGCCAACAAGAGTAGCTGCAACAAAGTGAGAGTTCGCTACAAACGCTGCGCTTGCCGCTGGACCATCTGGATTTAAAGCACACAGACGGGGAAATGGCCTCCCTTGAAACATAACCATAACAAATGATGATAAAGAAGGAAACCCAGCCACCACAACCGTGGTTCAGCGCACAGTGATGTAGGGTGAAGATATTCAAGTTTAATCGTGAACGTAATCGTCGATTGCGATTAAATTGGCAATGTAATCGATTACGATTACGATTACTCAAAAAACTGTAATCGATTACGATTGACGATTACGATTACCCCATGTCTGATTAACATACATAAAGTTTTACACCTCTAAAATAGGTATGACGTCATCACTTCTTTAATTTTGTTGTTTCATCCCCTGAAATGAATAAACCAAGTGTTCTCAACCTTATNAAGCAAGTGGCCCAATCAAACAAACACTGGGTCCGTGGCACACCGACTGTACAACTCCTCAATTGCGACAACTGTTGCACAAGAACAGAGCAGAAATAAGAACAACTTTTAGTAACACAACATTCGCTGCAATCAATGCAATGGCCGAGCCTGTTTGTTGCTAGAAAAAGAGGACGCAACCCGGGGTGGGGGCAACCAGGAAATAGCCCCCTCCGAAATTTTCAGAAACATATTTAGTTCTTAGGTATAACATCAACTTACAATAATTTTACTTCCCTCGAGAATACCAGTTCGTTGCGGCCCTGTTAAAAAGCATAGATCATTGGTTCCCAAACTGGGGGTAATACGCGATTCTTCGGGGAGTAATGCAGAACCCAAACAACAATGTTGTTCTATATTATGAGCGATCACTGCGAAATATTGAGGGTAATAAGACATAATCGCTACCTTCATTTGGGTAACGGCTCGGACAAGTTTGGGAACCACTGGCATAGATATTCGTGGCTCAATACATGAAGATGCGCAGATCAAGTCATCTTCCACATTTAAGCCTGTTTCTAGATTTTGTTTTCATGGCAATAAGAGCATGAGCTGTACCTACGTTGTTGTGAAAGGTTTAAACTTGCGAAACGTACTCAGTTTCAACAATACTTGGCCGTGACCCGTCAAAAATTCTTCCGTGTCCCGCAGGTTGAGAAACCCTGGAGTAAACGATTAAAGCAAAGTAGTGCGGCTTACCGGACACTAAACGTCAACAGGGAAGAAAATTTGACGAAATATGCCGAGTTCATGCATGCATATACAGTATAAAGAAACTAGAAAAAGATGACAAGCAGAAAAAGCAAGACGACAATGAAAATAAGACCTATTTCAGTTTGTGAGTGTTTGGTTACTCCTTATATAATAAGCACCAAACATGACCTTCTTTCATTTTAAATTGTTGTAAGCAAATTTGAAGGGTAGCAAGGACGGCACTTATGTGGTCCGCCCCGGGCGGCACTTAGCCTCGCTACGTCACTATCAAAAGTCATTGAAAACCTAGTTCTCTGAGAAAGTATACTCAAAATGCTTTGCTAAGAGTTCTAACCTCGATGCAAGAGGTAAATGGATGATTAGGTTGATAGGTGGGTTTTGTTCTGTTTTTTTGTGATGTAAAAATCGATTTGGTTTGTACATTACTATTTTCCATTGACAATGCCCTTCAGTTCTTTAAACTTTTTTGTCGAAATTCAAGGCAAAAAGGTAAATTGTAAATACTGTTGATTTCACCGTCTGAGCAAGTACAATCTCCAAAATGTACAGTCAGCCGTCTCTGGCTACCTTTGTGTGGCTAACGAATCAAATTGCAGCTTTCTAGTTTGAAAGTGAAGAGTAGTATCAATTTTGAACTGTTGTTACTCGTGATAGTAATATCATGATATTCTTCAGCAAAACAAACGAGCTCTTCGATCAAACTGCCGAATTATGCAGCCGGACTACCATACCTTTCCTGAAATTGAAACCAACTTTGGAAAAAAGCAAGTTTAAAATTACTACATATGGACAGCGTTTTTCCCAAAGCCGTTTCCCAAAGGTTTTCTCAAAGCCAGACTGCAGCATATGGCATTTAAATTTAATTCATCTACTCGGCACTATATGTCAAGCTTGCAGCAAGTATCCAAGGCACATCGCAAGTTGTTGTTGCATTGTAAAGTTTCTTGGAGTTCACTTTTTTAAGTGTTCTGTTCAAAGGCGTCATCGTGAGCAAACTTTAAAGTCTTGTGACATTTCGCGTCGCACTTGCGTAGTTAACGTGCTTATCTTACGCCTCCTTAATTACAAATGCTGTATGTAGTGTGTATTGGGCAGTGTGCATGCATGTTTACTCTTGCGTGTTCTGGTTCTCTATCTGGGTGCTTTTTCACGAACACCTCGAGAAGGATCGAACGTTTTGTATGAAAACACGAATTTAACGTTGGATAGAAACATATACTCTAAGTAACGTAAGTTTCGCATGGCTATTACTTTTCGTGCCTCTGTCTGCTACTGACCATGATTTAGTATGTGAAGGTAAGTCACGGACACAATTATTTTTCTTGTAAGTTTCAATTTTGATAATACGCTTCCAAAAAACTTTGTAATCCATTCTTCCGTTACCTGCAACAAAGTAGTATTGTTTGTTTATATGTTTGTTTATATTGTTGGTCTTTCCCACACCAAAAAGCACGTCATTATTTTTACATGATTTTAACTCAAAGATGTTCGTTTATTTTGGATCTGAATTCCATTTACTTCTATCAGTTTCGTCTCATAGGTAGGTCTCCTCGAAAGCCTTCAAAGGTATTGCCAAAATTTTTGGCCTTTCATTACTGTACAAACGAATAACGAGAAATTCATTTGAAATTTGTTTTCTATGTTTCAGCGTGTAACTGGACTAAGAACAAAAATTGTGTCATCTTTTTGCAAACAATAAAAAGGAACATTGCTTCATACAGTATCATCAAGCAAGATAAATTGTGTATTGGTAAACAAATGTGTAACTAATTTGAAAAATTACTTGGAGTAAAAACTAAACGTTTAGCCGGCCAGGTTTCATGGTTAAAACCTAGCTGTGACGTCGTTAATTTCAAATTAAAAATACGGCTGCGATTTCCGAACAAGGGTTGATGCCTCACTTTTGTAAGGAACAAAATATTTTATATTTTCTTCTGTGTTCTGAAGCTTAACGTTTAAGATTTATGCCAGATATTTCATCTAATCTGCAAAGATTCCTGATTAAACGAGGTTGCCATAGTAATGTTTCTGGAGATAGCATTGGAAAACCTTTAATATGTTTAAAAAATACACGTGCAACAGTTTCAATAGATCAAAAATTTGTCAAAGAATGTTGATTTTAATCAGAACAAACAAGTCTGTTACAGCCGTATTCGCATGAAAAAAATCATTAACAAAAATGGCATGCTCACCAAATCGCTGCAATTAATTTTTCACACACAAAAAGATGAAAACGTAATAAAAGTAAACGATACAACTGACATCTTGCAAACGTTTCGATAACAACTGTTATCATCTTCAGTGCATAGCAATAGCTATGAACTGAAGGTAATAAAAGTAATTTGGCCGTTCTAAAAATTTTCGAACTCTCGCCGAAGCGGGAATTTCGCTTTGCAGTCATTTCCCATGGAATCTTATCATTAAGTTGATGCAGCAACGCTCTGATAAAATTAACCTGTTGTGCATTGAATGGAAAGAAATTATAGTAATAGATCGTTGTCTTTTTCCTTGCAGGAAACTATAGTGATAGGACTGATTGGTGTGCCGCTGCAAGTTATACCAGTTTTTTTAACTTTCACAACAATTAAATTTTTGAACACTTGAACACGTTTTCTCATAACGTTTCTAAAGACCATGAAGCTTGCGAAAACTGAATCNCAAGAAAGCTGTGTGTTACAGATTCCGTTTAAAATTTATTGTAATATCTTTTTGAAGAAAACAANGAATATTCTCAGAAAACACGTTGTATTAAAAGTCATAATTAGAAACCATCATTTCANGACTAAATTAAAAAATATGCCAGTGAAACCATAGGCGTAGCCAGTGGGGCCATAGACCCCCCAAATTTGTAGCATACCTTGTCGTTTTGTGCCTTGAGAGGCAGTGCCCCAATCAAAACATTGTTGCTCACTTGAGGTCAAAATATTTGGCCTCTCCAAAAATTTTGGTCTGGCTACGCTACTGAACGAATCTACCAAGTCCTCATAACGCTTTCAGTTTGTTTACATAAATAAAATAACCGGCCTAGTGTTATAACTTCTTCCACAACTGTCAAAAAATAATTTCTAAGAAAATACCGGAATGCGGACAAAGAAAGCAAAGCAAATGCTTGATTTACATTTAACTGAAAATAAAGATTCCTTCTAAGGGCTCCAGTTGCCAAGAAAGCAGAAGTATATGGCCTCATATCTCTGAAACTTGCTTGAGGCAGTCAGATTTAAGAGAAAATATGGCTACACCTAATACGTTTGTTGTGCTGAGTCACCAGGAACGATGCTCTGAACTATTCCAAACACAGTATGCAGAAGTGTAGGTTATAATTGCAGCTCAATGACCGAAAATGTTCGCAAGTATATAAAATATTTACCATTCGCCAGTGGTGGTCTTAGTAATTTGTGGCTCTGTGCGGAATATTTTGGAGTCCGTGCACTCGTGTAAATGACAGATTGAAATGAAGGTCATTGTTTTCAAAAATGGTGTTTGTATTTACAGTAACGCCGATATGTGGACGCTGCACAGGCTGTATGGGAAGGAGATAGTGTATTACCGAAGAGTCGGTAATACACTATATCCTTCCCATATATGCAACATAATCCACTACACATGCAAAACAATGGCACGAATCATGTAGTTATAGGGTAAAGGAAAACAATAATGTTTCAAGAAAGTAAGGAAGTTTCCCCATAAACATTTAAACTAGTGGTTCCCAACCTTTTTAGGCTTGCGGCACGCTTCAAAAGGGAAATATAATTTGCGGCGCCTAGTGGCGAACCCATAGCAATTTGGTTTGAGGTATGGCGACATTTTGAAAGTATCTTTTCATGATATATTGAAAAGAGCAGCTCGCGGCACCCCTGGGCATTGTAAAAGGCACCCTAGGATGCCGCGGCACTCCGGTTGGGAACCACTAATTTAAACATTCCATTCTGATAAAAAAAAACTATCAATGATAACAGGAGTTATCGAAACGTTTGCAATATGTCGTTTGTATCGTTCTCATTGGCCGTGATTTTCATTATACTTCGTTGTTTACATTACAATTCTATCAAAAAAACAGTTACTTACATAACTGTTTGAATAATCGAGTTACCCTAAGGCCAAGTTAAGTTTTGTGAGATCTTATTGTTCTTGGACTTCCACTGTCCAAAAGTACAGATAAACATGCCTTTTAACTGCTGTAAATCAGTTTAGAAAGAATAACTCAAATATAATTTGTTATGATGAGATTGGAATGGATGAATTACGCAGTATTGACTCACAAATTGTAATCAGATTTCAATGTTGGCTTGACCTTAACAAGCTACAACCACCATACTTATGGCAGTAAAACTTAAAATAAATGGAATTATGCTAATGGCTTTTTTCTGCATGGTATAGCAGGAAATCTTGCAGCTATCAGAAAAATGAATCAAAAAAGTTAGGACTCAATATTCTTAAATCGAAACTTCTTAAACTTTGATTGTAGGCACATATGTTTTAATTGAAAAATATCGGTCCCCTGACCATAGGCTATTTATGTTTTATCATTTTAGTGTGGCTTCGCATATTGACGTTGCAAATCCAAATGTGTTAAAAACATTTCAATAATCACAATCTCATACAGCAAACCAAACAAACAAAGTTTTCTACTAACTAACATGTAAGCCTAATCATTACAATGAAAATGTAATCTTAAACAAAAGCTTATAAATCTTTAAAAGTGCGTAAACTAAAAATGGGGTCCTCTAAAGCGCGTAAATTAAAAATGGGAGTCCCATTTTACACACTCTGAACACTTACTGAGATCACTACTGCCATTCTCACAAATAGCCTGCATGTATTTTTCGTGACGTTCCTAGACGGGCGAGCATCAATGTAAAAAAAACATGAAGAACATTCAACTATGCTCGATCTGTAAATACATAGTTAAACGGTCATTTCACGGCTATCGTACGGTTTGCAAACGTTTGCGATATATTCTAAGAAATTTTCAAGAAAACTGAGCAAGCCGGATTATGAAAAGCGGTGTTTTCAACATACCTAGTGAACTGTGCTATGTGACACTGTGTCGACCTTTATCCAGCATTTTCAAACACCAATGTCGCTATGCCACAAAGTGATTAACAGGTCCAACAGTATTAATTAGGATATGTTTTATTCGAAAGTCGCAACAAAACTGCTCAATTGGTTTAGTAAACTAAAATACCTTTTGTGAATGTAGTGACAAGCAGAAATATGTATCAAAAAAAACACGACTGTAACCAACACATGCGTGTCGACAATTGATATCAAAAACTTTTATATTTTTTATTAATTTAATTGCAATGAAAAAAGATTTACCTTTTATTGCCCCAAACATATGTCTTTTGTTAAATTTTTTTTGCCAAGTGGGTAAAATTAAATGAATAGCAACAAAGTTCACTACAGCCAACGAAGCTGTGTTAAAAATTCAGGAGAACGCTCGATTTCATAAAAATGAAGACATGAGTTGCACGAGTCAACATGTTTGATAACTTTTTTCGTTAAAAATAACACAAATATGGCCTGACAAAGCGCCACTGTTTTCCTGCCACATCAATTAAATCGCAAACGGTTTTCTTGGTGTTTCTTCAAATAAAATTAGGAAACGCATTCCAACAAGCTGTCACCCGACAACACCACTGAACACAGCTCAAAATATTATTGTTACCGAAAAAGCACGTTACCCGTTCCTCTTTGGAGATTGCGTGAAAACTTTTGCGTTCGGCTACTATTAAAAATTATCCACAGTAATCAAACAATTATCACATTTGTTGTTCAATTGCATGAAAATAAGTGTTTGTTTTCTGAAAAGAATGTTTAAGTTGCAGCGCTACATCACAGCCTCCTGTGAGCAGGTATCTCGTCTGCAAACTTCTTTGCTTCCACAATGCACGTCGTTTTTCGCAATGAGCTTCACGTTTTGAAGTGGACAGAAGGTTCAAAGCTGAAATCTGGCTCGTTTTGCAAGAAGCAAGTTGTGCAACGAGCACCAAAGTATGTTTACACATGCGCCGACGACTTCTCTTTCAATTAGTGAACATATACTGCAATTCTGCAAACTATAGGCAAACCACCTTTTAAGAAGCAGGCATGAGTCCATAGCGGTTAAGGCTAACAAGATAGATAGCCACGAAAGTGGGAAAAAGCATATGTGTCTGCTAATTTCCTTTAATCGTAGCTATAGATCGTTAGTTTTTTTGCAAACTATATAGTCTTTCGATATTTTTTGCAAAAAATAATGTCCATGCAACAGCCCAGGCCTGCTTCCCAAAACAGCAGTGGTTTCAACCAAAACAATTCAGTCACCTGATAGACTTGCGAAAAAGTAAAATTCATTACCGTTTGCCAGTGAACTAACATCATTTTGGTAGTTATCACTAGAAACCGCAGTGAATAGGTCGTCGAATCTTCGTTCTCATAAGTACCATGCAATAAACCAGACGTGCTTCCGCTAATACAGAAGTTCAGAGATGAACATTAGTATACATGATGATGACGTTTTTAGCTGACGTATTTTCATTGGTGTGTTTCCTTGCTTGCTTTTCAACCTTCCTCATGACAGCTGAATTGAATTCCAATCAAACAGATTGCAAATTGAATTCAAACAAAACACCTCACCACCACGCATGATCGTGATGGTGAAAGTAAATTGCAGTTAACTGACTATTGTGAAATGCCTCGAACAAACTTCGGCCATATCTTACCCTGATGGTTTAAGATATGACGCAGCACCTTGTCTCTTTTGACTGCAACGTTTCGGACCAATCCATACCTAGCTGTGCAGCAGTTGCAAAAATTTTTTCAACGTTTATGTTGCATTTAGCCGAACACTCGATGAAGTCCGCTGCGTCAATTTGTGTTGCCAAATCTTCACCCTGCAACGCAACAATAAAGGATGTTGAAATTGCCATTTAAACCTGGCGGTTTTTGTTGATGCAAATGTTCTTTTCTGAATGAAGCAGTTTTCCAATCAAAAACATTTAAGTACGATCAAGTTATATAAATATTTTCACAAATCCTAGTCCGAAGCAGGGCACATGGGAGGGTTTACAGGAGTTACATCACCACCAAGCCCGGTGGGTACTGGGACCCGGAATGATGAAAGGACGTACGTTTTATGTTTTTCTGTAATCAAGCCCACAATTACTAGTGTAAGTCGGTTGTCAGTATAAAAATTAATCTATTTCTAAACCTTAGCCCGATAGCTTTTTTATCTGTATTCTGATTACTACACAAACAAGCTGTACAAGTTTTGACGAGGACCAGAGAAGCTAG
>JGI24021J15306_10000575_pt1 | contig 29333 bp, 15 predicted proteins | sample Ectturendosymbi1_FD_15306 | JGI IMG/M metagenome (IMG submission 15306) | reverse complement strand
AGGCAGTTAACAATCTTTTGCGATCTCTAGAAACTTGCAAAATGCTAAAAATCATTTTTGAAGTAAAAATTTATAAAAATATCAGAATCAGTGATGCCACACCAAACTCTATTTCAGCATCTACATTACTATGTGTAACATTTAACATGAAAAACTCTTCACACAAAACGTGACAACCGTCGCATTTAGTTTTGTAACCTCTCCAATAAAAACCCTAAGAGAAAAATGTGGGGGGGACATGGCATATTATGTCCCCCCCGCCTAAAAAAGTGGGGGGGACACGTCCCCGTGTCCCCCACCAAATTGCGCCCATGTAAGTAAGTGTGAGCATGCGTCGTGGTTTGACAGAAACAACCCCGATTTTTGGGTTGTGTTCTGGTCTATTGCTTGATTGTGCTTGAAAGGCAGACTGGCAGCAGATAAAAAAGACTTGCGACAGAGAGTGATGGAATTACGCCCCGAAAATTTTTATTTCGTCTCGGAAAGAAACGATAACAACTTTTTTTTCAACATTTTGTTGTTCTTTCATTTATGCCTTTTTACTCTTCAGTTCGTTTTTGGAAAAGTTTTCTAAGGAAATCAGGATTATGTATACACTTGGTCCTGCTGAGAGAAACATCCAAATTGGCATCAGCTTTATTTGAAAGCTTCGTCAGCTAAACTGTGAAACGCCCAGGTTCAGAAAAAATTATGGCCGCCCTAATTTCTATCTCAAAATCCTAAGAACAACAGGCTACATATCTGAAACCTGGCAGTAAAATTATGCGCATACTGAACTTCTGAAATTTTATACAAGACCTATTTTTTTACTGGTATTAAGGCTGCTTCGGTGCTAAAAGTATTTCACGTTACACTCTATGTTTTGATTATTTTTTCTGAAATATTGCGCAATATATTAATATGGCTCATCTCATAATAGTTGCTGTTAAGTGGCCAAAAAGCAGACAAATTCACGTAAACGTCTATATATATACTGGCACAGGTTACATATACAAGCGAAGGCGCACTGTACACACGGCACAACACAAGTGCGAAATATACGTAGGCAGACCACAAAGATTTGGGTAAATATTAAGGTTCTGAAGTCCACCCGTACTCTTAGATCGGTATCCAAACCGTATCCTTGGTAGCTTTGCAACAGATCAAAATTGGAAGGCAAAACCAGAGGTGCTGTTTAATATAAAAAGGTTCAATTTAGCATCGCATAGAATCGAATTACAAAAAACTGATAACTTTCTAAATTCCTTACCAGCAGTTCACCTTCACTACCACTGGAAAACATATGTACAGAAACTTCATTAAAGTCAGAAAAAAATGTATTTTTCCTGCTCCATTGCAACATGAAAGTCAATAGCAGCGTTTTATATTGCAGACAGAACAAACCTAGCACAAGTGTACAAGACAAAATGCTTAAAAAATGCTTTCAACAGAAAAAAAAAACAGTTGGTTGCATGTTTGTACTGAACTGAGCATGAAACCACAAACTGCATTATGCTGTTGGACTCTTTAAGTCCTGCGTAAAACAATGATTCAGATCAAAAATAAAAAATTAATTCCAACTTCACTAAACACAAGAAAAGAGCATGTAGATATTACAAACCAAGGTGTCCAACAATTTTTACGAAAATGGCGCATTTGATGCTGACTTGAATGCTTTTAAAGACACGTACATTTTAGTGCAAGCACCGGAAATAAAAGTTTTCAAATTACCGCATACGCAAAAAAACGCACTGGATGGAGGCAGCAAAAATGCATGCATGGAGGCAGCAGCCAAACAAGCCATCCCGAAAATGCAAGATGATAGATGCAGTTTTTTTAAGTTTTGCATCAGTCATACAAAAAAACTTTAGTAACCGTCCTCAGGGTACAGGAGGTAATCAGAGTCGTAATTGGAGTCGTCGTACTCTATGGATGGGTCCAGAAGAGCGTTCGTTTGTTGCGCTATTCTTGCTTCGTCTGCGTCGCCATCGAGAATTGACTTCAAGTCAAGCACGCCGCTTTCTTCCTGGACAGGACTGCGGCCGATACCGGGAGAGTTTGTGGGGTCATGATTCGACCCAAACGCTTAAAAAAATTCAAAACGTTATGGAACCAGCATTGCTTTTGTTTTTCATTCGAGTTGGCAATAGACTACTACAGGAACAAGATCAAAAAGTTTTCGAAAAACGTACCGAAACTCGAAACAATCATTGATCTTCTATTTGCCATGAACCTGGTATAGGAAATATGCTTGGGAAAAAAGTTTTTTATTTTTGCCTTTTTTATTTACTCCTTTTTCACAGTAACCTATATCTGCTTTTTAATCATCCTGAGATTTGCTTTTGACAAAGAACAGAACGCAGCTAACCTATCAGTTATATGAGACATAGAATAGTTATTAGCATAAAGTAGCAATAACCAAACGAACTGTCAGTACAAACATCAAAGGTTATACAAACTATCAAACGATATTTAAAACCATGGCCAAAGTGTCAAAAAGGAAAGAAGAGCTCGGATCTACGAAATGATTCACCATAGAAACTGGTATTCGACTCAAAAATCTTCATGGCCCTTTTTATCCAAACACAAGCCTCAAGTATATACTTTTTTCGTTTGAGCATGCAAACAATGCAGCATTGTTACAAGCAGGGACGGATTTAGGGAGCGCGGGGCCGTAGGCCATCTTACTTTGTGGGACCCACGAATGTGTGACCTCTTTGGCCGTTTGTCTGAAAAGCGTGAAACTAAGCCCCTGTTATGTGTAGTGCCCCCTCAAAAATATATCTTTTCTTGTTCACATGCATAAATTTGTTGAGAACGTTGTTGTTCTGCACCACATTGTACACAGTTTACCTCCATAAAAAAAGTATTCATTGTCGTGAGATTCGTCATCTCCAACAACGCCGGTGTTTTTTCGCGGATAAAGTACGCCGATCGGCTCCTCTGCTTGTTCCTCCAGCAGTCGTTTGTCGTCTGCAGGGTTAGCGTGGCCGTTTCCGTTAATCCCATTTATCAACGGGATCGAAGGGTGGCTCCTGTTGGTTGCATATGGCGCGAAGTTTTGCACAAAGGTGTGCTGGTCCAGTTGCATGACGACCACGGAGTCGTTCAATTCCCGGATGCGATCGTAGTTTTCAGCAACGTCCTCGTTTGTTTCACTAACGATCTGTTAACATGTGTTTAATAAACGAAAGTTTTGCAGCGATTGCTATCGCTAGTTTTTCTTCATTCCCACCACCCATGCTTTTTGCCGCATTTTGCTTTATACGCCCTTCAACCCTTCTCAAGATAAATGCTAAAATCTACAAATTGAATGAAGTGTTTCAAAGGACCTAAGTAACAGTGTGTCTGAGACAGTAACAAACTGACAGTTTCAACAAAGAAAACCAGCAAACAAATGAAGTCTTTCTTCTGGTGATTACTTTCATTTTGTTTATTTGCCAACGTTTCGCCCACGTACTGAAGTGCAATAATCGCCCGAAGAAAGAGTTCTTTTGTTTGAAAATAAAGCAGGTGGTAACTGATACGAAAAACATGAGTACCAGAAAGAACAGCAGCTTTCAAAGAAAATTATTTTTCAACGAGAAAACGAACCCACACTTATCAACCTCTCACTAACACCATTTTGATTTTCGGTCGCTTTGTTATGACATCTTTTCTGTACAAAAACTAACTCAGTAAGGTGTGCATTACCTACTGGTAATACTTTCCTGTTCCATCACGCCAGTTTTTCAGTACTGAAGAGCACGAACGTCTGTGATTCAAACACGTTTACGCAATCGACTGTTCAATATCACTGTGACCTCAGCAGAGTTGTTTGTTAACATCATGAAAGGTTTGACAGCGTAGCACTGATTTGTAGTAAGAAATTCCTCTTATCTTTTTCGACCCTAAGTAAAGAAACCTCATGACGTTGATTAACGTAAATCCTCGAGTTTCTAAGCATCCCCCTGTAGTGTCAAGACACAGCATGACAATTTTCGCATTTTTGCGGCGTAATTTGCAGCGTTTTCTGGACAGTGTTTGACACAACTACAACCCCTCCTTAAATAACTGCTCGAGGATGACGTTAAATGTTAATAGAAAGGTTTTCTCAAATAGAAGCAGGCACGTTTGGTCCAAAACACAACCAAAGCTTGGTTGTTCATTGCTCATAAATGTTTTCTTTGAAAAGTTTTGCAGCTTACGTTTTATGGTTTTCCATCAGTATTACCACGTTGAAACCCACAGAAGGCTCCTATATTTTTTCTTAAAAGAAAATGAACCATCTAAGGCAGCAAAATATTCAGATGGCACCAAAAATACAAAAAGAAGATACAAATCAGTTAAAGTAGCATATCATCACAAGATAGAAAAGTTACAACAACGAAAACTAATAACAGCAAAACAACTTCTCAGTACGTTCTCAGTTCTACATCTTTTCAAAAGTTTGCATTAAGCACCAGATTGGTTAACGAATTCGCCACATTAGTTGGTTAAAAATAGAATATTAAAGCAACAACACCATTTATTGTTTGCAATTAATTGCAAACAAGCAAAGAAATGCAAATGTTGGGCAGCGCACATCGCTAACTAATCAGTCAGTTACTCTTACTGACTTAATTGTCACGTTAATCTGGTGTCACTTTTGTAATATAAGCAACGTTTCCATGAAGTTTTCAAACTGTTTCCAAAATTATACCAAATCAAAATCAGTGAAATAACCGTTTGTGCGATACATATGATGTTCGAAAAGCACGTTTGGAAAATTTTTCCAGGTTCGAAGAGAATTTGGACTAATTCATACGTAAATGTTTTTGCAAATAACATTTAAAAAGCGAAAGCAGAAATGCAATGACTTTGAAATGAATTATTGGCTTAAAATTCATGTAATGCTCTCATTCATAGCCGTAAAGGAAAAAAAATGCTTTGGAAAATTCTCCTGATTTTTTGGATTTTTGCCTGAAACAATTAAAATAAAAATTTGAGCTGTGGTATCGCAATCCAATTTTTTTTTAATTGGGCCATAAAAGATGGGAATTACTGCTGCATGCACGTTTCAAAAACATTAAGCAATAATGGCAATTTTAACTTTTACATTTTTTCAAAAATGTGATAAATATGTGAACCTGCCAAATGTATAAGACAATTTAAAATTCTTCAAAAGGTTTTGCCCGAGTTTTACCAACTTTTGCCCCCTTTTTTGCAGACTTGTAAGGCATGGGGTACAAAAGCACCCGCTGCGACTATACTCTCATTACTACAGTGGTCTCTGTGTGATAAAATTTTGATATTTTCACAAAGCAGTGAAAAGTAAACTGCATAGGCCACTCTAATGGGTCGTTAACAGTTATAACTTTTCTCCTAGCCTTACCAATCAGTCAGCATTTTGAGAACAAGATGAATTTTTTTAATTTTTTTACGGTTGGTTCTCATCATTTAGTGATTTTGTCATTTTTTGGTTTCTACTCTTCAAAGTTTCTGTTTCCCCGCTGCTCTGTTAAAAGCAAACTGCCTCTCCCAATTCTTAATGCGTCTGCGCAACAAACAGCGTCCTTTTCTTATCAAACCATTTATCACCTGGTTTGTTTCAAGTAAAAAGGTGCAGAAGCTCTATATCGATAGAATGTGAAGAGCATAAGCGAAAGCTAAACATGTCAGTTTACGCAGAAGAGTTTCGTTTATAAAACAGTTTAATTAAAAATGATGATTTCAAGCACTGTTAACTTTTTTCATAGCAAAGTTATCGGAACTGTCCTAAAATCCTTACATTAATGAAAGTACGTTACGCGGTGTGACGTCAAACCTGGAATTTAAAAACGTTTTAAATCTCGTGTTAGCGTCCAAAACACCAACCACTGTGCAACAAACCTGACGAAGAAAATCAGTAGTCGTTACGAAGTGTCGAATGTAGTTCGTCGTGTTCATGTCCATAATTTTTAGATCTCTGCGTAAGCGTTCCATCTGTCTTCCGGAAGTGTCAAAAGCCATCTAAATTAAAGCATCTCGTTGCGTTTTCACAGGCTTTTGTACGTCGCAGGCATCACAGACTCCCTACAGGTCACTACAGACCTTTCTTAAGAAAAATCATCTGCAGAAAAGCATAAAATCAAAGGTAGACTCTGGGCATGCATCGAAATCTACAGTAAATGAGGAGCCACGACTGCAGGCCAATGTTCAGACGTCGCCAAGAACTTTGCAACTGATACGGCGCCAACATTACAGCTTGAAATATATCAGCGCTGAGCGAAGTCCCTGCAATAATAATAACTAATCGTGGAGTTGGACGCAATCGAATGGGCGGGTCAGCAAACTTTCAATTCGTGGTCAGATTTGCTTTCATTCTTGGTAGGTGCTAATGCGCACAACTGCCTGGTGTGATCGTACCTTCAAAAAAATTCAGAATCGAGCAGTTGTAGTTTGCCACAACGTTTAACAAGTTCAGACAACAGGAAGATAAACTTTGAACAAGTTTGCAGTCAACCTGAGGCTACGCTAAGCCAAGACAGGCTGAAGTTTGTCAGCGCACTTTGTTGACAAAAGTGCACGCTTTAGTTTTGTTAACAATCACATCAGTCCTGTTTTTCAGATCGGAATAACGCAGTGTCCAATTGTCCGCGGAGCTAGGCCCATAACTTCTGCGGTAAATTAAATAATAAATCCAAACTCAAACTTTTTACTGAACATCTTCAGAAAACAGTCGCTTCATTCCTCTTTTCATAAGCAAGGTCAAATGCTTTTCTTCATCAAAATTTTTGTCTGATTATGATTGTAGCTGGAACATATCAGTAATTCAGTGCACAAAACCGATGCCAATTTGCAGCAATGAGGTCAAACGCGAAACTACTCTGCAGAATAGCAAATTCCTTTCCTTCTAAAACACAACAAAAATATTCGAGAGATTCAGCTATACCTGAAAATCGGTGAGAAGAACTTCAAGATCCTGGATTCGAGTGGTCAAACTTTCATTGATATTCGATACGGAGTGCTCTGTGGCACCCAACGTCGATGCTATGCTTTCAATAAAGCTTTCCACCTGCGAAATGTCCAGTTGTTTCGCTTTGCCATATTACATCCCTAAGTTTGTATGCAACAATGTTTATTAACCGCGAAAAATGGATGCAGCTGAAAAAACTGAACAAATGAAAAAACTCCGCAGTCACTTTGCACAAAAATTCTTTGTAGATTAAAATCATTGTGCGGCGAAATCAGCATACAAGAACATTTTTAATGGTGAAGTTAGCAGAAAACATAATTCCCTTTTTTCACTGCAAAAAAAACATCCAGTTGTGATAGGCGAACATTCATTTTTAAGTTCTGCGAATTCCGGTGGTCAAAAACCCTCTTCTTCATCACGCTTTCAATTATTTCAGAACAGCTTTGCAACTATTCATCTCTTTCAAACCAATCGCTACGGTTTGATGCGTTTTTGCCATCACGATCTTGGCTTCATACGAATCGCTCGAAGCACATCGGTTGTTTCGTGTATCTTGGTTCAGCCACTTACAAAGGTTTTTAGGTTAACAAAACCTGATTTTTTATGCGAAAAAACAGCAATGTAACACTTGATAAAAAGCGACGCAACAGAAATGAAAAGAATTGGGTCAATGCGCGTCACCACACAGCAAATAACAAATGTCTCGCAACTAACATCGAAGTTATTCTGGCGAGCTGCTGTTTGATTCATACGCTCCAACAGGCTGGAGTGATCGTGTAACTCGTCCAGCATGTAGGTTGTAATGTTGAACGCGCTGTCTTGGTCGAACTCCAGCATTAGTATCCTGTCTTCCACTTCAGTCAAGTTGCTGGCTGCCAAGCAGAACTCAAGAGGGTTCAGAATCCATAACGTGTGGTAAATAACGCTCTTATGTTAATTGCTATACCAGTGCGAAAGACAGTGGCACAGTAGTTTGCACTGCAACCAATGCAAATGACAAGAAGCTACAGCAAGGAGGCTTAAGAAACCGTGTGCCTTTCCTAGAAAGTGAACATTGATTAAAAACATGAAACAATAAGATGGCGTAAAAATCTAATCCGAAATTGCTTGATCTTTTGTTGTTTGTTTTGTTTTCAGGTTTGGACACCCATATACCTAAGGTGTCATGGCGGCGACGCCACAACAAGTGGAAGTTATAGAAAACTACGAAAAATACAGCACATGGCACTGGCAGGCACGTTGGATATATGTGCTTTCTCTACCCTTATGAACTTTTATTCCGCTAACAAAGTAGCTAAGCAGGTAGAAGACAATTTTTCCAACCTAGATCTTGGAACCTTCTTTCAAGAGATGCTGTAACCACGACATCAGTGACCTTTGATTGAGAACTTCGAACCTTAGCTTCAACCGAACTTATCTGCTCCTCTACTACAGTTGTTCGAGCGGAAAGTTCCGTAACCCTGGATATAAAAAAAACGCTTCGGAAAGACAACGAATTTTTGGAAATAATTTTACCCGAGAATTTTATAAAAAGGAAGCACTTGAGCACGGTGGCGCTAGATTAAAATTATCAATCAAAGCATCCACGCAAAGTTGATTAACTTGAAACTTAGCCTCATTGCATGAGGTGTGTCATGAAACGTGAAACAAGTTACATCGATTCAATTCGCCATTGGTCGGTTTGGACTTTTTGTATCGAGGCCTCGTCTTCGCCGACAGACCGGACGAGGTTGTTCAGGATTGTTGTGTGGTGGGCGTCTGTTCGCTTCATGGATGAAATTTCCGATTCGAAACGATCGTTGGAAGTGTTGAAAAGCGCAATGGATCGGTGATGATCCGAAACCTACCGACACAGACCGAACAGTCAACGAAGCACGAGTAGGAATCGTTGCAAGCACCGTTAATTCGACGGCAGACAAAAAAACGGCAATACAAAATCAATAGTGATCAGCGCATCAACGTTCTGAAACGACCGCTACCATCAAACGAGGAGGTCGACTACACTGTGAGTATATATAAAAATTTTATAACAGGAAAAAACAAATTCTATTTTGACCACAGGCCAGTGCAAGGTTAGCTCTTTTCAACATGAAGGGAAATAGTCACTTGTACAAAGTTCTATTGCCGAGCCGTCATGTCACCTAATCGGCCAGCCAATATCTAGTCCTATAACCACGCTGGAATATCTCCAAGTAAAGATTGGGCTCAGTTTTATACGGGTGAGCCAGTTTTTTGTATCATGCCTAATGTCACTAAATGGCAACTTAAGACCAGTCGTGTCAACACATGACATATTTTCTGTATGTGTTTAATGAACGCACTCGCTTCTGGCAGTAATTGAATACGTTACAGAAAAAAATGAGAAACATATTGCTGAAAAGTACTCAACCACAGCTACTGTTTGTACAAATTACCATGGCACTTGGAAGAGCAGAAGTTGGAGCGAACATGCCCCGTTTCATGTGGTTAATATAAACTTACTTTCGCAGCTGTATCGTCCAGTGCAGCTTGATGATCGAGGCCGCTCGCAATTAGTGACTCTACGCTGATGCTTTGATCCGTCAAGGCGTTGTCCACATTTGTTAGGACGACGGTTAAATTTCGAATGCTCTCGTCAGTGGAAGTTTGGGAGGCTTGACATCTTAGCGTAACCGCTTCGATCCTGCTTTGCAGTGATGCTTGGCTTGATGAAATTTCCTCTACTCTGCTGTTTGTTTCATTTTTTTCAATCAAATGGACCCGATCCATTTCTTCGATGTTTGTTTTCTAAAATGAGGTAATTGCGCATTGACAGAGAGCGATCGGAAGATTGATTCAGTTCTTCAATTTGCAGGAAGCTTCTCAAAAAAGAAGCCTAACAACTGGAATGTAAGCCAGCAAATGAAGTTTCACACTATTTCCTAAAGACTAAGAATTTCGATCAACGCTATACATTGTTACTAGGGTTGTTTGCGCGAGATAATGCAGGAACCAGCAGTTCCAATCTGTAACAAAATTAGTGGCTTTCTCATTTTGCAAAATTTTGCGTCACGATTCTTTAATTTTCTGTCACGGTTCACTTCTATCCGTTGCTATTTAATTCTTTTGGAAAGTGAAGTCGTTGGTGTCGTTTGCTCTATAAGGCTCACGTGCGAAGGTCATTTACCAGGTCGGCAACAGAGGTCGATATTGTCGAGTAGTGTTCCTGTAGTGTCTCAAAAAACTGGGAATTCTTAACCACTCTTCGATCAATTCCGGAAACTGCCTCCAGGAGATGGGAAATGTTGCCATGGAAACCAGTGGTCGAAGCTAAGGAGCCAGCAACGACATCAAAACGTGCTTCCAAAAGGTTCACCTGTAGTTTTAAAGAATAGCACCTCAATAACTGTAGAATCAAGCACACACTAAAAAATGGAACTTGGTGTCATTTCAAGAAACCCGTCGGGAGGAGAGTGACAGCCGGCCACAGCGAGGCTGCTCTGGTAAAACCGAAAAGGTATACAGTATTGAAGTTGTGAAACTTCAGTTTGGTATCGACGTCCCACAAAATGCAGGAGTTGTTCGAGACGCCCTTCCATCTGCTTGCAATGTTACGCAGCTGTGGCAGCATCTCTTTATATGAAGAACTTATACATCCCTTGGAATACATCAAGCGTACAATACCACATATACACCACGAAAAAATAACATATTATACTCACGTTTCCATCCAGTGTGTTCAGTGCATTACGTACTTCAGCAGACCAGTTTTCTAACGCACCTAGCGACGAGTTGAATGACGCAAAAACAGATTCTGACTCTTGCTTCTCTTGACGGACACTTTCAATCGTTTCACCTACATCCAATTTGTTTTTGGCAAGGTCCTGAAAAATAATACCAACCGTGTTGCACTTCCAGGCTATTTATTCTATTATGATATATGTCCCGGCAATAACAATGGTTTTTGAGCAGTTTTACCACAATTTCGATGCTCCAAATTGGTCTCCCATTGAAATTTTATTTTTGTAGCAAACGCATGACTAACTCTTTGCATAAATTTTTGAAAGCGAACATTTGGCAACGTTCCAAGAATAAAACTTTTGGCTTGTCCACGGCTACGTTTTGATACGATTTTCGCAGTAAGTTGTAACAGTTTCAGTTTTTACTGAAAGGTTTACGACATAGCAGGGATCTCCGCCCTATTTTCACTCTTAAATCTTGAGGTTGTGCCTAGTCCCGTAGTGAGTCCTTAGATCATACCTCATCAAGCGATGTCACCATCTCCGCAAGGTCAGACATGATGTCACGATTAGTCTGGACGAGACGCAGCAGATTGCCTATGTTTGCTTCCTGCGTTGAGACTGTGGAGTTGAGGGAGGATGTCGAGTCAAAGAGCTGGTAAGTGAGCAAATCGTTTGTTCGCAACTGCCGTTCAAAGCTGCATGGAAACCAGGCGATGTTTTCATTGCACATATATGTTTATGCCTCACCACGGTAGCAAGTGACAAACTGTCAAACAATAGATAGTTCAATGCCTGCAATTGATTTGCTGTTTATAAAATGCTGTCAAGAAAGCCCTTGAAAACATACAATAATTAAAAAACAAGATCTACTTTGACAATTGGAAAAAGATCTTTTTGACGGTTTTCCTGAATTTGTAATTGCTGGAAGTCTTGCGTTTGGCAAAACTTTGCATTACATTTTCTGTTAACTGAAGGTTTCAACGACACCAAAAATTGAAGGAACAACGTCATGATTTTGACATAACACAAAAACTGTAGCTTTCAGCCATCAAACGTTTGTCGTTCGCTGTAAACTGAAAAAGATGTTTGCGCGAAACAACAATTCATTTTATCCATCAGCAATATTTCAAAGGATCTACGCTGAAAAACTCTTACAAAGTTAAAAAATGGCATATTATCAGTATTTCTGGTAATACCAAATGTAACAAAATTTGTTAAAAAATTATTACCGGTACTTGAACCCAGGTCTCTTAAAATTTTTCAAGAGAATATTTGAAATAAACGAAAAACGGAACTGTTCGAGAAATTAATAATAGAATTAACGGGCCATACAAAAGTACGTGTCCTAATTGCAGACGTTTTGGTAATCACTGTAACCACCATCAACATGTTGATATGTTTTTTAGTTAAAACTGAATATAATTAAAGCGTAAAAAATTTGAAGCAAAATAGATGCCTATCGCTCAAGCGGAAGTACAACCAACAAGAATACTCGCTTACTTTCGAAGATTCAAAGCCAAAGACGCTATTTGTCTCATGTTCTCTTCTCCGGCCACCTCTGTAGATGTGACTGCTGCTTTGGTCCGCGCGGTGTCACGATTAAGTCGGTCAATGGACGCGGCATGGTTGTCAATGGATTCCAACAAGGAACGCTGCCGCATGCGCACCGACGCCATTTTAATACCCTGTGGGCGAAATGTTTTCAGGACATTGGTAATCAGTAAACAACATGTATCAGCTTCTTAAGGCCAATCTACACTGAGGACGTGCCAGGAGTTGCCAGGCGTAATCCTTTGTTTGTTTTGTTGCGTCGGGTAATTCTGCGCTCTTGCACGGCTCGGCACGGCAACTCCTGGGCGCAATGAAACAAACAAAGAATCGTGCGCGGCTACTCCTGGCACGTCCTCAGTGTAGATTGGCCTTTACCGAATCTGGAGAAGACAAACTGAAAAAGACAGCTTATCTGATTCACACAAGACTTAGCCTTCCAGTAGAAATCGTGTTTTCGCTTATAAAATCTCTCGCGACAATGCTGCACGGATTGAACTTACGCGTTGTTTAAGATTTTGAGATTTCGCATGCAAACATAAGCTTATGTTTACGATAAGCAAACGCTCATCATCTCATGGAGTTACTCAACAATACAAGCAAGTGGTTAAAAGGGACTGCCTTTTCCGTATGTGTCCACACACCCGGCTGGGCACAAAAGTAACAATTAGGCTGGACATAAAGCACCAAGCTTGCGCTCACGTGGCCAATACTGTCTTTCAAGACTTTCCGCACTATGTTGGTAAAATTGCTCATGATATATCGAAGATTCTGAACATCGCGCATGTATCGTTGTATCCGAGTCGAAACAGCGTCGTCGATATGGTCTTGTTCCTCCATTATCGTCGCATTCAGCCGAACAACCACTGTTTGCACAATTTCCAGCGCTTGGTCATGTTCATGGACGGTCTGGCTCACCTGGTATTGCGCAGGTAACATCAAATGGTTAAGCTAACACAGATTTTTTTGCAAAAAAGTAAAATGAGGCCTAAGTTGTCATGCTGGCAGATCACTTTAAAGCACGCCGAATTGAACTAGTTAAAGCATGTCCAAGTTGCCGTTTCTGAATTTAATGGGGAACTAGCGTATCAGTGGAGAAAAATTAGAAAAAGTTAACTTTCTAAAGTTGACGTTTACTGAGCGTGAAATAATTTGCTGTCAACTTTAAGTAATTTTCTATTCATCAAACGTAACACCAAACGCGACTTACGCCGTCTGACAACGCCGTTAGGTTTCGATGAAGCTTTTTGTGTTCAGTCAACGCTTTTGCGTGCAACTCTATTGAATCTCGAATGCCGGCATCTGCTGCTCGTAGCTCACCAATGCTAACTGTAATAAAGCATGATGCTCAAAACATGGTTTACGCCTCGAACGAGGTGAGTGCACATAGTACTTTTATGGAATGTAAGTTTTTACATTTGATTTTGTTGATAGCGATTGGCGCCTAGCCGAAGCCTGAAATGTTCTTCTTGCTGGGGCAGTTGAGAAGAAAGCTCTTGTCCAGCGAGAGGAGCACGACAGCAACCCGCTTATTGGTGGTGGATCGAACAGAGAGGCGGCGGACACTCTACCACTGTATTATCGCCAACCACTGAGCTATCGTCATCTAGTGGATAATTTTGTCGCATTGTTGTCAAACTTTCATTTTGCGTACATTCCAGCAAGGCAATTTTACTTTTTCTACAATGGAAGCTACTACAAATCCCAGAAAAGAGATTGCCAGGTTTTTACTGATTTATTCTTTGAAAAACGTTCAGCGAGTATAGTTTTGTCGTACTGAAGTTCCAACAGCTTCTGGAAAAATACACGGTGTTGCATATTGCATGTTTTACAAAATAAAAATACATAAACGGCTGTTGGTTGCTCACCTGTTGAAACCTGGCCTGCGAAAACAAAAACCTCATACATTTTTTATGTTTTACTTCATTACGAAAGTACCTTTAAACGCAGGAAAGTTAACGAAACTTTAAAGGACTGGGTAGGTGTTTCGTTTTTAGTACTTGTTTTTCGCACAGATAGTTAGTTCAAAGCCTTCAGGAATCAAGCACTTGCTCTTACTCTGAACACGACGAACATGATCTTGGCATTGACCCAGACCGGATAGAAAGGTTCCTTTGAGCGTTTCCAGCGCCAGCAATCGTTTATTTTGTTCAGCTTGCTTAATGCCACGTTCTTCGTTTATCTGAGCGAGCTGCAAGAAATTCAAAAATGTTTCAACGGCATGCTTGACTGGGTCATTTAGTGCATGACAGAATGCCAAAGAAAATCTCCCTACCGCCTCGCAATAGGATAAGATGGTATACCGCGATAGTTCGACAGCCGAGTTTCAGCAAAATCTCACAAAAACTGTAAAATTGTTTCAACACTTTTTAGCCAAGTGTTTCGCTCATTCGTGGATGATCACCAGTAAAGAGGAAGTACGACAGAATAGAATGAAGAAACAAAAGTATCTAGCTGGTCAGAGAACTGAACTCGTTATATTCAAAAGAAAAATCCTTCAATCAATAAGAAAATTTTTTGCCCCAGCGCTGTAGGATCCATACGAAAGAAATTCTCAATAGAGTGGACAACTTTAATGGTCGTTTCAATAACTAAAATGGCTGACTCCAATCGAGTCACAATAGCAAAAATAGGAACACTTCAGTCAAAATGAAACTATAAGAAGTGATTCGGATTTGACAAGGAAAATTTTGTTCGTGGGAAGTTTACGAAAAACTAGCAGCGTGAAAACTTAGGTACTACTTCCTTGACACACAAGATTTGGGCAATTTTGTGTTTTTGCTAATGCTTCAAGGCACTTGAGGTTCAGCCCGAACCACAAACTGTTCTTCCAGCTGAATCAATTGAAATAAAATTTGTTTTGACAGAACACTGACATAACCTTAAGCCTGGCGAACAACATTACGTATTTTAGCAATGGATCAAACGAGACAACCTTCTCAACTAAAAAATAAGCAGAATAATGAAAAGAATTATTCTGCAACAATAAAATGTTGATCATTTCTTGCGCGGGTTAGTTGTAAGTATAAGGTTAATTTGTCAATTCTCCGTTCAAATTCCGCTGATTTTTGTACTGACGTTTCATCACGTTACTATGTTACAGCGTTTGTTTTCGAAAAAAATAAAGCGACTGCGTGAAAGATGTGGTTGGCAGGAATACAGAAACCTTTTGAAACAATTGCGGTGTCCTAAACTATAGTCCTATAATTCGCGGAAACTCGTGGGATAAGCGTTTCAGTCACGGCGATAAAAAAATATCGGTAAAAACTTTTCAGCAAAAGAAAGCTCTGCATTAAACCTGCAGAAACCTTCCAGTATTCAAACGAATTTGAGCTGAATTTAGTTTTTCTTGTTCTTGAATGCATTTCGAAAATAGGCTGTGCAAGGCCAGCAGAAAAAATCTGCTCCCACGGAGGTGTTGATACCAATGCATAAAATTCTGGGAATCGCAAGAGTTTTGCTGAGGTCTTTGGTTGCGGAACAAACTGTTATATATCTGAATAGCCATGAAATTTGTCAGATTTGTGGTTCTGGCACGAAATGCAAGAAAGTAAACTGCATAGGTCATTTTCAACGGGAAAGTAACGAATTGTGCAATCAATCCAAATCTCCGTCAGGTGGGAAAGGGCAAGTCTCAAAGTTATACGGATAAACAATTCCTCGTTATTGTCCCAGGTAAAGCAAAGCGTTCGTCAGCTCTAGCAATTTTACTAAACACTGTGCGAGAAATAAACCTTGTATTCTGTCTTATTTTTCGTTTGAAATCTAAAGAGACGCACCTCACAATATAGTTTCGCGCAACGAACAAGCTCTCCTGGTAAGACAAAGCGAACAATGCAAAGCACAAAACCACTCCAGAAAAACTAACTTGCTCTGACAATCTCTTCATCTTGTGATTGGCATGCTGCGCAGATCTTTCGTGTGCCTCGCGCACAACCTGCTGTTCCAGTCTAAGTTGCAACAGATCACGGCGAGTAACATTGCGGAACTCCTTGCCGACTGTAAATAGAATATACGAAGTTGGTTTTCGATGAAGGATGAACTAGCAAGGCAATCTTGCATGGACATTTGGTGCCGATCACATGACGTGAGACAACCAAAGCTTTTTCTACAAACGCAGCTTTGCATTTTTTTTCAAGCAATCCTTTTCACTTCAGCAAATCCTGCTCGTCGTACAACATCTACGCAAAATCTTGTAGCAGCCATCCATAACTCTGCCACTGTGTAGTTTCTGCATACCAACTTGACGAAAACCGTGCCACTTTTTTGCTTTGCTCAAATTTGCACTTGAGGGTTTGTCAGTCTTCAGCTTTGCATTAAAGTTATGAAATCCGCTTAAACGGGTTTGTGCTTTCAACTATAGATAAACCACATGAAGTTTTACTGGCAAGTCAAAATTCGCATTTTATACAGAACAACCACCAGAAATGAACGAATCCACCACACTGGAATGTCACTCAGAGCGTGAAGTATACAAAGTGTCTCGTTGGTCGGAAAGTTAAAAAATAATGGGCATAAGTTACATGTGATAAAATTACTTGGCAAAGTCGTTGGAGGGCAGAATAACATTTTGTTTCTTTGAAAAGGAAATTTGGCAACAAACAGTAGCTGGTGCAACTACACTACCTGCGCGTGTTGTCTCCAACATGTTTTGCAAGAAATCCAGTTTCAGTTTGCTAGAAACGATCAGTGGACCATATTCTTTCAAGCTGGAATCAACTGTATTCAACCTTTGAAAAAAGAAGCTGCTTGTCAAGAGGTTGATGCCATTCAATGAAGCATCCTGTTGCTAAGAATGCGATGGCAAACAGCAACTTGAACTAATAATTTTAGGTTTCTTTCATGACGGTCGCAGGAAGACAATTTATCAGTTGTTCAGTAGAAGAAAATATATTAAAAATAAGACTAGCACGGGTTTATTAGCATGAAAACATATTATAGCTTGCGAAAATAGAGACCATAAAAACAGGAATACGTTCACAAAAACGATTATTCTCCTCAAATTTTCCTGAACTTTTACAATGTGACTAGCGTGCAAGATGACAAATTGCCCTAAACAACAGCCAGTAAAGCAAACCAATTGTATTTATTCACCATCCACTCAAGCACATTTTTACAAATGTTTTACCTGTCTTCCGTCAATTGTGCTCTTCTCTGATCTTCTTCATCGCTGGCTTCCAAGCTAGTTACTCTGCTGCCGATCGCTGACGCGGCGGTCTTATAACTTGCCAGGTTTCTGTGCATGCGGTGCATGGATCGCCGCATGAGGCTCAAGTGATGAACGTGGTCGGAAGAGTTAGTTTCCAATTCTGATGTTCTGTGCAATAAATTTCAATAGCAACGCTGTGTCGTTAACGCAAGCAGCATTCCTGGTTGAATCCACGCTCCTAATACCAATTAAATCTTGATTTTATGATTGTGATATGAGCGTAGTAAGTTACTTGTTGGTGTAACTCTTTGACCTTTACTTTAAAGAAAAACTTAGCAAGTTTGACATTTCGGTTCAGTTAAACATATTTGCGTGAACATTTGACCTTTTACCGGATTCGTTTTCACAAATGTGCCGAGGAATCAGGGTGAGCTTAAAATATTCGCAGCTTCTCTAACCTCAGTTTTAAACCAGCGATTTCACTCTGAATATTTTCTTCCAGTGCTGATAGCAGAGCTCTATCTTCCGCACACTCTTCGCGCGTGGTCTCGTTCAGCTGGTTGATTGCTTCGCTGATCTGGTCCCGAAACTCTTTGAAGACTTGAAAATTGGCTTCCTGGTCATATTCAAGAATTCGTCAGTCAGCACGCGGCCAACACCTTGCGGTGCTTCGTATCAGCAAAGCATGTTTCGTTCAAGTAAATCAAAGGTGTAAAATATTTTTTCGTGACGGGGTGATCGGCCATGAACATAGGAATTGAACACTTTCTGCAGTGCTCTTAAAATTCGCTCCTCTTCACGTTTCACGTAATCCAGCGGATTTGTATGAATGCACGGGTACTCCCCTTGCTATCGACAAATATGCTGTCCCCCTTTACATCTCCGTGAATAAGATCAACGAAGGAAGGTCAATTTCATCCAAGGGCGTGAGTAATGCGAATGATTTCCATGAAACGCACTTTCAAGACGGTTCGTCGTTTACGAATAAATCTGCGGCAACCTAATACGAATAAATCTGCGGCAACCTAATACNAATAAATCTGCGGCAACCTAATACGAATAAATCTGCGGCAACCTAACATTCGGAAAATACAAACAAAAACATGCAAGGACAGTTTTATGCAACAAGGCGGCCGCCTGCGAAAAGACGGGACCAAAACAACGGTCAACGAACACACCAACCTGCTTTCGAGCCACCTCTGAGCTTTTTGCTTTTGCGTCTGTTACATCAGCTCGACTTCTAGCCACAAAGGTGGTTACTGTGTCTGACAGCTCTGAATGTTGTGACGACAAGCTTCGAACATCTGAAGCTAATTCTGCAGCTTCACGCGACAATGTGTCGACTCGGGTGGCAACTGTCTTTCGCAGGGAAGCGATATCTGACGCGATCATGCGGTGCAGCGACGACGAAACGTTATGTGTTTTAGAAGAGGATTTGTCCAGTTTCTCTTGAAGACGCTGTGCATAATTAAAAAATTTTCTTCTAAAACTGATTGCTGAGACAAAAACTGCCATCCACTTTGAACGAGCAATTTCTATTCAGGTGTTTATCAATTAAAGTAACTGCAGCGTTTGCTGCTAACACACAATGTGCATTAACTTATCTTGCATAACGTTTACTTCTTACAGATGGGCAATCGAATAGCACATTCCGATGCAGACAAACAACAATTTTCAGCATATTCAAGGTAAAGAAGACATATTTCAGTTCAAATCGGTAAAACACTTGCCTCTCCATTGAAACGCAAACATAAATTTGCATGTAAATAGTAAGAGATGAGCACAGGCGCTCCTTGCTTTTTCTGCACTAATTGTTGTGACAAGGTAGATAGTCTAAGAATTAAGCTGTTCACTGAACCCTAAGTGTTGCTGAAATGCAAAGAAAGCTTCTAAATAGGTTGGAATAACACAGACTTTAGTGCGAATGGGAGCTTGCCGACACCTGCACGCCGACAAGCCGACTTTCATCTCCATGAAGTTGTATAGAGTTCGAGGTGGGAAGCGAATACTGACATTGTATTGGTCACTGCTTATCCAAGGCACTCAAATGCTCATAATTTCCCAAGTGCCAGACAAAAGAAACTTGTTTTTAAGTGTTTCTGCTATAGAATAATATGAACGAAGATTAGAAAGTGTTATGTGTTAACGAAGATTAGAAAGTGGGCATTTGAACATTAAAAAGTTTCGTTTCCCTTTTTTGTTCCCAAGTCACATCCGCGGAGCTGTTTCCACGTAGTGACTCGTTTGTTCACAAAATATCAAATTATTTCAATTTCTCTACCGTGATGCGATTATTTGCTCGCTCTTCAGCCAAACTCAGGCGCAAAACGCGCGAAGAAAGGCGATCGAAGCCGGACGATTGCCGCTGCACCGCTGCGCGTATCTGGTAGAAAGAGCTGTTCAAAAACAGCACCGTTGACAACGTTTGCTCGTCAACGCCATTTCCCGTCGAACGTCCAGAGCTGTTGTAAAACACAGAACGGGAATGCAGAGTTTTAAAGATTGCACCGAGCCGCAAACAAAATAAACTGTATATTTTAGAAAACGCATTTACACGAAGCAATAGAAAACTTTAGAAAGAACTTGCTGAAGCAAAATCTCTTGGGGGTAAGAATAGGCCCGTAGCCACGGGGGTGCGTTCAGAGGCAATGATCCCGCAAATTTTGTGCTTGATATAAAAATGTGTTTTAAACATATAGTAAAAACAAAAATCTTGCCTCCCTAAAAATGAATTTCCCCCCAAAACTTAAAACCTGGCTACGGGCCTGAGTAAGATGATGTCAGTAATGGAATTTTTGCTGAAGTTGTTAGGTCGTGTACTTAGCATTCTTCAGTATCTACGCGTTAGCAGCCTGTTAGCATTTGAGAACGCTGATGAAAAGTAGTATTTGTAACGCTTAAAAGGGTTAAGATTTAAGAGTCTAAGACGACGAATTTTAGGCGAAGCCAACCGTGATTCCGCTGATTTTTTCTTTATCTTACTTTAATTTTCGATCTATACACAGGTTTGGGCTACTGTCGGCAATCCGAGCACTCGACGCAATATCTAATCAGGTATGAATAGTCGAGATTATAAACGTTTTAATTGGTAATGACTCATCAAGCAACTGGTCGTAACCTTAATGTTGTCTTTCGTTCTTCCATCTGCAATTTTTCATTTAAAATTTGTGAACAACATTCAGGTGTAATTCACTGTATTCCCGATTTGTACGCAGTTTATAACACGGGGAAAACGTCACATTGGTATCCATAACAAAAAACAAGCGAATGTGGTAACATAAAGACAGCTGGTTATTCCACAAGTTGTTCTAGCGTTCATTCCATAAAATGTCAGAATATGGCCGAGTAGTTTCGAGTCGACAGCAGAACGACTTTGTTTTATGTTTTAAGTGTATATTTTTGAATTGCTCCAATATCAATTAATGACTGGAGAACGAGCTTTGATTTTTCAAGCTTTCCGCGATTTCACGCACGTTTTGCATTGCTAACATTGCATTTTTTCAGGAAACGAGATACAGTGCTTGCTGCAAACCTACCTGATGACTACCTGGAGCTTTCAGCTGCACCCATATGACCCTAAACCAACATATGGTAGTAAAAAACAACGATCAATTCACTTGCAACCAGTGTTAATTCGTGAGAATTGTTTCACAAGTGCAACATTAAAAGAAAAAATGTTCAAGTTGTCATGAAAATTTCAGGTTGGTTTCATGCACTGCAGAAACCATGTCATAATTAACGACACTTTTGCAACGCGCAAAATTGCTAATTTGTACAAACGATTTTGAACGTGAAAAAAATCAAAACGTTCCCAGAATTTTTAGAAATGAAAACCAGCCTCTTAACCAAGCCATTTGTAGTGTTGACAAGTTTTTCAATTCATTAAACTATTTTAGAGCGACACGAGTTAAGTGACAGATCTTCAGATACCCGCAATACCTTGATTGTGTCCATGTTTTATCAATGCTTTTTCGACTCGTTTCAAGACACGAAGCACTAATGCCAAGCCACTTTTTAAATATGCGAATATGCATAAAATTACCAATTTTGTCATTTCACCAACGTGCTTGAGTAACGCTACTGAAGTCGCAGACGACTTTTTCTAAAATCTGTAAACGTAATTCTGGTTAAAATTTAATTTATTCTTAATTGTGCTGTTATTTTCAAAATTAGATGCAAATCAATAAACCAACGGTTCCTGACCGACTGAAATCCCTGGACAAGATTTACGCTACGTTATCATCTGCGGTTCACTGACGAAACCACAGATCTTTTGAAAGTTTGAAAGAAAACAACGTACTTACGATTTTACGAATCACCTAGATTTTAGTTGGAATTGTACCACGTTCTAAACTTTACCTTGGAACCATTCCACGAAAATTTTCTCGATCTCCATTAACAGTGCTTTCCAAGACGGTTAAGCGGCTGGTTGTCGTCCTTTCAAAACTGTTTTCTTTGTTTTGCAGCCTTTCCAACTTTCTATTAATTCCGATAAAATTACGTTCGTTGTATGAAAGCCTGGGAAAAAAGTTGGCACATTTTGTCAGTGTAGGATTGAGCAAGTCAAACCTGTTATAATTTTAGCTGGTAGAATTTAACCCTCTTTTCTAGGGCTTGAAACAATGCTTTTTTCGCTTAAAGTGTTGAATCCTCATCGTTCGAAGACATAGGTTAGCTCAGATAGCACAAATGTTGCGACGAAAATTATGTATATTAAGCGCATTTGTAACTTGATTTCAAGCAGGTCACATAACGCTTAAGTCCGTACCTTACAGACTCAGTAATGTTTTTTTTTCACCTGGTGCGGTCGGAACAGCAAGGTAGCGCGCACTGTATTAGGAAGAAAGGTTGAAGCCAGAAAACCGTCAACGGTCCACACACCTACCTGTCTGCTTTTGAATATACATAATTGACACCTAAGTTTACATTACCGCTGTAGTAGTTGTGAGATGTTCCTGTCGGCGGACATCACGCGTTGGGTCAGAAAAGTCTCCAAGTTCCGAGCAAAGAGGTCGTTGTTCCTTATTTGTTCTGACTGTACCGTCACGACGCCAGTGGCTTCCTCCAGACTATTTTTGTTCTCCGTTATATCTGCTTGCAGCTCGTTCACCGATTCTTGTAATTGCCGCGATGCCTTCGCGACTGCCTTGGTCAGTGAAGTCTGCAGCGTCGCATTTATCTTGTTTGTTCGAACTGCGACAGCCTCTGAAAGTCATGGAAAGTTAAGCAACTTTTCCACTGCTTTTGCTTAAAACAAGACAGGAAAAAGCTTAAAAAATTGAGACAAACGCACAAAACCAAATCATGATCCGCAGTTAGAGCTGTTTTAGTGGTTGGTTGATGCTATTCATACAGCTTCTTTACTAACGCGGTGAGCACTAGGCATTATCAACCGATTAAGTATGCATATCAACATTTTGCTCGTATAATCCCATTTGTAAAATATTGTTCAAGCTTGCTGCATGTTGGTACAAAACTGGATATTGTTTAAGTTGTCAATTTAAGCTAATGCAATTGTATCAATTTCGAAGACGTTATGCACTGCAAACGTTTTATCACAAAAGAAACAAAATTTCGCAACTGCAAAATTTATCGCCGAAAATTTACATTCGTTACAGAAGACCATCTGAAACTTTTTTCATGTTTTCCTTTTTGCTCCACATTCTGCTAAAAAAAACTAGCATGGTTTGGCTGTTTACGGCAACGTTCTGCATATCAACGACGCAAGTGTAAAACTTGTTTCTTTATATTTTCAGTGTTGCGAACTTCTCATCATCAACCTCAAAGTGCTGCAAATCAGTTTACTTTTTGTTTAGGAGCACCTTTCGCAAAGGATGATTAAAAAATCTTGTTAGATTTAACTTTCTTGGTGACAGTAAGTCATTAGTATCTTTTTTAGTGAGTATTATAATTTGCTACGCGTTTTGCTAAAAAAGCTAATGCCTTTTCCATGCAAAATTCTTGATTGTTTTTCTTTCGGCAGCAATGGGCCATCATAATGCAATCAAGAAATAAAGCTCCTTTTCAGATAGCTTTGGCGTAAGGTTTGGTGTTAACTAAAGAGATTTTCAAACACTTTCAGCAAAAAGTAGCGCTTCTTATATGGCGAAATGTTGAAGAGATTGGGCACTTCTAACACACTAAAACGAACGTTTGTTTGGTGTTGTCTGATTTTGGGAAACGATGCTAAGATCAGAATGAAACTAATCAAAACGCTCCCACAACAGAACGTTCTTCGAAGCAGAGAAAAAGAAAAGCATGAAACCTTCCTGCAGTCAAACTGAAGATTACGCAGTGTAATCGATGTCAGCACTACATCTTTGACGGTGAAACAGCCCAACGTGCGTTTGGTGAATCCCCGCATTTTTAGGAAATATGGACAACCTCTCTAGCCCTTTTGCGTTCTCACGCTGAAGCGGCAATTCTCATAAAATATTCAGCGCCTATTTTCAAAAGGTTGGTATGACTTAGTTACATTTGTAAACACTGCTCATCGATGCCGATTGCATGAGCTTCATGTCGCATTAGAAGTGTTGCTGATGCTTTTCAAGCTGTCTGCTATAAAAAGGTTTGAAAATCATATGGTGTCAGTTTTTTGACAGCATTAAAATTTCGTGAGACCTGTTCTGCAAAGAAAAGCAAAGCCATATCGATAAAAAGGACACAGTGAAAGACCCAGTAATGTCAATTCTCCACACATTATTGAACGCAACTCGCACCGTAGGTTGTAGCTACATTCAGACCGGGTAAAATTTTTCTTTGGCTAACAACCATAAGCGTATGGCATGGGGATGCAGGGGATGCGGTCGCATCCCCAACGCTGAAAAATTGGCCATTATTCGGACAAAAATTTTCTACATTTAGACAAAGTATACAGCTACATTCACATGTAAGTAAGGTAGTGTCTATTTTCCCAACTAAGGCAAACTAATGTTCAAATCAACGACAAAATAATGGCCAAAACGGCCCCTGATAGCAAATTCTTTTTGCCCCTGATAGCAAAATAGAAACTGTGCTTGAGTGAATTGGAATCATGTTGTAATTTCAACAGCTTTTATCAAATTTGGGCCAATTAAAAACCTTCATTCAAATTCTGGGTAAAATTGGAAACATTTGAGTGAATTAGGAGCATTTGGGTATGGTCCAACAGCTTCAATTAAATCAAGGCAAATGAGAAAAGCTTCATTCAAATTTAGGTGAAAATAAAAACATTTATGTATATTGCAAAAAATTGGGTGAATCCATCAGTCAAATCAAATTTTGCCAATTTGCAACAGCTTGATTTAGTTGTGAGTAACTTCAAACAGTCTTGTTCAAAGCTGGGCTATATAGAACAACTCAATTGAAATTTTAGTACATTTGGAAATGTCTGGGTGAACTATAAAAGCTTCATTCAAATTTGAATAAAATCAGAACGATTTTGGTAAATTTTAACACTCAATGAAATTTGAGCAATATGGGACAACTTCATTCAATTTTGGCTGAATTTATAAATGTTTCCATAAATTGGAAAAGCTTGGGTAAATTCCAAGAGACTAAATTAACTCTGGGCAAACGGCAATAGCCTCATTCAAATTTGGGCAAAGTGAAACATTTCATTCAATTTAGGGTAACTTCAAACAGCTTTGTGCATTTTTGGGAAACTTCAAACAGCTTTTTTCCTATTTGGGTAATATACAACTGCTTCATTTAAATTTGCATGGAATTAGAAGCATTTGGGCAAATTTCAACATTCTCAATCAAATTTGGGTAATTGAACAACTTCATTCAAACTTGGGTGCAATTGGAACCATCTGGACAAATTGGAAGAGTTTCATTCAGATTTGCATTACTATATTTGGGCAAATTACAACAGCGAAAACAAATTTGGGCCAATTGAGACAACCTCATTCAAATTTGGGTAGAGTTAGAAGCATTTCACAATTAGGAACATGTAGTCGTATCCCGCCATTCCAACTAACCCTAATTTTTGTACACCTCAAATATTTGTTGATGCTGTAAAGTGCACAACTAAAATGTAGCTGTAGTTGCAAACATTTTTGTGATAGTGATGTGGTGTAGCTGTGATATGATACTGTGAAGTTTTCTCGTTTCAAACTTGCTGGACTCTGTGAGATTTGCAAGTTCGAATCTGTTTCCACCAAGTATTCATGAACGAAATTAACCACGTAACTGCAGCGGTAATATGTTGCCTGCTGGTAATGTAGCTGTGATTTTACACTGTTTAAGTTTTGATATTTTCCTTTTGTTTCATGCAATGAATTTCATATGTTGCATCCTGCCGAAGTTTTAATGTTTCAATTTGATGTTGCAAAGTGAAGTTTTCATGAACAGTAGTAACTGCACTATCTATTGCATCGCATAATTCATTAATGCATTACAGTGAAGTACTGCTATTTTTATAAGATATTCTTGTTGAGGTCATAAGTCATTTGTCATTGGAAATGTTCCGTTTTACACACTCCTTGGTAATTGATCATACGTATAGGCTCGTATAGGCTGCAGTATTTGCGTGTATCAGTCCCATATCGCTTTATTTTCTTAGTATGCTGTGTTCAGTGCACATTAAACGTCTAAACTGGAGTGGATTTTTGGTTTTCATAATGTGACTTTTGAAGCTGTAAACGTTTAAATACAGGGAGTCGTCGTATTTTAAGTACACCACATTGCAGTGAATATTGGATAATGTGGAAGGCTAAGCTATATGCTATGTAGTAAATTGCCTCCTTTCCCTCTCCTAACTTGAGACTTGACCTATTTGCAGCAGTGTAATACTTTATATCGTCACCTGATATTTTACTCCTTTTCCCGATTGATTGCGATTGTGGTAGCACAAATGCATACATGAACATCTATACTGGAGAAGAACAGATCTTAGCTATTAGGATGATCATGTTGGAAGAATAAAGTTAGAACGTATATAAAAACCTGAAAATTAAGATGCTGAAAAACACCTTCCACACGTGGTGGCATGAACAGCAATTTGTTGGGGATTTTATTGTAATTAGCTAACGTTTTTCAACACAATAAATATACCCATTGTTCATATGTGGTTATGCAGAATATTGACTGCTAGTTGAGAGCGTACGGCTTTGAACCCGGTAACTGGTAATTAGGCATGCAGACACCTTGATTTGTTTGCAATGGTAACATTAAAGACGTGCTGTTTACATATTATTTGGGAAAAACAATCAAATTTGGGCAAAAATTGTTTGCATCCCCAAAAATATGCACTCCCGTACACTTTTGCTAACAACCACAAGCAGAACTCCACGTTTGGACTTTTAAAGCAGTCAGTGATTATCGAAATTTTTATAGTGATGTTTCTAAAAGTTCAAAACTTCAGATCACTTTCTACTATTACACAATAAACCCACATTCACAGGTAACTTGCATAAAAGATGCAGAGTAAGCAACGTTTCACTTGCTCTTGAATGTGCGACTTGGAACCATGCAAACATATGCCAAACCAAGAGAAAACCACTCAGGTTCAGCAGCACAAGTCGATGGCACAAGCTATGGAAAGAACCATTTTCAGCAGAACAACAGTTCGGAGGCGCAACTGAGATGGCATCTGATACACCGACTTTAAACTATAACCATCTAACCGCACAAAAGATCAGCTAAATCTCAAGGCTTCAGAAATCCTACGCGAGCACGTCATACAACTATTCTACCACATAACTTAAATCTCGAATATCAGTAACCGAACATATTTCTAGGCTGAAACCAACATTAACTCCAGTGCAAAAGCAAACGTAAGTTTTTTAACCCGAATTACCGAGAAGGTTTCTGTTTAGGCGACTGATGAATCTCTGTTGACCGAGCAGAGTCTGTTGTAATCGTTTGATGATCAGCAACTGAACTTGCAGCTTGCCGGTCATTTCCTCAATGTTGCGGCCGTGCACTCTCACAGCCAGAGAAGTTTCATCGGCGCGGTTTCGTACCTGCATACGTTTATTACATAGGTGTTTGTTACACACAAAGAGGTGGTTCTAAATTTACTTACTGAAGAAATTTATGCATCAAACGAAATGGCGCATTGGATAAGTTTCAAGATAAACATTTAAAAGATGCCACGGGTTCACATGCGCAATAGTAAACATACTGTAGTTCAACCACAATGGATGGCTTGTGGTAAGAAAAACTTCCTTGCATTTTAAAGGAAGGGTAAGCAGTTTTCTTGCGCCTTCTAACGAATGATTAGGATTTACAAAAAAGAAAAAAACATATCCCAATTTCTTCGTTGCTTGAAAACGGATTACTTGTACAACGCTGACTCACCACAAAATTGTAGGAAACCACCAAGCAACACCCTCATGAAGCAAACGCAAAATGGGAATAAACACTTTAAAATTAATTCACATTCAGGCATCTCAAACGATGTTTGTTGGAGCAGGCATATTATGATATGAAATTTACATTCACAAAATCTTTGTAATTCCACCTTGCGAGTGTAAACACCGAAACCACGGCGTGCTCGGGGTTAACAAATCTCCCAAAATCAACTGATTTGCGCAGATATGAGAAAACCAAAAAAATCGACCTCGTCAATGCGACTGCTAAGAATTTCCGACTTTTTCGAAAGAACGACGACGTTGGACTGGCTTTCTTCTAAAACTCTTTGCACTTTGTTGATTTTCGTGTTGTGGTCGTTCAGCATGTCTCTCATCGCCCGCAATTCTCCTGATCTGTCAGGTGTTAAACGCATGTTGCTCAAGGCTTGGAGTAGCTCCTGTCGAAAAGTAACGTATTGCTGCAACAAATGAATTTGCTAAAGCAGGCTTGTAAGTAGCGCTGCTGCGGTGTTTGTGACACGGAACCTTATTCAACTAGAAAGGACTGAGGATAGGAAGCGTAATTTTACGTGAAATCGATTTCCCATTAAAATTTGCTGATCGACTCCTTGCTTACCCCATTGCGGAGGGTATCTATTTGAAATCAGTACTTTCACTGTGAACAGTGAACATGAAACGGTCACAAAAAAGGATAAAATAGTCACTCATTTTCCAAATTTGAAAATTAGCTGGAAAACTGAAAAGACCAGGAGATTTTGTTTCTGGTTCAAATGGTCGCCGGTCGCTTCGTCACGTTTCACCGCTCACAGAGCAGTTCTAACTTCAGCACAGACAGCCTCTGCAAAATTCACTTCATAGCAGATACAAGACGTTGGTAGCGGTCGGTCAAACGCAGACCAGACCCAATTTTGTTGACTGCACACTGTTGTATTTTTAAAACGTAAAAACAAGATAAAAACACGAACAGTTTTGCCATGATACATAGATCCCTCTTGTGAGGACGACCTCCTCCCTCGTGAGAGGGAGGTTGAAAATATACGCAGTATTACTTCGAGTACTTCATTTAGGTTGCTGCTACCACTGATACATTTTTTTTTGTTTTGATCGTTGTGTAGTATATTTTAACTGCACACTTGGCTAACTGACAAGTTAGCTGACGAAATATTCACAATTGTGCAGTTTTATATTTCGGTTAAGTAATTATATATTTGAGTTCAAAAGGATAAATATTGAATTTTGTAGTTTTGTGGTGCAGCAACTTTTAAAGAGATTTCTGTTTTGTTGAAGGAGGCAGCAATATTGACGGGAACCAGTTGGAATTAACGTGCACATAACCGACGACATAAAAGTAACACATGTACAGGGTGACACAAAAAAAAACGGTCATCACCTAAACTTGAATAACTTTTGAAATAATTAATCAATTCTTTTTCTTTTTCAGATTTACCAAGCAGAATTATTGTTCTAAGAGTCTCCGAAATTTGACCTTCGAGATGCCATGGACTACTAAGCAAAAGATATTTATAGTTTAGGCATATTTTCGGCAGAAGTCTATCCACGCAGCTGTGCCAGACTTTGTTGACAATGTCTGGTTTTCGGACGAAACACATTTTCTGTTGTCAGGTCACGTGAACTCTAAGAACAACATCTTCTGGGGTAGCACACCCCCTGAGCACTGTCTGCAAAGGCCATTACACTCTGTGAAATGCACTGCCTGGGTTGCCATCTCCAAACATGGCATC